>Ga0315906_10004400_pt1 | contig 18146 bp, 16 predicted proteins | sample LakEriMetagenome_4_FD_203526 | JGI IMG/M metagenome (GOLD analysis project Ga0315906, IMG submission 203526) | Freshwater fungal communities from buoy surface, Lake Erie, Ohio, United States - Buoy 2 MA122 | ecosystem: Environmental > Aquatic > Freshwater > Lake > Lake biofilm | place: USA... | reverse complement strand
CCACCCGCCCCTCGCTGATGGCCTCCCGCAGTTGGCGCATGAGATCGAGGTAGAAGTACAGGTTGTGGATGGTGTTGAGCCTCGAGCCCAAGATCTCCTTGCAGCGATCCAGATGGCGCAGATAGGCCCGTGAGTAGTTGCGGCAGGTATAGCAGCCACACTCGGGGTCGATCGGCCCAGGGTCCCGCTGATGGACGGCGTTACGGATGTTGATGACGCCGGTGCAGGTGAAGAGGTGGCCATTGCGTGCGTGTCTAGTCGGCATGACACAGTCGAACATGTCGATCCCGCGCAGCACGGCGGCAACGAGGTCTTCAGGTCGGCCCACACCCATCAAGTAGCGCGGCCGATCGGTTGGCATGTGCGGCACGAGCTCCTCGAGCACGCGCAGGCGCTCAGGCTCGGGCTCCCCGACGGCGAGACCGCCGACGGCGAGCCCCGGCAAATCGATGGCCATCAGCGCCTCCAGGGATTCGCGCCGCAGCTGCGTATACATCCCGCCCTGCACGATGCCGAACAAATCACCCGGGGCCGCATCGCGACCGTCCCGGTAGTAGTGATCGTGGCAGCGACGGGCCCAGCGCATCGAGCGCTCCATGGAGGCACGCGCCTGGGTCTCGGTAGCAGGCCAGGCCGTGCAATCGTCGAACATCATGGCGATGTCGGAGCCGAGCTTGCGCTGCACGTCCATCGAATCTTCGGGCGTCAGCCGCACCTCGCTGCCGTCGATCGGCGAGCGGAACTTCACACCTTCCTCGCTGATCTTGCGCAGCTTGGCAAGGCTGAACACCTGGAAACCGCCGGAGTCGGTGAGGATGGGCCGCGACCAGTGCATGAAGCGGTGCAATCCGCCCAGTTCGGCGACGACGTCCGCGCCGGGTCGCAGCATCAGGTGGAAGGTGTTGCCGAGCACGATCTCGGCGCCGAGACCCTCGAGCTCCTCGGCCGTCATTGCCTTAACCGTGCCGTAGGTGCCAACAGGCATGAAGGCGGGCGTCTCGATACTGCCGTGGCGTGCGTGCACGCGACCGCGGCGCGCAGCCCCATCGGTGCCGAGCAGTTCGTAGCGCAGCGTCATGCGCCCTCGCCGCCGGCCGGATGTCGCTCGATAAACATGGCATCACCGTAACTGAAAAACCGGTAGCGCTCGCGGACCGCGTGCTGGTACGCCGCAAGCACGCGTTCACGGCCTGCGAAGGCGCTGACCAGCATGAGCAGAGTCGAGCGCGGCAAATGGAAATTCGTGATCAGCGCGTCGACCACCCGCCATGGGTGTCCCGGCCGAATGAAAATGCGTGTATCGCCGCGCCAGGGGCGAAGCACTGCGGTCGCCGCATTCTCCGCCGCGGCCGCCTCCAACGCCCGTACCACCGTCGTACCCACCGCAATCACCCGCCCGCCCGCCGCACGCGTACGGGCGATGGCCTCGCAGGCTGCTTCGGGCAGCTCGACACGCTCGGCATGCATTACGTGCTCGTCGATCTTCAGGGTGCGCAGCGGCTGGAACGTCCCCGCACCGACATGCAGCGTCAGGGTCGTGCGCGAAATCCCAAGTGCCGCAAGGCGCTCAAGCAACGCCGCATCGAAGTGCAGGCTCGCGGTTGGCGCGGCTACGGCGCCCGGTACGCGCGCGAGCAGGCTCTGGTAACGATCGAAATCCTGCCGATCGGCGTCGCGACTGATATAGGGCGGCAGCGGTACGCTACCGTGGCGGGTGAAAAACTCGATCGCTTCGGCCGGCAACTGCACGCGAAAGAGGTCCTCGTCGCGACCGAGCACGGTGACATCGCCGCCCACGGTGTGCACGAGTTGCCCGGGGCGCAGCGGCTTACTGGCCCGCATGTGCAAGAGCGCCTGACGACCCTCGAGGGCCCGCTCCAGCAACATCTCTACGGCTCCGCCGCTCGGTTTGCGACCCTGCAATCGCGCCGGGATTACCCGCGTGTCGTTGAATACCAGCAGATCCTCGGGCAGCAACAAACTCGGCAAATCGATGAACTGTCGATCCACGGGCGCGCCGGCGCGCCGCTCCAGAACGAGCAGTCGCGAGGCCGCACGCTCGGCCAGTGGTCGCTGGGCAATCAGCTCCTCAGGGAGCTCGAAATCGAAGTCTGTAGCAAGCACGGGGCGCATGTTAGGCAAGCCGCGGCCGGCTTTCACGTATACTTGCGCCGCAAGGCACAGGCCGGGATGGCGGAACTGGTAGACGCGGCGGACTCAAAATCCGTTTCCCTAATCAGGAGTGTGGGTTCGATTCCCTCTCCCGGCACCAACAACAAGCTTCCATGAACTATTGCAGCAACTGTGGCGCTGGGGTCGTGGTGCGGATCCCGGAAGGGGAGCACCTGCCACGGCATGTCTGCCCATCGTGTGGAACGGTCCACTACGAAAATCCCAAATTGGTCGTCGGCTGCGTGCCGGTGGACGAGCAGGGAAGAATCCTTGTCTGCAAGCGCGCTATCGAGCCGCGCTACGGCTTTTGGACCCTGCCCGCCGGGTTCATGGAAAACAACGAAACGCTGCAGCAGGGCGCTGCCCGCGAGGCTTACGAGGAGGCGCTTGCCGACGTGGAGATCGGCTCCCTGCTCGCCGTGGTGCACGTGCTGCACGCGCATCAGGTCCACGTGTTTTTCCGTGCTCGGTTGCGTTCGCCGAATGTCGGCGCGGGTCCTGAGAGCCTCGATGTGAAGCTCGTCGATGAGGCGGACATTCCCTGGTCCGACTTGGCCTTCGCCAGCGTGGAATTCGCTCTCAAACACTTTCTCGAAGACCGCTCTGCGGGCAAGGAAGGTTACTACTTTGCCGAGTTCGATCGACGCCGCAGTTGACCGGCTCGCCCGCTCTGGCGGCGAGATTCGCGTCGGTTTAGAGTTCGCGCACCATTTTCGCGGGGTAGCCCATGACGTTCGTCGTCACTGAAAACTGCATCAAGTGCAAATACATGGATTGCGTCGAGGTCTGTCCCGTCGACTGCTTCCACGAAGGGCCCAATTTCCTGGTCATCGACCCGGATGAGTGCATCGACTGCACGCTGTGCGAGCCGGAATGTCCGGCCGAGGCGATCTTCTCCGAGGACGAAGTGCCTGCGGGTCAGGAGCACTTCAAGGCACTGAACGCAGAACTCGCGCGCAAGTGGCCCGTGCTCACCGAGAAGCGCGAGGCGCCCACCGACGCCAAGGACTGGGACGGCAAGCCCGACAAACTCAAGTTGCTCGAACGCTGAGCCCGTCAGCCGGGGGGCTTACTTGGCCTTGGCCGCAGGTGCGAGTCGCTGCGCCAGCATTGCGGGCGGCACATAACCGGGCAACATGTCCCCATCCGGCAGAACGATCGCGGGCGTACCCCGCAAACCGACGTCCTGGCCCAGTTCGTAGTCACGCTGCACAGGGTTCGGATTGCACTTGGCGGCCTTGATGGTCTCGCCCTTCTTGGCCCGCGTCAGTGCATCGTTGCGGTTCGACGAGCACCACACCGATACCGACTTGTCCCAGGACTCTGAATCCGGGCCCTCGCGGGGAAAGAACAGGTAGCGCACGCGGATGCCGAGCTCGTTGTACTTGGCGATCTCCGAGTGCAACTTGCGGCAGTACCCGCAGTCGAGATCGGTGAACACCGTCACGGTGTGCGCTGCCTTCGCCGGCCCGAAGATCACCATCTGCGATTCGGGCACCGAGGCAATCAACGCAAGTCGCGCCTCACGACGCCGCTGGTCGCTGAGGTTGGCATCGTTGCTGAGATCGTAGAGATCACCATCGATGGCATAGCGTCCATCCGCGGTCACGTAGAGCACGTCGGCACCGCGGGCGAATTCGAAGAGGCCGGGAATTTGCGCCGGCTTGAACTCCTCGAGCTTGCTGCCCGGGAATTTTTTGACAAGCGCAGCCCGCGGGTCGGGCTTGGCGGCGGGATTGGCCGCGGGATTGGCGAGGGTCGTGGCCGCCGCAAGACCGGCGAGCAGCAGAATCAGCAGTTTGACTTTCATGAGCCAAAGTCTAGCAGAGCACCCCGCCGTCCTCCGCAATCGGGTTTCACCACCCTGCGACGGGGTTTCAGCCGCGCGGGTGGTGCTGCGCGTGCAGCGACTTGAGTCGCTCGCGGGCCACGTGCGTGTAGATCTGCGTGGTCGACAAATCGCTATGACCCAGCAGCATCTGCACTACGCGCAAATCGGCGCCGTGGTTTAGCAGGTGAGTGGCGAAGGCGTGCCGCAGGGTATGCGGCGAGAGCGGCTTATCGATCCCGGCGAGACGGGCGTAGCGCTTGATGAGATGCCAGAACGCCTGCCGGGTCATTCGCGTCGCCCGTCGGGTCGGAAATAAAAAGTCAGTCTGGCGCGCGCCCAGCAACTCGCCGCGCGCCGTCTGCATGAAACGCTGCAGCCACTCGATCGCCTCGCCGCCAAGCGGCACGAGGCGCTCGCGGTTGCCCTTGCCCGTCACCCGCAGCACCCCTTGATTGACGTTGACCTGCTGCAACGTGAGGGCGACGAGTTCCGACACCCGCAGACCCGTGGCGTAGAGCACCTCGAGCATCGCGCGATCGCGCAAGCCGAGCGCAACATCGATTGCGGGCGCCGCCAGCAGTCGCTCGACGTCGCTCTCGGACAAGGATTTCGGCAACGCGCGCCCGAGCCTTGGCATCGCCACCTCGGCCGTGGGGTCATCGGTTCGCAAGCCCTCGCGCACCTGATGGCAAAAGAAACGACGGAACGCCGACAGTTGGCGGGCGGTCGACTTCGGTCTTGCGCCGCTGGCCGAGCGCTCGCCGAGATAGGCGAGCACGTCGGCTCGCGTGACTTGCCCGAGACCCGAACCCCTGCCATGCAACCACTGCTGCAAGGCCGCAAGGTCTGCTCGATACGCCGCCAGGGTATTCGCAGCGAGCCCGCGCTCCATCCAGGCGACGTCGAGAAAGCGCAGGATCGATGGATCGATATCAACCATCAATCAAGCATAGCGCGACGCGTTCGACCATCGCGCCCGGCAAATGCCCCTTAGGGCGTGCGGCGCGAGCGGCGCGTGCGCGGCGCAGCACCCGACGCCGAGCCCGCTGCGCGATCGAGATTACCGCCAAGCTGCGCGCGTGCACCCGTGCTGATCTGCCCGAGCGTCGACTCAAGCAGCGCTGCATCGGGGCGCGGTCCCGGCACGTGCGCATCGAGTGCGCGGCGCATCGCGGCCAGATGTTCCGGCGATGTTCCGCAACAACCACCGATGATGCGCGCTCCGGCATCGATGGCGAGATGAACGTAACTCGCCATGAGTTCCGGCGTACCGTCATAACGGATCGCGCCGTTGACGTACTGCGGAATGCCGCAGTTCGCCTTGGCCACGATGACTGTCGAAGGGTCGGCCGCCGCGCTGAGATTGAGCACCGACGCCACCAGCTCCGCAGGCCCAACGCCGCAATTACTGCCGCAGGCAGCAAGGTGGTGCTGCTGCGCGATGCCGGCGAGCTCGGCTGGGGTCAGCGACATCATCGTTCGACCGTTGGTATCGAAGGACAGTGTGCTCACCACCGGTAAGCCGGTCGACTCGGCCCCAGCAATCGCGGCTTCCACTTCCTCGCGCGAGGACAGCGTCTCGATCCACATGACGTCCGCCCCGCCCTCGGCGAGGGCAGCCGCCTGCTCTGCAAAAGCGGCGCGCGCATCTTCGAAGGACAGCGGTCCGAGCGGCTGCATGATCTCGCCCGTCGGCCCGATGCTGCCTGCGACGAGCACCTCACGACCCGAGGCATCAGCCACGGAGCGAGCCAGCTGCGCGGCGGCGCGATTGAGTTCACGCACCCGATTTTCGGCTGAGTGCAATTTGAGGCGATAACGCGTGCCGCCAAAGGTGTTGGTCAGGATCAGATCAGCGCCGGCGTCGACGAAGCGCTGGTGCAACAAGCGAATGCGATCGGGGTGATCGACATTCCACAGTTCCGGCGCATCACCCGACACGAGACCCATCTCGAAGAGGTTGCTGCCAGTGGCCCCATCGGCCAGCAGATACGGGCGGCGAGACAGCAGATCGGCGAGGCGGTTCGTCATCGTGGGTCCTTCCATGGTGGGGGGCGTCATCCTAGCGAAAGCCGCCGCATCCTAGCGAAAGCCGAGGCAGAGTGGTTTGACTTTCTCGCGAGGGGCTTCAAGGATACGACCGGTCGAATCTGGATACGTGATGAGCGACCCCAGCCCGCAACCAAGCCCCGTCATCGACCTCAGCCTGCCGCCCCGCGAGAGCCTGCCCAGTCTCCTCGGGAGGGTGCTGTACGGCAGTTACGCCTGGGCAGTGTTTCTGGTGATCGCGCTCGTCACACTGGTCGCGCTCGTCATCGTGCCGGGCATGGACCGTCGGCGCCACATCGCGGGCGTCGCCTCGCGGCTGATCCTCAAGGCGCTGTTCATCCGGATGACCCTCACGGGTTCGCAGCACTTGCCGGCTGGACAATGCGTCGTCGCCGCCAACCACGCGAGCTATATCGATGCCATCGTGGTCAAGGCGGTGCTGCCCGAGAGCTACGCCTATGTCGTCAAACGGGAAATGGCCAACGTACCCCTCGCTGGATTGCTGCTGCGACGGCTCGGCACCCAGTTCGTCGAGCGCTTCAACGCGCAGAAAGGCGGACGCGATGCGCGTCGCGTGCTGCGCAGTGCCACGAACGGGCAGTCGCTGCTGTTCTTTCCGGAGGGCACGTTCATCGGCAAGCCCGGTCTGCTGAAATTCCACAGCGGTGCGTTCATGAGCGCCGCCTACGCCCGCTGCCCCGTGGTGCCTTGCGTGATCCGCGGCACACGACAGATTCTGCCGAGCCCGCTGTTTTTCCCCCGTCCCGGCCGCATCGAGGTCGAGTTGCTGCCGGCGCTGCAGCCGCCGCCCGACCTGCCGCCAGAGCAGGCGGCCGCAGAACTGCGTCAGCGGACCCGGCAGGCCATCCTCGAACGCGTGGGAGAGCCGGACTTGCTCGCCTGAGCGCAGCGGCTTGTTTAAACTTTCGGGCTCAGGTCCCTCCAGACCGATTGCTCGAATCCCAAGGAAGTCTATGAACCCTGCCGTCGTCATCGCCGCTGCGCGCCGCACCCCGATCGGGGCGTTCCAAGGTGTGCTTACTCCGGTCACTGCGCCGCAACTGGGCGCCGCTGCAATCCGCGGTGCGCTCGAAGCCTCAGGACTCACCGCAAGCGATGTGCAGGAAGTCATCATGGGCTGCGTGTTGCCAGCAGGACTCGGACAGGCGCCCGCACGGCAAGCCGCCCTCGGCGCCGGGATCGCGGCCGCGGTGCCCACCACAACCATCAACAAGATGTGCGGCTCGGGCCTCAAGGCGATCATGATGGCGGCGGATCAGATCCGCGCGGGCGAGGCCGAGGTGATCGTTGCCGGTGGGCTCGAGTCGATGAGCAATGCGCCGTACCTGCTGCCCAAGGCACGGGCCGGTTACCGAATGGGGCACGGCGAGATTCTCGATCACATGTTCTACGACGGCCTGCAGAGCCCGTGGGACGGCCAGATGATGGGCTGCTTCGCCGAGAACACGGCGAGCCGGTACAACCTCACGCGCGCCGATCAGGACACGTTCGCCGCACGCTCGGTGCAACGGGCGCTGGCCGCCATCGAGAATGGCGCGTTCCGCGCCGAGATCGTTCCCGTCACGGTGAAGGGCCGCAAGGGCGAAACACTAGTCGAGCGCGACGAGACACCTTTTACCTGCGATATCGCGAAGATCCCGCAGTTGAAGCCCGCCTTCCGCAAGGACGGCACTGTGACGGCAGCCAGTTCCTCCTCGATCTCGGACGGCGCCGCTGCGGCGGTGCTCATCAGCGAAACCCTGGCGACGGCGCGCGGCCTCAAGCCGCTGGCACGCATCGTGGGCTACGCGAGCCATGCGCAGGAACCAGAGTGGTTCACGCTGGCTCCGGTGGGTGCCATCCGTACGCTGCTCGCCAAGACGGGTTGGACTGCGGCGGATGTGGATCTATTCGAGGTCAACGAAGCCTTTGCGGCGGTCTCCATGGCCGCTGCACACGACATCGGCATTCCGGCTGACAAGCTCAACGTCAACGGTGGCGCCTGCGCACTCGGTCACCCGATTGGAGCAACCGGCGCCCGCATCGTCGCGACGCTTGCCCATGCGCTGGTGCAGCGCAACCTGCGCCGCGGTATCGCGGCACTGTGCATCGGTGGCGGCGAAGCAACCGCGATTGCCATCGAGAGGCTCTGAGCATGGACATCACCCGTGCGCGCGCCGTCGTCACGGGCGGCGCCTCCGGACTTGGCCTTGGCGTTGCGGAGTATCTGGCCTCGCGCGGTGCGCAGGTCGCGCTGCTCGACATTCAGAATGAACCCGGTCGCGCAGCCGCCACACGGATCGGCGCGACGGCGCGGTACATCCGCTGCGATGTGACTGCCGAAAGCGAAGTCAACGCCGCGATGGACACCGCGGCGAGCGCGATGGGCGGCATCGATTTGCTCGTCAACTGCGCAGGCGTCATCGGTGCGGGTCGCGTACTGGGTCGTAACGGACCGATGGCCGGCGATTTCTTTGCCAAGGTCGTGCACATCAATCTGATCGGTACGTTCCTCTGCGATAAGGCTGCTGCAGCGCTGATGCAGCGCAACACACCGAATGCCGACGGCGAGCGTGGCGTGATCATCCACACCGCCTCGGTCGCTGCGTTCGAGGGGCAGATCGGTCAGGCCGCCTACTCGGCGACCAAGGCCGGCATCGCCGGCATGACCCTGCCGATGGCCCGCGAGTTCGCGGCCTTCGGCATTCGCGTCGTGGCCATCGCACCCGGCATTTTCCACACGCCGATGGTCGGTGGCATGACACCGGAAGTGCAGGCCTCGCTGGCCAGCCAGATTCCTTTCCCCGCGCGCCTCGGTCGACCGGACGAGTACGCGCGCCTGGTCGAATCGATCTATGAAATCGCCATGCTCAATGGCGAGACGATCCGCCTCGACGGCGCGATCCGCATGCAACCCAAATAACCTGCCCAACCCACCTGCCCCAACAACCTTCAACGGACGACAAGCCCATGACAGAGACGATCGAACGCGACGTGATGGAATACGACGTGCTGGTGGTGGGCGGTGGCCCCGCGGGCCTGGCCTGCGCCATTTCGCTCAAGCAGCGCAAACCTGACCTCACGGTGTGCGTGCTCGAAAAAGCCTCGGCAATCGGTGCGCAGGCCCTCTCCGGTGCCGTGCTCGAACCGGGCCCGCTCGATGCGCTGCTGCCCGGCTGGCGCGACACGCCGCCCGGCATCTGCATCCCCGCCAAGCGCGATGAGTTCTCGCTGCTGACGCGAACCGGACGGATCCGCTTGCCGACACCGCCGCAGCAGCACAACGAGGGCAATTTCATCATTTCCCTCGGCCTGCTGACGCCGATGCTGGCGCAGCGCGCCGAAGCCCTCGGCGTCGACGTGTTCCCGGGCTTCGCCGCGGCAGTGCCCCTCTTCAACGAGGACGGGTCGGTCGCCGGCGTGCAGATCGGCGACATGGGCATCGAGAAGTCCGGCGAGATCGGTCCGAACTTCGCGCCGGGCCCCGAGGTCCGCGCGCGCATCACGGTGCTCGCCGAAGGCTGCCGCGGCAGCGTCAGCAAGCAGCTCATCAAGCGCTATGCACTCGATGCCGACTGCGATCCGCAAACCTATGGCCTCGGCTTCAAGGAGCTGTGGCAACTGCCCGAGGGCCGCGTGGAGCCCGGCCTGATCCAGCACAGCATTGGCTGGCCGCTCGACAGCGGCACCTACGGTGGCAGCTTTCTGTATCACCTCGACAAGAACCGCGTGTACATCGGCTACGTCGTGGGTCTCGACTATCGTGATCCGCGCCTCAAGCCCTTCGAGGCTTTCCAGCAGTTCAAGCATCACCCGAGCATCAAGTCGTTGCTCGAGGGCGGTGAGATCCTCGCAGCCGGCGCGCGCACCATCGCAGCGGGCGGCTGGCAGTCGTTGCCCAAGCTCGAGATGCCGGGTGCGCTGCTGATCGGTGATGCGGCGGGTACGCTGAACGTCGCCAAGATCAAGGGCATTCATCAGGCGATCCGCTGCGGCATGCTGGCCGGTGAACACATCGCCGAGACCGACTCCACGCAGGGTTTCGATGCGCGCTTCCGCGCTTCTCCGGGCATGGACGAGTTGCGCAAGGTCCGCAACATCAAGCCCGGTTTCAAGCGCGGGCTGTGGTTCGCGCTCGCCAACAGCGCCCTCGAGACCGTTACCGGTGGTCGTACGCCATGGACGCTGCGCAATACGGCGGCCTACGCTGAGACCAAGCGGCTCGACGAATTCGAATCACCCGATCGCGGATGGGTGGATCGCAGTCTGCCGCCGCGTGACCGTCTGGCTTCGGTGTTCTTTGCGAACAACTCGCACGAGGAGAATCAGCCGATCCATCTGAAAGTGCGCGATACGTCGATCTGCGCGACTCGCTGCGCGCAGGAGTTCGGCAATCCTTGCCAGAACTTCTGTCCGGCCAACGTGTACGAAATGGTCGACGATGGTGCAGGCGGCAAGCGATTGCAGATCAACTCGGCCAACTGCGTGCACTGCAAGGCCTGCGACATCAAGGATCCCTACCAGATCATCGACTGGACGACGCCCGAAGGGGGCTCGGGTCCGATCTACCAATCGCTCTGAGTCCTCGCCATGAGCGTTGCCATGACGACAGAGCCGCTTTGGAGGCCGTCCCCCGAGCGCATCGAGGGCACCAACCTGCATCGCTTCATGCAGTGCCTGAAAGCGCGTCGCGATCTATCGATCGAGGACTATGCGGCCTTGCACGCCTGGAGCCTGCAGCGCCCGGATGCGTTCTGGTTCGAGCTCGCGCATTTCGCCGACATCAAGGCCGACTGGGCGGATGCACCGGTGCTGCGCCATGGCGAGCGCATGCCGGGTGCCGAGTGGTTCCCGGGCGCGCAACTGAACTTCGCGGAAAACCTGCTGCGATTTCGCGATGATCAACCCGCGCTCATCGCCTACACCGAGCGTGGCTCGCGCCGGGTGCTGTCGTACCGACAATTGCATGCCGAGGTCGCGCGGGTCGCAGCGGGGCTGAAAGCGGCGGGTGTTGCGCCGGGCGATCGGGTTGCCGGCTTCATACCCAATCTGCCCGAGGCGGTGATCGCGATGCTCGCAGCCACGAGCCTCGGTGCCATCTGGTCGTCCTGCTCGCCGGACTTCGGTATTGCGGGTGTGCTTGATCGCTTCGGTCAGATCAGTCCCACCGTACTGATCACGGCGGATGGCTACCACTACGCCGGGAAGACCCATGATTCTTTGGGACCGATTGCAAATGTGCTCGCGAAGTTGCCATCGGTGCGCCTGGTCGTGGTCGTCGGCTACGTCGCCAGCGAACCCGATCTGACGCGATTGCAGACCGATGCAAGCCAACGCAGCGTGATCCACTGGTCACGCTTCGGCACGCCCGGCGCCAAGCTCGCGTTCACGCGTCTGCCGTTCAACCAGCCGCTCTTCATCATGTATTCCTCAGGGACCACCGGTAAGCCGAAGTGCATCGTGCACGGCGCCGGGGGCACGCTGCTGCAACATGCGAAGGAACATCTGCTGCATGTCGATCTGCGGCGCAGCGATCGCTTGTTCTTCTTCACGACCTGCGGTTGGATGATGTGGAACTGGCTCGCAAGCGGACTCGTGGCTGGCGCGACGCTGATGCTCTACGACGGTTCGCCGTTCCATCCCGATCCCGGCGCCCTGTGGCGGATGGCCGAGACCGAGCACATCACCATCTTCGGCACGAGCCCGAAGTATCTGGCGAGCCTCGACAAGGCCGGTTACTCGCCGCGCGAACACGTGGCCTTGCCGGCACTGCGCACCGTCATCAGCACAGGATCGCCGCTGGCGCCCGATGGTTTCGATTTCGTCTACCGGGCCATCAAGAGCGACGTGCTGCTCAGTTCCATCTCCGGCGGCACCGACATCATCTCCTCGTTCTGCATGGTGAATCCGGTCGGTCCGGTCTGGCGCGGCGAGCTGCAATGCGCCGGCCTCGGCATGGCCGTCGATGTGGTCGATGAGCAGTGTCGCTCAGTGCCTGCCGGCGAGCGGGGCGAACTCGTCTGTCGACAGAGCTTTCCGTCCTTACCGCTCGGCTTCTGGGGCGATGAGGATGGCTCGCGGTACCGCGCGGCCTACTTCGCGCGCTTTCCAGGAATCTGGCATCACGGTGACTATGCGGAGCGCACCGAGCATGGCGGGTTTGTCATTCTCGGACGATCCGATGCGGTGCTGAACCCCGGCGGCGTACGCATCGGCACGGCCGAGATTTACCGTCAGGTTGAGACCTTGCCGGAGATCCTCGAGTCACTCTGCATCGGACAGGATTGGCAGGACGACGTACGCGTCGTCCTGTTCGTGCGCCTGCGCGAGCACGTGCAACTCGACGATGCCCTGCGGCAGAAGATCCGCGACACCATCCGCCGCAACACCACACCGCGGCACGTACCGGCCGTGATCGTCGCCGTGCCCGACATCCCGCGCACCATCAGCGGCAAGATCGTCGAACTCGCGGTGCGCAATATCGTGCACGGCAAGCCCGTGACCAATACCGACGCGCTCGCCAATCCGGAGGCGCTCGCGCACTTTCGCGACCGACCCGAGCTCGCCGGATGAGCGACGGCGTGCTCGCTGAGCGTTACGCGGCCGCCGCCCGTAGCGGTGGCATCGTCGCCGATGCTGCGCAGCAAGCCGCTCTCGACAGACTCGAACGCCTGCGCGGCGAGCTGCTGCAGGCGGAGAAACGCTCGATGGTCGCGCGCCTGCTGCGACGGTTCTCGGCGGAGCCCGGTCATGGCCAGGCGGCACGCGGCGTCTACCTGTACGGCAGCGTCGGGCGCGGCAAGACGTGGTTGATGGATCTTTTTTTCGACAGTCTGCCGTTCAAGGCGAAGCGGCGCAGTCACTTCCACCGTTTCATACGGGATGTGCACGATGGGCTCGGACGACACCGCAACGAGACCGATCCACTGGCGGCCGTGGCCACCGACATCGCGGCTGAAGCGCGCGTCATCTGTCTCGACGAACTGTTCGTGAGCGACATCGCCGATGCCATGCTGCTCGGGGGACTCTTTCGGCATCTGGTCGATCGCGGCGTGACGCTCGTTTTCACGTCGAATCTGCCGCCGAAATCTCTGTACCGTGACGGGCTGCAACGACAGCGTTTCCTTCCGGCGATCGCCCTGCTTGAAAGCCACTGCGAGATCGTCTGCGTCGATGGCAGCATGGACTACCGCCTGCGTCAGTTGACCAAAGCACCGATCTACCTGCAAAGCGAGTCGGCGCATGCGGCTGCAGCACTGACCGAAATCTTCGAGGATCTCGCCGACGGACTCGGGCGCAACCAGCACAGCATCCGCATCGAAGGGCGCGAAATCCCGGTGATCCGCGCCTGCGACAACGTAGCGTGGTTCGACTTCCGTATCCTGTGCGAGGGCCCACGCAGTCAGAACGACTACGTCAGCATCGCGCGTGAATTCCAGAGTGTGATCGTCTCGGGGGTACCGGTGTTCACCACCGAAGGCACAAGCGAGGATGCCGCTCGCCGGTTCATCGCCCTCGTTGATGAGTTCTACGATCGGCGCGTCAAGCTCATCGTGTCCGCGGCGGCAGCTCCCACGCAGCTCTATCGCGGCGAACGTCTCGTCTTCGAATTCGAGCGCACCGCGAGCCGCTTGATCGAGATGCAGAGCGAGGAGTACCTGGCGAGCGAGCACCGCGCCTGAGGCGCCGCCAACTCAGTTGAGCGCGGGAGACCCGGGCGCATGCGATGCCGCAGCACCAAATAATTCTGCCGTGTCGACGGCATCGAAACGCCATGGCTTGTGGCAGAACTCGCAGGTCACGGTGACGGCGCCCTGCTCGCGGATGATCGAATCAACCTCAGCGGCACCGAGTGACCGCAGCATCGAAACGACGCGATCTCGGTCGCAGCGGCAGCGGAACTGCACCTCATGCGCCGGAAACAGCCGCAGATCGAGTCCCGCAAAGGTGCGGTGCATCAGATCTTCGGGGGCGCGAGCGAGCAGCTCGTCGGCCGCCAGCGACTCGAGGGCCGCGCTCGCGGCCGCATAGGTATCCCAGGCGAGCGTCTCACGGGCCGATTCCGCGGCAGCGGCATCGGCCGAAGCCCCGCCGCTTTGTGCGCCGCCCGCCTGCGGCATGCGTTGCACGAGGATCCCTGCCGCGCCCGCCGCATCGGCGGCCAGCACGATCCGGGTCGGCAACTGCTCGGAATTGGCAAAGTAATGCTCGAGCGAGGCGGCGAGCGACACACCGTCGATGGGCACGATGCCCTGATAGCGTGAGGCGCGCTTGTCGGCCTCGACCGTCACGGCGATGGTGCCTTCGCCGGCCAGCGTCGCGAACTCCATCGCAGAGTCGCCCTCAGGGAAACGGGCCGCATCGAAACGCGCGACGGCGCGGACTTTGAAATCATTCGTGCACTGGGCGACGAGCAACCGAACGGCGCCATTGCCCTGCATCTGCAAGGTCAGCTCGCCCTCGAACTTGAGCGTCGAGGCGAGCAGCACACTGGCGACCACCGCCTCACCGAGGAGGTTTCTGACGGCGGGTGGATAATCGGAGTGCTCGCGCAGCGCCAACCATGCAGGCCCGAGGAGCACGAACTCCCCGCGCACCGCCTGGTGCTCAACGGCAAACCGACGGACGCTGTCGGCCGGTGTGGAATCAGCCGGCAAGCTTTTTCTTCAGCAGCTCGTTGAGCTGGGCCGGGTTCGCCTTGCCGCCGGTGGCTTTCATGACTTGCCCGACGAAGAAGCCGAACAGCTTGTCCTTGCCCGAGCGGTAATCGGCGAGTTGGCCCGGGTTGCGCGCCATCACGTCCTCGATCGCCTTTTCGATGGCGCCGGTGTCGGTGATCTGCCGCAGCCCCTTCTGCTCGATGATCGCATCGGCCGACTGGCCGCTCGCCCACATCGCCTCGAAGACATCCTTGGCGATCTTGCCGGAAATCGTCGCATCGGCGATGCGCCCGACGAGCCCCGCGAGACCGGCGGCATCGACCCGCGAGGCCGTGATCTCGAGACCGTCCTTGTTGAGGAAAGCGGCCAGATCACCCATCACCCAATTGGCGCACAACTTCGCCTCGCCGCCGACCTGCCGCACCACGGCCTCGTAGTACGCGGCGATTTCGCGGCTGGCGGTGAGCACGCCGGCGTCATATTCGGACAGCCCATGCTCGCGCACGAAACGCGCCGCCTTCTCATCCGGCAGCTCCGGCAGCGACGCACGGATGCCATCGATGAACGCGGCATCGAGCACCACGGGCAACAGGTCCGGATCGGGGAAGTAGCGGTAATCGTTGGCTTCTTCCTTCGAGCGCATCGAGCGCGTCTCGCCCTTGTCCGGGTCGTACAGGCGGGTTTCCTGCACCACCTTGCCACCCGACTCGATCAGCTCGATCTGCCGCTCGATCTCGTAGTTGATCGCTTTCTCGACGAAGCGGAACGAGTTGAGGTTCTTGATCTCCGCGCGTGTGCCGAACTTCTCCTGACCCTTGGGGCGCACCGACACGTTGGCGTCACAGCGGAAAGAACCTTCCTGCATGTTGCCGTCGCAGATGTCGAGGTAGCGCACGAGGGTGTGGATTTTCTTCATGTACGCCACGGCCTCCTTGGCCGAGCGCAGATCGGGCTCGCTGACGATCTCGATGAGCGGTGTACCCGCGCGATTGAGATCGATGCCGCTCGCTCCCGGAAGGCCTTCGTGCATGGACTTGCCCGCATCTTCCTCAAGGTGCGCACGCGTGATGCCGACGCGCTTGCGACTACCGTCATCGAGCAGGATGTCGAGCGCGCCCTCGGCGACGATCGGCAGCTCGTACTGGCTAATCTGATAGCCCTTGGGAAGATCCGGATAAAAGTAATTCTTGCGGGCGAATACCGAGTGCGGCGCGATACGCGCGCCGATGGCGAGCCCGAAGCGCACGGCCATGCGCACCACCTCGCCGTTCAGCACCGGCAGCACGCCGGGATAGCCGAGATCGACGAGATTCGCCTGAGTGTTGGGCTCGGCACCGTAAGCCGTGGCCGAGCCCGAGAAAATCTTCGAGCGCGTGGCGAGCTGCGCGTGGATTTCGAGGCCGATGACGGTTTCCCATTCCATGGCGGATCCCTCAGGCAAACGCCGCCGGCACGCGCAAGTGCCAGTCGGTTTCCATCTGGTAACGGTGCGCCGCGTTGAGCATGCGCGCCTCGGAGAAATGCGGCCCGATCAACTGCAGACCCACCGGCAAGCCGCCCACAAAACCGCAAGGCAGCGACATGCCAGGCAAACCCGCGAGGTTGGCCCCGATGGTGTAGATGTCGTTCAGATACATGGTGATCGGATCGTCGCACTTGTCGCCGATGCGGAACGCCGGAGTCGGCGAAGTCGGTCCGAGCAGCAGATCGCATTCACCAAAGGCGCGGGCGAAATCGGCACTGATGAGCTGACGCACGCGCTGCGCCTTGAGGTAATAGGCGTCGTAGTAGCCAGCCGACAGTACGTACGTGCCGGTCATGATGCGACGCTTGACCTCGGCACCAAAGCCCTCGCCGCGCGAACGGCTGTAGAGGTCGGTGAGATTCTTCGGCGACTCGCAACGATGACCGAAGCGCACGCCATCGAATCGGGCGAGGTTCGATGAGCACTCGGCGGGCGCCACCACGTAATAGGTGGGTACCGACAGAGGCAGGTTCGGACAGCTCACCTCGCGCACGCGGGCGCCCTGCTTCTCGAGCACGGCGATGGCCTCGCGGATCCGTGCGCCGCATTCAGCATCGAGCCCGTCGTCGAAGAATTCCTTGACGAGTCCGATGGTCAGCCCATCGAGCGAGTCGGCGAGGGTCGCGGTGTAATCCGGCACGGGAGAGTCGACGCTGGTCGAGTCGCGCGGATCGAATCCCGACATGGGCCCGAGCAGCAACGCCGCATCTTCGGCGCTTACGGTGATCAGCCCACCCTGATCGAGGCTCGAGGCGAAGGCGATCATGCCGTAGCGGCTGACCCGTCCGTAGGTGGGTTTGATGCCGGTCACGCCGCAGAGCGCGGCGGGCTGACGAATCGACCCACCGGTATCAGTGGCCGTCGCCGCCGGTGCGATGCGTGCAGCCACCGCTGCGGCGGATCCGCCCGAGGACCCGCCCGGCACCCGCGCGGTGTCCCAGGGGTTGCGCACGGGCCCAAAGTAGCTCGTCTCGTTGGACGAACCCATGGCGAACTCGTCCATGTTCAGCTTGCCGAGCATGACAGTGCCCGCCTGCCGCAACCCGGCCACGACCGTCGCATCGTAGGGCGAGACGAAATTAGCCAGCATCTTGGAACCGCAGGTCGTGAGCACACCCTCGGTGCAGAAAATGTCCTTGTGTGCCAGTGGCACCCCGGTCAGCGGACCGCCGCGACCGGCCGCCCTCGCCGCGTCGGCCCGTGCCGCCGCAGCGAGCGCCGCCTCACCGGTGACGGTGATGAAGGCATTGAGTTCAGGCTGGGCCGCGGCCACCCGATCAAGGTAGGCGCGGGTGAGCTCAACGCTCGAATAGCGCTTGGCGGCAAGTCCGCGGACCAGTTCGGCGACCGTTGCGGCCGGGGCAGCGGGCAGGCTCATTCGATCACCTTCGGCACAACGTAGAGGCCCGCTTCCACCCGCGGCGCATTGCGCTGGTAGAGCTCACGGTGGTCGGTCTCGGCGACCTCGTCGGGTCGCAGCCGCTGGGCGAGACCCGGCAACGGGTGCGCCATGGGCGCAATGCCGGCCGTGGGCGCCCGATCCAACTCGCCCACGAAGGCGAAGATGCGGGACAGCGAATCCACGTAGACCGGTATTTCGGCCTCGGTGAGTTCAAGGCGCGCGAGACGCGCGATGTTTTCGATGTCGGCACGGTTGAGGCTCATCGAGCGACCCCGGGTAAGCGTGACGTGAAGGGATTCCCGGCCAAAACCGGGGTCGGAATCATACCATCGTTGCCTTGTGGAAGGACGCGCGGGTTGCTAAATTGCCCGGCCTTTTCTCCCGCTTCCCAAGGCTGGTCCCGCTCCGATGTTCAAACGCTTGCGCGGCTACTTCTCCAGCGATCTGTCGATCGATCTGGGTACGGCCAACACCCTCATCTACGTGCGCGATCGTGGCATCGTGCTT
>Ga0315906_10004398_pt1 | contig 18148 bp, 19 predicted proteins | sample LakEriMetagenome_4_FD_203526 | JGI IMG/M metagenome (GOLD analysis project Ga0315906, IMG submission 203526) | Freshwater fungal communities from buoy surface, Lake Erie, Ohio, United States - Buoy 2 MA122 | ecosystem: Environmental > Aquatic > Freshwater > Lake > Lake biofilm | place: USA... | reverse complement strand
CTGCGCATTGAGTGAGCACCGCCCAGGGGCGGTTCCTCCAGCCTGGCGCAACAACGCAAAGCCTCCCCATGGGACCAGGAAGGCGTGGGGTTGCCATCAGGCCTGTTCCCATCCCTGGGAAGGGGCCATGTTGCGCTCGAACCAGGCCCGCGCCAATGTGGCCACGGTGTCCATCGCCCCGGGCTCTGAGAACAGGTGCGAGGCGCCCGGCACCTCCACCAACTGGCAAGGGCACTCCAGTCGGCCCATGGCCCGCTGGTTCACCGCCAGGATGTGCAGATCCTCAGATCCAACGATCATCTCGGTGGGGGCCTCCACCCAGGGAAGCCAGGTTTCCGCCAGGTCCGGCCTGCCCGCGCGGGTGACCACGGCGTCAATGAACTCGGGCATGCAGGCCGCTATCTCGAGCACCACGGCCCCGCAGGTTCCCGACCCGAAAATACCCAGAGGCCAGTCACCGTAATCGAGGTGGCGCTTCAACCAACGCACCACATGGGCCAAACGCCTGGCAGGAAGGCTGGTGTCAAAAATAAACTGGGGATCCTCCTCCTCTTCCGGGGCCAGCAGATCCACCATCAGGGTTGCGAAATCCGCCGATTCCAGGGCATCGGCGACGATTCGGTTGCTTTCATGGAACCTTCGGCTGCCGAACCCATTGGCAAACACAATTATGCCCCTTCCCGACATCGGTTGTTCCAGGCTGGCACGCATGCAAAATCCAGCGGCTGGAATTTCCACCTCGCGGGAAATACCTTTTTCAAGTGTCGTCGCCATGGCACAATCCTCCCATTCCATCGGGATCCCAAGGGATGCAGACGCCAATCAAACCATTACGCCATTCCGGGGCAAAACCGGTTTGCGCGGGGGGCTAAACCGGTCGCCAAGGCCGCTGGCCCCTCGCGGTTTTCCAAGCCTTTTCATTTCGTTTGGCAAGGCTTGGAAACGCCCATGAACCAAACCCAGGCAATTCGATTCCACGGATTCAGGGAACAACCATCCGAACGCCCTCCACCAACCGGGAGGAGATCGTCTTCATTCAAAAAAGACGCGCGACAGGCAGAACACCCAATACCCTGGTCTCGTCAAAAGCTAGTCAAACCGAAGATCGAGGCCAAAACATTTGCCAAAGACCAGCATGACCAATAAACGCACAAATATGATCGATTTGTCTGATAACACATTCATCATGGGCTTTTTTTCGGAGCAAGTCAAAGGGATTTTCAGCCGCCCGGTGACAATCAGCCCCCAGGCTCAATCCTTGGGGCTGGTCCAGGTTATTCATCCGTCCTTGTCAATCCGCATGCCGGCGCTGGATGGGGACTTGCCAGAACGGCAGGCTTGTTGTGAACTTAGGTCAGGTGAAACAGTGGAAATCGGAACCGCGGAGAGATATGCATGTCCCGTATGAAAACTTGGCTGGTATTGAGTCTTTTCGCAGCCTTGGGCACCACGGCTTTTGGTGACACGTTGCCCCCTTTGGTGACCACAACCGGCAACGCGGAAGTGAAGGTCACGCCCGACCTGGCAGACCTGCGGTTCGACATCGAGGTCCGCAACACCAACCTGAAGGCCGGATTGGCCCAGCAGGTGGAACGGATGACCCAATTGTTGGCCACCCTGAAGGCTGCCGGCATTGAGGAGAAAGACCTGCAAACCTCGCAGGTGATCATCAACCCGATCTACCAACAGGAAGACCAGCTCCGGATGGAAACGGCCAAAATCGCCTTTTACAGCATCAGCCAGACTGTGACCTGCACGCTGCGCGACCTGAAGAAGATCACCACCCTGACCGCCCAGGCGATCGAAGCGGGTGCCAACCGGGTGGGAGGCGTGACCCTGCGCACCTCGAAACTGCGGCAATACCGCGACCAGGCCCGCATCCAGGCGGTGAAGGCCGCCAAGGAAAAGGCTCTCGCGCTCGCCGGGGAGCTTGGGGCCAAGGTGGGCAAGGCACATTCCATTACCGAAGGCACCCACGATTCTCCGATCTACGGCTACAACATGGCCCAGAATGTGGCCATGGGAGGGCCGGGTGGTGGCGGTGGCTCCGGCACCGCGTTTGAAGCCGGGACCATCAGCATCGAAGCCACCGTGACGGTTGCGTTCGTGTTGGAATGAGCGCCGAACAGGGCCGCCTAGCCTACGACCTGCACGCCACCTTCGAGGAAAACGCCCGGAGGGGTCCGCTCCTTGGAACCGATTGCCCCAAGGTACCCGAGACTCCCCTGAAACGGTTTTTGGGCCTGCCGGTAAGCAGCCGTTTCGGTATCGCTTCCGGGCTGTTGCCCAACAGCCGCTGGATTGGCCCCTACGCCCGTTTGGGATTCGATCTGCTCACCTACAAAACCGTGCGGTCGGTCCCACGGGCCAGCCATCCGATGCCCAACTGGGTTTTCGTGGAGGACACCAAGCCACCGACCGGGCCGGTCACGGTGCTGGACACGCTTCCCGGCGCTTGGACCGACGCCAGTTCCTCCGTCTGTTTCGGCATGCCTAGCGCCCATCCCGATCATTGGCGTGGCGATGTCGCCACGAGCCGGCAAATGCTGGGGCCAGGCCAGGCGCTCATCGTTTCGGTGGTGGCATCCCCCGAACCAGGTTGGACACTTGAGAAAACTGCCGAGGATTTCGCCCAATGCGCCGCCTGGGCGGTGGAAGCCGGGGCCCAGGTGGTGGAGGCCAACCTGTCCTGCCCGAATGTCTGCACCGCCGAGGGCACCCTGTATCTGGATCCTCAAGCCAGCGGTTTGGTGGCCCGGCAGGTGCGCGAGGCCATCGGGGCAACTCCGCTGCTCTTGAAAGTGGGTAGATTTGACCAGGAAGAGATTTTGCCACGCTTTCTCGACAGCGTGGCTGATTCGGTGAACGGACTGACCCTGCTCAACTGCATCAGCCGAGAAGTGCTGCTGGCCGATGGCCGGCCGGCGTTCGGTGAAGGATTTCGCATGGCGGGTGTGCTGGGCCGGGCCATCCATCGTCCAGCGGTGGAGGCGGTGCGCCGCCTGAAGGAAAGCATCCTCCTTCAGGGTTTGGACCTGGCGGTGGCCGGGGTGGGTGGCGTGGCTTCAGTGGCGGATGCCGCCGATTTTTTCGACGCGGGGGCCGACGCCGTGTTGTGCGGTTCAAGCCCGGCGTGGCTGCCGGACCTTGCCATCCAGATCAAGGAAGCCAGGCCAGACTGGTGAGACTCACCAATCGCCGAGGACCTCGCCGCCGGCCCGGGTACACAGGGCGGCCATGACCCGGAGCGGGATGGTATCGGCGAGGAAAGCCGCATGGCCATCGGCGAACAGCGTGTTGCCGCCACCTGGATGAAAGGCAAAGGGTTCATTGTCGTTTCGGGCGTTCATGGCGCGGTGGCATGGTGTGCCGCAGCCTTCCAGGTCGCCCCTCGGGGAGGAGCCATCCAGGCTGAAAGGCCCTTCATTGTCGGCCCAACCGATGCCTTGATCATTCAGGATCGATGGGCTCGGCTTTCCATCGCGGAAGACTTGCGGCCTACCGGCGCACTCCACCACCATCACCGTGTTGGAGGCCCCGTCAGGGATGGCGGCCAAATCATGGCTGGAATCACGGTGCATCACCCCGAAACGGTTGGCAACCGTGTACAGAGCCACGGGCAAATGCGGGTTGATCGAATCGGGCTGCACCCCCTGAATGGCCTCGTAATCGGTGGGGGCAGGCGACTTGTCGAAAACCAGCGCGGGACGACCGGGCGTTGGTATTGGCTTGGCTAAAGCGCCCGTCACAGACATTCTGGAGGGAACGGAGGGGCATTCGAACAGTTTCACGCCCAGTGAAATGGCGGGCTGGTTAGGCACCTCCCACCAATGGAAATTAAAATCCATGGCACGGACCAGGTTGCCCTGCTCGGCGTACGGCAGTATGGCGGCACGCCAGGAATGCCACTTGCCCCCGGGATTACCCGGGCCGGCCTTGGTCCACCCCGAAGCCGGAAAAAACCGGTAGGCCGCATGGTATTGGTGCAGGGCCAACCCCATCTGCTTCAGGTTGTTGACGCACTTCAATCGATTGGCGGCCTCGCGCACCTTCTGCACCGCAGGCACCAGCAACCCCACCAGGATGGCAATGATGGCGATGACCACCAGCAGTTCGATGAGGGTGAAGGCGCGGCGCGATTGACGCATGGGTTATGGCCTGGTTCCATCTCAAACTACCGGGATGATCTCCAGCGTAACCGGCCCGTCCATCGCAACCAACCGGGAACCCCAAAAGGTCCCGGTGTCCAGGTCCGTTTGTGCGGATTATGAGGTCTAAAATACAAGGATTCCGATCCAACCGTGCCCAACTCTTGCGTATCAGCCAAAGAAATGGGCCCTGTTGTCATTCGCCAAGTCGAATGACGGCCCATAGGGTTCCGGCTCCGACCAAAGCCCCGGTAACCAGCAGCGAGCAGGCAAGGGCGATGCATCGGTAACTGGCCCACCCGGCGATCTGTTTTTGGAGCATGCTTTCGACATATCCCAGAGTTGGACGGTCATGGGGGTTTTCGTTCATGAGGGCTTTCAGAGCCCGCACCAGGTTTTTTGGCCAGGGAAAAGAACAGGCCAGACGCACCTCATCCAGAAGTTTGCCCAAGGAAAACAGATCGGTGGCGTAGGAAGGGCTGGCGCCCTGGTCCAGTTCGGGGGCCCGGTAGCCCGGGGTCCCCGCCCGACTGGACAGACCGCAGGAAAGCCCCAGATCGATGAGCCGGGCATGCCTGCGCCCATTCGAATCCATGTGGACGATCACATTGCCGGGTTTGAGGTCATGGTGCACCAACCCCTGGCGATGGATATGGGAAATTGCCGCAACGATATCCAAGGCCAGGGACATGGAATCGGCAAGCGCCATTCCCTTTTTGAGGTGGCTTTCGAAAGCCTTCTCGAGGCTGATGCCATTACTAAAGGGTAGCACCAGGAAAAACGTGCCCGCATCACTGCACAGATCGAGGATTCCGACAATCAGGTCATTGGAGAAACGCGCGACAATACGGGCCTCGTCCATCATTTCCCGCTTGCCATCCTTGCCTGAATCGTAGCCCGGGCGGAAAACCTTGAGAACCACAGGACGGAGCAGCACCTTGTCAAAACCGCGGTAGACGACGCTGGAGGCGCCTTCCCCCAGTTTTTCCATGACCCGGTATTTCCCAAGCCTGCCAAGATCACCCGGCACCAGCGGTGGGCGCAGTATGGGCGCTGTGATAACATTCCCGGTGGCCACCAATTGGTTGACCAGACTGTCGCTATCAAGGTCGGACTCAGTGCCACTCACCTTGGCCCCAGGAGGTGGCCACAACTGATCCAGGCTTTTGGCGCAGGTGGGACACGCGTCCAAATGGTGCTCGAGGTCAGCCATCTCCTGCTCATCCAAAAGGCCCTGGTGCAATTGACGCAGGGTGGTAACCGGTGGGCAAGCCTGGTCGGCGGCTGGAATTCGCATGGCTAAGAAGCTCCCCGGGATATCTGAAATCAGAAACTTCTTCTGAAGCCCGTCACACCTCGTTTTCCCCCAAATCCCGTGCGGCCTCGGCGAGGCGGCGCCTGACCCGGCTGTGGGCGATATAAACCGCCGTGCAGGACAATCCAAGTTCCCGGGCCACCGCAGCCGGCTTACCATCCTGGAAATAGATCTTTTCGAAAGCCTGCCAGGTGGTGGCCTTGAATTCCCCGCGCACCATCTCCAACGCCCGATGCACCAGGCTGTCCATTTTCCCGTCCTGGCCCGAATCGACACTCCGGTGATCAACCGGATCCATCGCCGCTACATCCACGGTTTGCCATGACTTCCGCCTCCTGGTCAGCAAGCGGATTTTGTTTTTGACCACCAACCGCAACCAGGCGCGGAAGGCGCCCGGGTGCCTGTGCTCGAACCTTCCAATGTTCTGGAAGACGAAAAAACAGGTCTCCTGAATGGCATCGGCATGAAAGGCAGGCTCCAATCCGTGATCCTGGCAACACCTGCGCACCAGGACCCCATAGATTGCGACGAACCGTTCCCAGGCCTCGGGATTGCCGCGGGACCGGAGACGATCAAGAAAAGTGGAAGAGGTGCGCAAGCAGGCAGGCATGGGGACGTTTCCTCCAGGGGGGATACCGGAAATGAACCGTGTCGCCGGGACTGGCGAAACAGCTCTTCCCTTCCCTGGGAAAAGAACACGCTTTCGGGGGCAATCCGGCGAACACGAAAATTGGAGTGAACCGGCGTAAATTTTTAAATATTTACCCGATATCCATTTTCGTATTTACAGGATGCCACCGAAACAACCGGCCGAGACATGATCCACCGATCTAAAGCGGCAAGGTGCATGCTGGCACGGCCGACAACAAAGAAATACAGTCATTGGAGGAAAATTGTCAATGAAAAAAAATTAATTGAATGAAAGGGAAACCGCACCTGTCAGGGAAAAAACTTACAGGTAGCAACGCCTGATCCAAAAACCTGACATTGTCTTTGTTTTTTCCTACACTCAGGAACGACCTTTCAAAGGAACGCGGCCGATCACGGTGGTTCCGGCCCCGCTGCCGGACTCTATGACGAGTTCGCCACCCAGCTGAATAATCCGTTCGCGCATCCCCAGCAAACCGAGGCGCCCGGAGCCTTTCACAGCCTCATGGTCAAACCCCAAGCCATCATCCTCCACGGTCAGGATGGCCCGGTCGGGGAGGACCTGCAGGCCGACACCGACATGCGTCGCGCCGGCATGTCTTTGCACATTGGCGACCGCCTCCAGGGCCACCCTGTAAAGTGCGGTCTCCACCGGCTGGGGCAACCTGCAGGCACCATCTCCCATGGAGTGGAAATCAGTCCCGATGCCGGTGCGTGCGGACCAGTCGTGGAGATAGGAGCCAAGGGCGGGGACAAGCCCCAGGTCATCAAGCACCGTCGGCCGCAGCATGACCGCCAGGTTGTGCACCTTGCGGCTGATGTCCGCTGTGAGCAGCCGTATTTCCTCGAGGCGGGACCGGGCGGGAAAATCAGCGGGGAGCGCACTTTCAACGGCCTTTTGCGCCAGCGCCAGGCCGGCCAGCAACTGGCCGATTTGATCGTGCAATTCGCGCGAGATCGCGCGGCGCTCCTGCTCCTGGACCGTTGCCAGTTGCGCCAGCACCGCGGCGCGTTCCCGCTCGGCGGCTTCGCCGCGGGCGATGGCCCCCCGGAGCTTCGCGTTGGAGGCGGTCAGCTCGGCGGTGCGTTCGGCGATGCGCTCCTCCAGCCTGGATTGGGCGTCCTGGAGTTGCCCGGTGAGCAAAACGGCCTGTTCGTTCATCTCGTGCAGGCGAACGGAGGAGAGGATCAACGCCTCATTCATGTCGCGGGACTGCTCGCGAAACCGCAGTTCCTCTGCCGCATCCGTGACCTGGATCATCACGCCCAGGGTGTATCCAGAGCGGTGGAACCAGGGCCAAGCCTGAAAGGTCCAAGGCAGGATCGCACCTTCGTGGCCCAGGTCTTTCCATCCGTCCAGGCGCTCCGCCTGGCCCGAGGCGAGCACCCTGCCGACCAGATCCCGCAGGGTGGTGCGGGTTGATGGGGGAAAAGCGCCGGTGAAGTCACGCCCCAATTCGGGGCTTGCCCTGTCTCCTATCAGCCTAGAAAAAGCCGGATTGGCGTGGCAAAGTAAAAGCCCCCCAACGGATACGACAACCATCGGAAAGGGCGAATTTGTAAAACAAGACTCCGCAATGGAGCCAAACGCGTCGCATTCGGCGTCGGGCGTGCCTGACACGGTGAGCACCTACCTGGGGTGTGGGTCCTGTTCGGCTTGAAGCACGGCGGGGCCCGCGATGGTGGGGACCCCTGTCAGCAGGCCCTGGTATCCAGAAAAACGCCCGCCCACCTTCACCCCGCCGGAGTTAACCTCGTATTCACGGATATCCTTGCTGTGGTCGCCGGCCCGCATCTTCACCACTACCAGCGCCTTGCGCAGCCGGCCATCGATCTCGACATACCGCAGGCGGATGATGTCGTCGCTGAGGAAGGAGATGGAATATTGGCTCAGCGCCAGCTCGGTGAATGATTCGGGCACCTCGACCGTGCTGACCACCGTCACGCCGGTGCGGGTGAGCACGCCGATCATCCGGTATAGCGACTCGCGGAAATCGGCCCGGAAGGCAGGGGCCAGGGCCATCTCAAAACCGGCCAACGAATCGATCGCCAGCCGCTTGGCTCCGATCCGATCAACCGCGGATAGTATCTCCTGCAGCGCCTCATCCACCGACAGGTCCAGGGGGCGCAGGTACAAGATCTCCAGCATGCCATCCTTTTCAGGCTTTTTGAAATCCATGCCAAGGTTGCCGGCGCGCCCGGCGTATTCGCTGGGGCGCTCCTCGAAAATGACCGCGATGCCGGGCTCGCCCCGCGAAAGGCCGGCGGCGATGAATTGCGTGGCGATGACCGATTTCCCCGAACCTGAAGGTCCGGCCACCAGCAGGCTGTCGCCTTCGGGGATCCCGCCGCCCATCATCGCGTCCAGTTCGGGGATGCCACAGGAAAGGCGTTGGCGGATGCCCGTCTTTTCCACGCGACCGGCCAGACCAAAGGTGCGCGGAAAAGCCTGCACGCCGTTATCGGTGATCCGAAAGGTGTGCAGGCCGGGTATGGAAGCCTGGCCGCGCAGTTTCATGACTTGCAGCTTGCGCACCACCGAATTGCGCTCCACCTGCTGCGAGATCCAAAACAAGCCGTCGGAAACCGTGAAAACCGGGTTGTACCGGAATTCAGATTCGGTGTACTCGCCGATGAGGAAGGTGGTCGCCTGCCAACTGGTCAGGTGCAGGGCCAAACGCTGGACAAATTCCTGCAGATCCACCTCGCCACCATCCAACCCCTTCTTGCGGACCACGGTGCGGAAGGAATCCACCACCACGATGGACGGGCTGGCGGCCTCCACCTCGCGGACAATCTCGGCCAGCACCGCGTCGAGGTCCTTCTCAAGGACAACCTGGCTCAGGTTGATGAACCGGACAGCGGAATTCAGCTTTTCCAGATCGAAAAAACGGAATTGCTGCTGGTAGCGCAGCATCTTGAGTGCCGGCTCGCCCAGCACCGTGAAATACAGGGCCGGTCGCTCCGGGGTGGCGTTGGCGAAAGCCACCTGGTGGGCGAGGGTTGTCTTTCCACCCCCGGGCGGCCCCGCGATGATATTGAATGAATACTCGGGCAGGCCACCGCCGAGAATCTCATCCAGCCCGGGAACGCCGGTGGGCAACTTGCGAATGGTCACCCGGTTTTCAGCGCTCATTTTTGTTCTCCGTTGAAATTTTCCGGGGCAACGGCTGAAACCAGTCCCGGGACATCGGGCCAGGCGTCCCGCACCAATTGGCGGGTCAGCGGCTCACCGATGAATGTGACCAAGAGGTTCAAAAGGTTGGCGACAAGCGCCTCCTCGGCCAAAGTGGCAACCTGGCCGGAATGTCCGAGCCCACTCATGGCGCCGTCTTCCAAAACCACGGCTTCGCCCAGACAATCTGTACCGACCTCGGCCTTGGCCAGGGCCAAAGCACGCGATAACAGGGATCGAAAACCGGCAAGCCCACCTAGCCGGGCGAGGCAACCCTTGAACTTTTCGCACACCAAAAGCGTGCGGCAGGGGGAGCCGGACAACGAGGGGAGGCGTGTTGATTCGTAGGCAAGCAACCGCTGGGCCAAGTAACGCAGATTGGGAGGGACCGTGCTCATCGGGTGAGTGCATACACCGGTTCAGCGCATCAGGAATGGTTGGGTGCTGTTTCGGACCCAACCCGGCGCGGTTCCGGTTCCTCCCTGGAACCTGGTGGGGCGGCAGACAACCTGCAGCCCCACCGTGGTTTCATCGTAACAAAGAGATAGTGGAATGGCGGAATGCCGCAACCCTTTCTGAAAATTTTATGCAAACCACCCCATCGTAATTTGTGATCTATGATGCATTGGATGGGCCGTAACATTGGGTATTGTGTCAGGGAAATGATGACAGTTGATTTCCCTACCTGGGCCCATTTTCCTGACTACCCGAAGAGACCAGCTCTGACTTGCATATTTTAAGTCGATGCCTGAAAACAGCTTGTGGCAATAGCCCTTCGTCATGGAGCTTGCCCTTTGCGTTTTCGGCAAACGGCGTATCCCATTTGAACAAGGCTTTCCATTGCATGCCTGTTTTGAAAATCCTGCTGGTCGACGACCATCCCATCGTCCGCGAGGGGCTGAAAACCCTCATCCTGAGCCAACCGGATATGGAGGTTATCGGGGAAGCCAGCGACGGACAGGAGGCCTGCCAGCAGGCCAGCCTGCTGCAACCTGATCTGGTGATCATGGACATCTCCATGCCGGGCCTTAGTGGCACGCAGGCAACCGAACGGCTGTGCCGTGAATGTCCGAAGGTCAAAGTGCTGGTCCTCACCATCCACGAGGACAAAGGGTATATCCGCCAGCTATTGGCGGCCGGCGCGGCTGGCTATGTGCTGAAACGGGCCGCGGGAGAGGAATTGATTCACGCTATCCGCGTGGTCTCCGCCGGCAGGACCTACCTCGACCCGGACATGGCGGGCAAGGTGGTGACCGGTTTTGTCCGCCGGACCGGGGAATCGCTTCCCACCAAGGGACCTTCCCTGAGTGACCGGGAACTGGAGATAGCCAAACTGACAGCCTCCGGCCACAGCAACAAGGAAATTGGCAACCTGCTGGATCTGAGCGTGAAGACGGTGGAAACCTACAGGACCCGGGGTATGGAGAAACTGGGGCTCTCCAGCCGGGTGGACCTGGTCCGCTATGCGGTGCAGCAGGGTTGGCTTTGACACCTGGCATGATGGTCCGTGACCGGCATGGCTAGCGCAATGACAGGATCCACCCGGCAATTGTTTCCATCACCTCGGGGGCCAGGGTTTCCTCGATCTGGCCGTATTCGCTTATTTTGCCCGTCTTGGCGGTTTGGAACAGGTGGTTCAGGCCCGGGAATACCTTGGTTTCAAACCGCGTGTTACCTCCCTCCTTCAATGCCTTCTCGATCAGGGGCATGTTCTGGTCGGGTAGCACCTGCAAATCGAGGGCGCCATTGACAGCCAGCACCGGGCACTTGACCCGGGCCAATACCGGGGCTGGATCATGATTCAGGAAAAAGCGCATCCAGGGTGAGGCGAATGTGGCGGCTGCTTCCTCGCTCGCCTTGAGGCCCTCATCGGAATCGCCTTCTAGTTCCAGAGCTTTTTTCTCCGATTCATTTAGTTTTTTGGCGAAGGCGACAGCGACACCGGCCAGGGCTTTTTTGGCGGCAGCCTCATCCGGCTGCGACCGGGCGGTATCCATCAGCAGCTTTTGCAGGCGGGCTGAAACCGCTAACCACTCCGGGCTTGCCCCTGAAGCCTTGCCAATGGCCTGGGTCTGCCTTTGGATAATGGCATCGCCCTTGGCCCCCGTTCCGGCCAGCAATACCAGGAAGGCCACCATGTCGGGGTGATCAGCGGCCACCATGGGTGCGACCAATCCTCCCTCGCTGTGGCCCGCCAGACCGATGCACCTGGAATCAATCTCCTTGCGGCTAGCCAAATATTGCATGGCGGCAAAAGCATCGGTTGCGAAGTCTGCTGAAGTGGCCTTGTTGAAATCACCCTTTGATTTGCCCACCCCACGGTCATCGAATCGCAAAACGGCGATCCCCTTGCGGGTTAGGTGATCTGCCAGCACCAAAAAGGGCTTGTGACCGAGTAGGGTCTCATCCCGATCCTGGGGACCGGAACCAGTCACCAGTACCACGGCCGGGAACCGGCCTCCCTCCTTGGGCATGGTGAGGGTACCGGCCAGCTTGATCCCGGCCCTGGAATTCTCAAAAACCACTTCCTCGGAGGCGTAGGGGTACGGTTTTTTGGGGGTTTGGGGGCGCTTGCGAGTGGACGCCTTTTCAACCCGGTTCAGGCTGAGGGGAAACTTCACTCCCCGTTGGGTGAAAGTCCCCTTCAAAACGGTGTTGTTGCTGCTTGAGGTGCCCTCGAATTGGGCCTTCAGTTTACCCAGCTCGATGGTGACTTTTTTGCCATCCACCTTGACGCTTTCGCAGGGTATGCCGATGGCGCCCTGATCGATACTGTCCATGGTGGCCTTCCAGGCACCATCTTTGTCGCTGGAAAGGTGGAAAGCGAGCAACAACTCCACCGGGCCGACCTTGAGGGGGCCTTCCCAAACCCCCTCCGGAAATTTCGCCTGCCCGGGCATTTGTCCAAAAGCAGTTCCCAAACAGGTCACCAAAACGATGACCACCAGCCCAACGCAAGCTCGAACCATGACTATTCCCCCTACCTTTATTTCCACAGGATCAACTGGTTGTGGAACCCTGATTGGCAAGGTATTTCTCAACCACCATTTTCGCCGCCATCAGGGAAACTCCGGCCTCATCCCTCACCCGTTTGATGGCTTCAATCTTCCGCCCAGGGTCGGCTGCAATGGCCTTCACATCGTTAGAAAGGGGTTCGGCTGCGACCAACTCCACAGCCAAAAGGGCATCCGCCCTCGATGCACCCGTTTCCCTGCGGCACCATTCCACCGCCTCTGACCGTCGGGCGGGATCAGCCGCCATTTCACGGACCGCTGGTGACAAGTGAAGGGACGGCACTTTTTCCGGATCCGGCCTGGACAACAAGATCCAAATGAAAACCAGGGTCAAGGTCAACGAAACAACGACAACCAAAGACTCCATACACCAAGTCCCTTTGACTAAAGGCGGCCAGTCAATCCCTTGCCATCGACACGCAGAGGATTTCCTTGTCGTTGTGCACAAAGAGACATTTGTTGGCGAAAGCCGGATGGCACCAGACCACATCCCGGCCGCGGGTGGTGAAGGTGGTGTCGAGCAAGTGGTGCCTGGCGATCTCCTCGTAACCCTTTGGGGACAGTTTGGCCAGGATCAAGTCACCCTGATCGTTGAACAGCACATATTTGTCACCCGCCGGAATGATGAATGTGTGGGCGAAAAGGGCCTTCTTGCCGCCGGTGGCCTTCAGGCTTTCCCACACCAGCTCCCCGGTATCGAGCTTCACGCAGCGCATCTCGCCCATGCCGCACACGCCGTAGATGTGGCCATCGCGGATGATGGGGATGGCCATCAGCGCGTTCAGGTTGTCGGGCTTGGAGGGATCCTTGCTCTTGCTGCGCCACAGCAGTTTCGCATCCGGTTTTTCGCCATCCAGCTTCAGAAGGGCCGAGCCCTGGTAGAACTCGCTGACCAGCAGGTTGTCGCCCGATTTCACCGGGGTGACGATGTTCACCACTGGTCGCTGGATCGATTTCGCCTCGGGGTGCTCCAAGGACCAATAGGTTTTGCCCGTGAGCGGGTCGAGGCTGTTCACGGAGGTGTCGAGCCACACGATCAACTGCCTTTTCCCTCCTGCCTCACAAAGCATGGGCGGACTGTAACCCACTTCCTCCGCTTTCAGCGCGCGCCAAACTTCCTTGCCGGTCCGTTTGTCCAATGCCACCAGCGCGCTGCCGTCCCCCCCAGCCTGGGTGTAGATCAAATCGCCGTCCACCAGCGGGCTGGCGGAATAGCCCCACAAGGGCGGCTTGGTCATGTATTCCTTGGGAAGATCCTTTTCCCATACCACCTTGCCGGTGGCTGATTCGTGGCAGCGCAGGTTGCCCATGGCGCCCAAGGTGAAGACCCTGTCGCCATCCACCCAGGGTGTGGCCCGGGGGCCCTGCCCGTAGCTGATGGTGTAGGGACAGTCGAATTCCTGAATCCATACGGTGGAGCCATCGTTGGCATCCAGACAGACCACCCGCTCTTTGCCGGCCACCACGCCCTTTTTGGGGGAAACGGGTTTGCCGTCCTTGTCTTTCTCGGTGATGCGGTCCATCACGAAGAGCTTGCCCGCCGCCACAGCCGGTCCGCAGTAGCCGGGATTGATCGGCTTGCGCCAGATGACCTTGGGTCCACCCTGGGGGAATTTCTCCAGCAACCCGGACTCGTGCCACACCCCATCTTTTTTGGGTCCGAGCCAGTTGGGCCAGTCGTCGGCTTGCGCGGGAACCGCAAAACTGGATGCAGCCAAAACGGCAAGTATCCAAACAGCCTGCAACCTGCACACGGCCATATTCGCCCCAAACCTTTCTTTCATGAAGTCGCGTCACTCACCAACCTGCACCCTGCCCTGGTTGGATGATCCTCGACCAGGGCATTGGCTGGCACACCCCGCAGCAACAGCAACACCAGCAGGTCACCACCAGCGCAAAAAGTCATGAACCACCCAAAACCGGCAAGGGCTGGCATGCCGGCCAACGATGCCACCAACGAAGGGAGTACGCCTGTCAGCAAACCGGGCATCGCCGCACCCAAACGGTAAGCCCATGCCGCGATGGGAACTTTGCTATGGGCAAAGGGCGTCAAGGTTTTCCACTGGAAACCGATACGCACAGATCGAAGGCCATGACCACCACAAACTCCCCAAGTCAGGGCATGTACCCCCTCATGGAGGACTATTCCCGCTATGACCAATGGCAAATAGCCCAGGAAGTTCCCCCAAAAATCACGGAAGGCCTCGGCAACAGCAACCCAACCCCAGAGAAGCCCATGCACCAACACCAAGGGCAACACAGTCACCAAAGCCAGGGGAAAACCCAACAGATTAGCCCTCGCCATATCGATCGAGTGCCTGGTGTCCTCAATGGGTGCATGCCCTACCAATCCCTGTGGCTCCTCAATCAAACGAAACCTCCCTTTCGGGAAGATGCGCCTGCCCCCTTGGCCGTTATCAATCGGGCATTCGCCGCACCCAGCGGGTAGAAAGACCAAAAGATCTGGAAAGGATCTCCCACAGGAGTGGTCCTCTCTCGCTCAAAAATTTTGCGAATTGCCAGGAGATGCCTGCGGACCTCCAGGATGGAATCCCGCGACAGATTCGCGGTCTCGCAGCGAAAGGTGGCAAATTCCCTCATCAGGGGCGTGAGCCCCGACTGCAGGGACCGGCCGAACATGCGCTCGGTGAAACGGCCAAATGTCTTCAGCAACCGCATCATCCCCTTGGCCGCCACCTTGGGATTGGTGTCGAAATCGAAACGCAAATCATCAAACGGAAGGACGAAAATCCTTTCCAAATGCCTGCCACGCCTTACCTTTTCCTTTTCCACCAACATCCCGGCATTGATCAAGATACCCACATGATGGTGGGTGAGACTGACCGCCCTACCGATCTTGGAGGCGATTTCCCGGACAGGCATGGGCCCGAAGGCCAAGAGCATCTCCAGAATGACGGCGCGCACCGGTGAGCAGATGGCTTCGAACTGCTCGGCGGTGCGGATAGTGAAAATTCTTTCCCGTGTCTCAGGCATGGCGCGCTCCTCTGTTCAAAAAATAGTATTGATTTTGAATGGCCATTGACAATTCAATTTCGCGTTCTCAAATTGAATGATTAAACCAATGGGGAGTCGAGGGATGGCAATCGCGCCGTTTGAATCGGTATCTGGCTTGACTAGTGTGTTGCGCACAGTAGATTGGTACTGTGTGGCACACAGTTGTGGAGCCGGGGCGCATGGAAGCCGGAGAGTGGACGACCCAGTTGCGCCGCGGGGTGCTGGAGTTCTGCATACTGCAGATCCTGCACCAGCAGCCGAGCTACGGCTACGAGATCGTCACGCGGCTGGAGTCGCTGGGCCCGCTCGCGGCCGGAGAAAACACCGTCTACCCGATCCTGCGCAGACTGAAAGCCGACCGGGTAGTGGAGTCATTCCTGCAGGATTCGCCTTCGGGTCCGCCGAGGCAGTATTACCGCTTGTCCTCCGAGGGAAGGAAAAAGCTCTCGGTCCTGTCCAAAGAATGGGATGCCGTGGTCCAAGCCGTGGGCCAATGCGTCGGGAAGGGAGCAGACAGATGAACCGGACCGTTGCTGACCAAAACCCCGTGGCGGAGCGCTATCTGACCGCGCTGGCGAATGCCCTGACACCCATGAAAGCCACTGAAAAGCATGAGGTAGTGGATGAAATCCGCGCCCACCTGCAGGATGCAACGGCGGCCGGCAAACCCTTGGATGAAATCCTCACCCGGCTGGGGTCTGCCGAATCCCTTGCCAAAGCATATTTGGTGGAATCCTACCTGAACCCCAGACCCTCGGGTGCTGGCTGGATTTCCCGGACATTTGGCCTGTTCGGCCTGCTTGTTTTCGGCAGCCTGCCCACCCTGGTGATCACTTCCCTGCTTGCCCCCTTGGGCGTCACATTCCTCATCGCCGGACCGGTTCTCTTTACTTCCGGGATCTGTGGATTCTTTGATGTGAGCCTGGCTCCGGTAGTGCAAAGCGACCTTGAGCCATGGCAACATCTCATCCTTGGACCCATCATGGGCCTGGTCGGTGCCGCCTGCCTTTGGGTTCTTTACCGGTATCTGCGTTGGATTTTGAAACTGGTCCGCCAGGTGGCTTCGGGCCGCTGATGTGACCGAATGCTTGAAACCTCGTCGCGTGGCGACGGTATCAGAAGCGATTGCCTGTCGATTGATTTTCCACGAGGGGCCTCCCGTGCTGAGCATCCAAGGGCTTGTCAAAATCCACCCCGGCCCGGTCGCCGCCCTGCGCGGGGTGGACCTTGAGCTGGGTGAGGGCCTGTTCGGCCTGCTGGGGCCCAACGGGGCCGGCAAGAGCACCTTCATGCAGGTGGTGGCGGGCCTGATCGAGCCCACCGCCGGCAAGGTATTGCTGGATGGCCACGACATCGTCCAGGACCCGCGGTACATGCACCAGCGGCTGGGCTACCTGCCGCAGGATTTCGGCTTCCACCCAGACTTATCCGGGCTGGCGATGCTCGAGCTGCTGCTGAAACTGAAAGGGATCACCGGGCCACGGGGACGCCGTCAAGTGGCCAAGGAACTGCTCGAGAGGGTCAATCTCGCCCATGCCGCAAATAGGAAAGTGGCCGGGTATTCGGGCGGCATGCGCCAAAGGCTGGGCCTCGCGCAGGCGATCGCAGGCGACCCGCGCGTGCTGATCGTGGATGAGCCGACAGCCGGACTGGACCCCGAGGAGCGGCACCGCTTTTATCGTCTGCTGGCCGAGATGGGTTCCAAGCGCATCGTCATCCTTTCCACCCATATTGTGGAGGATGTGGCCACCCTGTGCCCCCGCCTGGCGGTGATCCGTGGCGGGGAGGTGGTGGCCGACACCACCCCCAGGGCGGCGCGCGAGGCGATCGCCGGCAGCATTTACGAGGGCATGGTGGCGCCAAACGACATGCAGGCATTCGCCGCGGCGTGGCGTGTGCTCTCCTCGGTGCTGGCCGAGGGCACCACCAACCGCGTGCGGATCAGCCTGCCCACGGGTGAACCCCCGGCCGGCTTCGCCCCTGTCCAGCCCGGGTTGGAAGATGCCTACCTGGTCCTGATGCGCACCCCCACGCGCGAGGTGCCACCGGCCCTGCGCGGCACCGGGGTGACAGCTACCGGAGGTGCGGCATGAGCCTGTCACGCATCTGGACGCTGGCCTGGAGCGATATCCGCCTGGCGTGGCGCAAGCCGCTGCCCGTGGTGATGCTGGCCATCATGGGCCTGCTGTTGTTTGGTCTGTCGGCTGGAAATGTGACCATCGGCCTGGGTGGCGGCGGTGATATCGGTGGCAAAAAAAGCTGGTTGAACTCCGAGACCAGCCTGGCCTTCCAGGACCTGATTTTCCTGGGGCTGATCCTGCCGTTTTTCGCGTCGGTGCAGTGCGGGCTGGCACTTGCGAATGACGAGGACCGCAAGCTGGACCGGGTGCTGCTGTCCACGCCGCTGTCAGCCGGGGAATACGCCCTCGGCAGGTTCCTGGGCTCGCTGGTGCCATTGCTGGGCGTTCTGACGATTTACCTGACCCTGCAGATGCTGTTCACCGAGTTTTATCCGCGTGACAAGGCGGACGTGCTGGGCCCATTCGCGGCCAAGCATTACCTGCGACCGCTGTTGGTTTTCACCCTGCCCCTGCTTCTGTTCACAGCCGGCACCGCCCTGTTTTTGGGCACGCTCACCGGGCAGGCGGTTCTGGTATTCGCAGTGCCGACGGTTCTGGTGATCGGCGGGGCCCTCTTCCTTTGGGACTTCAGCCCGGCATGGTTGCCGGAATGGATCAACAAGGGGTTGCAATGGTGCGACCCTGCGGGTGTGCGCTGGTTCCTGGCCACCTTTTTGAAGGAGCCGCGAGGGGCCGACTATCTCAACGCGGCC
>Ga0315906_10004396_pt1 | contig 18152 bp, 12 predicted proteins | sample LakEriMetagenome_4_FD_203526 | JGI IMG/M metagenome (GOLD analysis project Ga0315906, IMG submission 203526) | Freshwater fungal communities from buoy surface, Lake Erie, Ohio, United States - Buoy 2 MA122 | ecosystem: Environmental > Aquatic > Freshwater > Lake > Lake biofilm | place: USA... | reverse complement strand
TCTGGCTTCTGACCAGACGCATGCCCGATTTCCTGTTACGTGCGGCGATCTGGTTGCGTTGTGCAGGACACAATCGCCTTCGGGTCGCTGGAGCGGAACACCTTCCCCTTGCCGGGCCAACGCTGCTTGTGACCAATGTGGGTTCGTTGACTGCCATCTGCGATTTGGTCGCGGGTCTCGATCGCCATTCGCAGTTCCTGATCCCTCAACCCACTCCCCCAGAAAGTTCTCCCAATTGGCTGCTGGCTGTGGCCAAGCAAGCGGGAGTTCGATTTCTGCCCCGATTGTTTTCCGAGAATGATTGGCGATCTGCCCGCTCCGAGGCACTGTCGGTTCTGCAGCGAGGAGATGTGATTGCCGTGCGGGTGGATGGGCTCACGGCAGACGAGCGTCTCGCCATGCAGCAACTGCTGGACGATGCCAGACAAGTCGCTGGACTGGTAGTGGTTCCGGTGCAGAGGCTGGCTGAGAACGAGCAGGGTGCGGGCGATCCGCGGTTTCCCCAGTTGGTGTTGGGCGAGCCGCTACAGGGACCGCAAGACGTGGCCCAGCTTGAGTCACGGATCAGCGATCTCTGGCGGCGACTCGGGCAGTCCGAGCCGCAAGCAAAGCTCTAGATTGGGCAAGGATTCCGCGACCCGACTGGTATCCTTAATGCAAAGCACCGGTCCGAAATCGACGGTCAAATTAGTGACCAAACCGCTGGCCTCTGTGGTAGGAGGCGATTCGGGCCGTAGCGTCCTCGGGACCGACACATAGCCAGGTGGGATCTTGAAATTTAAGGGTGCCTTGCCAGCGAATAGGTCGCTGTATGAGCCAGCCAACTTCCCCTCAAAGGTGAATTCGTCGAGTGCGGCCCTGAAAGTCACTGGAAGCTAAGCCGCTTACTGGCGAGGGAATGGTGAGAAACCTGGAATTTGCAGGCTGATGCGATAGAGGCTGACATCAACCGTGATGTAAAGGGTCTGTCGGTCGTCGCCTGAGCCGAAAGTCACGTTGCTGGGAAGCCCCTTGGCCGACTCCCCAGACTGATTCGGGATCCCCGTTGGTATGAAGGCGACTTCTTTTCCGGTGGTGTCGATGACCAACACTCCAGGCCGCTTGAGACTGCGCGCCGTCAGGAAAATGTGTCCCTTGCTGTCCACGGTCATCCCGTCGCAGCCCGCCTCATCCTTGAAGTCAAGCAGCGTTTTACGGGGACCGTTGACCAACCCGTCGCGACCGAGCGGGAAGGCGTAAATCTTCATGGCCCCTCTTATTGGGGGAGTAGTCGAATTCCCGTCGATGCGATCTGTGCCATTGTTATGGTCGGCCAGATAAAGAGTCATACCGTCCGGGCTCAGGGCGAGGCCATTGGGCTTCTCCACGTCATGTGTCACTTCGATGACCTTACCATCGGGTTCCCAGCGATAGACCGCCCGATGTTCCAGCTCCCTGGGCTCGGGCCCCAGATACCGCGGGTCACTGAAATACACTCGTCCCAGTCGATCCAGTACAAGGTCGTTGGGCGCGTTAAAGCGTCTTCCCTGATAATTATCAGCAAGGACTGTCCGCTCGCGAGTCGCCAGATTCCAGCGAACGATCGCTCGGCCACCGTAGTCCGATCCTTCGCAGGCATACAGTAGACCTTCGGGACCAAATTTAAGCCCGTTCGACTTCCGGCTGTCCTCCGCAAAGACTGCGGTTTGACCAGTCTTCGGATCAAACCGCATTATCAGGCCCTTGTCCATCCCGACGGGGATGTCAGAAAAAAAAACGGTGCCATCAGGCGCTACCGTGGGCCCCTCGGTCAAACCTCCATGAATGGGGGCGGTTCGAGTGAAAACGCGTTCGATTTTGGCCCCCGGGGCGACTATGGCATCACCCGTTGCTGGAGGCAGTTCCTGGCCGATTGCCCGCAAGGCAGAAAAGAGCACCAGTCCGATCAGCCCAATCATTGTGGCACGCATGCGAACTCCTGGAGAGTGGGGCGGGAAAAATGACTGACGCACAGCCCGGAGAGTTCTTGGGGCCGTATCTGCAAACCGCGGAGGCCTGAACGAGCAACCCCCAGGCGATGCCTGGTCGCGAGGCACGCAAGTCTCGGCCAGGACGACTCTCAAGGCCGGTTAGAGGTAGTCGTTGATGATGTTTTCAAGCATCTCCTGGCGTCCACTCGTGTTGGCGGCCGGGTTGCCCCTGTCGAGCATGTAGTTCTCAAGATCAGCGAAGGTGACTTGCCCTTTTTCGATTTTGATGCCGATGCCCTCATCGAAGCTGCTGTACCGTTTCTGAACAAAGTCTTCGAGCACTCTATCGCGGCGAATGGCTGTGGCGATCTTCGTGCCCCTGGCGAATGCATCCATGCCACCAATATGCGCGTGGAACAAATCCACTGGCTCGAAGCTTTCCCGGCGAACCTTGGCGTCGAAGTTGATGCCTCCCGGAGCCAGCCCGCCCTGCTTGAGAATCACCAGCATGCATTGCGTGGTGAGATAAATGTCGGTGGGGAACTGGTCAGTATCCCAGCCCAGCAGAAGATCTCCCGTGTTGGCGTCGATGCTTCCCAAGGCCCCTTGAATGCGCGAATACTCCAGTTCGTGCATCATGGTGTGTCCGGCCAGCGTCGCATGGTTCGTTTCAAGGTTCAGCTTGACCTTGTCGAGCAGCCCGTTGGCCCTCAGAAAGTTGAGGCACGCAGCGGCGTCGAAATCGTACTGATGCTTGGTTGGCTCTTTCGGCTTTGGCTCGAACAGAAACTGACCGTTGAAGCCAATCGATTTAGCATAATCGGCCGCCATATGCATGAACCGGGCCAGGTGCTCCAACTCCCGCCGCATGTCGGTGTTGTACAGGTTCATGTAACCTTCCCGGCCACCCCAAAAGACGTAGTTCTCGCCCCCCAGTCGGTGGGTCACGTCGATCGCCTTTTTCACTTGAGCCGCGGCGTAAGCGAAAACATCCGCGTTACAAGAGGTGGCGGCTCCGTGCAAGTACCGCGGGTGTGAGAACAGGTTCGCTGTCCCCCACAGCAGTTTGATTCCTGTGCGCTTCTGTGCCTCGCTCAGTTTTTCGGCAACCTTATCCAGCAGGCGGTTTGATTCGGCCAGTGTCGCTCCTTCAGGAGCAACATCTCGATCATGAAAGCAGTAAAACGGCGCTTGAACCTTACTGATGAATTCGAAGGCGGCATCGACCCGGCGAAGCGCGTTGTCCAGCGAATCGGAGTGATCATCCCAAGGTCGCTGAAGCGTAGAGCTGCCGAACGGATCGCTCCCTGTTCCACGAAACGTGTGCCAGTAGCAGACGCTGAAACGCAGCAATTCCTTCATCGGCCGCCCCTCGACCAGCTCGGTCGGATTGTAGTGCTTGAAAGCGAGCGGATTTTTGCTGCGGGGACCCTCGAAGGGGATCGTCGGAATGCCCGGAAAGAATTCGGCCATGATGGAGCTGCGTGTCTGTCTAGGTGGGTCACGGCAACAGATCGTCTGTCGCCTGGATGCGATGCCGCAGTCTATCAAAACGCAGCTTTACCGTGAATAAATCCTGCCCGGCCAGTCTCGCTATACGGCTGCGGCCCGCTCAGTGAGTGCGATTCGCCTGCCGAAGATCGATTCTCTCATGCGAGAAATTGCGGGTATTTCGTTGGCTGGCGACATCGGTTACTCTGCCGGTATGCTCGCCCAAATGATGAGGCTTCCATCGTCGACGAGAGCGCAGACAGTGGTTTCGGCGCGGTGTGTCGTTCTCATGCTTCGCCTCGCGCACCCCAATTCAGCAGATTCCGCCATGCGAGTTCTTGCCGCTGTACTGTGCCTTGTGTGCCTCGGGGGGCCAGTCGCGCAAGCCCAAGCCGAGAATCCGCTCTACCTGCTTCAGTCCGATATCGTTTACGGACGCAAGGATGGCTTAGCACTCACACTCGATATCTTCGCTCCCCGCGCGGGGGGAAACCAGCGGGGCCTGCTATTTTGCGTCAGCGCAGGATGGTTTTCGGCGCATCAGTCCATCAATTCCCAGTTCTTCTTCGAGTTCCTTAGACGAGGCTACACGGTATTTGCCGTAGTTCATGGCAGCCAGCCCAAGTACACCATTCCTGAGATCATCTGCGACATGCATCGGGCTGTGCGATTCGTGAGGCATCATGCCGGTAAGTTCGGAGTCGACCCCAATCGGCTGGGCATTTTTGGTGGGTCAGCAGGAGGACATCTGTCATTGATGCAGGCGACCCACGGTCTGTCCGGGCAGGCCGATGCGACCGATCTCGTCGAACGACAGTCGAGTTTCGTTCAGGCGGCCGCCTGTTTCTTTCCTCCCACCGACTTCCTCAATCACGGACAGCCCGGGGAGAACGCCTTGGGCCGTGGCGTGCTGAACAATTTCCGTGCACCATTCGACTTCCGAGAGTTAGACACCAGGGTCAACGTATTTGTTCCAATTACCGATGAGCATCGGGTTTTGGAAGTTGGTCGCCAGATTTCCCCCGTCTATCACGTGACTCCTGACGATGCTCCAGTGTTCATCGTCCATGGTGATGCCGATAAACTTGTCCCCTTGCAGCAGGCTCAACGAATGGTCGAAGTCTGCCGAGAGGCGAAAGTCCCCTGCGAACTGGTCATTAAGCCGGATGCGGCTCATGGCTGGCCCGATCTGTCGAAGGATTTAGTGCTCTTCGCTGACTGGTTTGACAGGCACCTGCTGCCCTCCAAGCCCAACTCGTGATCTGCTCCTCGAACGATTCGATTGTGAGTGTTCTGATCCAGTGGAATTGGTCCTCGAGATCGTACGTCCTGCCCATTCAGTCGCTTCAGGAATCATCGTGAAGCGCAGGTTGGACTAAGGGGCGGATGCTGTCCCGACTGATTCTTACGGTGCAGTTCCTCTTTTCTCCCGGATGTGAATTCCATGCGCATCGCTTACCTCGATTGTTCGACAGGCATCTCGGGAGACATGACTGTCGCCGCTCTGGTTGATGCGGGCGTGCCCGCCTCGGCCATCTGCGACGGAATCGCAGGACTGGGGCTTCCGGGTGTGCGACTGGAGTTTCACGAGGTCATGCGGTGCGCGTTTCGAGCCAGGCATCTCAAGATTCAGCATCCTGAACAGCATGCCCATCGGCACTTGGCCGATATCGAGTCGATTCTTGACCGTGGCCAATTGACCCCTCGACAACGTCAACTGGCAGGCTCGATTTTTCGGGAAATCGCCAAGGCCGAGGCGGCAGTGCACGGCACAACAGTCGAGCAGATTCACTTTCACGAAGTCGGAGCGATCGATTCGATCGTCGATATCGTTGCCGCAGCAATCGGCTTCGACCTACTCGGGGTCGATCAGGTGGTCAGTAGTCCGGTCCCCACGGGGCGTGGACAGGTTCGAATCGCGCACGGGATCTGCACCGTTCCAACTCCCGGGACCGCCGAACTGCTGAAAGGGATGCCGTTGGTTGATGTCCCGATCAATTGTGAACTGACCACCCCCACTGGGGCGGCGATTCTCAAGGTGATCGTTGACCGCTTCGGCCCCCTGCCGGCGATGTCGATTGACTCGATTGGCCATGGCGCAGGGAGCCGCGAGTTTTCTGACCGCGCCAACATGCTGAGAATTCTGGTTGGCGAACTACTCGAAGGGACTGGTGGCCCACAGTCAGATGAAGTTCTCGTGCTCGAAACCAATCTTGATGATGTCTCAGGCGAGATTTTAGCCTATGCCCGGCAGCGGTTGCTGGAGTCGGGAGCACTCGATGTCTGTGCGATTCCGATTCAGATGAAAAAGGATCGGTCGGCGATCCTGCTTCAGGTCATCTGTCGCCCCAACGACGCAGAACGCCTTGCCGAGATTATTTTTCGTGAGACCGAAACCTTTGGAATTCGACATACACGCTGGCAGCGCTGGATCAGGCGGCGGGCAAAAGTGGAGGTCCAGACCCGATTCGGGCCCGTGGCTGTAAAACTTGGAAGGTTTGGAACTGGGGAAATCTGCACGCCCGAGTTCGAAGACTGCGCCCGATTGGCCCGACAACTCGACGTGCCATTGGTGGAAGTGCTAAGAGCCGCTAGGAAGGCGGGCGAGGCGTTGCCTCCAGACATGGTTCAAGCCGCTCTCGAGCTTTTTCATGATTCGTCGCTCAGTCCCAAGTCGCTGCCCGCTGCTTCCGATCACTCCCACGATCACTCCCACGATCACTCCCACGATCACGGGCACGATCACGGGCACTGAAATGCGTGATTGACTTGCCCCATTCAGCGGGCTGCCTTCCTCAATTGATCGATGCCTCTGCTTCCACTCTCCAGTTTTAGGGGACCCACACATGTTTGAGTCCATTGCCAATCGCTATCGAGACCGGTCTGTCTGGCTGGTCGGCCTGGGGGGAATTGGCTCGGCGATTCTGGACGCGGTCCAGCCTCTGGCAAAGTCCGTCGTGCTCGGGGATGCCGATGAAAAGCGACTGGCGGAGTGTTTGAACGCCGCGGTTCCAGCCACCAGTCTGACTGGCGCTGTCCTCGATGTGCGTTCTCCCGAGAGCGTCGCCACCTGGTTTCGTCAGGCCGAGGCGGTTGCTGGCCCCCCCGACTTTCTCTTCTACACAGCAGGCGTTTTGAACATCGAACCGTTTGGGCAAACCAATCCGGCACTGTGGCAGCGGGCGGTGGAAATCAATCTCAATGGTGCGCTCTACTGCCTGCTGGAAGCTCAATCGCGAATGATTCCCCAAAGAAGCGGCAGCATCCTGATGCTGGCCTCTATCTCGGGCACCAAGGCCCGCTCGGGGACCCGCGTGAATCCTGTCTACAACACGACCAAGGCTGGGTTGGTCGCATTGGTGAATGGGGCGGCGATGCAGTTGCGACGGCATGGGATTCGTGTCAATGCCCTCTCGCCCGGCCCAACCGCCACCGCGATGATGCAGGTGCAACCCCCCGAGGTCCATCAGGCCGTCGGCGAAATCATGCTCGATGGACGACAGAACTCAGCGCTTGAAGTCGCGCAGGTAGCGCTGTTTGTGGCGGCACATGGTCGTTTTACCGGCGAGGACATCCCTCTCGGCGGCGGTGCGGGTCTGGGGGGATGAATCCACCGGCTTCCGACCAAATGCCCAGCAAGCTGGCAATTCAGCCGGGGCTAACGCACCACGCAATCCAGGGTTTTGAATGACTCACTCGAGTCGTCCAGTCCGACCTACCCCTCGAACTAGACCTGAGAACAAGCGCCCTGATCCGCAGCAGCGTCGCCCCTCAATCGGAGCCACTCGAGATCGGATATCTCCGTCTGCTGGCCAGCAGGGGGCGCGGTGTCATACAGTCACAGACCAAGCGTCGGTCAGGTCGAACCTCGGTCGATCCCCCTCGAGATCAGCGGTTTGGCGGCCGCTGTTGGATTCCTCCCTCTCAGACAGGAGTCGATGCGATGGTTAACCAGTATCGGGTCGCGGTAGTGGGGGCCACGGGGCGAGGCGACTATGGGCATGGCCTCGACACGGTCTGGAAGGAAGTCCCGGAGACTTCCGTTGTGGCCGTCGCCGACGAGCACGAGGGAGGACGCGAGTCGGCGCGGAAGCGGCTGGAGGCCCCTGCCGCCTACGCCAGTTACCGCGAAATGATCGAGCGCGAGCGGCCCGACATTGTCGCAATCGGCCCGCGCTGGATCGACCAGCACTTCGAAATGGTCCACTACTGTGTCGAACGTGGCATCCACGTCTATATGGAGAAGCCATTCTGTCGCACCCTGGCTGAAGCCGACGCCTTGGTTCAGGCGTCCGAGGCGACCCATTCCCGAGTCGCAATCGCCCATCAGACCCGCTACTGCCCCATCATCCCCGTGGTGCAGAAACTGATCGCCGACGGGGTCCTCGGGGCAGTGCTCGAGATCCGGGCACGTGGCAAGGAAGACGCCCGCGGAGGAGCCGAGGACCTTTGGGTCCTGGGCAGCCACATGCTCAACCTGATGACCGCCTTCGCCGGCCAGGCCCAAAGTTGCGCTGCCCAGTTGTGGCAGGGCGGTCAGCCCGCCCGTCCCATGGATGTGGTGGATGGGCGTGAAGGGCTCGGTCCTCTGGTCGGAGACCACGTGCAGGCCAGTTATCAGTTCGAGGGGGGCATCTCAGGGTTCTTCGCCTCGCGAAAGGGGCAGGCGGCGAATCCATCTCGGTTCGCGCTCCAGATCTTTGGGTCCAAGGGAGTCATCGATTATCCCTCGGGCTACTTGCCTGCCGTTTCGTTGCTGACGGACGGCAGTTGGGCCCCGGGACGCAGTGGGCAGGCTTGGAAGAAGGTCACCTCGCAGGGCGTCGATCGCCCCGAAACGCTCCCGGGAGGCAATGCCCGGGGGAATGTGATCGCCGTCCAGGACCTGCTCGCCGCAATCCGCGAACATCGTCAGCCACTCTGCAGCATTTATGAGGCACGGCAGACGGTGGAGATGATCCTGGGGGTCTTCGAATCCCACCGTCGACAAGGACCCGTAAGGCTCCCACTTGCAACACGGCAACAGCATCCGCTCACCGACTGGAAGTGATTTGGAACACGGTGATCGTCTTTGATTTTCCGGCGAATCGAGTTGACAGCCCGCCATGGGCCTGAAAAACTGATATTCCTGCGGTTCGGCACAGCAGTCGGTCTCCCGACTCATGCGGACGGGTCCGAGCCCAGCGGGAGAGGCTCTGCTTCCAGGAATCTAATCCTGTCTGTGTTGGCAGAACCTTCGATTCGCGTTGAGTGATTTTTGAGCTGACTCGGACGAGCGGAAACATTCCGCGGTTCAGGTCGGTCCCTTCTTGGGGAATCTTGACATGCGTCGCATTCATCTGTGGGTGGGCGGATTGTTGTGGGCCGCGATTTTGAGCGGCTGCGGCGGGGGCGGCGACAGCAGTCAGCCCCAGGGCGGCGCTGCCGCAACCAATAGCCCCCCACCTGCGGCCGGTGCCCCTGGCGGGGCGCCCGGTGCGATGGCAGGGGGGCCGGGTGCGGGGGCTCCCAATCCCGGCCAGATGGCTGATATGGCCAAGATGATGGGGGGCGGCATGATGGGGCCCCCAGGGGGAGGGGGCCCTCCGGGTGCGGCAGCCGGTGGCGCCGCCGCGGCGGCAGCTCCCGACCTGTCGCTGATTTCGATGCTTCAGTACCTGCCTCCCACCCTCAATGACGCCTGTGGCTTCGATGTCAAGTCGGTGCTTGCCGACAAGGGGAACCTCAGCGGCCAACGCCTCATCCGCCAGTTCCAGCCAATCTTCAGCATGCTGGCCCGCGGAAACATCAAGGCCGAGCAGGTCGAATACATCTGGGCCGGATGCAATCGCAAGACCGGCGACCTGATCATCGGCGTCCGCACGAGTGGCTCGACTGATGGCCTGCTCAAGGCGTTTCAGGCGGGGGAACCACAAAAAGTCGGCAAGCACAAACTGTACTTGCTGCCCAACCCGGTCGCGAAAAACGCGGTCGCGGTCCCCGAGGGGAAACTGCTGCTGTTGGGGCGGGCCGAGACTCTCACCGCGGCTCTTTCTGGCCCTCAGCCGGGGCCGGTCACCAAAGGCCTCAAGGCAATGGCCAACCCAACGGCCTTCTACTGGATTGCCGGGGACGCCGCGGGGGCCAAGAAACGCATGGAGGGAAGCGCATTTGCCCTGCTGGAAGACTACGCCGCAGAGGGGGCTCGGATGGATGGCTACGCCCTGGGAATCGGGGGAGCTGGCCTCGACGCCGCCGCGGCGGGTGGTGGAGGGGGCGGGGGCCCACCAGCGGGGGGTCCCCCTGGTGGATTTCCCGGTGGCGGGCCTCCCGGTGGCGGGCCTCCCGGTGGGCCCCCAGGCAGCAATCGTCCCCAGGGGGGAATGGCAGCGGGGGGAATGGCAGCCGGCATGGGAGGTCCTCCGGCGGGAATGATGCCTCAGCCGGGCGGCCCGCAATCGGGAGGCCAACCCGCCCAGAAAGCCGACCGCAGCCGGATCAATGCTGTGTTCGGTCTCTCGTTTCAGTCCGAGGGCCTTGCAACCACGGCTGAAGCTCGGTTGGGAGAACTCTTGAAGAAGTACGCCCCTCGTCAAGGGGGAGGCGGTCCCGGCGGAATGATGGGCCCCGGAGGTGGAGGAGCTCCAGGCGGCGGAGAGGCTGGTGGGGCTCCCGGAGCCGGAGGTGCCGCACCACCTCCGCCACCCCCGCCCCCGCCAGACCTCCGCGTTTCGCGGGAGATTCACTTGTTGGAAATCCCCGAATCCCTGGTTCCGCTTTCCATTCCCCTCAAAGTTTCCCGGGACGGTAAGCACTTCGCGCAGGCTGGGCGACCACAAGGCCCCCCTGGCGGCCCTCCCGGTGGGATGGGTCCGGGAGGCATGGGACCGGGAGGCATGGGACCTGGCGGAATGGGGCCAGGGGGTATGGGGCCGGGTGGCATGGGGCCGGGTGGAATGCCTGGCGGCATGCCTGGGGCTCCTGGTGGAGCTCAAGCCAACGCGGACAAACTGATTCACTGCGCTGTCAGACGCGATGCCGACGCGATTCGGCTGGGATTGTCGATTCCAAACCGTCCCGATTTGGGGGTGGTCTTCATCGACAAGGCGTTCAATGATGCCATTCAGGCGATGGGCGCCACTGCCGACTACTCGGGGTTGTATGAAGGGTCCCTGCTCACATTGCGCGGGGGCTACCAGGCCATGCAAACGTCGTCCAATGCTGGGCTGAAAGGTCTTCGTCGGCTGGATCCCGACATGCCCCTGTGGGTTGGCTTCAGCTGGATGTCCGAACTGCTTCCGCACCTCGGGTACTCCGATCTCTACAAGCAGTTTGACTTTGGCAAGCCTTGGGTCGAGCCCACCAATCTCGTCCATGCGTTCGAAGTTATCCCGGCGTTCGTCAATCCCGCCGATCCGAATGTGCAGTGGAATGGTCATCCCTACGATGGCGTGGGGCTGACCCACTTCGCCGGGATGGCTGGCCTCGAAGACAAGCGGACGGTGGTCGCCGCCGAGTTGCCCCGCACCGATCCGCGGGCGGGCATTTTCGGCTACGACGAGGTCGCCAAGCTGGCCGACATTACTGACGGACTCCCGCAGACAATCATGCTGATCGGCACAGGCAAGGCCTCGGCTCCGTGGATCCAGGGGGGCGGAGGAACGGTCCGCGGAGCGCGGGCTCCTTTCTTCGACGAATTCCACGGCTTTAGCTCGGCAGGGCTCCCTGCGAGAGGAGTCTTCGTGCTGATGGCCGACGGTTCGACCCGGGTGATCAATGCGGAAATCGACCCCAAGGTCTTCTCCGCACTCTGCACGATGCGGGGGGGAGAGCAGGTCGAGCTCCCCTCGGCCCCTCCGGCGGCGGCAGGCCAAACCGCTCAGGCGGGTGGCCAATAACCTCTTCGGGGCAAGTGCTCGCAGCGAGTTGGTTTGCCCCAACGACCGCCAAGTCTCAACAGTTTTCCCATCGAAGCCGTGTTTCGGGAACCAGACATGCGACCGCTGATTCACCTCGGATGCCTGTTGTTGATCTGCACCATCTGGTGTCAGAACGCCTGTGCCGACTTCCTCATCTACTACCCCGGGGGGAAACCTGGTGGTGGAGGCGGAGGGGGAGCCCCCGGTCGGCCGGGTCGGGGCATGATGGGAGGAGCGGTGGGAGCTCCCGGAGCACCCGGCATGGGGCCCGGTATGGGGGGAGGCGCGGCACCGCGCAAGGGGCGCGGCAGGATTGTTCTGCAGGGAAAGGTGACCTCGGGAAAGACGGTCATCTACGAACACCCAACCCTGAGGGACAAGCTCTATTTCAACCTGGAAGATGTGAAGATCATCAAGGCGAAGGGGTCGCGTGGAGAGTTTCAGAGCCAGCTCAGCAAGGCGGGTAAAGACCCCGACGAAATGATGAAGGCGGCGGTCTTCGCCCTCAAGAAAGGCTTGCTCCGCGACTTTTATGAGACCGTCGAACGGATTCTCAAGAGCCATCCCGAGCATGAAGCGGCTAAGAAGGTGATGGACCTGAAAGCCAGGATCGACACCCCTCTCCCAGACAATCCGGAGACCGAGAAGAAGATCCGTGCGGTCGTCAAACGCAAAAACATGCGGATCGAGAAGAGCAAGCATTACATCCTCCTGCACGATACCCCCGAGAAGCCGCTCGAGGGGCATTCTCAGAATCGGGCCCAGGAACGACTGGCGCTGCTCGAAAAGGTCTACGAGTCCTTCCTGCAGCTCTTCTCGGCGCAGGACATTGAGCTCAACATCCCGGAAGAACGGCTCATGGTGGTGCTGTTCAACAAGGAGGCCGATTACCTCGAGTACGCGACTGCGATCAGCCCCTCGCTCCGCAGTGCCTTGGGATTCTGGTCTCCCGCCAATAACGTGGCAATCTTCTACGATCAGGGTACGGGCGAAGACTACGCCGAACTGAACGAGATTCTCAAGTCGATGGAGGCTGACGCCGAGCAGGCGAAGAAGAACGCCATGAAAACCGGGGGTGGGGCTGCGACAGCCGATCTGGTCCGCCGCACCAAGACGCTCAAGCTGCTGGTCGCTGTTGACAAGGAAAACGCAGACATCAAGACCGTCAGTCATGAGTGCACCCACCAGATGGCCGGCAACACTGGATTGCTCCCCCGTCATGTGGATATCCCCCGGTGGGTCCACGAGGGGCTGGCCACCTACTTCGAAGCGCCCGGCGAAGCCACCTGGGCCGGGATTGGCGCGGTGAATGAACTGCGACTCGAGTGGTACAAGGGGCTGGAACCCGATCGCACTCACTCGAACATCAAGTTCATCGCCACCGACCAGATCTTCGATTTCGCCAAGAGTCATGGAGCTGTCGTTCATGGCTATGGTCAAGCCTGGGCCTTGACCCACTTTCTGATGGAGAACCATGTCGAGAAGTTCGTCGAGTACTATCGCATGCTGGGTGAGATGCCGGCCGCCACACCGCTCAATCCCGATCTTCTGAACGACCTCTTCGTCAAGGTCTTTGGTGACAACCTGAAGGACCTCGATGGCGAATGGAGAACCTTCATGCGGAGTCTCCAGACCGATCTCGAACGCCAGGCTCCCGAGGTCGCCGAGGAGGGTTGACCCGCATTCCCCAATCGTTCGGGCACAATTCCAAACCAGCCTCGTTGGCCGGTCCAGGTGGCAACCCGTCGCCGCGACCTCGGTATGGGCATCACGGCTTCACGTGCCTCTCCCTCGGGCTAGCGCTCTGTTTGGTAGGTCAATTCACCGGGCCCCCTCCGGTTGCGACGTGGTCGGTGAATCCTGCTCTGCCCAGTCCCGCCTCCGAATCGGCGGGGTGGAAGTGGCCGAGGTTGGCAGCAGCCATCTGCCCAGCGAATGCAAATCCATTCTGCGTGGTCGGTCCCGCCGTCGCTCCCGCCAACTGTTCGCAACTCGCCACAACGATTGACCAGGTTGTAACCGGCGGGTTGAGTTGTTTCGCTGCCGCCATTCCCCCGCGCCCTGAGGCCGTGACCACCGGTGCGGTCGGCACACCGGGCAATCAGGCGACCGCCGATCTGGCCACGGAAAACTTCACGGACTCTGACGTTCCAGCCGCTCCTGTCGCGACCGAGGACTCGTCCCCGCGTGACGGGTCGGCAGAAGCCGCTGTCGGCGCCAACCCCGGTACCGCCGCCGACCACGCTCCTGCTGTGCCTCCCCAGGGACGTCGTCCCAATTCTCCGCCGCCAGCAGCCGAGGGCGAAGTTCCTGCTCCCCAATCGAAGGCCGATCGCAACTCCAGTGGGGCGCGTCCGGCGTCCAATCCGAATTCGCCAGCCCGCTCCTTTACAGAGCCTCTCGAGACCATCCGGTTTCTTGACTCCAAGGAAGTGGAACGGACCCAGCAGGGACGGGTTTTGACCGTGGCTCAGGATGGCGGGCTGCTCCTGCAGTCGCGCGACGGTCGACTCTGGACCATCGACGCGGCGCAACTCCTGCAGCGGGAATCGCACGCCGAAACCTTCCGCCCATGGTCGTTCGACGAGCTTTCCCGTGAATTGCGGAATCAGCTCGGCGATCGGTTCGAGATCGTCACCACCAGGCACTACGTCGTCGCCACCAGTGCGGGCAAGCCTTATGCCCAGTGGTGCGCAGCCCTGTTTGAGAGGCTGCTCGTCGCCTTCACCAACTACTGGAGGCAACGCGGACTGGAATTGACCGAGCCCGAGTTCCCCCTCATCGCCGTGGTGCTTCGCAACGAACGCGACTTCGCGAACTTCGCCTCCTCCGATGTCGGGCCTCAAGTCGCCTCCGCCAAGGGTTACTACTCCATCGAGCACAATCGCATCGTGCTCTACGACCTCACGGCGGGTGATCGGGCCCCCGCCGCAACCCCCGGCGAGATCGCCCGCCGGGTCGCCGCCTCTCCCTTCAACATTGCGACCGTAATTCATGAAGCGACCCATCAGATGGCCTTCAACAGCGGGCTCCACACCCGGCTCGCCGACAATCCCCTCTGGGTGACCGAGGGGATGGCGATGTACTTCGAGACTCCCGATCTCACCAGCCGAACGGGGTGGAAATCGGTGGGGCAGGTCAACGATCTTCGCCAGCGGCAATTCCTTGAGGCGCTCGCCCGGCGACGCGGTCCCGGTGCACTCCGCAAACTGCTCGAATCGGACCAGCGCTTCACAGATCCCGAGCAGTCGGGCGACGCCTATGCCGAGGCGTGGGCCCTGACATACTTTCTCGCCCGCACTCGCCCACGCGAGTATGTCGCCTATCTCAAGCGCCTGGGCGAAAAGCCCCGCCTGGTTTGGGATGAGCCCAAAGACCGCATCCAACTCTTCGCCGAGACCTTTGGGGACAATCTCGATCAGTTCGACACCGACTTTGTGCGGTATCTGAAGAAACTGAAGTGAGGCCCGTCCCCACTGCCCCCGTCGTCACTGCCCCCGCCCCACGGTTCCCGTCCCCACCGTCCAGGCCCTCCGGGTCGCGTCCTCTCGACCCCGCGCCGCTGCGCCAGTCCGTGGCCCCACAACCGATCCCCAGGAATGGCCGTTTTACGCAGCCTCTCGCGGTCGCTGTGCTGGCAGTAACCGGTTGTCACTCGATCGGTTTCACTCGATTGCCTCCGCTCAGTCACGGATGCCCGACCGCCCCCCTTCCCAACCTGTGCCGCGAGTCATCCGTCGGTTTGGGAGGCGGTATCCCCTTTCGTTCACTCCGCATGCTTTTGGGAAGTCTTGCTTCTGAAGCTCTACTTCACTCGCTGCTGACAGGGTGAGCTTTTCACGACTCACTCGTTCACCACTTAGCTACGGCGATGGACCAGCCACCCCGGAATCTCGTTTCGGGCAGTGAACAGCGTCTTCCCCGCCGTGATGTACAGCGTCCTGCAGTCTGGCCCCCCAAAGGTCACATTGGTGATCACGTCCTCGACGATGGGCAGGCACCCGCGCAGGTCGCCCCGTGGACTCACAACATAAATCCCCGGGGGAACTTCATTGGTCTCGTGACCATGCCGCGGATGGGCGATCCCCGCCGCGATGTACAGGTTTCCCTCGACATCGACCGCCATCCCATCACCCCCGCGACCGGGGGCGAAATCAATGATCAGTCTCTGGCCGGAAGGCTCTCCCTCGTCATTCAGGTCGAAAGCCCAGATCTTGCGATTGCCACCGGCGATCGGGCAACTGTCGACGACATACAGCGTACGCTCGTCGGGTGACAATGCAATCCCATTCGGGCGTTGAATCGCCGGCTGCGTCAGCACCCGTGTCACCTCTCCCGAGGGATCGACCCGATACACCGACTCGTGCGTGAGCTCCATCTGCGTCCGATCGCCGTAACAGGGATCGGTGAAAAACAGCTGGCCGTTCGCCCGGGCCGCCACGTCATTCGGAGCGTTGTAGCGTCGCCCCTCATACCGTTCGGTGAGCACCGTCACCTTCCCGGTGGCCAGGTCGGTTCGCACCATCCGCCGGCGACCTCCAGGTCCAAACTCCGACCCCTCGCACGAAATCAGCCGGCCTTGGGCGTCAAACAGATTCCCATTCGTCCGACCGCTGTCTTCGCGGTACACGGTGGTCTGACCAGTGCTCGCATCCAGGCACAGAATCCGGTTGTTCCAGATGTCGGAGAAGAAGACCCGCCCGTCGGCATGTGCGGCGGGCCCTTCGAGAAACGCCACGCCGACCACCGGTTCCGCCCCGCCACTCCCCCGCTCCAACGTCTCCGCCTTCGGAACCGCGCGCCAGCGACTCATCGGTTGTCTCCTTCAATTCGGTTTGTTGCCTGCCGGCTGTTCCGCCAGTCTCTGGTTGCACCCAGTTGCGCAGTCGTTCACCCTGCCCAACTCGGCAGGATCTGCCAACTCCCCTCACGGGCACTCTGCAGTGCCGCCAGGTTGACCCGCAGGGTCTGCCATCCCTCCCGCAGGCTGCAGGCCACGTGGCCCCGCCCGTCGAGAGCATCCAGGAAGGCCTCGGCCTGAGCCCGGTACACGGCGTCCCGTTCCCGGGGGCCGAATTCCTGTTGCTGCCAGTCGGTTTGCGGGGCGGTCATCCACTTCAGTCGCTGGCTGTGCACCTCGCACTTCACTGTTCCCCTCTCGCACACCACCTGCACATGGATTTCATTGGGGGCCTGGTGCTGGTTCAGCGCGTAGCTGGCCAGCACGTCAGCCCCTGCTGGGCTCTTCTCATGACCGGTCTCGACGGCAGTCGCCCCCGGCTGAGCCGAATGGCGGGCCAGCAGGTGCACGGTGTCTTCCACGGTGACCCCCGGGAGCGCCAGGTGCGCGGCGTCACAGACCAGCCGGCTGATCGGCCCCACCAGCCACTCCCCCAGGTTCAGCAGGTGCGTCAGCGCATCCTGGATCGCTCCCCCTCCGGTCTCGTGTCGCGTGTAGTAGATCTCGCGGTAGGCCGGGCGGTAGGTGGGAAAGTGCTGCCCCGCGTTCACCGTCAGTTCCAGGGGAGTCCCCCATTCCCCTCGCATCAGACGGTCTCGCATCTGCTGAAGTTCCGGAAACGCGCGGTAGACATAGGCGACCGACAGCATCGTCTTCCGAGTGGCCAGCAGCCGCTCGAGTTCAGGCAGCCCCTCTTCACTGGTTGAGACTGGTTTCTCAAGCAGCACATGCAGCCCGGCCTCGACGAGCCTGAGCGCCTGCGGGACATGCAGGGGGGCCGGAGTGCAGATCACAGCCACATCGAATCGGCTGCCCAAGGCCTGGTCCAGCGTGGCATGGGTCACGATCCCGTAGTCGCGGGCAATCCGCTCCCGAATCTCCGCACGCGGTTCCACCACTGCGACTCGAGCCCGGCCTGTCGCCAGGAAGCAGCGGGCATGCCGCTCGCCAATCGACCCCGCACCAATCACCAGCACGTCCCGTTGCGACATCTCGATTCCTTCCTCCACCCCTCGGGCCCAAGCCAACGCCCTGTTCAAACTCCACCCCGCCCAAACTCGCGGGCCCTCGCTCAATCAGTACTACTCTCGTACCGAACCCAGCTTCGAACTTGCCGCTTCTTCCCCTGCGACTCCCTCAGCAGTCCGGGGGTGCCGCGGGAGCCAGACCCGGGCCAACAGCAGGCCCAGTCCCATGATCGCGGCACACAGCAGGAAGCTCACCTGGAACCCCAGCGCCTTGCCCCACCGCTGGCCCACCCAGTCGGCCACCCAACCGAACAGCAAGCCCAGTGGAGCCGCGGGAACCATCAGCAGATTCGAGATCGCCATGTTGCGTCGCAGTTCCCCGGGTCGCGACGCCGACAGCAGGTAGTTCGGAGCGTAAACCCCAACCAACTCCCCCGCCCCATAGAGCGGAAACGTCAACAGGTACCAGAAGCCCGATGCGAACGCGGCATACAGGGGGGCCCCCAGGTACACCAGCCCGGTGGCCAGCAGGCCCGCCCGGGGCGATGTCCCCGCCAGCAGCATTCCCAGGGCAACGCCCGCCATCGCCTTGGTCAGAAAGCGGGCGGCGAATTGCTCCATCACATACTCGGTCGGTGCCGCCCCCTGCACCTCCCGGTTGTAGAGAGTCAGATTCGCCATGATGGTGTTCCCCGCGTAGAGCAGAACCGTCACCAAGGCCACCTTGAGCAGCAGGGAATCGCGTACAAAGCCCAGCAATCCCAGCCCCTCCCCATCTGCTCCGGGCGATTCTCCCGCCTCGGCTCCCCCCTCCGTCCCGGTGGGGAGGCGAAACTGTGTCGCCAGCAACGCCGCGCTCAGCATGGGGACCACGGCGAACAGGAAG
>Ga0315906_10004395_pt1 | contig 18153 bp, 14 predicted proteins | sample LakEriMetagenome_4_FD_203526 | JGI IMG/M metagenome (GOLD analysis project Ga0315906, IMG submission 203526) | Freshwater fungal communities from buoy surface, Lake Erie, Ohio, United States - Buoy 2 MA122 | ecosystem: Environmental > Aquatic > Freshwater > Lake > Lake biofilm | place: USA... | reverse complement strand
CTCCCAAACGGTTTCCTCTGCTTCCTGATAACGTGGAGCAGACTCGTCGGCCGCATCCCGAACAGCTTCTTTTTGCTGTGTCCACAGCGGACTGACCATTGCCCAGCCGTTCAAAATGGCCAGCCCAAGGGCGCACCAGACCAGTCGGAATTGCCGACTCGCCACTCCCCGCTGGCTCGAGCCAAACCGGATCCGGGCGGAAATCATCGCGTCTCCCCTTTCAGCCCGCCGCGGACCTGCTCCCGAATGAAGCGGACTTTGGGACGACTGGCAGCTTCGCCGACGACGTGCTCAAACACGTACTTTTGCGGCTCTTTTTTTTCAGGGACCTCAAAACTGTCACCCTTCATCTCAATCAGCTTGGGAGCAGTCAAGCTGCCAAATTCGGTGAAGCCACCGAAGACGACGGGAAACCAGCGTCCCTCGCCTTCCTCATCGATTAGAAAAAACTCGGCCTGCTGCGACTCAATCACCCACACCATTCGAGCGGGAACCTTGTGCGCCCGGCACATCGCCACAAACAAACCACAAATATCCTCGGGGTGACCACTGCGCTCGCGAAAACACTCCAGCGAATCAGCCGGATCCCCGCCCCGAGGCTGAACTTCGGTCTGAACCCATTCGTAAAGCGCTCGCACCTGATCCCAAGCGGTTTCTTTGTCCTTGGTCAGCTCTTTGACTTGTGCCCGCAACTTCGCATCGCGGAATGAGATCCCCGGACTGGGTTCCAGATAATTCCGCAACCCTTTCATTGAGCTTTTCGGCAACTTCCATTTTTCCGGGTTGGAAGGGGCTGCGATGCGATACATCGTGACTTCGAGGTCATAGGTCAGCGTGACTTCCTGGTCGGGCCGCAAACTCGGAATCACCCCCACCAACTGCTGAAAGTTAGGCTGCGTATCGCGCACCGTCAGCTTGGAAATCTCGGGAGATGCTTCCTTGGCGACGACCCGAACTTTCTGCTCGGGCCAATCAACCGGCAGGGGAATGGTCACCAGAATGTTTCGAGATGCCTCCGCGCCGCCCTTGAGGACGACACCAAACCGCCAGGTTTCCCGGACCGGCTCTGCGGTAAGCACTCCATGGAGAGCCTCTGGAGCCTGAGCCGCGGTCGGGCTCGTCGCCAATGCGCTCATCCAGAATCCAAGCACCCAGAACACGGACACCCAGAATACCGGCACCCCGCGCCCAAGCATCCCGCGCACGACCAGCGGGAAAGGCTGGCGGCCCACCAACCGCGCTCGAGGAGCACAGGTTGGGACGATTTGCCGGCAAAAATTCCGGAATGCGATTCCCGTTTTCACATCCACGACTGACCCCATGGCTTCACCAAAGAGGGACTCACCAGCAGGGAAGCTCCTGCAAATCGAGTTTCCCTGATCGGTGAATTCTACAACTCACCCCTCGCAGGTCACGTCAACGACGGAAGAATCCGGCCACCCGGTCAAACTTTGCGCCGAGTTTACCGCCTGAACCAGTCAGTCGTGCCCCCGGGTGCCAGCCAGCTCGAAATCCAACCCGGCCCCGGAGCCTCGCCTGTCTGGCGGGGCAAAAAAAATGGCCCAGCATTTCGCTGGGCCATCTAACCGGAAGGTCCTTCACGACCCAGTCCTGGATCGGGCAGGATGTTTGAGACTTGTCGACAGTCGAGTAACTCGCTGAGGACAGTTGAGTGATTCGGAATGCTGGGAAGTGGAATTGATTGCGGGTTCTAAAAATGGATCAGTCCGATTGCGCCCGCTCAACTGGCAACGGCTCGACTTCTGTTCGGCAGGGACAGCGTGAGCTTGCGGAGCGCGGTCAGTTGCCGCCGCCACTCGGACCGGGCAACGGTGCCCCGGGGGGAGGAGCAATCGCGCTGCCAAGCGAGCCGCCCGATCCGGATACTCCGTAGGACATTCCCGGAGCGGATGAACTGCCGCTCCCATAGTAGCTGTCGGTCCCTGTGCCGATCGGAGAGAGGTCTCCGCCGGAATGGTCGTGGCCGCAACTTCCGTCTTCGCAAGTCGAAAGCATGTTGGTATCGCCACCCATCGCCGGCATTCCTGGTTGGCAGGCATTGCACGCCCCGCCTCGCAGTAAACCGCGCAATCCGCCCCGACAACAACCGCTGGCCAGCAATGTCAGCAGCACACATCCAATCAGCAATGACTTTCTCATGTTCGCAACTCCTGCGCAGTAGATTCCATGGGCACGAGACTTGGTCTCGGGGGCGAAGCCTGAATAGGCTACACCCAGTTAAGCGTCAGGCAAGGAAAGGTTTGAACTTTTTTTAAGAATCGCGAGGCCCGCTTCCGATTCCTGATAAACTGTGCGGCTTGTGCACGCGACGACGAGGAAATGGTGAAGCAGCCCTCTCACTTAGCGATCAAGCCAGCCTCCAATCGTCTCCCTCTTACCTGCTACTCCGGTCATGACCATGACTCGCAACTGCACCTCCACCCGAGCTGAACTGCGCGCGATTCTGGTCGCCTGGGTGACTGGACTGGGAGTCTTCTTTCTCCTTGGTCTGGCGAGCGGCCAGCTGGAAGGTCAATCAGTTCCGGCAGCGCTGACCGCCACCGCGCCGACCGCCACCGCGCCGAACGCTACCGCGCTGAGCGCCACCGCGAGTCCAACGCCTGAAGATGCCGACTCGACTGCGCTCTGGAATGGTCCCGACGGGGAATCGCTGGCCAATCCCGGGTGCCCGGCCGACGCCAGCTGGGATCCTCAAGCCGGAGACGAGATCTGGCTGGTCAATACGCGGAATCTGGGAGATTGCGTCAGCGATTGCAAACTTGCGGCCGATCTCCCCATCTCGCGGTGGCAGGGAGGCGAATTCCGGGCATCCAGTCTGGCCGATTTGCTTGAGCAGACCGCTCGCAACCCGGAAATCCGGAATGTCACCTACATTCACGGCAATTTCACCGATTACGGGTGGTCCATTCGCCGCGGCATGCAGGTCTACAACCACTGCTTTGGCGGCCAATGCGTTCGCCCCCCCATCCGTTTCATCATCTGGTCTTGGCGAAGTGAACGGGAAACGCTGTTGGGGCGCGATTACCAGATCAAATCACAGAGAGCAGTCGCCGAGGGCTGCCGGTTGAACTCCCTCGTTTCGTCGTTTGGTCCCGCTCCGCCGATCGTGATTGGCTACAGCCTCGGTGCTCAAGCGACTCTCTCGGCGCTGTCACAACCGGCGGCGGTTGACCAACCGGCATGGCAGGTGACGCTGATCGCCGCCGCGCTTGACCCCTTCTTCTGCAGTACTTTGCGGAATAACCAGCAAATCGCGAACCGCGCTGAACGGCTGGTACTTTTTACCAACCAGACTGATCCGGCGCTGAATTGTTCACTGCGAATCACGCGGCGGAGCACCTTCAACCCCAAACCGCCCAGCCAGTACTCCATCGTTCCCAATTTGCGTGGGGGACGAGCCAAGTTAGAGCAGTTTGAAGTCAGTCGTGAAGTCGGTCATCACCATGCCATCTCGCGGTATCTGGAATCTGCGACCGTCACCTGCCACCTCCGCAACCTGCTGAGCGAGGACGCAGCGGATGCCGCTGGCGACTCTGCGGTGTGGCCGGCTCCTCCCATTTCCGATCGTTGAGATCGTGTCGGCCAAACCGGTAGAGCGCAACCTTCGCGTTTTAATGTTTGTGCTGATGAGCTGAAGATTGCTCAGGGGAATTTCAAAACTGAAGCCGAGCGGTCGCCGGTTTCGATAGCGATAAGGCGGAATTCCCCTCGGGTGAGTCCGCGCCCTGATCCGCAGCGTTCCGGAAAGATCTCCGGAGTCTGCGGCCCGTGTTCCGGCTGGAGGCTGAACGCGGAAAATCAGCGTTCGATTTCAATCGCAGGGATGCAACGGCGGTTCGCGTTCGACCGCTCCGTCTGCCAATTTTTTCCGACGGCGTTCATCCCATGTCCACAACCCGCAGCATTCGCAGCGACATCTTCGTGGTGCTTCTGCTCGCGTCGATTGTCTTTCTCGTCGCGGCGCTGGTCACCTATGACCCGGCGGACGATCTGGCACAGGCACCGGATTGGCTGAAGAAAATCTATCGCCCCGACCGCTTGGTCTACCCTCCCCACCTCCAGATTCGCAATGCCTGCGGCTTCTGGGGCGCTTGGTTCGCCAACCTCTTCATCACCTCGCTGGGCTATGGCGCCTTTTTTCTGGTCGCCGGGTTAATCACCCTCGAATTGGCTCTCGTCCGAGCTCAGGGGATTGTCTCGCCTTGGGTCAAAACACTCGGCTGGATGCTGAGCCTGCTCGGCGCCACAACCCTCTGTGCCTACCTGCTTCCGGGCTCGGCCTTCACTCCGGTGATTGGTGCGGGTGGCTATGTCGGCGCCCTCTGCCGGGGATTATTAGCGCAGCATTTCGCGACGACCGGCGGATTAATCATCACCACCGCTGTCACTCTGGTCGGCCTGATGATGTGGACGGAATACCTGATGTTCCGCGCAGGCCGTCTCATGTTCGCGCCCGCGCTGGTCGCTGCCTCCAAATTGCTTCCTTTCGGCTTGCTCCATCGCTTCTTCACCTGGTTCAACGGCATGCGATCCGCTGCCACTCCTCGCCCCACCGACCTCGACGCTGAGGAATTTGACTCCGACGAGGAAGACGTAGAGGAGCAGCCAGCGAGTTCCAGCATCAAGATCAAACAGGGCACACCGGCATCGGTTCCCGCTGCCCAGCCCGGTCGTATCGTGGTCCGCGACCGCAATGCTCCCACGGATATTGGATCCCAAGCTCCGGCTCCCCTCGGCCCCATCGCGGCTCCCCTTGCGACCCCGGCAGCAGCTGAAGAGTTGGACGGGGAAGAGGAACTCGAAACGACAGCGGACGAGGTTGAGCCCCTTGCCGGCGAAGACGAGTCAATTCAGACCGAACCCGAGCAGGCTCCTCGCGTCCACGCCAAACCTCACTTCGCCGTCAAGGCCGTCCCCCCTGCGGTACCGGTTCCGGTCAGCGAGCGCGATGTGGTCATGAGCCAACTGAATGCGGCAGCCGATGCCGAAAGTGGCGTCGAGTACGAGTTGCCCAAACTGGACCTGCTGCTGAAGAGCGATTCCGTTTGCTTTGACGACCAAAAGCGGGAGGCCTTGGCCAAAGCCGAGGTTCTGGAGCGGACATGCCAGGAATTTGGCTACAACGTCCGCGTCGTGGAAATCGAAACGGGACCGGTCATTTCGCAATACGAGATTCAACTGGAAGCGGGTTTGCGTCTCCAGAAGATTACCGCTTTGGCCGACGATCTTGCAATCGCGCTCCGCGTGCCGAGCGTCCGGATTGTGGCGCCGATTCCAGGAAAGAACACGGTCGGTGTCGAGGTCCCCAATGAGACCCGCCAGGTAGTTCGGCTGCGGGAGGTGATCGAGCAGAGCGAAGCCAAAACGCGGAAGATGAAGATTCCGCTGTTTCTGGGCAAAGATGCGGTTGGCGCGCCGATGGTCGTCGACCTCGCCTCGCTGCCTCACCTCTTGATCGCGGGACGCACCGGCACCGGCAAGAGCGTTTGCCTCAACGCGATCATCACCTCCATTTTGATGACTCGCCGTCCGGATGAAGTCCGGATGCTGATGATTGACCCCAAGATGGTCGAACTGAGCGGCTATGCCCGCCTCCCCCACCTGATGCATCCGGTCGTCACCGACATGCGCAAGGCGGAAGCGATCCTCGCTTGGGCCGTCGACAAAATGGAAGAACGCTACGCCCTGCTTGCCCGGGCCGGGGTTCGCCACATCACCAGTTACAACCAACTGGGTGAAGAAGAATTGATGGAACGCCTCCAACCAGAGTCGGATGACGAACGGTCGGCCATCCCGCTCAACCTTCCCTTCATCGTGATTGTGGCCGACGAAATGGCCGACTTGATGATGACCTGTGGAAAGGAAGTGGAGCAACACATCATTCGCTTGGCCCAGAAGAGCCGAGCGGTTGGCATTCACCTGATCCTGGCCACCCAGAAGCCGACCGTGGACGTCATCACGGGGTTGATCAAGTCAAACCTCCCGGCCCGAATCGCCTTCCAAGTCGCGAGCAAGATGGACAGCCGCGTCGTTCTCGACGCCATGGGAGCCGACAAGCTTCTGGGGAATGGCGACATGCTGTTCCTCTGGCCCGGCACCAGCAACCTGCTCCGCGGCCAGGGTACCTACCTTACCGACGAAGAGATTGAATCGGTCACTGAGTCGGTCAGTACCGGCGAGCAGAACTTCGTCCATGAGCTGATGCACATCAAGGTCCAACCCAAGGAAGGTGAGGAGGGTGCCGCTGGCCTGCCCAACCGCGACGACATGTACGCTCAGGCCGTCGATGTCGTCATCCGCGAAGGACGTGGCTCCGTCTCGTTGCTGCAGCGGGCCTTGGGAATCGGCTACGGTCGCGCAGCGCGGCTGATCGATTTCATGGAGCAGGATGGCATCGTTGGCAACTACAACGGCTCCAAGAGCCGCGAAGTCATCATGTCGATCGACCAATGGCAGCAAATGCAGGCGGGTTCGGCGGCGACGGCCGACCCGGAACCTGCTGCTCCCCAGATCGCCTCATCTCCTGGACGAGTGACCAAGCTTGCGGCTGCAACGGCTAAAAAGTCCCCTTCCAAGCCCGCGCCGGCCGAATCCAAGCGGAAAGCCGCTCCTCCAGTTGTCGAAGAAGACGACGATCAGGAGGAGGAAATCGACGGGGAGGAAGAGGCCTTCGAGGAGGATGCCTTCGCTGACGAGTACGAGGACGCGGCCGAATTCGACGCGGTCGATTTCGAAGAATCCGATGATGATGCGGACGAAGAATTAGAAGACGAGGAGTAACGGGCGGGCTGCCGGCGAAAGCCAAGGCGGTTCGACCACCGGACCCGGGAGTGGGTCGGGAGTGGGTCGCTATCGAGCCCCATTCAGGAACCAACAGCTTTGAGAGCCGCACTGTCGAGAGAGGAAGCGGCTTGGTCACCGTCCCGCATCGATCCCCAATTCCTTCAATTGGCCGGAGTCGTAGTTGTCGATATCCGAAATCCGGAGTTCGGGGGCAAACCCCTCCCCGGGAACGACCAGGATCTCCGCGTTCAAGTCGGCCTGTTCGGTGCGCACATTGTGATGCCGCGCCAGTTCCAAAACAGCCAGGAAGACACCAATCATCGAACTCTTGTGCATTCCCGGTTCGAATAAGCCCGAGAACGGGAGGCTCCCCCGCTCGACCAACAGGCCGTGAATCCGCCGCATGTAAACCTGAATCGGCGTGTCGTCGTAAAAGATCCGCTCCGGCTGTGCGCGACGCTGCTCCCGCAGTACCCGTCCGAAGGCCGAAACCAAGTCCCACAACTCGACCGCTTGAATTGGCTGCTCAGCCAAATCGATCGCCCGCGGTGGCAAGTCATCCTGCAGCCTCGGATACCGCTGCTGCCAGGAAGCGGCCTGCTCATCCAACAAGGTCGCCACATCGCGAAACTCTTTGTAGAGCAACAGGCGTGCGACCAAATCCTCACGCGGGTCGAGGTCGTCATCCTCGGAAATTTCCTCCGGGGGACGCGGCAACACCGTGCGCGACTTCAACTCCACGAGGCGGCTGGCAACTTCGACAAAATCGCCGACACTGTCGAATTGAATCTCCTGCAAAACCTCCAGATACTCCAGAAACTGGGACGTGATTTTAGCCAGAGAGAGCTGATTCACGTCGACTTCGTTCCGGCGGACCAAAAACCAAAGCAGGTCGATGGGGCCGCGGAATTCAGTCAACTCAATCGCAAACATCTGGTTCACCATCCAACAACTGTTAAACGCGGGGGGCCGACGCAAGCCGTCACGTTGGTCAATACCAACGGCCTCACAAGTGTCTGACCGGCATTCGATCGAGACAAGATCAGATCACTGGCGAGACTGCTCCAGCGAGAACATTTTTCCCTGTTTTGGTAGCGGTTTTCTTCGATCGGCCGCCTCCATTGTCGGTGCAAGAATTTAACTGGCAGGAAAGAACGCCGGGTCGTTTCGATTGTTCCAGCCTTGCAATTTGGGCCAGCGGCCATCCTTCGCCAAGCCGCAAATTTTGCCAGAATTCACCTGCCAGCTGTCAAATAATGTGCCGATATCTTCCCTCGTCGACCCTAATCCCCCGCCTTTCCCTTCCTTCCTGCCCGCTCGCCCCGGCCAGTACAAGTTCAAGGAGCAATTGCCGATCATGCGGCAAAACAGTGTAGAGATTCAAAACCTGGTTGAACTCAGACAGTTTGTTTCTCGCACGTTGTGTCAAATCAATGATTTTGAAGAGGGCATCTTCCAGGTCACCGAAAGGGTCCTGCTCAAATGCGGTGAGTGTTGCGGAATCCTATTCTGTTTGCACGGCCCCCGCAGTGTCCGCCTGACAGCGGTCTGGGAGACGATTACCAATTCGATCAATTTTTACGACTCAACCGGCGAGAAAATCCAGAAGACTATTCTGCCACTCCCCGTGGCGGTCAAGGAATAATTCATCACATCATACCGTGGATTCTCGCTGCGAGGAGGTTGTTCGAATGCTCGTTCTTTCCCGAAAGGAAAGTGAAAAAATCAAGTTAGGCGATTCGATTGTGCTGACAATCGTTCGTGTTTCGGGAGATCGCGTTCGCCTGGGGATTGAAGCCCCGGCAGACATGCTTATCCTCCGAAAAGAACTGGACCGGCCAACCGCAGTCAGCGGTGGTCAGGATGACTTGGCGGTTGCTTGACCTGGTCTTCAGGCAACTGACAAAGCGTCTCGGTCCCAGCTGGCAGAAATCGAATCGATTCAGAAAAAAAGGGAGTCTCGACACACGCGTGCGAGACTCCCTTTTTTGTTTTTCCAACCCGGCCGGTTTCTATCCCGTTGCCCGGGAGATGCTCAATTCGTCCGCTGCAAAAAACTCTCCAGCTCCTCGGATAGCCGCTGCATTGCATCGCGGAAGAACCCGAGTTTCTCGCTCGCCCGCTCAAGGTCTCCAGCCTGCCCCAACAGTTCCAACTGCTCGGCCAGCGCCCGGGCTTCGGTGGCTCCCAGATGCAACAGCGACCCGCGAAAGCTGTGGGCCGCCCGACGAAACGCTCGGCCATCGCCCTGCCGCAACGCCTCTTCCAGTAACCGCCACAGCACCTCGCGCTCGGTCAGAAAAACCTGAATCAGTTCGGCCAGCAGTTCCTGGTCCCCACCGACTGTCTCCAGAGCGTGCCGCCAATCAATCGCCCCTCCGGATCCTGCCGAGGGAAGGGCAGAGTCCGCCGGCTCTCCATGGGAACGACCCGTCAACGCGTCGATCAACCGGTAAAGTTGCTCCCGGCGTATCGGCTTGGGGAGAAAATCGGTCATTCCAGCGGCCAGGCACTCGCGTCGAACTTCATCCGTCGCGTGAGCCGTCAACGCGATGATCGGTACCTGAGCCTGGGGGGAATGCCCGGCCCGAATTTGCCGTGTTGCTTCAACGCCTCCCAGCACCGGCATCTGCACATCCATCAAGACCAGGTCGAAGTTGCCGGTTGCCGCAAGCCGCACTGCCTCAGCTCCATTTTCAACCAGACTTACGATGTGCCCCTGCCGCTCGAGCAAGCCGAGCGCCAGTTTCTGATTCACCAGGTTATCCTCGGCCACCAGAATGCGCAGAGCCCGCCGCTGCTCGGGTGGCGACGATTCAGCGTTCACCGCCCGCGCGCTGCCACCTGCGGAATTGCCAGCGTTCAACCCGGCGGCCGCTCCTCCACCGGGCGCATCGCTCAAAGCCTCCAGCAGATCGCGGGGCTTGATCGGCTTCATGACTTGCTCGAAATCCAAGCCTTGGCCAACGCTGGCCAGGGATTGCCCCGAGGTGAGCAACACCAATCCAACGGAATCGTATTCGTGGTGGCGCCGTATCGCTTCAATCAAGTCCCAGCCATGGCCGTCCGGCAGGGTGTAATCGATCACCAATGCCTGCGGCAAGCCACCGCCGCGGCGGCGTTTCTCCAATTCCTTCACCGCCTGTCGACCGGATTCCAGATTCAAAACCCGGTATCCCCATCCACCCAGCATCCGCCCGAGACTTGCCGCGGTGGGCTGGTGGTCCTCTACAACCATGACCTCCGGCCCCGTGCCCAATGCCGGCTCCGGCTCGGTCGCGGCCGCCATTCCTCCGGTCGGGCAACGCAATTGAAAGTGAAAGCGACTCCCCTTTCCAACCGTGCTTTCCACCTCCAACTTGCCACCCATCAATTCCACCAGCCGCGCGGCAATGGGCAATCCCAGGCCTGTCCCCCCATATTCCCGCGAAGTGGAGCGATCGCTCTGTTCAAACTCCCGGAAGACCGTCGCCAGTTTATCGGGTGGGATCCCAATCCCGCTGTCCTGGACTTCCACTTGGACCACGACCGCCTGCTCGTCACTGGCGGCGATCGAAAACCGCACGCTGACCTCGCCGACACGCGTAAACTTAATCGAGTTGGCAACGAGATTGATCAGCACCTGCCGCAACCGGCCGACATCCGCGACCACAATTTCCGGCAACCTCGGCTCGAAGTCGAGAATTAACTCCAGCCCCTTGGACTGCGCGCGAACTGCCAGCGTGCGGAGTGTGTCGCTCAGCGATTCGCGCAAATTGAACGCCGAGAGGTCGAGTTCGAGTTTGCCCGCTTCAATCTTGCTGAAGTCGAGCAAATCGTTGAGCAGCGAGAGCAGGCTTTCGGAGCTCTGCAGAATCATTCCCAGATACTCGCGATGCTGGCGGTCGCGAACCGAGTCCAACAGCAGCTCGGAAATACCCATGATCGCATTCATGGGGGTCCGGATTTCGTGACTGACGTTGGCGAGAAAGTCACTTTTGGCGCGGCTTGCTTTCTCAGCCAATTCCTTTGCCGCCTTGAGTTGCTGTTCAGAGAGAAAACGCTCAGTGACATCCCAGAACAATCCCTGAATCCCAACCGGTTTCCCCTCCGGATTGAAGATCGGCGCCTTGAGCACCTCGACATACCGAACCGTTCCATCGGCGGCCGGATGCTCCTCGATATCCCGGAGCGACCGGCCGGAGGACATCACCCTGCGATCATCACTCTGGTACTTCTCCGCAAGCTTGGGGTCAAACAACTCCCGGTCTGTCTTGCCAATCAACTCCGCAAGTGTTCGCCCCAAGGTCTCGCAGTATCTTTGATTGCCGAAGACAACTCGCCCCTCACGGTCCTTGCGAAACACATTCAGGGGGAGACTCTGCACCAGCGATTCGTAAATCGCCTGAGACTCCACCAGTTGGGCTTGGGTGCGCAGCCGCAACGTCACATCCTTGGCGATCACGCCAATCTGCAAGGGCCGACCTTCCGGGCTGCGGATCAATCGAAATTGCCCCGAGAGCCAACGCTCCTTTCCCGCCCGATCGAGGACCCGAAAGTCGTGGGAAAAACTTCCCCGCTCCGACAAATGGGTCAACTGCGAGAGGATGGCCTGCTTATCGTCAGGGTGTAACGCCCCCAGCCAGAAGTTATCCCGTTGCCGCAGTTCCTCCAGTGCTCCCCCGTAAACCGCTTGAGCCGCCTCGTTGAGGTACAGCATGCGGCGGCCATCGAGGCTCAAAGACCAGACCAGGTCGTTAATCGCATCCAGCAGATTGCGATAGAAATCGGGACTGGCGGTCGTGGCGCCTGGCCCCCCATCCCCAGTCGGACCTTGAGCTGCAGAAGTATCCATCGGACGGCACCGCCGAGATCAGATTCTGCCCGACACAAAAAAAGGCTCTCGCCACACAAGCGAGAGCCCCGTTGTCAGGCTTCCTTATTTTTGCCCCTGCGGACCACTGCGGCCATCCCCCTCCAGGGAGAATCGCTCATGCACTCCGATTCATACCAGCAGCACTCACGTGCGAAACAGTCCATTCTGCAAAGGTTCGGGCACTTCACACAAACCAGCAGTCAAGCTGGGCAAGCCGCGCCGGGCAGCTCAATGCGACTCTGCTCCCAGAGCCTGATAGCCCAGAGCCTGATACCCCAGAGCCTGATAGCCCAGAGCCTGATACCCCGGAGCCTGCCGGTTAGGCATGCTGGGCAATCGCGGAAAGCACCGCATCGTAATTCGGCTCTTGGGCAATCTCGGGAACCAGTTCCGAGTAAGTAACGACGCCCTTGGGGTCAATCACCAGGACTGCGCGCCCAAACAGACCGGCCAAAGCGCCATCCGTAATCGTGATCCCATAGTCCCGGCCGAAATTCGGCGATCGAAATGCAGAGGCATTTCGCACGTGCTTCAGACCTTCGCTTTCACAAAATCGCTTGTGGGCAAAGGGCAAGTCCAACGAAGCGTTGACAATCACGGTCTCACCCAATTGACCAGCCGCTTCATTGAATTTGCGAATCGAAGCTGCGCAAACCGGCGTGTCGCAGCTGGGAAAAATGCTCAACACGACCGTCTTGCCGGCGAATCCACTGAGCTTGCAATCCGCAAGATCGGTTCCTGTCAGATGGAATTCGGGGGCCTTGGCGCCCACCTTGGGCAACTCGCCAACCGTGTGAATCGGATTTCCCTTGAGCGTAATTTGAGCCATCGCTTGCCTCGCCTCGATCTAAGTAAAGGAATTGAACTGATTAAGAAAGGTCTCGGAGCGAGCCGGCCCCGAACCACCGAGCGAACCGGCCCCGCATTTGCCACCCAACAGCGGAATGTGCGACTTGCAACCGCGCCCCGATGGCTGGGACAACACGCCCGCCCAGAAACAAGTTCGGCTGCTCTTCGTCGACCCATCCGACCGAACCTGTTCACCCACTGTATCAATTCAGCCTTGTTCCGCAACCGCGAGCCCCCGGCGCGGTCAATCGACCGCTCGTTTCCACGACGCATCGATCGGTCCGGCCTCAAGCAGGCAAAGCTTGTAAACACCCAAAAACAGCGACGCCTTGACAGCTTTTCGGGCCGGTGATAACGTCATTCTCTCGCAGTCGGGGTTCCCGGCTGCACCCAGCATGGGGCTGTAGCTCAATTGGGAGAGCGCTTGCATGGCATGCAAGAGGTCGTGGGTTCGACTCCCATCAGCTCCACTCTTTTCTTTTTCTTCTCGTTCTTCCTCTTCCCCCTCCTGTTTCCCCTCTACCTGTGGGAAACGCAAAACCCGGACGGGGATTCCATCAGGGGATTCCGTGATCAAAGGATTCCGTGGCCAAAGAGGTCCATGGCAGATGGAATTAGGCGGACTCTCGGCCGGGATGTGCCGGCCGAAGCCAGAAAGCTCTGGTGAACCAAACAACTCAGCGGCCCAAACCTACTGAAAAATCGGTGGTAAATTGAGCACCCGGAAACAAATCCGTGGCCCCGCTGCGCGATGACATCTCAAGGCGATGACATCCCAAAGCGATGACATCCCAAGGCGATCTCTTCTCGAATCCTGACGCCTCAAGCCGAACTGTTGCTATCAGGTTCGGGCCTTGTTCCAAACTGACGCTCTCCCGCTCGCATTGCCGGGCAAATGGACGACCGCGCAGAGTGCTCCGCCTGAGCGATTCGCTTTGCGAACGGCTCAATGCTCGGGCTTGTTTTTCGCAAACACTCATCTGCTTCCCGCCAATCTTTCGTCTCTCCCGATCCTCTGCGCAAAACCTGTTCCAGTTCCCCGGCTTTTGTCGCCGGGAAAACGAAACTCCCCACGGACTTTTCTCGACCGTCATGCTTTTCTTGACCTCCACCGAGCGCTCGGGCACAATCTGGGAGGCTGAATGAGCGACCGCGCCTTTCCGGAGCGAGCCTGGACTGATTCGCCAAATTACTTCCATCCAACGAGGAGTCTCTCGCATGAATCTGAATCGCCGCCAACTCATTGGTTCAGCTGCCGGTTGCTGCGCTTTCCCAGCAATCACTACCGAACCTGCCACTGCAGCGCCAGGACGAGACGAAGAGCTTCGCCAGGACGACTCCAGCAACTGCAGATATCATCTGGTTTTGCTCGGTGATTCCGTGTTTGACAATCAGCGGTACGCGGGCAATGGCCCCGCCGTCATCAATCAGGTGCGGAGTCAACTCTCCGCCGAGTACGCGGTCACGCTTTTGGCGGTTGACGGCCATACGACTCGGGATATTGCCAGCCAACTGCAACACCTGCCGAAGAACGCAACCCATCTGGTCGTCAGCGTTGGCGGCAATGACGCGCTCGCCAACAGCGGCGTCCTCAATCGCCCGGCGACTCATTCCAGTGAGGTCTTTTGGGCCTTGTCGGAAATCCGCGAGGCCTTTGCTCGTGACTATGGTCGGATGCTGGAGCAGCTATCGAACCTCGACTTGCCGGTGGTACTGAGCACCATTTACGACCCCCGGTTCCAGGACGCTCGGCACCAGCAATTGTGCGTGGCTGCTCTCGGTGTATTTAATGACGTGATCACCCGGGCGGCTGTCTCTCGTGGCTGGCCACTGCTCGATTTGAGGGTCATTTTCTCCGAGCCGGGTGACTACGCAAACGCGATTGAGCCCGGGGCTGCGGGCGGCAAGAAGCTTGCTCGGGCGATCGTGGCGGCCGTTCAAGGCAGCTCCGCCAGTGCGTCTGGCACGAATATCTACGTTTGAATCCAGCAAACCGCCTCCGCCACCCGGCCCTGCCGAAGACGACATCGAGGGATCGCAGGCGATGTCGCAGGCGACTTTGCCCTCAACCGCGGACGTTTTCTGTCGCGGCGTGACTGAAGCGATCCAGGCAATCGATTCAACGCTCAACCGACGCGGCAACTCGACATGCCGCCGTCGACTGCGAGGATTTGGCCAGTCACCCAGCCACTTTGGGGCGAGAGCAGAAACATTGCGGCGCCCGCCAGTTCGCTGGCGGTCCCAATCCGTTTCAGCGGATATCGGCTGGACATCGCCTCCCTTTTCTCGGGCGTGCTCAGCAAGCGGCTGGCCAGCGGTGTATCGGTGAGTGCGGGGGCGACGGCGTTGACGCGAATTTTCGGAGCCCATTCGGCGGCGAGCGAGCGGACCAGCCCTTCGACTGCTCCTTTCGCAGCCGCGATGGAAGCATGCATTGGCATGCCTTGCTGGACGGCGACAGTGCTGAACAGGACCACGCTGGCCGGGTTTCCGTCGCGGCCCTTGAGCTTGGCCTGACAAGCCTGCAGAAATCTCACGGCCCCGAGCAAGTTGATTTCCAAGTCTTGCCGAAAGTCGCTCGTTTGCAGACTGCGGAAAGAGCGAAGGTTAATGGTGCCCGGGCAATAGACCGCACCCTGCAAATCCTCGGGCAGTTCCGGAAGCGTGCTGTTTGGGTCGGCGAAATCACAGACCGAGTGTCGCACGCGGTCATTGCTGACCAGGTCGCCAAGACTCCGCGACCAAACGTCCACACGGTCAGCTTGCCCCGCAAGTTGCTGGACCAACTCCAGCCCAATCCCCTTGGTTCCGCCAGCAACGACAAACGTGCCCCAACTCATCGCTTTCGACCTTTAACTATTTTAAATGACTCGGATTCAACCGACCCTGCCTGCCGCTGGGCACCAGTGTCTCGATTGCGGCGACAACGGTCACTGCAGTATTTCACCTGTTCCCAGTCCCGTTCCCATTTTTTACGCCAGCTGAAGGCGAGTCCGCACGACTGACAGGTGCGGGTCGGCAACGAGCCCGAACGAGTGTGACTGTCGCGTGCCAAAACGGCCTCCGTTCCCAAAAGATTGTGATTGAACTAAGTTGTGACTGCCTTGAATTTTGATTGCCTTGAATTTTGACTACCTTGAATTTTGATTGCCTTGGCTATCGACCCGCCAAGGCCAGGTCGCTTCCGTTCGGGTTCCCAGCGAGCCTTTCTGCCAAGAGTTCATAGAGACACAATCGCTCGGTCGCATTCTCTAACGCCTGCCGCGCGTCAAGCCGCTGACTCACTTCGACATCGGGCAAGCCCGATTCGCGCAGTAGTTCGCGAGCCTGCTCCCAAGTCGGTAGCCAGCAGAGGTCCTGCTGTAACCGCTCGATGGTGCCCGCCCGCCGCAAAAAATGCTTCAGGTCCAGAATGAAGTAAACGTAGTCATGAAAGGGGCTGGTACAGTTGATCAGTCCCGTTTCATCCCAGACAAAATGCCCCACGCTCGGCGTCCAAGCCAGTCCGAGCTGCTTTAATCGCCTTGCCAACTCAATCTCTGCCGGGGTGAATTTCATAAGATTTTTGCGGTCTATCAGGATTCAGGTCGGAAACGAAAAAGGATTCATCAGCACGATCCGGGCGGGTCGTCTGTAAACCGGCCAAACCAGTCAGGAATAACCCCGAACGAGCTCGATTTTCGGGAGATTGCGGGCGTTCTCGCCGGAAGTCAAACTTTCGGCTCGGTCGGTCGGCCCATTCGATTGCAGCCCGTAGCCTCCATTCGGGCTTGGAGAAGAGAGCGAGCGTACAGGACTTCAAATGACGGAATTGGACAAAATGCTGGAGCGGTTACCGAAGCACCTGCAAGAACGGACTCGCCTCCCATCGCGGAAGTCGGGTTCGGCCCAGCCCACTGGAGCATTCGTCCTGTACTGGATGCGGACCGCACTGCGCGTCGCCGAGAACCCGGCGCTGGATGTCGCCAGATTATGGGCTGACCAGCTCAGTTTGCCGCTGCTGGTCTATCACGGTTTAGATGAGCGTTACGAATTCGCCTCCGACCGGCATCACCGGTTCATCCTCGAAGGAGCGCGGGACGTGCAGGCTGAGTTGGAGGCAGCGGGCATCAGCTATGCCTTTCATCTCGCCCGGCCCGGGAAACGAGAACCGCACCTGGTTCAGCTGGCGCGGGCGGCTGCGGTCCTTGTAACCGAGGAAATGCCGGTCGATCCGCCGCGCAGGTTTTTAAGCCAACTGGAGGGCCAAACCACAACTCCGGTCGCCGCAGTCGACACCGCTTGCGTGGTGCCGATGCAGTTGACCCAGCGGGCCATCACACGGGCTTTCGAATTCCGCTCCGCAACCGAGAAATGGCGCCGAGCCCGCCTGCAGCAACCATGGCCGCAATCGCCGGTAGCGGTCCGCGCCTTTCCGAGCGAGCGGCTGGGCCGCGAATTTGGAATTGAACCGCTCAATCTACAAACTGCGGACCTGGCAGCTCTGGTGGCTGAATGCGAAATCGATCACCTGGTTCCCCCTGTTTGGGACACACCGGGTGGGTCCACCGCCGGGTATCAGCGATGGCATCGCTTTTGCGAATCGGGTCTGAAGCAGTATGCCCGGCGGCGAAATGATGCGCTCGATGGTGGAGTCAGCCGAATGTCTGCCTATCTCCACTACGGCATGGTTTCACCCTTTCGGATCGCGCGCGAGGCCGCTGAAATTCGCTCTGAGGGGAGCGAGAAATTTTTGGACGAATTGCTGGTCTGGCGGGAGCTTGCCTACCATTTCTGTTTTCATCGGGCAGATCATGACCAAGTAACAGCACTCCCGGACTGGGCGCTCGCCACGCTGCGTTCCCATCAGGCGGACCGACGTACGGTTGTGTACGACTGGGAGACGCTGGCCCGCGGTGAGACCTCGGATCCGCTCTGGAATGCCGCCCAGAAATCGCTTTTGCTGCAGGGCGAGTTGCACAACAACGTGCGGATGACGTGGGGCAAGGCCTTGCTCAACTGGACCGCGACTCCCGAAGAGGCCCTGCAGCTGATCATCGACTTGAATCATCGCTACGCGCTGGACGGACGAGACCCCTCATCCTACGGCGGGATTCTCTGGTGCCTGGGGCAATTCGATCGGCCGTTTGAACCTCCCCAGCCGATTCTCGGCACGGTTCGCCCGAGGCCAACCGGTGAACATGCGCGGCGGCTCGATCCAGCCCGCTACCACCACATCGTCACGCAGCCGCGATTCGCACCCGTCCCATCGGTCGCAATCATCGGCGCGGGAATGACCGGGCTGGTTGCTGCTCGAACCTTGCGCGATTACGGTTTGCCCGTTGTCGTGTTCGAGAAAAGCCGCGGAGTCGGCGGACGCATGGCCACCAAACATCTCGAAGAGTGTGGCAGCTTCGACCACGGTGCGGCCTGTTTCGAGGCGAGCGACCACCGCTTCCTTCGCTACCTCCAGTCTTGGCGCGCTCAAGGGCTCGTCGAACGCTGGCCAGCGCAAGCAGAGCGACACGTGCTGCTCTGCGCTGGCGAGACGACCCCTGTGACACGCCAGTTGGAACTGTACGCTGCCCGGCCGCAAATGAACTCGATTTGCAAACACCTCGCTCAAGGACTGGAGATCCGCAAGCAGACCCGGGTATCCCGCATTC
>Ga0315906_10004389_pt1 | contig 18165 bp, 14 predicted proteins | sample LakEriMetagenome_4_FD_203526 | JGI IMG/M metagenome (GOLD analysis project Ga0315906, IMG submission 203526) | Freshwater fungal communities from buoy surface, Lake Erie, Ohio, United States - Buoy 2 MA122 | ecosystem: Environmental > Aquatic > Freshwater > Lake > Lake biofilm | place: USA... | reverse complement strand
TCGGATCGGACTTGATCCCTATAATAAACGTATCGATGGCTATGTATTCGACATTTCTGCATCCGGCGTTCAGGCAGAATCTTATAAGGAAGATCAATCGTTCGATGCCGTTTGGGAAAGCGTGACGTCTATCACTGATTCCGGATGGATAGCCGAACTGCGAATACCTTATTCAGCGATTCGATTTCCGGATGCGACCGAGCAAGTGTGGGCCGTTCAGTTCGCACGATTGATTAGAAGAAATCGTGAATATGATCAATGGAGTCCGGTTCGACGTGACCTGCGAAATCCGTTGGTAGACTGGGGAACGATGACCGGAATATCCAACGTCAATCCACCACTACGACTTTCGCTTACACCTTACGTGTCCTTTTACCTCGAAAATACGCCAACATACGCCAACGGTAATGTGGACGGCTACGAAACATCTTATTCCTATTCGGGTGGCGCCGACATCAAGCTCGGTATCAACGAAAGTTTTACACTCGACATGACGTTGTTGCCCGATTTCAGTCAAGTACAAAGTGATAACAAGATCAAAAACCTCACTGCATTCGAGCAGATTTTTGAAGAACGTCGACCATTTTTTAAAGAAGGAACTTCACTTTTCAATACCGGTAAATTATTTTACTCCCGACGAATCGGTCGAACACCCACGTTATTCTATGACGTACTGGACTCTCTCGAATCCGGAGAAGAGCTAATAAGAAACCCTACCGCCGCACGGTTGGTCAATGCCACAAAATTGAGCGGAAGAACCAACGACGGACTTGGCATCGGGTTAATGAATGCCGTTACCGGAAACACCTATGCAGAGATCCGAAAAGCTGATGGAAATACTCGATCAGTATTGACGGAGCCACTTACCAACTACACGGTTCTTGTGCTCGACCAGCAACTTAAAAACAATTCTAACGTCTGGATGGCGAATACCGGAACAATCCGAGATGGTCAAAACCGGGATGCTAATGTTTTCTCCACAGGAACGCTTTTGGAAAATAAGAAACATTCCATTCGACTGACAACGCGCTATGCCAACAGCCGGGTCTGGGAATGGCAGGATGAAAATAACGAGTATCAAAAGACGCTGAAAAACGGGCATCAATTTAGCACCGTGCTGGAAAAAATTTCCGGAAAATGGCAATATGGCGGCGTAGCAGAATTCGGGGATCGCAATTTCGATAAAAACGATTTGGGCTTCATTTTTATCAACGACTACTCCACTGCGAATATTTTCGGCAGTTACAATCTCTTCAATCCTTTTTGGAAAATTTTCCGTCAGGGATCAATAGATGCTTGGATCAATCGAGACGGTCGTTGGAGTCGAGACAATGAACTGACGTCGCTCGCTGCCGGAAATAATGTTTTCTTGTTATTCAACAACATGTGGTCCTATTTTCACAGTGTTGGAACGAATCTTAAAACCGGTCGTGATTGGTTTGAACCACGAGTGAATGGCAGATACTATGAGGTCCCTAAAAACACTTGGATGCTTTTCAGTTTCTCCAGCAATTACAACAAACCGCTAGCCTTCGATTGGGGCTTTAACCACAATTGGTCGCATGAAATTGGCCAACGCAGTTTCGGGTATTTTATCAATCCGATGATTCGCTTTAACGATCACTTTTCGTTGAAATTCAATAATGAATATGAATTAAACACCAACGCCAGAGGATTCTGCACTTTTGACACCACCGGCGCACCGGTATTTGGTCGGCGGGATGTAAAGACACTGACCAACATGCTGATAGCGCGGTATCAATTCAACCCCAACATGTCGCTATCGCTGAATGTTCGTCATTACTGGTCGCAAGGCGATTATGACCAATATTACAACCTGGAAGACGACGGCACCGTTACCGACTATCAATTGGCGGATCCGAACACAGATCCTTTCAATGGCGATTTCAATTCTAATTTTTTCAACGTTGACTTGGTCTACAACTGGGTCTTTGCCCCGGGAAGTTCATTCCTGGTGACCTACAAAAACAGCATCAGTAGCGAAGACGACGATGTTTCCATACCTTATTTTAGAAATCTTGAAAACGTTTTACAGGATCCTCAAACCAATTCCATTGCCATCAAAATACTGTATTTCCTGGATTACGAAAGGTTGACTACACGAAGAACCCGGTAATAGTCGTTATCGTTTACAAGTATCGCTCGTTAAGTATCCGCAGGTGGTGCGAAGCGTGCGCATAACAGAAATAAGCGATCATTCGGGATGAAACTTTAATACCATTTGCTGTACCGGTAAAATCCAAGTCCTCATCCTCCAAACGTTCCAGTAAGCAAAGCGTAGCACTACGCACCGTCAACCATTCTTGTAGCAGACTTTCGAGCGTAAAACGGTTAACCGCGAAGTTTCTTACATAATCGTTTTCATCAAAACCCGGAAGTTCTGTGGCATCTTTTCGGGACAATCGTAAAATCCGATAGGAAAAAATCCGCTCCGTATCGATGATATGCCCAATGACTTCCCGAATCGACCATTTACCGGGAGCATAAGCGAACAATTCTTTTTCGGCGGATACCAACGCAGCCAAGCCGGCTATTACCTCGCACTGACTGACGAGCGCCGCATAAATATCAGCAGTGGGATTATTATCGTAGTACGTTTGATAATACGAAGGAAGAGTCTCTTTTAATGGAGGTTTCATGGTGTAAAGATAACTGTTGCGCTAGCGGGGAATACGAGTAAAGCAAATTAATCCTTTTACTAAAAACTAAGAAATGAAGCGAATTAAATTCGTAATTTGGCGGTTACTATGATCGTTGCCAAAGGCGTCAGCAAATCTTACGACCATCTGCAGGTTTTACAGCATGTCGATCTTCACATTCAGCGCGGTGAATTCGTATCCATTGTAGGCGCCTCAGGAGCGGGCAAAAGCACCTTGCTGCACATTTTGGGAACGCTGGATGCAGCCGATAGTGGTGAAGTGTTGCTGGACGGAACTGCTATCAACACACTCCGCGGCAATAAACTAGCACACTTCCGGAATGAACGTATTGGATTCGTATTCCAATCTCATCACTTGTTGCCGGAGTTTACGGCGCGCGAGAATGTCATGATGCCCGCACTCATTGGAGGAAAATCACCTGTTGAAGCCGGACGTAAAGCCGACGAATTGCTCGAGCAGCTCGGACTGGGTGACAGGAAGTCACATCGTCCGTCAGAAATGAGCGGCGGAGAGCAACAACGGATCGCCATTGCTCGGGCACTAGTCAATGATCCGGTGATTATTTTTGCCGATGAGCCATCCGGCAACCTCGACTCCGCTTCGGCGCGGTCGTTGCACGAATTATTCTTTACCATCCGAAAACAAAAGGGAATCACTTTTGTCATTGTAACACATAATGAAGAGTTAGCGGGAATGGCCGACCGTAAACTGACAATGAAAGACGGCTGTATTATTAGCTGATCTACGCTCTACCGGAAACTATCCGGCCTTACTATGAAATCAACTTCCCTTTCATCCCTGCTGACGATACTGCTGAGCTGGTTTGTTTCCGTTTCTGACGGACAAACTCCCGATTCGTGGCGACAAGTTTCTTCGCTTCCCGGTGTTTCTCGACAGGATGCAGTAGCATTCACAGCGGGTGGTTTGGGTTTCCTTGGTTTAGGAGCTGATTCGTCCGGCAATTTACTGAGTGATTTCTGGAAGTACGATCCCATTTCGGACAGCTGGTCGGCATGCGCACCCTTCCCAGGCGCTGCGCGCCGTGGTGCTGTTGGATATTCAATTAATGATACCGGATATGTTGCCACCGGAACGGACGGCGTGGATGAATTGAAAGATTGCTGGCAATATATTCCTACCACCAACAGCTGGAATCAAGTGCAGGACATTGGCACCAATGTGCCAGTCAATTGTCCTGGACGAAGTCATGCTACTGCAGCCACTGCAGGAAACTTCGCCTATTTATTTTGCGGCTATGATGGATCACCGGGTTACCTAAAGCAGACCCTTCGTTTTGATCCTTCGAACGACACCAGTTGGGCTATTGGCAGAAACCTGGGCAACGTCTCTGATCTGACTTTATACGGCCGCCGCTGGGGCAGCGCTTTTACTATCGGCAGTTCATTGTACTATGGCACCGGTTTTACCTTCTCACAGGATATTAAGAAAGACGTATGGCGGTACGATCCCGTAATAGCTACTTGGACACAAGTAGCCGATTTCGGCGGCAACATTCGAAGTAATGCTTTTTCATTTTCACTGTATGGTCGAGGTTATATCGGTGGCGGCACCAATGGCAATTACAGCCAGGACGTTTGGAGTTATAGTCCGACCACCAACACGTGGACCGAAATGGCTCCATTTTTAGGACCGCCACGTGTGAATACGATTGCATTCACACTGAATAACAGAGCCTTTGTGGGAACGGGTGTACATACCAGCGGCACCACGTTTGCAGATCTTTGGGAATACACGCCGGACAGCACAACTTCGGTGCAGGAATTACAATCCACCGATTTCAGGATATTTCAACCGGATGGGAATATGCTGTATGTGCAATTTGAAAACACAGCGGCTACTAACTATCGGAATCCATTTTTACTCATACACACCATCACAGGTTCAGTGGTAAAAACAATTCAACTGGAAAATAACACGACAATCGTCAACCTGTTAGGGCTTACCGCGGGCTTTTACTCTTACGTGATAATTAATCAAGGGAAATTGATCACTTCCGGTAAGTTGATCAAGCAGTAGTATTTTTTTCGGACATAATCTTAACGCTGTAATCCTGCTGTTGTTCGAATAACCTTCCGATAGGCTCACAGTATTCCTGAAGTCCTTGCGTTGCTAATACTGCTGTAAACGTTGCCACTTCCCTTTCTTCAACTGCTATAAGTAATCCACCGCTCGTCTGAGGATCACAAAGCGTAATAAACTCTGGTCCGTTTACACCGATAACTTTTTTCTCGTAAGCATTCCAGTTACGATAGGTATTATCCGGAAACACAAATTGATCGCGATATTTTTCAGCTCCCGGAATGATGGATAAACGATTCAAAAAGAGTTCAGCGGAGACACCTGAACCTTCACACATTTCTATCAAATGTCCCAGCAGTCCAAAACCGGTAATATCTGTTATGGCGCTAACGCCCGGAAGCGAGGAAACAGTAGCACCGATCGTATTCAATTGAGTCATTACATCAATCAGTTGCTTTAACTCTTCCGGTTGAATTAAGCTGCGCTTGGCGGCAGCGGCAAGAATTCCGATGCCAAGCGGTTTAGTAAGAAAAAGTAAATCGCCAGGTTGCGCAGTATTGTTTCGTTTGAGGTGCTCTTTACGTATAGTACCGTTCACTGAAAGTCCGAAAATCGGCTCTGGACTATCGATACTGTGTCCGCCGGCCAACGGAATACCCGCCACTTCACAAACCGCTCTAGCACCTTGCAGAATTTTTGCGGCGATCTCCGCCGGTAGTTTATCCACAGGAAATCCCAAGATGGCCACTGCCATGAGTGGAGATCCTCCCATGGCATAAACATCACTGATGGAATTGGCGGCAGCAATTCTTCCAAAGTCGAACGGATCGTCGACAACCGGTGTAAAAAAATCTACCGTACTGATCAGGCATAAGCCGTTCTGGAGCTCCATAATGGCAGCATCGTCGTTGGATTCATTACCGACCAATAAGTTAGGAAATGATGGCTTCACCGATTTCTGATGAAGAATAGATTCAAGCACCGCTGGTGCAATTTTGCAGCCGCAGCCCGAACCTTTAGAAAATTGAGTCAGCCGTATTGCTTCGCTCATTTCGATAGCGTTTAAAGTTGAGCAGCGCGTTCAATAAAAGCAGCTGCTATATTTGCCGGGGATACATCATCCGGCCAATCGATAGTATGAATAGAGCCAAGGGAACGTAAATCATTTCCGTGACCGTAAGTCTTATCGTAATACTGAAGCAGGACATCCAGCCAATCACTCATTCTATTTTCTTCCAGCGCATTGAGTGCTTCCTGTAATCGTAATCCACCGAGCCGCTTTTTTAATCGGGAAGTACATTCTTCCAATTCAGGCTTCGAAAACGTTCCGTAATCCTCAAGAATACGTTTTTTACGGCGCGTGACCGATACATTGACTTCGATTACCGGTGCCGTCCGCATCAATTCATAAACGGCGTCATTGACTTTAACTTTTCCAATGGAACGGCTTTCATTTTCCAGCCAAAGTATCCGGTTGGGATCCATCGTTTCCCAAAGCCGGGCCAGTTCATTTTCGAATTGTTCAACTGTTGGCTGTGGTGGCTGACCTAATGCTCCAAAAGCAGACCCTTTATGGTTTACCAGGGCTTCCAAATCAATGACCTGTTCGCCTTTGGCCAGTAAACCTTCGAGCAATTCCGTTTTTCCACTACCCGTTTTTCCGCCAACGATTACTACTTTACGCGGTTGCTGCAATATTTCAAGGACGCGCGTGCGATAGGCTTTATAACCGCCTTTCAGCAATGTGACGTTGAACCCGGCTAATCCCAACACCCAACTTAAAATACCACTGCGCATGCCGCCACGCCAACAATATACAGTGATTTCACGCTCAGCAGTCATCGCTCTAGCTTGTCGCACCAGGTCACCGAATTTGGGTCCGACCAAGTCAAAACCCTTCAATACAGCAGCTTCCCGACCGGCTTGCTTATACAACGTACCGATAATCTTCCGGTGTTCATCGTCGAGCAGTGGAAGGTTCAGCGCACCGGGAATATGGGCCTGTTGGTATTCAGAAGGACTTCTTGCGTCAAGAATTATAGACATGGAAAGGTAAAGATAAGCAATCAGGCTTTCAGCAATGGGATTCTGAATCAATTCGGGCAATTTCCGTATCTTTACGGACCAGACCATGACGGATATTATACAACTTTTACCGGATGCGGTGGCGAACCAAATTGCGGCAGGTGAAGTCATTCAGCGGCCTGCTTCCGCTGTTAAGGAATTGCTTGAAAATGCCATTGATGCGGGAAGTACGCAAATTGAGGTGTTTGTCAAGGATTCCGGAAAAACATTATTGCAGATAGTCGATAACGGTTGTGGGATGAGTGCCACGGACGCCCGTATGTCATTCGAACGTCATGCCACCTCCAAAATCCGTTCAGCCCATGATTTGTTCTCCATCCGTACGATGGGATTTAGAGGAGAGGCGCTGGCTTCAATTGCAGCCGTTGCCCAGGTGGAATTAAAAACACGGCGACATGATGATGAAGTCGGCACGTTGATACGTATCGAAGCATCTGAGGTAAAAGATCAGGAGCCGGTCAGCACACCTGTAGGAACTTCGTTTTCGGTAAAGAACCTTTTCTACAATATCCCTGCACGAAGGAATTTCCTCAAATCGAATCCAGTCGAAACCCGCCACATCATTGATGAATTCGAACGCGTAGCGCTGGCCAATTGCCAGGTAGCTATGTCGCTGCACCAAAACGGCATGGAAGTTTTCCGATTACCCGTCGGAAATCTGCGGCAACGGATCGTAAATATCTACGGAACAAACTATAACGAGCGCCTCGTACCTGTCCAAGAAGACACGATGATGATGAAGGTACAGGGATTCGTGGGCAAACCTGAATTCGCCAAGAAGTCGCGCGGTGAACAGTTTTTCTTTGTGAATAATCGTTTCATCAAAGATCATTACTTGCACCACGCGGTGGCGAATGCATTCGATGAATTATTACCCAAAGACAGTTATCCGTCGTACTGGATTTATCTGGAAATTGATCCGTCCAAGATTGATGTGAATATTCATCCGACAAAGACGGAAATAAAATTCGAAGATGAACGGGCTGTTTACGCCATCATCCGCGCTGCGGTAAAACGTTCTTTAGGACAATACAGCGTATCGCCTACTCTTGACTTTGATAAAGAGCGGGCTTTCGATGTGCCGTACAGCGATCAGTTCAAGCCGGTAAACAAGCCCGGTGTGACCATTAATACCAGTTACAATCCCTTCGAGCGCGAGCGTGAAAGCAAGCCAATACAGACGGCGGGGTGGGAAAAACTGTACGAAGGATTGCGGAATGAGCCTCCTGCAGTAACTACAGACCTCCCTGCCACCGAACTCCCCCTAGAGCAGGCACTAAACCATCCGACAAGTATCGTGTTTGATGGACCTTTCCAGCTTTCCAATGCAGTAATCGTTGTTCAATTATCCGGTGCCGGAATGATGATGATTGACCAGCAATCGGCGCATGAGCGGATTCTTTTTGAACGCTTTCTACGTCATTCGGAAAATCAGGTAGGTACACAGCACGATATGTTTCCGGTAACCCTTCAATTCACGGCCCAGGATGCATTGGTAATTACCGAGTTACAGGAGGAATTGCGCAATTTCGGATTTGACCTCCGTGACTTCGGACGCAACAGCTTTGTCTTGCACGGACGGCCGGATATGATCGAGAAGGGAACCGAAAAAGAAACACTGGAAAAAATCATAGAAGCCTATACTCATTTTCAATCAGTGCAGGCTTCGGATGTCCACAAACAAATGGCTGCTTCTGTAGCGCGTTCGTTGTCCGTAAAACGCGGAAGAAAACTTTCTACGCTGGAAATGCGACGATTGGTAGACGATTTATTAAAGTGCAAAGAACCGGGAATTGGAATCGACGGTAAATCCTGTTCCTGGATGCTTACTGCTGATGAAATCTTATCCAAACTGAAACGATGAATTACCAGGAATACCGTCCCAACCGTTTCTCCATTTTACCAGAAGTGGTAAAGAACATTCTCATCATCAACGGTATCTTTTATTTTGCGACGGTCGTTCTCGAACAACGTGGAATTGACCTCACTGATCTGCTTGGCTTACACTATTTCACCAGTGAAAAGTTCAGAATCTGGCAATTCATCACTTACATGTTCATGCATGGTAGTTTTTACCATATTTTCTTTAACATGTTCGCGGTCTGGATGTTTGGCGCAGCCATTGAAAATGTCTGGGGAGGAAAACGGTTTCTGATCTTCTACCTGTTAACCGGATTAGGCGCTGCTGTAGCGCATTACGGCATCGTAGCGTATGAGCTTCACCCCTGGATTTCCATGATGGATGATTATACCATAGCACCAACACTGGAACAATTACAATTCATTCAAGAATCCGATATATTCTCGATGTATAGTTCCCGTGATCTTATACAGCACAATTCGGAGTTCACGGCCGAATTTAACACCATCTACATGACGAGTCCCGAGCAAGCTCTCAGGTACAGTGCCGATTACATGGAAATCTTAAAAACCGATCTGCTCAATGCGCCGGTCGTTGTCGGTGCGTCTGGCGCAGTATTCGGACTTCTTCTGGCGTACGGAATGATATTCCCGGACAGCATCATTTACATTTACTTCGCGCTGCCGATTAAGGCTAAGTACTTTGTCATATTGTACGGCGCGATAGAACTCTTTACCGGAATTGCCAATCAACCAGGCGACAATGTCTCACACTTCGCTCATCTGGGCGGATTACTTACCGGATTGATCGTCATATATTATTGGAAATACAAGCAACGCAACCGTTATCGATACTAATTCGACATGGCAGGTATCCTATCCAATATTCGATATCAGATTCGCACAGCAGATACCTTACAACGGTTAATCGGCTTTAATGTATTGTTATTCGCCGTACTTCGTATCGGCCATGCATTTTCAGGTTTATTCCTTCATCCGGTATGGAGTGAAATGAGTGTGATGCATTGGCTCGCACTACCGGCCAGTTTTATTTCGCTGCTGCACAAACCCTGGACATTGATGTCGTATATGTTCCTGCATTGGGACTTTATGCATCTGCTTTACAACATGCTGATGTTGTTTTGGTTTGGACAGATTTTCAAGGAATACCTGGGCGAAAAAAAACTAGTTGGCACCTATCTGCTGGGAGGATTATTGGGAGCATTCGCTTTTATGGCTGCGTTCAATTTCTTCCCGCTTTTTGATGTTCAACGGCAAACAGCCCTTGCACTGGGCGCCTCTGCCAGTGTGCTGGCTATCGCAGTAGCTACAGCTACCCTATTGCCCGACTATCAACTATCGTTACTACTGTTTGGACCCGTCCGGCTAAAATGGATCATCCTTGTCATACTTTTCCTGGATCTTATCAGTATCAGCTCTTCCAACGCCGGCGGACATATCGCGCACCTTGGAGGCGCAGCCTTCGGCTATTTTTATATTCTCATGCTTCGTCGAGGTACCGACTTAACCGCTTGGTTGCAGCGACTTACTTTTCCCGGAGAAAAATCTCGATTAAAAACCGTTTATCGCTCGCAACGCAGCAGTGATGACCGTTTTGTTTCGGATAAAAAACATAGGGAAGAGCGACTCGATGCAATCTTAGATAAAATCAGTAAGTCGGGTTACGAAAGTCTGACCAAGGACGAGCGAGATTTTTTGTTTAACGCCAGCAAAGACAACTGATGCAAGAGCCGTTGGAAAAGAAATATTCGTTTCCACACCGAGTATTCTGGATACTGAACATTGCGGCAGTTATCGGCTTAATTTTCTCGTATATGGCGAGCCGAATATCGCCAGACGATATCTGGTGGCTGGCGCTATTTGGTCTTGGCTTTGGCACCTTGTTCGTACTCAACCTGGGTTTTATCGTCTTATGGCGTTGGCGAAAAAGCAGAAAATACCTATTGTCGCTGGTAATCTGCGTGCTCGGCGTCGGCAAAATTTTCGACATCGCAGAGCCCTCCATTTTTCGCGCGAAAGCTCCTGATCTTTCCCGAAATATCGAACCCGTTAAGTTGATGTCGTTCAATGTCCGGCTTTTCGATTTATACAACTGGTTTCACAGTGACGAAACACGCGGGAAGATTTTCAATTTTCTGCGCGAAGAAAATCCGGATATCGTCTGCTTTCAAGAATTCTACACGAATAACCGAAAGAAGCCCGCACTGAATAATAAAGATGCCTTGACACGTGTACTGCAAGCACCGTATTCGCACATTGAATACACTGTTTCTATGCACGGTACAGACTACTTTGGCATTGCCACATACAGTAAATATCCAATCATCCGGAGAGGAGCCCATCATTTCAAGAAAAAAGGAGGCAATGTGTTTATCTATTCCGACATAAAAATCGGAGAGGACACCATTCGGGTATTCAACGTGCACTTAGAAAGTATACGATTCCGAAAAGAAGATTACAAGTTCATCGAAAATTTGGGAAAGGATGAGGTCGAGCAGGACGAACTTACCGGCGGACTTAATATTCTTCGCAGACTAAAACATGCCTATCAGAAACGCGCGCAGCAAGTCGATTTGATTTACGATGAAATCCGTAAGAGTCCTTATCGGGTAATCGTTTGCGGTGATTTCAACGATACCCCTTCTTCATACGCTGTGCATACGCTGGCAAAGGATTTGAAAGACGCCTTCCGCGAAAGTGGTGTCGGTTTCGGGAAAACCTATTCAGGTCCTTTTCCATCCTTCCGCATCGACTATATCTTTCACGACAAGAAGATAAAGTCGTTCGACTTCAGCACGCACCACGGTGAGTTATCGGATCACTATCCAATCAGCTGTAAATTATCATGGCGCCGTCCGGGCTTATAAGTCAGAAGACTTCCGGACGTATTTCAGCAGCAGATTATTCATAGCATTTACCGGCAATCCACTTATATTTTTTCCGGTTAGACGAACGACTTTATCGTAATAGAGCACGATGACAGGCGCTTCGTGCATGACAATGGCATCCATTTGTCGGTATAAAGCAAAACGTTCCGAATCATTTGCCGCGCGTAATGCCGTTTGAAACAAGCGATCAAATTCAGGGTTGGAATAATGCGTGTAATTGGGGCCTGCAGGTGCAGCATTGGATGAATAAAATAGCGAGAGGTAATTTTCCGCATCAGGATAGTCGGCAATCCAGGAGCCGCGGAAAAAGGTGAGCTTTTGCTCTGCGACCATTTTACGGTGAACCGCAGCCTGATTCACATCAATCTTTACGTTGATACCAATTGCTTCCCATTGACTCTTGATAAACTCACACAAGTCGAGGTAGGACGATGTAGTGCTGAGCACGATTTCAGGCAATCCTTTTCCATTCGGAAAGCCCGCTTCTTTCAAGAGTTCCAGGGATTTATCTGGATTATAGCTATACCCAATGCTTGTATCCGCTAAAAAGGAGGGCAACCCGGGCGGAACGAATCCATAAATGCCAGGCGTGGCCATGTTATTGCGCAGATACAGCATCATAGATGCCCGGTCGAAACCATAACTAAGGGCCTGTCGAACGGCGGGTATCCGTAACGGAGAATTTGTTGTAGATGCTGCCTGCGTATCGACGACTATTCCCAGGTATTCCGTATTCAGGTAGGGCAACGTTTGCAGCCGAAACTTACCGCGATGACGGGGTTGCAATTCGCCGGAGGCGGTAAGCAGTTCATCTTTATAAGAAGGATCCAAACCGGAAAGCAAATCCAAATTTCCTTTTAGGAATTCGATAAAGGCACTTTGCTTATCGTTGATAAAACTGATTTCAACCGCATCGAGAAAAGGTAATGATTGTCCATTCAACACTTCAAAATAATGCTCGTTGCGGTGCAAGATCAGCCGGACATTTTCTTTCCAAAACGCCAGCTTGAACGGTCCTGTACCACAAGGATTTCGCCCAAATTCATTTCCGTAATAACGTACTACTTCCTGTGGAACTACAGAGCAATACGGCATGGCCAACAAGGAAAGGAACGCCGGATTAGGTCCGTTGAGTTGAATTTCAACCGTGGAGTCGTTCAAGGCCCGAACACCGGTCAGCTGTCCATCCGCGGCTTTGACCACCGAATTCATCACCCAGGAACCGGGAGAAGCAAGTTCCGGATCGACCAATCGCTGCAGACTGAAAACCATATCCTTTGCAGTTACAAGACGGGCCGATAAACGGCTTTTATTGCTATTTATAAATAATTTATTTTCAGTAAAATAAACATCTTTACGTAAAGTAAATAAATAAGTAGTAAGGTCATCAGAAATCGACCAATTCGACGCTATGCTCGGACGGACAATCAGGTTGGAATCCAGCTCAACAAGTCCGTTATAAAGCTGCTGGCAAACCCAGTTATGTGACTGGTCGCGGGAAAAAGCCGGATCAAGGTTCGTTATGCCCGTGGCATCGTTATACCGGAAAACTGTTTTTCCGGTATCTGCTTTTTTAGTGCTGCAGCCGGACCACAGCAAACAGAGCGCCAGAACAAACGTCGAACCAATAAGCCAAAAGCTAAACCTGCCTTTCATCCGCGTAAAATTACCCGCGAACAACGCGTTAAAAGCAGTAACTATAAATAATTTTCAACTATTCTTACTTTGTCAAACATTATGTTAAGTAATACACGGTAAAACCAAAAGCCATTCCTTTTCAAGTAGGAACTGGCCCTTGCAGGCACGAAGAATCCCCTTCAAAAAACTACCTTTGCACGCCATGTCGCGGTCCTCTACTGTCGCTTTTCATACACTCGGCTGCAAACTCAACTTTGCAGAGACTTCTACCCTTGCCCGGCAGTTAAAAGAGGGTGGTTTTTCCAAGGTTGACTTCGATGCAGGTCCAGACCTGTATGTGATCAACACCTGCTCCGTAACCGATAATGCCGATAAAGAATGCCGCCACTTGGTGCGTCGCGCGCTTTCCACCAATCCGGATGCCTTTGTGGCCGTCATTGGCTGTTACGCACAACTGAAACCCGAAGAGATCGCCTCCATTGAAGGCGTCGATATCGTTTTGGGCGCCAACGAGAAATTCAACTTGTTGCAATTTCTCGGCGAGCTGAACAAAAAAGAACACGCCAGCATCCACTCCTGTGAAATCGAACAAGTCGTGGATTTTAAATCTTCCTACTCTGCCGGCGATCGCACCAGGGCTTTTCTGAAAGTACAGGACGGCTGCGATTACACGTGTTCATACTGCACCATTCCCAAAGCACGAGGTTTCAGTCGCAGTGACACGATGGAGAATATTGTCCGTCAAGCCAAAGAAATCGCTTCCCTTGGAATCCGTGAAATCGTGCTCACCGGCGTTAACATCGGCGACTTTGGGTTGAATCTGACTACCGGCCAGCGACATGAAACGTTTCTGGATTTGATTCGAGCATTAGACGTTTTAGAAGGAATTGATCGATTCCGCATCTCCTCCATCGAACCGAATTTGCTAACCGATGAGATCATTGAATTCGTAGCAAACTCCCGCCTTTTCGTTCCCCACTTTCACATTCCCTTGCAATCCGGTTCTGATCGTATCCTGAAACTGATGCGTCGTCGTTACCTGCGACAAGTATACATCGAGCGCGTGAATAAAATCAAACAATTGCTTCCACATGCCTGTATTGGCGTCGATGTGATTGTAGGATTCCCTTCAGAAACGGACGAAGATTTTCATGACACTTATACATTTCTCTCCGATTTAGACATCTCTTACCTGCACGTGTTTACTTATTCGGAGCGAGAAGGCACTGATGCGCCGGAAATTTCCCCGGCCGTTCCAATGAATATCCGTAAACAACGCAATAAAATGTTGCGCATTTTATCAGCCAAGAAGCAGCGGGCGTTTTACGAACTCCATCAGAATAGTACACGCACTGTTTTGTTAGAATCCGAAATCAAAGATGGAAAAGTTTACGGCCACACCGACAACTACCTTAGAGTATGCGTTTCGGGGGATCTTCAGCTGGTCAATTCTTTGGTCCAAACCGAGTTGATGTCACTTAACGACGAGGGAGTTTTTGAAGGACGACTCGTACCTGAACTTACACATTGACTGCATAGCGGTCGATACCATCTCACTCTTTAACCCCACCCTATGTATCCGGGAATATCCGATGTATTAAACGATTTGTTGGGAACCGATTTTTCGATTCACTTTCCTCCTACGTTCGGAACCTTGGTGGCTATCTCCTTCCTTTTTGCGGCCTGGACACTGCGTCTGGAACTTCAACGGAAGGAAATGAACGGACTGCTAAAAGGAAAAGCCATTACCGTACTGAAAGGCGCACCGGTTTCTTCCGGTGATATTTTCTGGAACGCGCTTTTCGGTATGATAATCGGTACTAAAATCGGGTATGCGATTTTTAATAAAGAAGTATTTTTTGAAAATCCACAAGCGGCTATACTTTCTCTGAAAGGCCACTACCTTTCCGGATGCATAATGGCGGCAATCAGCGGTTACCTCAAATACAGAGAAGGCAAGCAACAGGAGCTGAAAGAGCCGAAGAAAGAAATTCTTCAGCAATTTCCTTCCGATCTGGTCACAGAATTCACCATGATGGCTGCTCTTGGCGGACTAATAGGTGCCAAGTTGTTTCACTTACTGGAATACTGGGAAGATTTCATCGCGGATCCCATCGGAGGATTTTTCAGTGGTTCCGGCTTGACGATGTACGGCGGATTGATTGTCGGCTCGCTCACCGTATTATGGTACGCCCGCAAACACGCAATACCATTACTACCCTTGTGTGATGCTGCAGCGCCGGGCTTAATGCTGGCTTACGGCACAGGTCGTCTGGGATGTCAACTTTCCGGCGATGGTGACTGGGGAATTGTTAATGCAGTTGCTAAACCGGACTGGTTAACATGGCTGCCGGATTGGTGCTGGAGCTTTAAATATCCAAACAATGTCATCAGCGAAGGTGTTCCAATTCCGGGTTGTGATGGAAAATATTGCTACGAACTGGCCGAAGGGGTTTTTCCTACTCCGCTCTATGAAGCCGTTACTTGTATTCTGTTATTTTTCGCTTTATGGTCGCTGCGCAAAAAAATTACCACGCCGGGTCGGATGTTCTCGCTCTACTTGCTCTTTAACGGTATAGAACGCTTCTTTATCGAATTGATCCGCGTGAATTCACAATATCACATTGGAGATTTCGGTTTTACGCAAGCTCAGCTCATCTCTTCGCTACTGATCATCGTTGGAATTGCAGGCTACAGCTTTTTCCGTCCAAAACCGGCGAATCAATGAATCTCGAAACGCTTTGCCGTGAAGTCACCGCGCTAACCAAAAACGTCGGAGCGTTCATTATAAAGGAGCGAGAGCATTTCGACGCTTCTTTGATAGAGAAGAAAGGTCACAATGATCTGGTATCGTATGTGGATAAAGAATCCGAGCGACAGCTAGTAAAACGATTGCAAGAACTCTTGCCCGAAGCCGGTTTCATCACGGAAGAAAATACCGCCAATCATCGTGGTGCACGCTACAACTGGATCATTGATCCGCTCGACGGCACCACCAATTTCCTGCATGGTCTTCCCTGCTTTTGCATTAGCATTGCCTTATACGAAAATGACATTCCCGTGCTTGGCGTTGTTCACGAACTGAACCTGGACGAATGTTTCTATGCCTGGAAAAACGGAGGCACTTATCTGAATGGCCGGCGTATAGCAGTTTCCCAAACGAACAGTGTGGCGGACTCCCTATTTGCAACCGGTTTTCCGTACCACAATTACGACCGCATGCAACCGTACATGGCTGTTTTTGATTTTCTGATGCGTAACTCACACGGGATACGACGACTTGGTTCTGCTGCGGCAGATTTAGCCTACGTTGCAGCCGGTCGTTTCGAAGCGTTTTATGAATACGGATTGAACCCCTGGGATGTTGCCGCCGGCGTAGTTTTAGTTCGCGAAGCCGGCGGGAAAGTTACCGATTTCAGCGGCGGAATCGATGCTACATTCGGCAAGGAAATCATTGCAGGAAATGCGGCAATGTTCGATGAATTTCTGAACGTTGTAACCGAAAAATTTTCGGGCAATTAAAAAATTACCGATTGAATCAATCGTTACTTGGAAGGAACGCCGTACAATAATTCCACCTGGAACTTCGTATCGTAAACCCATAATTGATCGGCACCGGCTTTGGACATTTTCAGAATGAACCCGTCGTTTTCGGGAGTATTCGGTAAAGAACCTACGACTTTTACAAATACGGAACGTCCGTTCTTCTTATTCGTCACCTTGACTACTGTACCAATTGGTGCAGTACGATGAAGCGCATAGTATTTATTCGGATTGATTTCTTCCTCTTCAATACAACCGGCAAAACCTTTTTCGGATACATCCTGACGTCCGGAAGCAAAAACATAACCGGAAATCGATTTAGTACCGGCTTCCGCCTTGTTGCTTTCTGAAGAAACCGGATCACTGGAGGTTGTTGGAGTCGAACTTCTTTCTGAAACTATTCGTTCGCCTGTTTTTTCAGGAGCTCCAGCATCTTTGATGACCAATTCTTGTCCAACGGCAATCGTGAAATTGGTCAGGTTATTCCAGGTAGCAATATCCGTCGGTTTCACACCGTACATTCTGGAAATGCTGTAAACCGTTTGTCCGGAAGTTACCACATGCTTCACCGTATTTTTTTCGAGGCTAACAGGTTGTACTTTTTCCGGCAATGGTAGTGGCAGATCGACCGGAGTAACAGCAGGAGTCGCTACTTCCTTCTTCACTTCCTTCGGCGATTCCTGGTTGGTATAATTTTTTTGATAACGCGGATCGCCGGCCTTGGCTTTCGGAGGAATATTGATGACTTGTCCGACTTTCAGCACCTCGGCAGATTCCTTATTTGCCAGCCGTAGCTCGGTATAGAAAATAGCATAGCGGCGGGAAATCGAATACCAATTTTCGCCCGCTTCCACCTTGTGACGAATAAATTTGGTGCCGTTAACCGTTTCAACACCGACCGAATCAACTTCAGCCGCCGATGAAGTGATGGATAAAAGTAAAAATCCGACACAGCCGACTAAGACTCTTTTTATATCTGCCACTTTCATGGTATAAAATTAAACTAAAAAAATCAGCATTACCAACTTATACCACTTTTTCCGCTGAGGGACGACTTATAAAAGTTAAAGCAATAAATGTGATTAAACCGTTTACAATCAACAACTCGAAGCCGAACTTGTACCCGCTCATCCAGTTAACAGAGTTTTCATTAAGAATGTAACAGAGCAATGGACCAATCAGACAAACAACGGGAACCAGTTTGTCGGTAACGGCGCGCCGACTGAATAAACCAAAAGCATACAATCCGAGAAGCGGACCGTACGTGTAACTGGCTACGGTGAACAGTTTGCTGATAACAGCATCGTCGTTGATCATTCGGAAAATAACGATGACGAGTAACAACAATACTGCAAAACCGATATGCACCGTGTAGCGCATCTTTTTCTGACGCTCTTCTGTCCATCCTC
>Ga0315906_10004385_pt1 | contig 18174 bp, 16 predicted proteins | sample LakEriMetagenome_4_FD_203526 | JGI IMG/M metagenome (GOLD analysis project Ga0315906, IMG submission 203526) | Freshwater fungal communities from buoy surface, Lake Erie, Ohio, United States - Buoy 2 MA122 | ecosystem: Environmental > Aquatic > Freshwater > Lake > Lake biofilm | place: USA... | reverse complement strand
TGCGAAACTGAAGAGAAGAGCAATAGATAGCTTCTTCATGATTTTTAGCTTTACGTGGATACTAGATTAATTACCACACAAACATACAACCACTGAAAACACAGTTCCAACAATTAAAAACCGTTTCTGCAAAGAATAGGGGTCAACACTTAGTGAAGGGTAAAAGATGTTATTGGTTGTGGGTTGTTAAGCAATACCTTTCCGTTTGGCTTTTTCGAATCCGTCAGATTTGTTTACAAATTATATACACGAAGCGATTAACACATTAGCATGTTTTTGAATATGCAGATTAACCTGTCTTCATCTAATAAACAAACAAGCCTGTTGTAACATCTTACCAATAACAGGTACAGGTTTTTCTCTATTATTAATCGCATCAGAAAAACCTTTGATCCATAGGCCGAATAATAAAAAATAAGACGGGATGGTAATATAGTTGACTCTTTCACTGTATACATAAACGGCCTGCAATATCCAAAGCAGTACAAGTATAATCATCAAGCCCATCATCTGACGAAGATGTAATAAGACGACCGACGATTTGCATCCTGATTGTTTAAACTGTAATAAGGCAATGATCCACCCTAAAGGAGTGAGATAGGCAAGCCATGGTGGAGGTTCTTTTATCATTTGATTCATTAATAAAAATCAAATGAAAATAGTCGACAAGTCAATAAAAAAAGATGATGGAGCTCTTTAAAAAATATGATCTTGGGCAATCAGGGTTTTATCAGAACAACCCCTGCATTTTTTTCAACGAATCGTCCTATGGGTTTTATAAAAGAAGCAAGTTTTCTCTGAGAAAATAAATCCTGAACCTCTTTGTATCCTGCCGGGTCAACTGCAATTAATAATCCCCCGTTCGTTTGAGGATCTGGTAAAATCTGAAAAGCCTCCATTACATTGACGCCGGGAGCGAAAGTTGTTTTAGGCTGATAAAAATTCCAGTTACGGTAAGTGGCATCAGGAACAACCCTTTGAGCAACATAGTGCTTTGCCGCTTCCATCACGGGAATTGCACTGTATTCAATTTCGGCACTCAGCCCACTCCCTTCAGTCATTTCTATTAAATGTCCAAGCAGGCCGAAACCTGTTACGTCGGTCATGGCATGTACTGCTTTTAGCTGAGACAGTTCCGCACCAATAAAATTCAGTTGAGTCATATGACTAACAGCCAACCCTTTGTGTTCGGGCAATAAAAGCCCCCTTTTTTCGGCGGTTGTCAAAATACCAACACCCAGTGGCTTAGTGATGAAGAGTAGGTCTCCTTCTTTAGCCGTATTGTTTTGTTTTAACTGGTCTTCAGCAACACGACCGTTTACGGTAAGACCAAAGAATGGTTCTTTTGCATCAATGCTATGACCTCCTGCCAATACAATACCGGCCTCATTACAAATTGTTCTTGCGCCTTCCATTACTTCTCTTGCCATGGTTACGGGTAATTGTTCAACGGGCCAGCCAAGAATTGCTAATGCAAGAAGTGGTTTGCCTCCCATTGCATAAACATCACTGATTGCGTTGGCGGCAGCGATTCTTCCGAAATCAAATGCATCGTCTACAACGGGCGCAAAAAAATCTGTTGTGCTTATTAAAAGCTCTTTATCATTTAAACGATAAACTGCTGCATCGTCGTTTGAATGATAACCCACAAGAAGATTTGGATCAAAGAAAGATGTTTGTTCGGATTTAAGTATTTCCTGTAATACAGCGGGCGCTATTTTACAACCACAGCCCGCAGCTTTTGAATATTCCGTTAAGCGATGTTGCATATCCTATTTATAGCCGCCTGAATAAGACGGATGCGCTTTTTTCAAGCGTCGATGTGAAAAAAACCTGATAACGTTGGTCGCCGGAATAAACAACCATTAATCCGGTATTCGGAGGGATTGTACCTAGCGTTTCTGCATAAAGAGTTATCTGTACTATTTGACCTGCCGGCACGCTGATTGTGAATTTTTGTGCCTTGGCTCCAAGTCCAATTTTATTAAGCAATAGTTTATCATCTAAAAACACAGAAACGGTATCTCCGTCTATTTCTCCGTTATCATACAATGCGATGGTGATGCTGTCTTCAAACACAGACAATGTCTGAACGGGTTCGGATGTTCTTTTGTTTTCAAGTATCTGAACTTTCGCCTGGTTAATTGTTTGCCCCACATTCGCATATTCGCGCTTTAAGGTGTCTTTGTTTTGTACCAGCACAAGATCAGATTGTTGGCTTTTTACCGAATCTGTAACTGTTGTTTTAACAATTTCAGAAGATGATTTTCCTTTATTAACCTTGGTTGTTTTTTCTTCGTCTAAAGTTTCTTTACTATTATTTTTAATGTCTTTTTTCTGCTGTTTAACAGTGGCTGTTTTGTTTTTTAATGAATCAGTTTCGGATTTTGCGATTTTATTTTTATTCTCTTGATCATTGATACCGGACTTGTCTTTATCTCCCTTCTTTGATGGTGGAGCATTTTTTACAACATCATCCTGTTTTGCGGGCTTGGTATTGTCTTTATCTTTCCGAACAGCAACATCGGGCTTGTCCTTGTCTGTTTCTTCAAACGCCATTTCCTGATCCAGCTTTTTGTCGGCCAGTCTCTTATACAGCTGTGTATTGAGATAATCTTTTTCCCTTATCACATTTACTGCTCCTGTTAGTGATTTATAATTGCGCCAGGCGGTAGTGTTCCATTTGCCGGGCAAAACAGTAGATGTATCCTGAATATCTTTTAGGTTAAAGAAGAAAACTGTTTTAATGCCTCGCGTATTGTTTTCGAAGTTGTTTGAAACAGAATACTCGTCTTCCACGATAAGCACATCTCCGTTTATTCGTGCATTAACTTTTAATAAATTATAATACAACGTATCTCTCAAAACAAAAAGTCGGTAACAATATCCATATAATTTTCCTTTCTTTTCTTTTAGTGTAAGTTCAAAGTTAATGGTGTTTTTAGGGCTGTCTACTTCCATATACCCCTTGTATACGCCAGTAACCTTTTGTGCGTTTACTGTTATAACAAAACAAAATAAAACCAGTGTTAAAAAAATATTCTTTTGCATCTTTAATTTATTATGAACTCCTCGGCTTGTCTTTTTTTTAAATCAGTTTTTGACTATTCGCCTCTGTTACTCGCTCGCAGATGATATTGTGCTTCAACTTTTCAAGGCCCTCCCGGTTGTTCAAACCTTTCAAATACCACTTGTCATAATAGCGCAACAAGATACGAAAACAATCCTCGACTCTTTCTTCAATAAGCGCATTCACCGCCTCTTTCGTTTCGAGTCCGCCAAGCCTTTTTTTAATCCTTATGATCGCGTTTACGAGTCTTTCTTTTTCATGCTTTCCATACTGATCAACAAGATATTTCAATCGTTCTTGAAAGGGGATATCAAGAAAATAAATGTTTCGCTTGCGCATGTTTTTCCATAATACAATTGGAATATTTACATCTCCGATGCGCTGGCTTTCATCTTCGACCCATATTTCTTTTTCCGGCGAACGTTTTTGCATCAATCCATAAAGGTTTGCTGCAAGTTCATTTTCAAACTGCTCCTGTGATGGCTGAACAGGCATGCCAAGGTTTCCGAATGCAGAGCCCTTATGTTTGGCAAGGTTTTCGAGATCAAGCACAAGCTCACCCCTTTTTTCTAGAGCAGACAGCACATCTGTTTTGCCGCTTCCGGTATAGCCACCAAGCAATCGCACCGGATATTCTTTTTGAAATTGTTGGAGAACCCATCTTCTGAAATATTTATACCCTCCTTCCAATGTAAATACTTCAAATCCATATAAGTCGAGCAGCCAGGCTACTCCCGCGCTGCGCATGCCGCCGCGCCAGCAATGAACCAGTACTGTTTTTTTACCGGAAGTATTGTGATAGTTGCTATACTTAGATAAAATTTCCTCCGTCTCTTCTACCATCCTTCGCATTTTCAATCCGAAAAAATCAAGTCCCATTTTGATGGCAGACTCTCTGCTTTGTTGTTTATAGTTCGTTCCAACCAACGCTCTCTCCGGATCTGAAAATAGCGGCAATGAAAATGCGCCGGGCATATGTGCATGTGTATATTCTGATGGACTTCGCACATCTAAAACAGGAGCGAAGTTTTGTTTGAGAAGAAATTCTTCCGGTGAAATTTTAATGACAGCCATCTTCTATCAAAGTTATCTCAACATTTTTACCTGACACGTTTTAAATCAGGCATCTGTAATAAAATTATTTAATCTCTTTTATTACCGGTTTTTTACAATAAAAAAGGTCGTCCCCGATGAGGACGACCCTAAATCTTAAATAAAACTTTTATCCGTTCATGCTGATAAGGAATTCGCGGTTGTCTTTTGTTCCTCTCATGTGTTGCAACAAGGTGTTCATTGCCTCTTCTGTATTCATGTCGGCCATGTGTTTACGCAACACCCACATGCGTTGTGCAATTTCCTTATCGAGAAGAAGATCATCACGACGGGTAGATGAAGAAACAATATCAATAGCGGGGAAGATGCGGCGGTTGGCCAGTTTACGATCGAGCGCAAGCTCCATGTTACCCGTTCCTTTAAACTCTTCAAATATAACTTCATCCATTTTGCTTCCGGTATCAACCAATGCAGTTGCCAGTATCGTAAGCGATCCTCCGTTTTCAATTTTTCGTGCAGCACCAAAAAACTGTTTTGGTTTTTGCATTGCATTTGCTTCCACACCTCCACTAAGTACCTTTCCACTTGCGGGAGCTACAGTGTTGTGTGCACGTGCAAGACGTGTAATAGAATCCAGAAGAATCACCACATCGTGTCCGCACTCTACAAGTCGTTTTGCTTTTTGTAAAACGATGGCAGACACCTTCACATGTTTTTCTGCCGGCTCGTCAAATGTAGAAGCAACAACTTCTGCTTTTACGCTGCGTTCCATATCGGTTACCTCTTCGGGACGTTCATCAACAAGAAGAACGATCAGGTATACCTCAGGATGATTTTCTGCAATCGCATTTGCTACTTCTTTCAACAATACGGTTTTACCTACTTTGGGTTGTGCAACAATCAATCCACGCTGTCCTTTTCCGATTGGCGTAAACAAATCCATGATACGTGTACTGTAACTTGTTGCGCTAGTTGCAAGATTCAGCTTTTCATAAGGGAATAACGGTGTCAGATAGTCGAAGGGAACGCGATCGCGTATTTCCTCTGGCTTTTTACCGTTTATCGTATCAACTTTTAATAATGCAAAATATTTTTCTCCTTCTTTCGGAGGTCTTACGTATCCGTTTACTGTATCGCCTGTTTTTAAACCGAATAGTTTTATTTGAGACGGAGAAACATATACATCGTCGGGGCTCGACAAATAATTGTAATCACTGCTTCTTAAAAATCCGTAACCGTCGGGCATCATTTCGAGAACGCCCTCTCCGGAAATTGCACCATCATACTCAACATTAAATGCGGGTTCTTTTTTTACATGAAAAGGTCTGGGTGGAGCCTGTTGTTCCGGTGATGAAGAATCGTGAGAGGGTTGTGGAGGAGTCGCTGTTGCATCATCTTCAACAATCGGGTCTGCTACATAATCATCAACTCCGGGAATCTTCAAGCTCGACAGCAAATCAAGGTCGGGCATCGCCTGCGATTCGGATGGTTGTGCCTCTGTTTTTTCTTCCTTCTTTTTTCTTCCTCTTGGCTGGCGGGCCGCTTGGTCGCCGCTTTCCACAATCGCTTCTTCGGAGCTGATGCCTGTAGATGTTTTAATGATTCTTTTACGGCGTGATTTTTCTTCTCCGCCTGCTTTATTTTCGCTTGCCATAACCGCTTGTTTATCTAAAATTGTATAAATAAGTTGTTGCTTATCCATTTTTTTGCCGCCTGTAATTTTCAGTTGTTCGGCAACATCGAGCAGCTCCGGAACGAGCATGTCGTTTAATTGTAAAATATCGTACATAAATAAAATGTCGTTAACACAAATTCTGTTCTATCGCATCATTGATTCTAGACAGGAATTATTTGCTTTGCTGAATATATAGGAATGAAAAGGATCAGATTCGATGAGCTTTGAAGATTCGGATCTTTATTTAGCTCCCTTCCGTTGCAATATTACGGCAAAGTTGAGAAAACCAAAAATTTTATATCTCTGTTTTGTTGAGCAGAAATAAATAGTGTGCTTTTAACTCGCGGACGGTTTTTTCTATATTAAATTCTGATTTCATCCTTAATACCGCTTTGCTGCTTAATTTTTCTCTTAATTTTTCATCACGATAAACTCGCTCTATTGCCTTTGCGAGCAACAGAGGGTTTCCAGGAGGAACCAATAGTCCGCTTTCCCCGTCTTCTACCAGATCGGTGTTTCCGGGTATGTGGGTAATTACTACCGGCTTCGCAAGAGACATAGCCTCCATCGTAGATTTAGACAAACCCTCCCCTCTTAATGAAGGCAAAACGAATAGTGAAGATGCGGCCACGAGCGGAAGCGGGTCTTTTACAAAGCCCGCAATATGAATATTAGAAGAAAAAGGACTTTTTTTAATCAGCAGTTGAATATTGGGTTTATCAAAGCCGTTTCCGACAAACAAAAAATGTATAGGCAGATTAGGAGAAAGGTGTTGTGTTGCTTTCAGCAAAACGGGAATCCCCTTCATTGGACGCACATTAGCTACACAGATAACAACAAAAGCATTTTCAGGGATATGATAAGCATGTAGCGAAGCTGAATTGACACAAGAGTACCATTCGGGATTGTGTCCATTAAAAATTGTAACAGCTTTATGTCCGCCAAAGAGTTTATTTCTTCTGAAAATATTTTCTATTTCTTTATTGATACAAAAGATGCTATCTACCCTTGGATGAAAATATTTAAAGTACTGAGTGAAATCATACCAGTGAATATTTCCTGTATAGCCTCTGTATAATATAACCTTTACGGGTAATCCTTTTGCTGCGGGAATTCCATTGGAATATGCCAGCGAATTGAACATGTGTAACAAATCGTATCCGCCACCGATCAATTCTTCTCTAATTTTCTTGATATAAGGTCGATGTCTTTTTTTGTCGGGATGAAAAGGGATTACCTTGATTCCAGCACTTTTAAATTTCGTTTCATAGGGCGCCTCCGGGTAGGTCATCACCGTCACTTCAAGGCCTGCTTTTTGTAAACCAATCAGCAACTCTGCTTCAGGCCGCGATGTGAGAAAATCGCGATAATCTGAAATAACCAGTAGTTTGACGGGAGAATTCATTCAAATTGATTGATCAGGCTCACAAAAAGCAAAACTGGGGCTTACCTTTGTTGCCTTAATTCAGTATGTAAGATGTTTAATAAAAGGATAAAGATAAAACAATTGCTTTCGGAAGAAGCGGTTGAACGCGAAGTAACCGTGATGGGTTGGGTGCGTACTTTTCGCAACAATCAGTTTATTGCCCTCAACGACGGCAGCACGAATATCAACTTACAGGTGGTGCTTGAACTGGGTGCTTTCGAAGAAACTCTTTTAAAAAGAATCAACACTTCTGCATCGCTCAAAGTAGTTGGAATGGTTGTGCCTTCACTGGGGCGCGGACAAAAACTCGAGATCAAAGCTAAAAGCGTAGAGATTCTTGGCGATTGCGATGCCGAATCATATCCGCTTCAACCCAAAAAACACAGCCTTGAATTTCTCCGTGAAATTGCACACCTGCGTTTCAGAACCAACACATTCGGTGCGGTTTTCCGTGTTCGTCATTCATTGGCTTTTGCGGTGCATAAGTTTTACAACGATCTTGGTTTTGTATACCTGCATACACCTATCATTACGGCAAGCGATGCAGAAGGTGCGGGTGAAATGTTTCATGTTACAACCCTGCCAATAGATAATCCTCCCCGAAATGAATCTGGAGAGATTAATTATAAAGAAGATTTTTTTGGAAGAGCTGCCAACTTAACCGTAAGCGGACAACTGGAGGGAGAACTGGGCGCAACAGCTTTCGGTGAGATATACACTTTCGGGCCCACGTTTCGTGCAGAAAATTCAAATACAGCTCGGCATCTTGCTGAATTCTGGATGATAGAGCCGGAAATGGCTTTCTGTGATTTAGAAGACAATATGAACCTAGCGGAGTCTTTTATTAAATACATCATCCGTTATGTTATGGAACACAATGCGGAAGATCTTGCGTTTCTCGACCAGCGGCTTACAGAAGAAGAAAAGCAGCTGCCACAGGACAAGCGTAGTGAAATGAGCTTGTTGCAAAAACTTGAGTTTGTGCTCAATAATGATTTTGAAAGAATTACCTACACAGAAGCAATCGATATTTTAGTTCAATCAACGCCATACAAGAAGAAGAAGTTTCAATATGAAGTAAAATGGGGTATTGATTTACAAAGCGAGCATGAGCGCTGGCTTGTGGAAAAGCATTTTAAAAAACCCGTTATTGTTACCAATTACCCCAAAGACATCAAAGCTTTTTACATGAGGCTGAATGATGACGGAAAAACTGTTGCCGCAATGGATATACTTGCTCCGGGAATAGGAGAAATTGTCGGCGGCTCTCAAAGGGAAGAAAGGCTGGAAAAATTATTGGGAAGAATGAAAGAAATGAATATTCCCGAGGAAGAACTCTGGTGGTATCTTGATACAAGAAAATTTGGAACGGTTCCTCATGCCGGCTTCGGACTCGGCTTCGAAAGGATGGTTCAGTTTGTAACCGGTATGACCAATATCCGTGATGTAATCGCATTTCCCAGAACACCCAAGAACTGCGAGTTTTAAGATTTACAAGCTATTCTTGCGGGAACTTGTTTATTTTTAATTATTCAAGTTAAAAAGATGAGCCGAAATTTCTTTTATCTTTTGTTTCTTTTCTTTTGTTTCCTGACAGCTTGTACAAAAGAGTCTTCTAAAATACCAAATCAGGGTAGCAAAGCCAATTATCAGCCCACAACGGCCGGGTCGGTATGGAATTACAGAGTAACAGGAACATCAAATTATATTTATACGATTAAGGCGGAAGAGCGCGACTCCATTATCAATAATAAGCCCTACAGAGTTTTTTCAAACAACAAAGACCCATATGAATATTATTATAAAACCGGAGGAGACTATTATCGATATGCAAGGCCCCCGGAGTTCAATTTTCAGCCTGTAGACATGCTGTATATACGTGATTATCTTGCGGCGGGACAAGAATGGCTCGAGGTGGAAAGCATTAAGGTGCCGGTAGGAGGTGTTGATGTAAATGTTGTTGCCGAGGTAACGGTTAAAATCGAAGAAAAGGATATTTCATATACGGTAAACGGCGTTACCTACAATAATGTCATTCATTTATCTGTTAAGCCCGAATTTAAAGCGCTGCTTGTTCCGATTGGCAACACCAGCGACATACATTATTATTATGCAGATAATATTGGTTTGATTTATAATAAGACTGCACTGAAAGTACCAAGTGCAAATGTTGATATCAACAAAGAAACATTCCTTACATCTTATGATGTAAAATAAGAATACAATCTTAAGCGTTTCTTCTTTCTTTTCCTGTTAGCCCAAAAAGCATTAATCTTTGTTGTTTTTTACTTCTGTTCTTTACGATTTAAATATATTTACAGAAGTGTAAATCATTTTATCAATGAATCGGCTTCTAATCATTTTATCTCTTCTCCTTTTCTCGTTTAATGTCCGTTCACAAAACAACCTTGATAAAGGTTTTGATTTTATGGAGAAAGAGGAATACGAAAAAGCCATTGATGCCTTTAGTAAAGAGATAGAAGAAAAACCGGGGTCGCCGGAAGGTTATTACTGGCGGTCTGTTATTTATTATTATTACCAGGAAGACCGAAACAGAGAGGCGCTCTCAGATATAACAAAGGGAATTGGTTTTGTTCCAAAGAAAGACAAAAAAACAAAAGCCGTTTATCTAAGACATCGCGGCGACATTTATCGCTATATGAAGAACAGCGAGGGCGCTTTAAAGGATTATAACGATGCGATTGTTCTTGACCCGGAAAACAAGAGCGGATACTTAAAAAGGGGGGAGTTTTATCTGAATGAAAAAAAGCAGGAAGCCGCGCTTTCAGATTTTGAAAAGGCAAAAAAAATTGACAATTCAGATGAAGAAGCAGAGATGGGTATTGGGAGGGTTTATTCTGAAATGAAGCAATATGAAAAGTCGAATGCGGTATTTAATGAAATCATAAGACTTAATGCAGATAATGAAAAAGCTTTTTATCACAGAAGTTTAAATTATTTGTCATTAAAGAAGTTTGAAGAAGCTATCAAAGACATGTTTTACTGTTTTCAAAAAAACGGAGACTACTATTCCTCTTTTTTAATGGTGGCAGAAAACAATATTCCTTATTCAATAGCTATTGTAAGCGAAAAAATTGTAGAACAGCCCGCTTTACAATCGCTCTATTACACGAGAAGTTATTTATATGAAACAAGTAGTCAATACCCGGAAGCAATTGGGGACTACAACAAGTTGATTGATTTAAGTGAAGAAGATGATTTAATCACCCTGTTCTTCAGAAAAGCAAGGTGTTTTTATTTTATGGGATACTATTCACGGGCTATTAATTTATTTGATGCCGCTCTTCAAAAAGATTCCTCTCTTGCCTATCTATATGGATGGCGTGGACTTGCTAAATTTTTACAAAGCGAATATAAGGAAGCAGAAAAAGACCTTACTACCGCAATTAAAAAGGAGCCAGGAAGAGCTTGGTATTATTCTTACAGAGCAGATATGCGTTTTCCTTATTTAAATGATAAAAAAGGTGCCCAAAATGATTACAATATGGCATTCTCTCTCGATAAAACTTCTTACTCCGATGTTTTAAAAAGAGGGATACTCTATAAAAGAGGATTTAATCTGCCCGATAAGGCCAACGAGGATTTCAATAAAATAATTGCGGCTGATAGTTCTTCTGTTGATCATCCCACCAAAGCGCTCGCTCTTTTTTTTATTGGAAAAAAAGAGGAGGCAAAAGAGATGTTAAACACTTTTTCTAAAAACAATGAAAGCGAAGGTGAATTATATGAATTTGCGAGGCTTGCGATTTTACTAAACGAAACGGAAACCGCTATAGCTCTTTTGGAACAAGCTTTTGATAACGGTTTCTGTCGTTTTGAAAAAATTGAAATGGATTCGGATTTTGATCCTCTGAAGAAAAATGAAAAGTTCAAATCGCTTTTAGATGAATGGACAGAGAAAAGAAACCAATCTGTTTCTCTGATAAATGACGGAAGTGAAAACATAAATAACAACGTCTCTGTAAGGTCAGCAACCATTCCCATGAAATCTAAAGGAAGCGGCACATATGAAGTGCCATGTAAAATAAATAACCTTCCTCTCAATATGATTTTTGATACCGGTGCCAGTGATATTTCAATTTCTAAAACAGAAGTACAGTTTATGCTTAAAAACGGCTACCTGAATAAAAGTGATTTTGTTGGAAGCCAAAGATACATTGATGCAAACGGTGATATTTCGGTTGGTGCGACAATTATATTCAGGTCTGTTGAGTTTGGCGGCGTTGTTCTTAAAAACGTAAAGGCCACGGTTGTAAACAACAACAACGCTCCTTTGCTATTCGGACAAAGCGCATTGAGTAAATACGGAAAAATTATTATCGACAATGAGAAAAAGCAGATAACGATTGGTCTGAAATAAACAATCGTTTATTCTGATGCAGGGTTTTGTGCCACATACGCTGCAATTCTTGCAGCAACATTATTTCTGATATTCATATAAAACAGGTTTATATCACCGGCATGATAATTTTTCCTTCTGTCTATAAACGAGAAGGGAAATCTTGGCTTTTCAATCCACAAAACATTACCACTTATCTGTGCGCCATTTGTTTTGGGATATGGTTTATTGAAGCGAAACAAAACCGCTGCTTCATTCATTGATCTTGGTTTACGTAGCGTATCTGTTGTCCAGCTAAGCGGATTTACCACAGACGTCTTTTCTTTTTCATTTTGAATATATTCCGGAACGTAACCTTTTCTGAAAGTTCTCCAACCGACACAACATCCTGTTTCTTTCTCATTCTCACAAACATTAATATACTGAAGCTCGGAAGCAGGAAGCGCTAACCCAAGTAGATAAGCACAAACAAGTTGTTTTTTTAATTCTTTGCCGTCGAAAAACTCTTTGAGAAGCATGCGCGCATGAAGGGTTCCCTGGCTATGAGAAGCAACGATAATGGGTCTTCCGTTGTTTTCGTTTTTCAAATAATATAAAAAGGCTGATCGAACATCTGCATAAGCAAGCTGAAAAGCAGCTAATGCTTCTGCCGTGTCTTTAGTACGAAAAGAAAAAATATGCGCCTGTCGATAACGGGGAGCAAAAACCCTACAGGATCCATTGAATACACTCGCCTGATATAACATGGAAGTGTAATCTGTTTTGAGGTTGATGTCGGCATCATTAAACTTGGCATTCCAAAGAATACCTTCTGACTGTTTATCGGTCAGCGTTGTGGGATGAATAAAAAATACATCGGCCAATAGCGCTTTCCTGGGCGACATTATTGTTGACGGTGTGCTGTCGGAAGGGTCTTTTTTTTCAGGATGAGCCGACCAATAATACAAAGATGAATAATCGGGTACTCCATCGCTTATCAACGAAGCGGCCTGTTGATATTCTTTTTTATGTATTTCATAAGAAGGCTTACAGGAAAAGAGGAAAAAAGAGATTATAGAAAAAACGCAAAACGCTTTTAAAAGTCTTTTACTTTTTTTATTTTTCATTTTGTGGATTCTTGATCTTTGTCATATAGAATATGCTAAAAATACAAACGATAAACCATCTGTTTTGTTTTTCTTTACAACACAATAAAAATCCCTTTTTACGAACCCCTTTTTCAGACATATTCCATTTTTAAAAGCTGTGATGCTTTTCTCTGTTTCCGCTTTTGGCGGACCACAGGGACATATCGGGCTGATGATGAAAATGTTTGTCCGAAATCGTCGAATTCTAACGGAAGAAGAATTAGTAGAGGCTTTTGCGGTTTGTCAGCTGCTGCCCGGTGCTTCGTCTACACAAACAATAGCCATCATTGGTTATCGGCGAGGCGGTATTCCCCTAGCTATATTAACCTTGCTTATATGGATTTTTCCGGCGGCTTGTTTGATGGGGGGCCTTTCTTTTTTAGTTCACCATTTTGGAGGGTCAGATATTCATCCTGAATTTTTCCGCTTCCTTCATCCGATGGCAATCGGTTTTCTACTGTATGCAGCCTCTCTTTCGTATAAAACAGCTATTAATAATACAATCACGCGGGTGATCCTTATTATTTCGTTTATTGCAACTTATCTTTTTTTTAAAACACCATGGACATTCCCTTTAATTATTCTTCTTTCGGGAGTGGTGACCAACTTCAGCAGCAAGAGAATTCCGCAAAAAGAAACGCCAGGAAGAATCATCAGGTGGACATCGCTTTGGGTATTTATTGGAGTTTTCGTCCTTGCCGGATTTTTAAGTGAAACCGCCAGAACACAGAAATGGGAAAACAGAAGAGCGTTTAATTTATTCGAAAACTTTTATCGTTTTGGAAGTCTTGTTTTTGGTGGCGGACAGGTATTGGTACCGATGATGTATGAACAATTTGTGGTGAGGGAAAAAACACAATACATGAAAGGAGAGGAGTTGATGACCGGTGCCGGTATTATACAGGGAATTCCGGGGCCCAATTTTTCTCTTGCAACTTATGCCGGCGGAATGGCAATGCGAAAAGAGGGCCCATTAAACCAATTTCTTGGTTGTATAATCGGCACCTTTGCTATTTTTCTACCGAGCGCCTTGTTGATTTTTTTCTTCTATCCTGTTTGGGAAAATATTAAAAAATATGCAATTATTTACCGGTCTCTTGAAGGAATCAATGCTGCAGCTGTAGGGCTTATGGCAGCCTCGGCGATTTACCTGAGCAGAGATCTCTCTCTTTTCCATTTTAACATACAAAGCACCACAAACCTTTTCGTTATTATCGGCACATTGGCAACTCTTTCTTTTGGAAAGTTACCCGCGCCGCTTATCACACTTGTTTGCCTGTTGCTGGGGTGGGTTTTGTAGAAAATATACGCAGAGGAGTTAACGGTAATAGCCGCTATTATCAATTTCTTCTATTACTGAGTCGGGAATCAGATAGCGCAGAGATTTATTATTTTTAATTAACTCACGTACTCGTGTAGCCGAAATTTCAATAAGTGGTGCATCAAGAATATGTAACGTTTTGCAACCCGGATTAACAGTATCAAATCCCGGTCTTTTATACACATAGATGGGGTATTTTTCCATTAATACGGGCGCGCTTTTCCATTTAGCCAGGTTCTGAAGGCTGTCGCTTCCCATAATAACAGAGAAACTATGCTTTGGATATTTTTCTTCTAGATAGGTTAATGTGTCTATTGTATATGAGGGTTTGGGCAGATGAAACTCTATATCAGATGCTTTAATTTTTGGATTGTTATCCAGAGCCAGGTGTACTAAGTGAAGGCGCTGATATTCATCGAGTAATTGTGATTGTAGTTTGAAGGGATTTCGCGGAGAAACAACCATCCATACCTGTTCGAGCTCTGTTTCGTTGATGAGATGTTGGGCAATAATCAGGTGACCATGGTGAACAGGATTAAAAGAACCGAAAAAAAGCCCAATCTTCATACAATGTATTTTATGTTGCTCTGCCAATGATTGGTTTATTGCTCTTCAACCCAAACCGCTTCTGCCTCTTCTTTTCTTAGACTAAGGTTATATCCGGAAACACGAATGGATAAGGGGTCGCCCAAAGGTGCAATCCGATAAACAACAACCTCTTCTCCGGGTAAACAACCCATTTCCATGAGTTTCAGATGAGATTCCGGATCTTCAATTTTTTGAATAATTGCTCTTGTTCCTGGTTTTAATGCAGACAGTTTTTTCATTACAGAATACAAAAGTATTATTCAAATCCCTGAAATCTTTCCGAATTTTGATGATGATGAAAGAAAAATATGTTGTTCGGTTTTTTTACGAATGTGAATCCTTCCCTTTTTCTGACAGAAATCTGCTGAAAGAGTTTATTGTTAAACTATTCAAAAACGAGAAGTATAAACTAGGATCCCTTCATTATATATTTTGTACAGATGATGCATTAAGAAAAATGAATAAAAAATTTCTAAACCATCCCGACTATACAGACATTCTCACTTTTCCGCTATCAGAAAAAGGAATGCCCGTAGAGGGTGAAATTTATATAAGCATTGATCGAATTAAAGATAACTCATTGATTTTCAATACGTTTTTTAAAGAAGAGTTGTTACGGGTTATTTTTCATGGCGCTTTACACCTTTGTAATTACAACGACCATTCTTCACAGGAAATTAAGAAAATGCGCGAACGAGAAAACCATTATCTGCGTTTATATAATAATGGAAAAAAGAATAAATCATAATTTGTTTGTAGGGGCTTGTTTTGTCTTCTTATTTTTAATGTTCCCATTTGGGGTTAAATCTCAGCCTTCTTTTTTAAATGAAGAGAACATTTCTTTTCAGTTCGAGCACGAGAAGGATCAAGAGATTATTAATTATCTAGAAAGAATACCCGATTTTTCGAGGCTAAGCACAAAAGAAAAGGCTTTTTTTTACTGGGCCAACGTGTTTCGAAAGAATCCAAAAGAATTCGGTGAAAAAATAATCAAGCCCTATTTGGTATCAGAACCAAAGTATAACAACCGCTTTGCGAAAAGCCTTTTCAGAGACTTGGAAAACACCGCTCGATCATTGCCTTTTTTCTATCCTGCATCTATTCTTCAGGAATTATGTGAAAGTCATTGCCTCGATATTGTTAGAAATGGCGGAAGGCTTTCCCATCGTTCATCCTCCGGAAAAAGCTTTTCGGGGAGAGTTGACGAGCTTTCTGATGTTGTTTGCTCGGCCGAAAACCTATTTGCCGGATATTCTTCGCCGCTGGAGGCTATTATTGCTTTATTAATAGATTCCGGTGTTGAGTCGCTCGGACATAGAAAAAATCTCATGAACCCACATATGGAAAGGATGTGGGTTTCTATTAAATATAGCGGAGGTGAGTTCATCGTTGTTCAGGATCTTGCCTGTAAAAACCCCTGCAAATATTAGTTTCACCCCGAAACCGTTTCTCAAGAAACATATATCTTTGGTTTTTAAAATTAATTATTATGGATGGGGCGATAAAAAGAAAATGGCAAATTGCTCTTAGGCGGTATATTATTGAAGGAAGGCCCGCTTTTGAATATGCTCCATATTTTGGATTAGACAGTAAAAGTTTTCGAGAATGGATTGAAATAAGCTTTGATTCACATATGAACTGGTCAAACTTCGGAAAGCTTTGGCATATTGATCATATTGTCCCTGTTTCTTTTTTTGACTTAAACTCTGAGAAGGAGCTTTGTCTATGCTGGAATTTTATAAACATTCTCCCTTCTTTAAGGGGGGCCGAAGATGGGTACTTCTTTGATTCAGCAAAAGCTATTTCCTTTTTTGATTCTTTATATCAAAAATCTGGATACTATTTAGCCGGTGAGCTTGTATATAAAATTAAAGCCATTGTTGAATCGGGAAAAACACCCGAAATAACCAAGAAGGCCGACTTTTTAAATAAGAAGAAAGAATATTTAGCACAATTGGAGGGTTTTTCTGCTGTAGAAATGGAATTAATAAATAAAGGAATGCGCCCGGAAGAGGCTGCCGAGGAGGCTAAAAACATTATAAGATTATCCTCATTATAAAAGATTTCCTTCTGCTTTGGGTTTAACTTTGCATCTATGTTTCCGGAATATGATATCATTGTTGTGGGAGCCGGCCATGCCGGTTGTGAGGCAGCCGCCTCTGCTGCAAATATGGGCAGTAGGGTTCTGCTGATTACTATGAATATGCAAACTATTGCTCAAATGAGCTGTAATCCCGCAATGGGTGGAGTAGCAAAAGGACAAATTGTTCGGGAAATAGACGCGCTGGGGGGCTATAGTGGAATTGTTAGCGATAAAAGTACTATTCAATTCCGCATGCTTAACAGAAGTAAGGGACCCGCAATGTGGAGTCCACGTTCCCAAAACGACAGAATGTTGTTCGCTGCAGTTTGGAGAGAAATGCTTGAAAAAACAAGCGGGGTGGATTTTTATCAGGATATGGTAAGAGAATTAATAGTTAAGGATGGTAGATGTATGGGTGTTATTACCGGCCTTGGTCATCAAATAAAATCAAAAGCAGTTGTTGTTACAAGTGGAACCTTTCTAAATGGAGTAATTCACATTGGAGAAAAGCAATTGGGGGGTGGAAGAATATCAGAAAAAGCGGCAACAGGAATAACAGAACAGCTAATTTCTCTTGGTTTTGAGAGCAGCAGGTTAAAAACAGGTACGCCCCCTAGAATAGACGGCCGAAGTCTTGATTATTCAAAAATGGAAGAGCAGAAAGGCGATGAAGAAGTTACCGGATTTTCTTATTTGGAAATAGAAAAGATAAAACCAGAACAACAGAGAAGCTGTTACATTACTTATACAAATGAAAGGGTTCATAATATATTAAAAACAGGATTCGACAAAAGCCCTATGTACCAGGGAAGAATTCAGGGTACCGGACCCAGGTATTGTCCAAGCATAGAAGATAAAATAAATCGCTTTGCGGATCGAGACAGGCATCAGTTGTTTGTAGAACCGGAAGGGTGGAATACGGTTGAAATTTATGTGAATGGTTTTTCCACATCTTTACCGGAAGACGTACAATTAGATGCATTAAGAACCGTACCCGGTTTTGAAAATTGCAGAATGTTCAGGCCCGGGTATGCAATTGAGTATGATTATTTTCCGCCCACACAGCTTCATTACTCGTTGGAAACCAAGAACTTAGAAAATTTATTTTTTGCCGGACAAATAAACGGCACCACGGGTTATGAAGAGGCGGCATGTCAGGGATTAATGGCGGGGATCAATGCACACCTGAAGGTGAACGAAATGGATGCATTGATTTTAAAAAGGAGTGAGGCATATATCGGAGTATTAATTGACGACCTAATAAGCAAAGGAACCGATGAGCCGTACAGGATGTTTACCAGCAGGGCGGAATTTAGAACGCTATTAAGACAAGATAACGCTGATTTAAGGTTAACAGAAAAAGGATATAAGATCGGTTTGGCTAAAGAAGATCGATATGCCTTAATGAAAAAGAAAAGCGAGGGCGTTGAAATTATTAAACAACAATTAGGAGAATTATCTCTTTTGCCCG
>Ga0315906_10004382_pt1 | contig 18177 bp, 10 predicted proteins | sample LakEriMetagenome_4_FD_203526 | JGI IMG/M metagenome (GOLD analysis project Ga0315906, IMG submission 203526) | Freshwater fungal communities from buoy surface, Lake Erie, Ohio, United States - Buoy 2 MA122 | ecosystem: Environmental > Aquatic > Freshwater > Lake > Lake biofilm | place: USA... | reverse complement strand
AGGAGAAGGAAGGCCTCGCGCTTCTCAACGGCACGCACCTGATGTGCGCGGTGGGCGCGCTTCTCTGCCACGACTTCGCACGGATTCTCGACGCGGCGATCGCCGCCGGCGCGATGGCGATCGACGCGGCGAAGGCGACCGACGCCTTCCTCGATCCGCGGATCCACGAGATCCGCCGACAGCCCGGGCAGATCGAGGTCGCGTCGCGGCTGCGGGGAATGCTCGCGGGAAGCGCGATCCTTCCTTCGCATGCGGAGAACGACCCGCGCGTGCAGGACCCCTACTCGCTGCGCACGATGCCGCAGGTGCTCGGCGCGGCGCTCGACGCGTTCCGCTTCGTCGAGGGCGCGGTCGCGCGCGAGCTTGGCGCGGTGACCGACAATCCGCTGATCTTCGGCGGCGACATCGTGAGCGGCGGCAACTTCCACGGGATGCCGCTCGCGATTCCGCTCGACCTCTTCGCGGTCGCGTGCGCGCATGTGGCGGGAATCTCCGAGCGCCGCACCTTCTGGGTGGTGTCGGGCTTCGACCAGTTCGCCGGCCATCGGCCGTACCTCGCGACCGATCCCGGCGTCGACTCCGGCCTGATGATCGCGCAGTACGCAGCGGCGGCGTGCGTCAACGAGATCGCGACGCTCGCGAACCCCGCGTCGGTGCACAACGTGCCGACGAGCGCGGGCATCGAGGACTACAACTCGTTCGGCGCGACGAGCGCGCTGAAGGCGATGCGCTGCGCGTCGCTCGCGCGCTCGGTGGTCGCGATCGAGCTCCTCGTGATGGCGCAGGCGCTCGAGACGCACCGGCCGCTCCGCTCGGGCGTGGGCGTGGAGCGCGCGCACGAGGCCGTGCGCGCCGCGGTGCCGAAGCTCGAGCGCGATCGCGCGCCGTCGCCCGATATCCGGGCGATCGAGGCGCTGATTTCCGCGGGCGCTTTCGGCGCAGGATGACGCCCCCGCTACACTCGCCGTCATGACGACGGCACACCCCGAGACGTCCACCGCACGCATCGTCCGCGCGCCCCGCGGCAACGAACGCACCTGCTCGACCTGGGCGGCCGAGGCCGCCATGCGCATGCTCATGAACAACCTCGACCCCGAGGTCGCCGAGCGGCCCGAGGGGCTCGTCGTCTACGGCGGCCGCGGGCAGGCCGCGCGCAACTGGGAGTGCTTCGACGCGATCGTCGCGAGCCTGCAGAAGCTCGCGCCCGACGAGACGCTGCTCGTCCAGAGCGGGAAGCCCGTCGGCGTCGTGCGCACGACGAAGGACTCGCCGCGCGTCCTGATCGCGAACTCGAACCTCGTGCCCCACTGGGCGACGCAGGCGAAGTTCGACGAGCTCGCGGCGAAGGGCCTGATGATGTTCGGGCAGATGACCGCGGGTTCGTGGATCTACATCGGCACGCAGGGCATCCTGCAGGGCACGTACGAGACCTTCGCGGAGTGCGCGCGCCAGCATTTCGGCGGCACGCTGAAGGGCACGCTGAACGTGACCGGCGGCTGCGGCGGCATGGGCGGCGCGCAGCCGCTCGCGATCACGATGAACGAGGGCACGTGCCTGATCGCGGACATCTGCCGCGAGCGGCTCGAGAAGCGCATCCACGACCGCTACCTCGACGAGATGCACGAGGATCTCGACGCGGCGATCGACCGCGCGCTCGAGCTCAAGGCGAAGGGCATGGGCCTTTCGGTCGGCTGGCTCGGGAACATCGTCGACATGCTGCGGCGGCTCGACGCGCGCGGCATCGTGCCCGAGACGCTCACCGACCAGACGAGCGCGCATGATCCGCTCGAGGGCTACTACCCCGCCGACATGAGCCGCGAAAGCGCCGACATCCTCCGCGCGCAGGATCCGGCCGGGTACCAGGAGCTCGCCTGCGCCTCGATGGAGGAGCATGTGCGGCTGATGGTCGGCTTCCTGCACAAGGGCTCGAAGGTCTTCGACTACGGCAACAACATCCGCCAGCGCGCGCTCGACCACGGGTTCGCCGACGCGTTCGCGTTCCCGGGGTTCGTGCCGGCGTACATCCGGCCGCAGTTCTGCACCGGTCGCGGGCCGTTCCGATGGGTCGCGCTTTCGGGCGATCCGGCCGACATCAAGACGACCGACGAGGCGATCCTCAAGCTGTTCCCGAACGACGCATCGCTGCACCGCTGGATCACGATGGCCGGCGAGCGCGTGGCGTTCCAGGGCCTGCCCGCGCGCATCTGCTGGCTCGGCCTCGGCGAGCGCCACAAGGCGGGGCTCCTGTTCAACGAGCTCGTGCGCAGCGGCAAGGTCAAGGCTCCGATCGTGATCGGCCGCGACCATCTTGACTGCGGCAGCGTGGCGAGCCCGAACCGCGAGACCGAGGCGATGCTCGACGGAACGGATGCCGTGAGCGATTGGGCGATCCTGAACTTCGCGGTGAACACCGCGAGCGGCGCGAGCTGGACGAGCTTCCACCACGGCGGCGGCGTCGGCATCGGCTTCTCGCAGCACGCCGGGCAGGTGATCGTGGCCGACGGTAGCGACGAGGCCGCCGCGCGCATCGAGCGCGTGCTGACGAACGATCCGATGATGGGCGTGTTCCGCCACGCGGATGCGGGGTATGAGCTCGCGAAGGCGTGCGCGCGGCGCGAGGCGGTCAAGATTCCGATGATGTAGCGCTCGCGACCGCTTCGCGGCTCGCTCGCTTTGGTGCTGCGGGGGCGTGATTGGGCGCGCGCGACCGCGTGTTTGAGCGCTCGCCGCTGCGGCGGCTCGCTTTGGTGCTGCGACGCGTACGAGCGCGGAGCGCAGCGAAGCGGCGAGCCGGTTGCGCGCGACGTCGCGGCGCGTTTCGTGTGGCATCACTTCCAGTGATGGCGAATCCGAACGCACGCGGCGCATGCGATGGAAGTCCGAAACGCCGTCTTCGCGATCGAAGTCGCCACTACCTCCTGCGCAGCAGGAGGTAGTGCCACACGAATTTGAGCGCTCGCCGCTGCGGCGGCTCGCTTTGGTGCTGCGACGCGTACGAGCGCGGAGCGCAGCGAAGCAGCGAGCCGGTTGCGCGCAACGTCGCAGCGCGTTTCGTGTGGCATCACTTCCAGTGATGGCGGATCCGAGCGCACGCGGCGCGCGCGATGGAAGTCCGAAACGCCGTCTTCGCGATCGAAGTCGCCACTACCTCCTGCGCAGCAGGAGGTAGTGCCACACGAAGGATGGTCGACTCCCGCGCCGCCGGCTCAGGCTTCGCTGCGCTCCGCCTTCGACAGCGGCTCGCGCGCGTCCGAGCGCGGTTCCCCATCATCGCGCGGTCTGAATAACGGTCCCGGCGGCGGTCACGCTAGATTGCGCATGTGCCGCAGATCCTCGAGCCAACGCCGGAGAACCTCGCGCGCTGCGCGGAACGGCTCCGCCGCGGACTGCCGGTCGCGTTCCCGACCGAGACCGTCTACGGGCTCGCGTGCGACTCGACGAGCGAGCCGGCGGTGCACGAGGTCTACCGGCTGAAGCAGCGGCCGCAGTCGAACCCGCTCATCACCCATGTGCTCGACGCGAAGATGGCGAAGTCGGCCGTGATCGGCTGGGACGTGCGCGCGCAGCGCCTCGCCGACGCGTTCTGGCCCGGCCCGCTCGCGATCATTCTGCCCCGGCGCGCCGAGATCTGCGCGGCGAGCGTCGGCGGCCGCACCACCGTCGCCGTGCGCGCGCCGTCGCATCCGGTCGCGCGCGCGCTGATCGCCGCGTTCGGCGGGCCGCTCTCGGCGCCGAGCGCGAACCGCTCCGGGCGCGTCTCCCCCACCACCGCCGCGCATGTCGCCGAGGAGTTCGCCGACATCGACGACCTCCCGATCCTCGACGGCGGTCCGTGCGAGGTCGGCGTCGAGTCGACGGTGCTCGACCTCGCCCGCGCGCGGCCGATGATCCTGCGCCCCGGCGCGATCACGCCGGCGGACCTCGAGCCGATCCTCGGGCCGGTCGCCGCGCCCGACATCGGCGCGCAGGCGGCGAGCCCGGGCACGAGCGCGGTCCACTACGCGCCGTCGACCGCGACCGAACTCGTCGACGCGGCCGCGCTCCGCGCGCGCCTCGACGCCGCGCACGCGGCCGGCATCGCCCGCGTGGCGGTGGTCGCGGCCGCCGGCACCGCGGTCGCCGCGCCAGACGAACTCCTCGCGATGCCCGCGCATCCGGCCGCCTACGCGCAGCTGCTCTACGCGACGCTGCGCAAGGCCGACGCCTCGGGCGCCGGGCTCATCCTGATCGTGTCGCCCGCCGAGCGCGGCGGGATCTGGGACGCGGTGCGCGACCGCCTTCGCCGGGCGTCGGCGAAGCGGTTCGGTCGCGCCGACGGCGTGTGACGAGGCGTCACTCCGCGATCGAATTCGCGCGGATCGACTTCGCCGGAACCTCTGCGTCGAAGGCGATTCCCTTCGCCTCGAGGCCCGTGCCCATCGCGCGCTGCAGTTCGGCGAGCGCGTTCTGGTAGGCGACGAGCGACGCGAAGTACGCGTCCTCCGCGACGGCGAGCCCGTTCTGCAGCTGGAACTTGAGCTGCAGGAACTCGGGCGTGAGCGCGGCGAGCGTCTTCTCGTCGACGAGAAGCGCGCGCAGGTTCTCCGCCTGCGCGAGGCGGTAGATCCGGTTCTGCTCGACGAGCTCGCGGTAGCTGACGCAGTCGACGAGCGCGTTCTTCACCGAGAGCACGGTCGACTGCACCGCGCGCTCGTAGCCGAGCACGGCCTGGGCGCGGCGCAGGCGCGCGGCGCGGTAGGCGGCCTCGGCGGCGCGGTTGCCGAGCGCCTGGCTGAAGCGCAGGCCGGCGGCCGAGCTGATGAAGTCGCCCTCGCCGATCTCGGAGAAGGTGCCGCCGAGCCCGTCGTCGAGGCCGAACCACGCGAGCGACGCGTTCAGGTCGAGCTGCGGCAGCATCGCGTTGTCGGCGACGGTCTCGCCGATCGACGCGCTGTCGATCCCGATCAGCGCGCGCTGCACCGCCGGCGCCTGCCGCAGCGCGGTGACGATCGACTGCCGCAGGTCGGCGGCGAAGGGCGCGTCGCTCGGCATGTCGGCGGGGACGACATCGACCTCGTCGCCGACGGGGAGCGCCGGGTCGTTGAGGATCGTCTTCAGGTTGTTGCCGGCCTCGGAGAGCGCGCGGCGCGCCTCGATCACGAGCGACTTGCGCGCCTCGACGGTCGCGACCGCATTCGCGTACTGGGCAAGCGTCGCGTCGAACTCGCGGCGCTTCGCAAGGACATCGCGCACCTCGGTGCCCTGCGCGACGAGCCACTCGGCGCTCACGAGCCGCGCGCGCGCCGAGACGAGGCGCCAGTAGGCCTGCTCGGTGCGGGCGACGAGGTCGAGGAGCTGCCCGCGCAGCGACTCGCGGGCGGAGGCGTCGCGGTTGTCGGCGAGGCGGACTTCGGAAAGCGCGACATCGCTGCCGGCGCCGCGCAGGAGCGGCTGGACCACGCCGAGCGTCACCGCGGTCGACCACGCCGGGTCGGGCGCGTAGAGGTTTGCGTTGATGTTGTCGACGCGGGCGGTGTCGACGCCGATCGAGACCCGGGCGCCCGACTCGAAGGTCTTCGAGAGCGAACCGTCGAAGCCCCAGTTCCGCTGGTTGGTGACGTTCGGAATGACCGTCGCGCCGCCGCCGCCCGGGAGGAGGATGCCCACCGACTCCCGGTCGATGCGCTCGAAGCCCATGCCAGCGCCGGCGACGACGTCGAAGGCGGCGAGGGCGACCTCGATGTCGGCCTCGGTCACGGCCTTCTCCAGGCGGGCGGTCTCGGTGTCGAGGTTGTTCCGGACGGCGGCGTCGATCGCCTGCCCGAGCGAGAGGACGACCCTGCGGGGCGCCGCGGCGGTCAGGGGGACGGTGCCGGCGACGGTCGACCCAAGCGAGGCCGACTGCGGGCCGATCGCGTCGAGTTCGGAGCGGCGGGCCGCAAGCATCTGATCGACAGCGGTTTCGGAGCGGCCGACGGCGGGCGCGGGCGAGGCGTCGAGGGCGCCGGACTGGCGGCTCGCCGAGCCCGATTCGAGATCCTGGATCGTCGCCGAGAGCCGGGAGTCGGCGAAGGTCGGACCGCCGGTGATCCCGTGCTCGGTCGCGAGCGGGGAGCGGCAGGCGGTCGGGGCCGTCGCGGCGACAGCCGCGGCGAGGACGCAGGGCGCGATCGAGGAACGGGGCATCGGGCGCGGATGGTAGCCGGGACGACGGGCGGCGCGCGGGGTGCAAACCGGTGACGCTCCCGCTGGCGGAATCCGCGGGTTTGGCTACGATCCGGCCCATGCCGAACCGACTGTTTTTCGCGTCTTCGACGCTCGTCTTCGCCGTCTCGCTCGCCGCTTCGAACGCCGTGACCGCAGCGCACGCGCAGACGACGCCAGCGACCACGCCGACCACCGCGCCGACCACCGCGCCGACGACGACTGCTCCGAAGTCCTGGTCGCCCTACGACGGCGTCATCAACTCCGACGACACGCTCGTGCGCTGCGCGCCGAGCATCGACGGCGGCTACGCGTTCGGTCGTCTCGCGAAGGGCGCGACCGTTCGCGTCGTCGAGGAGCAGGCCGGATGGGTTCGAGTCGCAATGACCGGGACTTCGTTCGACGGCTGGTGCGGCTACGTGCAGGCGACGCCGAGCGTCGCGCTCTCCGCCGACGGCAAGACCCTGAAGGCGAGCGGCCGCGCGCAGGTGAACGCGCCGAACGCGGAGGCGCTCTTCGCGATCGATCGCAGCTGGAAGCCGATCGCGTTCCTTGGCGCGGGCGACGAGGCGACCGTCGTCTCGACGGAGAACTCGAACGGCACCACGTGGTACCGCGTGGCGCTCACCGAGAAGGCGTCGGGATGGATCAATGCCGGCGCGGTCACGAACCTCGCCGCATCGACGGGCACGCCGAACGCGAGCGAGCCGAAGCCTGCCCCGCAGCCGACGACGACCACCCCGTCTGACGGAACGACGACGACTGAAGGCGCGACGACGACCGAAGGCACCGCCAACAACGACAACACCGAGCCGCAGGTCGATCCCGACACCGGCGAAGTGCTGACCGTGACTCCGAAGGTCACCGATCCGGCCGAGGCCGCGAAGGCCGACGAGGCTGCGCGCACCAAGGCGGTCGAGCAGGTGAAGCGCATCCGCTTCAGCGACATCGATGCCGCGTGGACGCGCGTCGCGAAGGAGCCGGTCGAGAGCTCGGAGCTCACCGAGCTGCGCGCGCGGTTCCTCGCGTTCGCCGACGACGCGCAGACGCTTCCGGGCGACGCCACCGCGGCGCGCCGCCGCGCCGAGCAGATCGGACTGCGGGTCGAAGTGCAGAATTCGATGCGCGAGGTCGCCGCGCTCCGCAACAAGAGCAAGGCCCAGATCGACGGCGTCGCGGATCTCGAGCTCGCGATGATGGCGCGCCAGCCGTTCGACGCGGTCGGCCGGCTCAACGCGTCGACCGTGTACAACGGCGACCGCCTGCCGCTTCTCTATCGCCTGCAGGACATCGGCTCCGGCCAGACCATCGCGTACATCGTGCCCGGACCGACCTTCGACCTCTCGTCGATGCTCGGCCTGGTGGTGGGCGTGAAGGGTCCGACCCGGTACGACGAGAGCCTCCGCCTCAACACCATCAAGCCGAACCGGATCGACGTGCTCAACACGCGCAGCGGCGGTTCGGCGACGGGAACGGCCGCGCCCGTGACCGCGACCGGCGGCGACAAGGCCGCGGACGCCGCCGACGGCAACAAGTGAGCCGTCGAGCGATGGAGATCGGAATGTGATCGAGACGGGCCCCGCGATGCGCGGGGCCCGTTTCTTTCGGTGTATACTGCGTGCTCGACGGGGCGTTAGCTCAATTGGGAGAGCGATGCCTTTGCAAGGCATAGGTTACCGGTTCGATCCCGGTACGCTCCATTTTGAGCGGTCGCGGGTTTGAGCGCTCGCGACCGCTCCGCGGCTCGCTCGCTTTGGTGCTACGGCCGCGGCGAAAGCCGCGGCCTCTTTCGTGTTTGAGCGCTCGCCGCTGCGGCGGCGTGCTTGAGCGCTCGCCGCTGCGGCGGCTCGCTCTGGTGCTACAGCCGCGTACGAGCGCGGAGCGCAGCGAAGCGGCGAGCCGGTTGTCCAAGACTTCGCGGCGCGTTCCGCGTGGCATCACTTCCAGTGATGGCGGATCCGAATGCGCGCGGCGCGCGCGATGGAAGTCCGAAACGCGATCAGTGCTTTCGAAGTCGCCACTACCTCCTGCTCCGCAGGAGGTAGTGCCACACGAAACGATGGTCGACTCCCGCGTCGCCAGCTCAGGCTTCGCTGCGCTCCGCCTTCGTCCTCGAGCGCGGAGCGCAGCGAAGCGGCGAGCCGGTTGTCCAAGACGACGCGGCGCGTTTCGTGTGGCATCACTTCCAGTGATGGCGGATCCGAACGCGCGCGGCGCGTACGATGGAAGTCCGAAACGCGATCAGTGCTTTCGAAGTCGCCACTACCTCCTGCTCCGCAGGAGGTAGTGCCACACGAAACGATGGTCGACTCCCGCGTCGGCAGCTCAGGCTTCGCTGCGCTCCGCCTTCGTCCTCGAGCGCGGAGCGCAGCGAAGCGGCGAGCCGGTTGTCCAAGACGACGCGGCGCGTTTCGTGTGGCATCACTTCCAGTGATGGCGGATCCGAATGCGCGAGGCGTTCGCGCGCGAGACTCGGAAATGGGGCGACCCATTGCTCCGGGAATGGGCACCCGCCGCCCGTTGGGCGGCGGCGATGCTCGTGATCCTGACGGTTCGTCGTCGGCCTTCGGCCGGGTCGGAGTGGATGATCGTGACGGTTCGTCGTCGGCCTTCGGCCGTCGTTCTGGAAGTTCGACGTGTCGACTCAGTTGATCGCCGCCGCCGAAGGCGGCGGGTGCCCATTCCCGGAGCAATGGGTCGCCCAGTCGAACGATCTCGCGTGGGCCGCGGCGCGAAGCGCCCCGCCCGCAGCACCAGAGCGAGCCGCCGCAGCGGCGAGCGCTCAAACACGGCGCGACGGAAGGTCGAGGGAGCTCGCGTCCGGCGAGTTCCGCACCCCCCGCCGCCACCGTACGATGCCGCGCGATGTCGAGCCTGTGGCTGCATGTCGACGAGGTGCCCGAGGCGGGATCGTGGGCGGAGATTTCCCGCGACGAGGCGCGCCACGCCTTTGGCGCGCGGCGGCTCGGCACGGGCGACGCCATCACGCTCTTCGACGGCCGGGGCACGTTCGCGGAAGCGCGGCTCGCCGAGGAACGCACGGTGCGCGGTGGCATCGTGGCCGTCGTGATCTGGCGGCGCGAGGCCCCGCGGCTGGAGCCCGAGGTGACCATCGCCTTCGCCGTCCCGAAGGGCGATCGGCTTTCGACGCTCCTCGACCTCGCGACGCAGGCCGGCGCGTCGCGGCTCGTCCCGATCGAATGCGCGCGCAGCGTGGTCGACGCCGACAAGCTCGACCGCGGCGAGCGCTGGCAGCGCATCCTCGCCGAGAGCGCGAAGGTCGCGAAGCGCGCGTGGATTCCGGAACTCGTCCCAGGCGGCGCGCTCGGCGCGATCGCCGAGTCGGAGCGGGCCCGCGGCGCCGCGCTCGCGGTCGCGCACACGGCGGCGACCGCGCCGATCGCGTCGTGGAGCGCCCGCATACCGGCAGCGCAGCCGCGCACGGTCTTCATCGGCCCGGAAGGCGGCTTCGAGGACGGCGAACTGCGCGCGCTCGAAGCCTTCGGCGCGACGGCGGTCTCGCTCGGCCCGTGCGTCATGCGCGTCGAGACGGCCGCGATCGCGGCGGCCGTCCTCCTCCGCGGCGAGGCGACGCCGGCGTAGCGAACTCATCCGCCCGCACGGGCGCAGCGCGCGCACGCCGGATCGCCGCACGGCTCGACATGCGCGGTCGCGGTGCCGTCGCCGACCGCGTCGAGCACCTCGCGCTCGATCGCGCTCGCGACCTCGTGCGACTCGGCGACCGTCATCCCGCGCGGCAGGCGCAGGTGCATGTCGACCCAGTGCAGCCGGCCCTGGTGCCGGTGGCGCACCGACGCGTACGAGCAGATCGCGGGCGCGCGGCCCTGCCGGTGCGACTCGAGGATCTCGGTGATCGCGCGGTGGTCGGCCTCGTCCTGGCGGCCGAGGATCGCCGACAGCCCGCGGAGCGCGATCCGCGCGCCGACGATGAGGAGCAGCACGCCCACCGCGGTCGCGACCGCGGTGTCGATCCACATCTCGCCGGTGATCCGCACCGCGACGAGCCCGGCGAGCACGGCGAAGGTCGTCCACAGGTCGGACAGCAAGTGCTTGCCATCGCCGACGAGCGCCTCCGAGCCGGTCGCGCGCCCGACCCGGACGAGCGATAGCCCCGCCACGCCGTTCAGGACGGCGCTGATCGCGACGAGCACGAGCCCCATGTCGAGCGAACGGAGCTCGGGCGCGCCCCGCACGAGCGACTCGGTGCACTGGACGAGCACGACCACGCCGGCAACGCCGACCAGCACGCCCTCGAAGAGCGCGCTCACGAACTCGATCGGTCCGTGTCCGTAGGGATGCTCCTCGTCGGGCGGCCGCTCGGCGTACATGATCGCGAGGTAGGCCCCGATCGACGCCACGATGTTCACGATCGACTCGAGCGCGTCGGAGAAGACCGCGTCCGAGCCGGTCATGAGCCAGCCGCCGAGCTTCAGCGCGAATCCGGCGACGCCCACGCCGACCGCCATCCGCGCGGCGGAGCGCGCGCGGGTCGAATGGGCGGGGCTCGGCAGACGCGTCGCCATGCCGGGAAGGTAGCGGAGTTTCCGCGCGCCCATGCGCCTGCGCGCGCCGCCGCGCGCTCAGGGCTCGCCGGCATCGCACGCCTCCCGCCACGCGTCGTCGTCGATGTTCGCCATCTCGAGGATGCGGAATCCGACCGCGCGGAACATGGGGAAGCGCCCCATCGTGCCGACGAGGACGCGCAGGTCGTCGCCGTCGAGCGTCCACGCGGGCATCTCTTCGCCGCGCCCGGTGGCGCGCTGCCGGCGGAACCACTCGAGCGTGAAGCTGCGCTCGTGGATCGGCCAGTTCCCGAGATGCTCGGCGATCTCGCTCGCCTTGTTGGTGAAGATCGCGATCGCGCGCTCGTACTCGCTCGCCTCGCGCACGCGGCCGTCGGCATCGCCACCCGCGCGCATCGCGATGTTCGCGCCGAAGATCGACCACCAGCCCCAGCTCTCGATCCGGTTGTGGTCCGGCACCGCCGCGAGATCGACCGATCCGTCGAGCGCGTCGGCGATCCGTTCGATCGCCGCCCGCGGCCGCAGCACGCCCGCGGCCACCCGCGCCTCGATCGCCCCGCCGCCCGCGGTGCGCGCGAGCCCGGCGTACTGGGCGTCGTCGAACTCCGCATGCAGCGCGTCGAAGAGCCGCTCGGCGAGCGCGAGATCGGCCTCGGCCGCGCGCGCGACATGGACGAGCTCGGCCTCGCACTCGCACTGCGAGAGCAGCCGCCGCTGCGCGTGTCCGCGGATCGAGTGCGCGAACGCCTCTGCGACGCGGCCGATCCGCGACGCGCGGAACCCGGCCGGCGCGATCGCCGCGCGCTCGAGCACCGACGCGGCGACCGCCCGCGCCTCGTGGAGGTTCCAGAGCGTGTAGTGCGCGTTCGCGAGGTTCACCGTGAGCATCGTGCGCAGGTCGCGGCCGATCCCCTGCTCGGCGAGCCCCTCCTGCACCGCGGCGAGCACCTTCGGGAAGCGCCCGAGCCCGTCGAACGCGCCCGCGAGCCGGTTCGCCGCGGCGGCGCGCTCGGCTGCGCTCGACGCGAACGCCCGCATCTCGCGCGCGACATCGGCCATCGATTCGAACTCGCCCGCGCGGTGAAGCCGCTGGGCGTCCTGGTCGAGCAACACGACCCGCGCGCAGCGCTCCGCCGGCTCGACCACGAGCGCGGCGTCGAACTCGATCGACGGATCGATCTCCCACAGGCTCTCCGCCACCGGCCCGAGATCCCAGTCGAGCGCCTGCGCGAGCCGCGCGACGAGATCGAGCTTCGGATTCCCGCTACGCGGCGCGGCCTTCGTCGCCGTCCGCCCGAGCGCCTCGCCGAGTTCGGTCGCGCTCCAGCCCCGGTAGACGCGGGCGAGCCCCACCATCCGCGCTACGCGGCGACGCCGCAATTCCTCGTTCGCCATCGATTCCTCCTTCGCAGTTCGATCCCGACGGCCGACATAGCCGCAGGCACATCATGCAGCGCCGCGAGAGCGCTTCGCCGATTCATGCACGCTGGGAACGAACTTCGGGAGAAAATCGCGACGCACGCAGCGCGACGCGCGCGCGCAGCGCAACGCGACCCGCGTGTCCACCGCTTCTCCACCGCGATCAGTGATCAGCGACCAGCGCTCGCCGCCGCGACCGGCCCGAGCTCCTCCGCGGCACCGACGCGCGCGCCCGCGCCGCGTACGAAGACCTTCGAAGGCTGCGGCATCCCCTCGAAGCGCGCGACGCGGCGTCCGTCGACGACGATCGCTCCGGCGCCATCGAGCCAGAGCACCTCGACCGAGTGCGGCGCCTTCGCGTCGGCCGCGCTGGTGAAGTCGAACGCGTACGAGGCGAACGGCGCCTCGTCCGCCGCGCCGCCGATCACGAGCTGCCCGGTTCCCTCGACCGAAAGTCGACAGCCGCGTGCGTCTGCCGCGATCGACCCGATCCACGCGATCGGCGCGCCCGTCTGCGCCGGGGCCGCCGCGCGCCCGAGCTCACGCCATCCGTGCGCGCCGAGCTCCTCGATCCGCGCGTCGCGGAATCGCACCTCGCAGGCCGGTCCACCGTGCACCTGGAACGCGAGCAGCCCCGCCGCCGTGCCGTCGAACCACTCCGCACACGCGACGCCGTTCACGCGCGTGCGCACGCGCGGGCCGATGCACTCGATCTCGTAGCGGTTCCACTCGCCGAGGCGGAAGGCCTCCTGCGCCGCTGCGTTGCCCGCGAGCGGCGCGAGCCAGCCCCGCCCGCGCTCGTCGTAGACGCCGCCCGACCAGCGCCGCGGCGTCGGATCGATCTCGCACTGGAGGCCGGCGATGGTGTCGTCGGCGACGCGCGAGCGGAACTGGATGCCGGAGTTCATCTTCTCGCCCTGCGGCGATTCGGCGCTGCCGAGGCGCACATCGACGACGAGGCGGAAGTCGGCGACCGCGCGCGGACTCGCGAGGAAACCGTTGCGCGGGATCGGACCGCGCCCGACGAGCGCGCCGTCGGGCTCGGCTTCGAAAGTCGCTGCGCCGCCGACGACGCGCCACGACTCGCGCGGCATCGCGTCGAAGAGCGGGCGATCGGTGGAAGGCGACGGAAGTGCCGCAAGCGGGTTCGCGAGCAACACGCCGGCCGCGAGAAACGCGAGCGCGCGGGCACGGGCGAAGGTTGAGGCGAGCGACGAAGGAGTCGAAGCGCGGCGCGACATGCGGGGCAGTCTTGCAGAAGGAACGAGATCCGGGGCGCACGGCGGCGAGTGCCGGGTGGCGAGCACGACCGGCGAGGGCGCCGCGAGGACGGGCCGGAAAGGCTACGAATGCCCTCTGGGCAACCCGTAACCTCGCGGGCCGCAGATGATTCAATCGAAATCGCGCGCGTCATTGTTCCATATCGCCGCGGCTTGTGGCATGATCCGGCGTCGGCGGCGCGCGTCCCGCGCCCTGCCCGCAGAAACGCCTCGGAGGATCGGCAACATGCTGTCGTCGCAGTTCGGTGGAAGCGTCGGTTCGTGGTTCGCGAAGTCGGTCGCCTGCGGAATCGCTGCGGGAGCCGTGGCGATGCAGGCGGAGGCGGCGTTTGTGCAGTTCGTGGTGGTGTCGACACCGGTCACGAGCGGAGGGCAGAACCTCATCCGTCACGAGGTCTTCGCACGGTTCAACGGGCCGACCGACACCGTCATCAACGTCTTCAACCTCCGCACCGCCGGTACGACCACGATCGCAGCGGCCGACGCCGTCGGCTTCTGGCACAAGGATAACTCCGACTACAGCGGCGGCGTCCTCTCGCAGGCCTACGGCACCTGGGCTGTCCAGCTCACCGGCGGCGCGACCACGAACCGTGCGTTCGACTCGTTCCTACTGATCGGCGGTATCCCGTCCGCTACCAATGTGACCAGTTACGACCCTTCGTGGGGGCTGAATGGCGTTTCCCAGCCCCAACTCCCAATCTTTGTTCCCTCTGAGCTCGGCTGGTTCATCTCGGCCTCGCCGAGCGGACAGGGCCGCGTTGGCGTCGCTCCGAACACCGCGACAGATGTCAAACTCGCGCAGTTCACCCTGAGCCAATACCACGAAACGCGCACCTACTCTCTAACCGTCGGCTACAACAACGGCGCTGGCGGCTCGGTGGTCTTCGGCACCGGCACCTTCACACTCGGGACTTGCAGTGGCCCGACGTTCTATCGTGACCTCGATGGCGACGGATTTGGAAGTTCCGTGAATGGCACCTCGCCATGCGGTGCTCAGTCAGGCTATGTCTCCAACAACCTCGACTGCAACGACAACAATCCCGCCATCAATCCGAACACCATCTGGTACCGCGATCTCGACGGCGACGGATTCGGCTTCGCGGCCGACGGCACGCTGACCCAGTGCGCGCAGCCGACGGGGTACGCGCTCTCCAACACCGACAACTGCCCCGCCATCGCGAACCCCACGCAGTCCGACGCGGACTCCGACGGATTCGGCGACGCCTGCGACAACTGCGCGACCATCGCCAACGCCAACCAGGCCGACTGCGACGCGAACGGCATTGGCGACCTCTGCGACATCGCGTCCGGCGCGCTCTTCGACTGCGATTCGGACGGCATTCCGAACATCTGCGAAGGCGCGACCGCGGTTCGCGACGCGAGCCCGCTGCTTCCGCTGCTTTCCGGCGGCGCCACCCTGAACCATACCTTCTCGAACCTTCCCCGCGCCCTCGTCGGCACGCCACGCCTCGAGATCGAAGCCACCGCCGACCTCAGCTCCTCGACCGAGTACCTCGCGATCCGCTTCGACGGCGGCGCACAGGAGTTCTTCTTCGTGAACGGCGCGAACGACTGCCCGGCGACCCCGGACCTCGCCTCGCGCACCTTCACGATCCCTGCGTTCAACGCGCTCGTCGCAGACGGCGCGCTCACCGTCTCGATCGTCGCCTCCGGCACGGTCGATGTGAACCAGTGCCCCGGCGGCGGCGTGCGCCTGCGCCTCGTCTACGAAGGCCTGCCGACCTCGAGCGACTGCAACGGAAACGGCCTCCTCGACAGCTGCGAGATCGGAAACGGCACCGTCACCGACTGCAACCTGAACGGGCGGCCCGACCTGTGTGACCTCGCATTCGGCGCGCCAGACTGCAACGCGAATGGCCTTGTCGACAGTTGTGAGATCGCAAGCGGCATCGTTCCCGATTGCAACCTCAACGGGATCCCCGACCTCTGCGACATCGCCTTGGGCTCCCCCGACTGCAACGGGAACGGCAAGCCCGATTCCTGCGACCTCGCGAGCGGCCTCTCGACCGACCTCAACACCTCGGGCGTGCCCGACGAGTGCGAGTTCGTCGTCGGCGGCTCGGGCTATGCCTCGATCTCGGCGGCGATCGCTGCCGCCCCGGAAGGCGCGACGATCGAGGTCAGCGCCGGCACCTATGGGCCGATCGACCTCTCCGGCCGCTCGCTCACCGTCCGGTCGCTCGGCGGCGCAGCGACAGCGATCCTCGACGGCGGCACCTCCGCGCGTCCCGTCACCATGACGAGCCCAGCCGCCGGCGCGACCGTCGTGCAGGGCTTCACGATCCGCAACGGCCGCGCGGACAAGGGTGGCGGCGTCTATGTCGCGAACGCGACGATGTCGCTGCGCAACTGCGTCGTCCGCGACAACCTCGCGACCGACGCGGGCGGCGGCATTGCGGCGATCGACTCCGCGCTCGTCGTCGCCGAATGCCAGGTCTTTGACAACGACGCCGAGCGCGGTGGCGGCCTCTTCATCGAGCGCATCGCGACGCAGAACTTCGTCTTCGTGCGCGACAGCGTGTTCACCGGCAACGGCTCGACGATGGCGGGCGGCGCGATCCAGAACCGCGGCCGGCTCTACCTGAAGTCGTCGCGGATCGAGGCGAACACCGCTGGCGGCGTGAGCGGCGGCCTGTGGACGACCTCGACCTCGTCGTCCGAGCTCGAGTCGAACTTCTTCTGCCGCAACTTCCCCGAGAACATCTCGGGGCCCTTCACCGAGATCGAGCCGAGCGTCTTCAGCCAGGACTGCGACGCAGACGGCGTCTGCGACGCGGACGAGATCGCGTCGGGCGCGGAGCTCGACTGCAACGCGAACGGCTTCCCCGACGACTGCGACCTCGCAGCGGGCACGCTCGACTGCAACGAGAACGGGATCCCCGACTCCTGCGACATCGCCTCGGGCGCGTCGAACGACGTCGACGCGAACGCGATCCCCGACGACTGCCAGCCCGACTGCGACGGCGACGGTCTGCCCGACGCCTACGAGCTCGCGACCGGCATCGACTTCGACTGCAACGGGAACGGCACCATCGACCGCTGCGACATCGCGGCCGGCACGGCGCCCGATTGCAACGCGAATCAGGTGCCCGACGCGTGCGACCTGTCGAGCGGCGCGTCCGACGACTGCGACGGGAACGGCGTGCCCGATTCGTGCGACATCGCGGGCGGCGACGAGGACAAGAACTCGAACGGCGTGATCGACGCGTGCGAGCTCGCGCGCGGCGACCTCAACCTCGACGGCGTCGTCAACGGCGCCGACCTCGCCCTGCTGCTCTCGATCTGGGGCTCGTCGAACCCGCCGACCGGCGACCTGAACGGCGACGGCTCGGTCGGCGGCGCGGACCTCACGATCCTCCTGAGCAACTGGGGCGTGGCGGGGTGAGGCGGTCGGTTCCGGCCGTAGTGGACGGTGCTGTGGGTTGAGAGAGCGCCAATCGAAGGGACACAGAAGAAGATGTCGCCAATGACTCTCGGCTCGTTCAGACAGACGCTCCTCTGCGGAGTCGCCGCGGGAGCCGTGGCGATGCAGGCGGAGGCGGCGTTTGTCGGTTTCATGGTCGTGACGTCTCCCGCCGCGAGTGGCGGCGAGAATCTGATCCGCTACGAGGTCTTCGCTGAATTCAACGGTCCGACCGACACCGTCCTCAATGTCTTCAACCTCCGTTCCCTCGGCTCGACCACGATCTCGACCGAAGACGCGACCGGCTTCTGGCACAAGGACAACTCAGGCTACAGCGGCGGCGTGCTCTCGCAGCAGTTTGGCACTTGGGCTCCCCAGCTCACTGGTAGTGCGACGACCAATCGCCCGTTCGACTCGTTTCTCCTGATCGGGGGCAATCCGACCTTCACGAACGGAACCGCTGCCACGGGTTCGTGGCCCACTCCCCCGGGGTGGGACCGCCCCGACCTGCCGGTGGTCCAGCCCTCTGACATCGGCTGGTTCAATGGGAATCCGACGAACAACCAGGGGCGCGTCGGCGTCGCCCCGAACACCGCGAACTTTGTCAAGGTCGCGCAGTTCGTACTCAGCGAGGGCCACTTGAGCAAGGTCTACTCGCTCTCGATCGCGTATACCAACGGCGCGGGCGGCTCCATCGTCTTCGATACCGGCTGCATCGCGCTGAATCTCGCCGGTTGCATCGAGCAGACTTTCTACCGAGACTTCGACGCCGACGGATTCGGACGCGCCGCGAGCGGGACGGTCGTCGCGACCGTCGCTCCGCCGGGTTTCGTCTCCAACAACCTCGATTGCAACGACAGCGATGCAGCGATCAATCCGAATACCGTCTGGTATCGCGATCTCGACGGCGACGGTTTCGGCTTCGCCGGGAGCGGGACGCAGACTCAGTGCGTGCAGCCGAGCGGCCATGTCATCAACAACCTCGACTGCGACGACAGCAACGCTGCGATCAACCCAAACACCATCTGGTATCGCGACGTCGACGGCGACGGCTACGGCAGCAGCGACGACGGCATGCTCAACCAGTGCCCACAGCCTCCGGGATTCGTGCTGAATCCGAGCGACAACTGCCCTTCGATCGCGAACTCCGACCAGGCGGACTGCGACCGCGACTCGGTCGGCGACGCCTGCGAGATCGCGGACGGACAGTCCTCAGACTGCGATGGCAACGGCGTTCCGGATTCCTGCGACATCGCGGCCGGTGAGTCTGACGCGAACCTGAACGGCGTGATCGACGCGTGCGAGCTCGCGCGCGGCGACCTGAACC
>Ga0315906_10004380_pt1 | contig 18188 bp, 11 predicted proteins | sample LakEriMetagenome_4_FD_203526 | JGI IMG/M metagenome (GOLD analysis project Ga0315906, IMG submission 203526) | Freshwater fungal communities from buoy surface, Lake Erie, Ohio, United States - Buoy 2 MA122 | ecosystem: Environmental > Aquatic > Freshwater > Lake > Lake biofilm | place: USA... | reverse complement strand
AACAAATAAAAATCTTGGGGATAATGATAAATTAATTATCGAAAGAGGAAAACCAATTGAGATAATAAAAGAATATAAAATCAAAGACTTTGGATATGATTATGATGGTAAAATTATTGTTGAATCAGTTAATTACGGTGAAAATTTTACTGGTGGACAACCCGAAACAAACTGTATAGGTAAAGATTTTATAAAAGTTAGGGAACTTGGTACATATTCACCAATATCATTTTATTGTAGACAAACGACATTCGAATTGAAATATGAAAATCGTTCAAGAACCGAACAACCGGCGTCTCAACCAAAAAATAATCCAACTAATCCAGTTACGACAGTAGAACCAAATGGTAAAATACCAATTTCACAACCATCCAAAAAACCACCAATTGACCCAATAAAAAGAGTCATTGCAAAAACTCTTTCAGAATGTTTTTATTTTAAAAAATTAGAAGAAACCGACCCCATATCTTTTAAGTCCCTTAAAGACAAATTAAAATATTTCCACCCTGCTTTTCACTCGATGACACCTGAAGGTTTAAATAGTAGGTTAACATTTTTATTACAGTGTGTTAGACCTGGTGACACAATACCGATAAAAGGTATATCTGAAGATTCAGATTTAAACGCAAGAAACACATCTTTTGGTCCACCACCAATTTGTGTAATTAGAATCGGTGATTTTTATCACTCAAAAGTAGTAATAAGAGATGTTCAAATTAATTACGATGATGGTGGCCAAATACTTTGGGATTTAAATCCCGAAGGTATTGGTATTCAACCGATGGTTGCAAGTGTTACGTTACAAGTTTCATTCATTGGTGGTCATGGGTTATCTAAACCCGTTGAAAGACTTCAAAACGCGTTGTCGTCTAATTTCTTTGCGAATACCGAAATGTACGATGAAAGGTCAATTTCAACAAATGAAACAATTGGTGGAATGACACCTGAAGAATTTACAAAAGACTTTTTAGATAAACTAAACCAATCATACTACAATATTACACCAAGTGCAGATTTAATAAAAAACAATAAAAATATTACCCAAAATAATTACATGGGTGTGCCTGTTGGAAATACAACGAACGTTGAAGAAATGAGTTACACAGAATTAGTAACAAACCTTTTTGATTTAACAAAAAATTATTTTGAAAAATATGTTTCAATATACAATCAAATATATACAAAATACGGGAAAGACATAACAACAATGTTATTAAAAAATGATTATAGACCAATATACCAATATGATGTTTATACTTCAACGTCGCCAACACCTGGTAAAGTATTGGAATTATTTGGTTTACATGAAAAAAGAAAAGAATTATCTGTTTATTCTGAAGGTTTGGAACTGGCGTTAAATAATTTTATTGATAATTCATCAACAACATATTTATCAAATTTGTTTACTTTTGATAAAGTAATCACGGGCTCTTTGTTAATAGATACAAATGAAAAAATAATAAAACCATTTATTAAAAAGGTAATTCAGGAAAAAGTAGATAAGATTTCTGATGGTGAAATATTAAAAGAATTAGAAGAATCGAGAAACGATTTAATAAAAACATTAGATAAATTAAACTTTGTTATAAAAAATGCAAAAGATTCTACTATCGACAATGATACAGTAAAAAGCCTTCAGTTTTCGGGATTTACTTCAGATTTATTATATAAGGAATATGAGTCATGTATAACGTATATTGAAGAAAATCATTCAAAATTAACTGTTGATTTATCGACAAACATTACTTTTTTAAATCCAACAATACAATCTTCTGATTTTGATTTTATTATCAGTCAATTATTATTTGATAAAATAGAATCATTCATGAATCTTTTTACTGATACATCTCTTTATCCTGAAACAGTAAAGAACAAGTTAAAAACAAGATTACAAAATTTTATTAATGTACCGAATAAAAAGGATTTTAAATTTACAAAATTTAAAGACAGAAAAAATGGTAAAGAAATAAACTTTGATGTTATAACCATATCGGATGAAACAAATGGAACAATTATAAATGAATCAACTAAAATATTTTCAGAATCAAATGAAGTGACAAATAAATTAAATTTTTATAGAAAAAAATAATGAGTAGGCAGTATTTTGATAGATATCAGTTTTTTATAGAAGATGGTTCTTTTAGAGTTGTTCCCGGTATTGAAATACCAATAAAAACAACAGACAAGTATATGTTCTTTAAAAAAGGTAGAGACAGATTAGATAGATTATCTTTGGAGCATTATGGTTCACCCGTCTTTGGTTGGTTAATTCTCCAAGCCAATCCAACTGTTGGTGGATTGGAGTTTGAGATACCTGATAATTTTGTTTTACGTATTCCTTTTCCATTAGTTATTTCTTTACAAGACTACAAAAGAAATGTAGAATTATATAACTTGTATTATGGCGAACAATAGAGACTACACGAATAGTGAAAATATTTTAGTAAAAGTTGACCAAAATAATCTTGTTTATGTTGACCCAAATAGTGTTGTAGATTCTAATGGAGAAATACAACCAAGAGGACATAAACAAGAGAACTTGGTTATGTACGTAAACTTGGAAGCCGATTTAGTACCTAGAACAGTATTAATATCTGATAACGATAAGGGAAACACATTGACACAAATTGCTGGTGGTAATTTAAATTTTTTAAAAAATGCAACCGGAGACGGTAATTTTGACGCAACTTGGACAGATGCATTTGTTCCAAAACCAATACAAGGTCAAGAATCGAACTATAAAAATGGTTATGATGTGACGTTTGGTGAAAATCAATTTAAAGATACTAGTGGTCAAAGTTTTGGTATTGATTCCATCAGTATTTCAATTAAAGGAGCGAATTTTGTTCCAACTGTTAATATAAGTTTTATAGATGTTAGAGGTAAAACTTTATTTGAATCAAGTGAAAATTCACCATATAGAGCGTTTTTTCATTTACCATGGCCAATATTTTATCTAACTGTAAAAGGTTACTATGGAAAGGCAATAAGATATAGATTACACATGACAAAGTTTTCATCAAGATTCAATGAATCTAATGGAAATTTTGAAATATCAACCATTTTCGTGGGTTCAACATATGCTTGGATGAACGACATTACATTATCTCAAATAATAACATGTCCTTACATGTTTTTAGTTGAAGAAAACAAAAATACAAGTTTTAATGAAAAAACAGGATTGTATGAAAAAACAGTATCTCACTCCTCAAGAGGTTATCAAATATTAAAATCTGTTTACAGACAGTACGAACAAAAGGGATTAATACCAAAAGGATTTCCTGTAAGAACATTAACAGAAATGGGTTACATAGCGGAAAGTTTGGATAAGATTTTAGAACAACAAATTTTTAGTGGTGTTGATATGGGTGTTTTTCAAGGAGTTAAAGAATTGGATGAAACAATAAATAATTACGAAAATTCTTTTAAAGCGTGGGCAAAAAAGAATTTATCCAATGAATCTGAAAAGATAAGTGAGGATGAATTTTGGTATTATACTTCATTAAAAGATAAAACAAAATTGGACACCGTAGTTGGTGATAAAAATGGAACGTTAGAATTGTTAATAAAAAATTTTAATGAAACCATCGAAAAAAATAGATTGTTTACTCAAACACTTTCTAACAATACTACTGGTGATTTTAAAAAAATATCAATAAAAAAATCGAAAAGTGCGTCAACATATTATAAAATACTAACTGACAAAAAAGTGGTAATTAATATTGATGGTATTTTTAACGATATCTTTCAGATAAGAAAATCATTCGAAGAACAAAGAAAAAAATTGGAAGATGATGTTGAGTTTAGAATGAATGAAATAATCAAAGGAAAAGAAGGATTTGGATTTGAACCAACAATTAGAAATATGTTCGCTGTTTTATTGGCAAATGCTGAAGTTTATATTCGACTAATGAAAGATGTACACAACAAAGCATTCACCGCTTCTTTAAGTAGAAAAAATTCGGTCAAAAATCTTTCAAAAGAATCCAAAGGTGAGAGTATTTATCCGTGGCCCGAAGTTTCAAAACCACAACAGGGTGGAAAAATAAATGTGATTGCATATCCTGGCGATGAACAACTTATTCACAAGTTAGAATCGTATGATAGTACTAAATGGCCCGAAGTTGATTTTGTGGAGGAGTATATTAAAATTAATACAAATAGAGTTGAAACAAATGTACAAAATGAACCAACAAGAAACGATGTTAACTATGTGTTTGATTCTAATGCAGATTTAAACAGTGTCTCACCAATATCAACGACCGATTTTATTATAAGTAGAGTGCCTTATATTGATAAAGATTACGCATCATTTTTATATGAAATCTATGAAAGAGCCAGATTTTTAACGATGTTTGATTCTTTTACTAATGAAATGTTAACTGAGTTGGCAAATGAAGAGTTTAATAATATTAAAAAGTCAATAGAAGAAGATGGTGATTTGATAGAAATTGCTAAAAGAATAAGGTCAGTAGATGATTTCATTAGGGTCGAATATCAACAAACAAAAAAAGACGAAAACGGTAAAATCGAATTAGACGAAAATAATAACCCTAAAACACAAACCGAGTACAGTGGTTATTTGTTTATCTCATCACCTTATGATAAATTTTCAAAATACAAAGACACGTTACCTACAACCAATTATTTGGTTGAAACATTAGAGGAACCTTTCAAGTTTGAAAGTTATAATTTAAACGTTACAATAAAAGACGGTGGATTAGATAGTGATAAAATAAATAACTATTTGTTAAATTATCGACCAGAATCATATAGAAAAAACATATACCCATTTAATTCAAATACATATTTGGGATACATAAACAAAACAACCTTTAGTGATGATAATTTTAAATTTAACGGAATATTAAAACATGAATCTTCTAATGGTTTTATATCGTCACCAATTAATCCAAACTCATGGGTAAAATCAGGAGGAAATAATTTAACTAATTTCTTTTCAAATACTGTTAGTGTAACAGGAAACACGGTTTCGATTTTAAATACACCATACTTCCATAATCAACTTTACTATGATTTCAATAAATCTACAGTAAACGGTAAATATGCGGGTTCGGCGTATCTTTTACTTAATTCTTTACCTTTTATTGATTTAGATGACCAAATCACATTTGGAAACACATCAATACTAACATCTTCCTTATTTAGAGAAATTGGTTCTACACATTTCATTCCATATCATTTATTGTTAAAATGGGGGTCCATTTACCACAGATACAAAACACATCTTATTGACGGATATGACATTTTAGAAGGTGCAATAAATTCAAGTTATGTCACTAAACCATTGTCAGGTCAAACATTCTTTGATAATAATTCAGGATATACTTTTACAATAACCCCCAAAGTATCAACAACAACCGGTTCAACTCTTAATGTATCGTACACTGGTTACACAAGTGTAGGACTGAGCCCCTTTTATCAATCAATATATAGTCAAATTGTTAATGATTATACTCATTACAACAATTCATTGGGTAATTCTTCCTATTCTGCAAATACTTTGAATAATAGTATAATACATAGAGTCAGGACAAAAACGCAAATGAACTATTGGGATGTAATAGTTGACAATACAAAGTATAAAACGGACGAAAAGACATACACTCTTTTACCATCTATTGGTGATTATTCTAGTGCAAAAATATTTGTTTATACTGATAATTCATTTGATTTCGTACAACAAATTGGTTTTAGAACCTTATGGTTTTTAGATGATACCATAACTAATTCATTTACTGGTCAAACTTTTCCAACACCTTATGAATATTTTAGAACAACAGGAAACACTTATTCTATATCTACAAATTATAAAAAAGCAATTGATTTAATTGGTACATTTAGTCCAACAATTCTCGAATATTTCGAAAGTTATTTTTTGGATTTTGCTAGTCAAAAAATGAACGATGAATTGCCTTATAAACCATTCAATAATTTGAATTTTCAAAAATTCCAAGATGTATTAACAAGATTAAGTGTTATTGATAAAACCAATTTACCACAAGACCCAATATTATTATCCGACATTGATTTACTAATTGATAATTTGAAACGAAAACAAAAAGAGGCGGCAGAAAGTATAACCAATAGTATTTTAGGTAGTAATAATCTAATACAGTTTAGTTTATCAAACCCAAAAGAAATCGACCCTTTTATATTGTATGGAATGACAAAATCAAATCCCGATACAACATATTTAACACAACCATTTAGTTCTTCTGACATTAACTCAACAAATCAAAATTTTATAAAATTATACATTGGAGAAGATATTGACGGATACTATTTAGAGTTTTTTAGTGTTAACAATATCAAATTAACTGAAGACAATATAAAAAGACATAGACCATTTGCTCAAATTTATGGTGGATATAGAAAAAATGGAGGTGCGGCTAGCAGGTCTTCTTTTTTAAACTATCTTAAAAATGAGGTCATTATTAAAAATACCGGTGGAAATATAATTGCTGAAGGTTCCGATATTAGATTTAGATATTTTTTAACTCAACTTTTGGTTAACTTTCCAAATTTAGATAGTAAAAAATCAAAAAACCCAGCATCTAGAATTGATATGTTTAGAGGTTATAATAGTGATAATACAAAATTAGAATTATATAACACGTTCAAATCATTTAATGACAAATGGACATCGGGTAATTCAATCGGGCAAAGATTATTGTTAGAAGAATTTTTATTTTTAGATAAAGCAAATCGAGACATTGGAGATAAATTGTATCTTAATATCGATAGATTTAAAGACCTTCTACAACCAAAAAATTTAAAACAATCTTTGTACGGAGCAATATCCATGTTAATCCAAGGAACGGGATTGGATATGAGGGCATTACCGGCATACATAAATTTTTATGGAAACAATGTCAACATCAAAAATAAAATAAGACCTTCAAAAAAAGTTGCATCAGATTTGTTCGGAACATTTTTAGAAGTTGATTACCAAGAATCGACACCAAAAATTATTATTCAATTAGTTGGGAACAATTCAAAAAGATTGGATATGTCAAATAGTAAACCATACAAGTTTACAGACGATGGTTTTTATGTTGGAAGTCAAAATAATAATCCTTTGTTGATAACGTCTTTAGAAAACTTTTCAAGAAATGACCTATCAAAATCTAATCGGGTTGTTGCTTTTGAAGTTAGTTTTGGAGACCAAAATCAAGGAATATTTAAAGGACTTACACTTGACCAAACAAGTTTAAAAAACACATCCGAATCGTTTCTTGTTTTGGAGAATTTAACTAGGTCAGCTTCAGGTGCAGGTGTATATAATGTTGATGTTTCGTTATTTGATTACTATAAACAAGCATCTTACAAGTGTGACGTAACTTCCATGGGTAATGTCATGATACAACCAACAATGTTTTTTTATTTGAAAAACGTACCCATGTTTAGAGGTTCATATTGGATAACCGAAGTGACACACACAATAAAATCAAATAATATATCTACAACATTTTCTGGTACAAGACTACCATATTCATCTTTACCCGACCCAAAGGACTCTTTTATTGCTAGTTATAGAATATTGTTTGATAAGATACAATCTAAAGCAGCTAGAATAGTAAAACAACGAGAATCTAATAAAACCGATACACAAGAAACAGTTCTATACCAGAAAATAAATTACATTACAGATAGGGGAGGTAAAATTATTCAAGGAGAACAAATACTTAATAAGTTAGAAGATGTTGGTATTAATAAGTTTGGTGTACCATTTAATGGATTTAATGAACAAAGAACTATTCAAAAGGTAAAAAATAATAACCAAATTTGGTTAAGAGGATTGGTTGTACAAATGGGTGGAACGGGGAATACGATTAATGATACAACAAGTATGAATATTGCAAATGGTATTAAATTCTCAGACATTCAAAATACCAATTACAAGTATTTTATGGTTAATTTTCAACTATCAAGACAAATCACCGCAGATTTAATTAGAACCGCGAAAACAACTTTTAAAAATCCAAAAAATAATAAAACGGTTGTCGTTAACCCAAATTATCAATTGGATTCGTCTTTAGGAACAATTGTTGCGGAAGGGCCCGTTGCAATAGGACCAATAAGTAGTACTTATGGAATCGCGTTATCAAAGAAATTAATGAGTGAACTTAAATTATTTGATGGTGACGTTGTTTATTTTAATATGGAATAATTGGATATTTTCTTTTTTTTGAATATTTATATAAAAAAAGAAATATGAACAGTGAAAATTTTAATAAGTCTTTAGATAATTTTATGAGTAAAACAAAGACAACCAAAAAATTAAACAACACCGAGACAGAGGAATGTGATTTACAAACAGGTGAGTGTTATGTAATAAGGTCTAAAGATGGTATTGTTGAAAGAATAAATAAAAAATACATAACTGAAGACGGTAGACAACTTTTACAAGATTAATATGAAAAATTTAGAAAAAAAATTAATGGAAGAAATTGCTCGACACAGAGCAATTAACAATTACACTAATCGTTTAATGGAACAAGCGGAATTACCACCAGCTGATACCGCCATGGACCCCACAGCATCACCACCAGCAGATACTGCCGGTTTACCACCATCCGACCCTGGTGTGACACCACTACCATCCGATGCTCCTGTTGAACCTGAGACAGAAGAAATAGATATAACTGACTTGGTTAATATGACTAAATCAATTAAAAAAGATTTAGATGATAAAAACACAGAAAACATGGAAGTAGTGAATAAAATGGATAGTGTTTTCACCAAGTTAAATGATTTGGAACAAAAATTATCTCAAATGGACTCTGTTATTAGCAAGATAGATGAATTGGGTAATAAAGTTGAAACTATGAAAGAAAAAACCCCACAAGAAAAATTGCAGTTAAGGTCATTAGATTCGTATCCATTTAATTTAAATCCCCAACAATTTTTTGCTCAAAAACAAACAGAAATGCAACAGTCTGGTAAAAACGAATATGTTTTAACTAAACAAGATATTGATGATTATTCCTTAGATACAATAAGAAATAGTTTTAATCCAGAACAAGAAGAAGATGAATTTAAGTTCTAAAGTAAACCTTTTAATTGGATTACAATTACAATTAAAAATAAATCATTGGCAAACCAAAGGTGTTGCTAGACATGAAGCATTTGGTAAAACATATGATGCATTATCGGATTTAATTGATGATTTTGTTGAAATAGCGATGGGTAAATATGGTAGATTTATTTTAGATGAAGAAACAAAAACAATTAAGTTAATTAATTTATCAGAAATGAACCCGTCTGATATGATAAAAACATGTACAGAGGGTTTAATACAATTCTCCGAAGACTTAGATAGAACCGCGGATACAGATTTATTAAATATAAGAGACGAAATACTTGGAAATTTAAATAAATTATTGTATCTTTTAACTTTAGAATAAGTTAGGTTCGTTAGTAGAGTTGGTTACAATATCGCACTGTCACTGCGAAGGTCATGGGTTCGATTCCCATACGAACCGCGTTTGGGACTTTTGTTCCTCCTCACCCCAAATCTCAGGGTGGGGAAAAACAGGGGAATATATCAATTGGTTAGATTACGTGCTTTGGGAGCACGAGGTTGTGGGTTCGAGTCCCGCTTCCCCTACCAATACAAAAAAAAATTGATAACGTTTTGAAATTTGATTTTTATTACGTATATTTTAGATACAATTAAAAACAAAAAATTATGTCAACATTAGAAGCAGTACTAGCACAGTACGAAAAAAACAAACAAGCCACAAGTGGCACCGTTGGAATGTCTCAAGAAGACAGGATGAAAAAATACTTCACTACCGTTTTACCTAAAGGTATTCGTAGTCAAGAAAAAAGAATTAGGATTCTTCCCGCAAAAGATGGCTCACCTTTTGTAGAGGTCTTTTTTCATGAAATCCAAGTAAATGGAGATTGGGTTAAACTTTATGACCCAAAACAAGAGGGAAAACGTTCTCCATTGGATGAAGTTCGTGAAGGTTTAATGACATCAGGAGTTGAATCCGATAAAGTACTTGCTCGTCAATATCGTTCTCGCAAATTCTTTATCGTTAAATTGATTGATAGAGATAATGAACAGGATGGTGTAAAATTTTGGCGTTTTAAGTATAACACAAAAAGTGAAGGTGTTTATGATAAATTGATTCCTTTATTTAGGAACAAAGGTGATATTACCGACCCATTAAAAGGACGAGATTTGATTTTGAATTTGAACCTTTCAAAAGCAGGTAATGGTAGGGATTATACCACAATTACTCAGATTATCCCCGAGGACCCAAGTCCATTGCATGAAGATAAATCAGTTGCGGATTCTTGGATTAACGACCCATTAATTTGGTCTGATGTTTATTCGAAAAAACCAGAAGAGTATTTGGAAATGGTTGCAACTGACCAAAATCCAAAATGGGACAGCGTTACAGGTAAGTGGGTGTCCACATCTTCAGGTGAAGAAAAAATCGGGGGCTCTAATAAAACAGAACAACCACAAACACAAGAACCTGATTATGTTGACCCACAAGAAGGTTTTACTGAAGACGACGAACTACCATTCTAATTAAGATTGAGCATGGACACTATCATAGACACTGTGTCCATGCTCTTATTTTTTTAAACAAAAAATTATAAAATATACAATGCCAATTAAGAAAAAAGAATTCGATTATATTTCAAAATTTTCTTCTAAAACAAAATACAAAGAAGAGAAATTTTATTATTGTGGTGAAACCTTTAATGGTGCATGTGGTTTACCGGGTCCCGTTATGGGTAATATAAACATGTTTTTGGGCCACACTAATTCATCAAAGACAACCGCAATGATATTGTCTGCGGTTGACGCTCAAAGGAGAGGTGATTTAGTTGTCTTCATTATCACTGAAAGAAAATGGAAATGGGAACACGCAGTTGAATTGGGTCTTGAAGCAAAAAAAGATGAAAACGGTGAATGGTCAGGAGATTTCATCTTTAACGATTCTTTTGAGTATATTGAACAAGCAACCGATTTTGTTAATGAGATTATAGACGCTCATGAAAATGGTGACATCCCAAGAAATATATTACTTTGTTGGGACTCGATAGGTTCAATTCCATGTAAAATGACCTTTGAAGGTAAAGGAGGAAAACAACATAACGCCAGTGTATTGTCAGATAAAATTGGAATGGGAATACATGCGAGAATTACCAAATCAAAAAAAGAAGATTATCCTTCCGCAGAAAATTCATATTATTTGACAATGGTTGTGGTTAATCAACCATGGGTTGAATTACCTGATAATCCTTTTGGTCAACCAGAAATTAAAGCAAAAGGTGGGGAGGCTCTTTGGTTGGCATCCGCGTTGGTTTTCTTGTTTGGTAATCAGAAAAAATCGGGAATCAATCATATTGATGCGGTAAAAGATGGTAGAAAAATCACATACGCCATTAGAACAAAAATATCAATAATAAAAAATCACGTCAATGGTTTGGGATATAAAGATGGGAAAGTGATTGTCGTTCATAATGGATACATTCCTGATACAAAAGAATCGTTAGAAACTTATAAAAAAGAATACTCTAACTTTTGGAAAGAAAAAATAGGTGGTGGTGATTTTGAGTTAAAAGACTCAGTTATTTTTGAAGAAGATTCAGATGAATCTTGATTGTTTAACAATTAGAACAATGATAAATGTCTAATGTACTTTTAGTAGATGGCGATAATTTACTAACAATCGGGTTTTTTGCACTAAAAAATCATTTTCATAAAGGGGAACATATTGGTGGGATATATCATTTCATCAATACTATTCGTATCTTTATTGATAAACATCATTTAGATAAAGTAGTTGTTTTTTGGGATGGAGAAAACGGTTCACAAACTAGAAGAGGTTTTTATCACCAATATAAACAAAATAGAAGGGTTAGAATTAGGACAGAAGAAGAATTAAATTCATACACAAGAGAAAGAAATAGGATAAAACAATATTTAGAAGACCTATATGTTAGACAAGGTGAATATGAATATTGTGAAAGTGATGACTCGATTGCGTATTATGTTCAAAATTCACCAAATGAAAATAAGATTATTTTTTCAGGGGATGGTGACCTTACTCAATTAGTTTCTGAAAAAACAAGAATATATAATCCATCGTATAGTAAATTTTATCAACAAAATGATATGTTTACATACGAACAAGAAGAAATTTTGATTGAAAATGTTAAATTTGTTAAAATGATATGTGGTGATAAATCCGATAATATCGCGGGAATAAAAAGTTTAGGAATCACAAAATTGGTAAATGCTGTTCCTGAATTAAAAGAAAGGCAATTAACATTAGAATATATAAGAAATAAATTTAATGATTTGTTTGAAAATGATAAACATAACAAGTCAATAACTAATTTTATAACTGGTGTTACTAAATACGGTGTTTTGGGAGAGGAGTTTTTTCAAGTTAATGAAAAAATAGTTAGTCTTGATTCCCCATTTTTAACCGAAGATGCTAAAGAATCAATATCTTTATTAGTAGATGATTATATGGATTCAGAGGGTCGTTCATATAAAAACACAATGAAGATGATGATTGAGGATGGATTATTTTTACTACTACCAAAATCGGATGATGCATGGATAAAATTTTTAAACCCATTTTTAAGATTAACAAGAAAAGAAAAAAATAAAAAAACAATTAAAATCAAAACAAATGAATAATCAAGAACTATTAAAATTCGAATTTCTACTTACACTTGAAAACAATATCGTATGTCAAAGGTTTTTCAACGTAAGAGAGTACAATCCACAGATTCGCCATTCTATGGATTTATACTACATTGTAAAAAATATTTGCGATGAAATTGGTGAAGATTTAAAAATAAAAACTATGGATTATCTATACGATAACATGGAATTTTTTTACGATTCGGATGACTCCGAAACTAAATTAGACAGTACTCAAGAGTACTTTGTTTTGGAAATTAAGTTAGGTGATGAAGTATTTATCAGAAGTATGTTTCCGGCTAACTATTATCACCCGAAGGTAAGGTATACTGTAGATATTCGTCCATATCTTAAAAGATATTTATCAGAACTAACAAACGTATTGTCTTCTAAAGATTTGGAAACAACGTATTTAAATTATGAATTATAAAAAATAAAAAAACATGTCAGAAAAAAATTTTGGATTTCTAGGAGCATCATTTCAACAAACACTTTTAAAAGCAATTATCGAAAACAAAAAATATGGAGAACAAATTATTGATGTAATTGAAAGCAAATACTTTGACAATCAATCATTTAAATACATTACCCAACACATTAAAGAGTATTATCAAAAATATAATAAAATTCCTGATTATCAGAGTTTATCACAGACAATTGTGATGGAGTATGGTTCTCAAGAATCTGCTAGAGTCCATCTTGATACAATACAAGATTTAATGGATAACACCAAAGAGGACCCTATGGTCCAAGAAGAGGCGTTAAATTTTTGTAAACAACAAAATCTCAAAAAAGAGATTAAACATGTCAATACTATTATTGAAAACGGGGCATTTCAAGAATATCATAAAATTGAGGGGATAATACAGAAAGCACTTAGAGTTGGTCTACCGCCCGATGAGACCGTCGATGTTTTTCAAAACATTGACCAAGCGTTAGAAAAGGATAATAGGTGCCCCATACCAACTGGTATCAGTGGTTTAGACAGTGTACTTAAAGGTGGTTTAGGTATAGGTGAATTAGGTGTAGTATTAGCACCAACAGGTACAGGGAAATCGACATTATTAACTTTATTTGCTAACACGGCATATAACTACGGTTTCAATGTGCTTCAAGTATTTTTTGAGGATAGTACAGATGTTATTAAACGTAAACATTATACCATATGGTCGGGTGTTTCACCAGATGAACAACCAGATAATAAAGAATTAGTAAAAAATGCTGTTTTAGAAAAAAGTACAAACAGTAAGGGGAGTCTTGATTTGTTAAAATTACCAAGTGATTCTGTTACCATTTCTGAAATAAAAACAAGAATTAGAAAAAGATTATCTGAAGGAAAAAAAATAGACTTATTGATAATTGATTACGTTGATTGTATATCACCAGAAAAATCACAATATGGGGATGAATGGAAAGGTGAGGGTTCCGTAATGAGAAGTTTAGAATCTATGACAAATGAATTTAATTTAGTAATATGGACCGCTACTCAAGGTAATAGGGAATCTATTTCATCAGAAGTGGTTAATAGTGACCAAATGGGTGGTTCAATTAAAAAAGCTCAAATTGCTCACGTGATTCTATCGATAGGTAAAACTATTGAACAAAAAGACCACAAAATGGCAACTATGACCCTTCTTAAATCAAGAATAGGTAAGGACGGTATTATATGGCAAAACTGTAAATTTGATAATGAATATTTGATTATTGATACCGAATCTCAAACAACTCTTCTCGGACACAAAGAGGAGAAACAAAAAGACAACGCTACGAGAGCAAAAGAAGCTTTTATCCGTAGAAATCAAATGTTGAACACAAATTAAAAAAAAAATTATAATTATGAAAGAAAAGATTTTACAAGAAAATCCGGGTCGCTTTGTCCTTTTTCCAATTGAATATCATGACATTTGGAGGCTTTATAAACAACAACAGGCTTGTTTTTGGACCGCGGAAGAAATAGATTTAAAGGATGATATCTATGATTGGGAAAATAAATTAAACGAAGATGAACAACATTTCGTAAAACATGTTTTGGCGTTTTTTGCTGCATCTGATGGTATTGTTAATGAAAATTTAGCGATGAATTTTGTTAATGAAGTTCAATACACTGAAGCGAAAATGTTTTATGGTTTTCAAATTATGATGGAAAATATTCATAGTGAAACCTATTCGTTGTTAATTGACACTTATATTAAAGACAAACAGGAACAAAATAAATTATTCAATGCGATTGAAACTATTCCGGCAATTAAAAAGAAAGCGGAATGGGCAATAAAGTGGATTAACTCCGATTCGTTTGTTGAAAGATTAATTGCTTTTGCCGCTGTTGAAGGTATCTTCTTTTCGGGTTCATTTTGTTCAATTTTTTGGTTGAAAAAACGTGGATTAATGCCCGGTCTAACTTTCTCAAATGAATTAATCTCAAGAGACGAAGGTATGCACTGTGACTTTGCTTGTCATCTATACAATCAACATATTCAAAATAAATTGTCTGAAAAGAAAATAAAAGAAATCATATGTGGTGCTTTAGAAGTAGAAAAAGAATTTATTCTTGAGGCATTACCTGTTAGATTAATTGGGATGAATTCTGACCTAATGTCTCAATATTTGGAATTTGTTACAGATAGACTATTAGTTTCTTTAAATTGTTCTAAAGTATATAATGTTGAGAACCCTTTTGATTTTATGCAAAATATCGCACTTCAAGGTAAAACTAATTTCTTTGAAAAAAGAGTTGCTGAATACCAAAAAGCGGGTGTGAATACTGTTACATCTATTGAGGATATGAGTGGTTCATTTGATGATGTTGATTTTTAAAATTTAAAGATATGAAAGTTAAAAAAAGAGATGGCTCATTGGAAGAAATGAGATATGACAAAATTACAAGAAGAATTCAAAATTTTTGCGATGATTTAAATCTTGAATATGTTGACCCGACATTGATAACCCTTAAAGTGACACAAGGTATTTATGACGGTATATCAACAACAGAGTTAGATGTTTTAGCAGCGGAAACTGCGGCATCTCTTGTCACCTCTCACTCAGATTACGCAAAATTAGCTGGTAGATTGGCGGTATCTAATTTACATAAAACCACACCAAAAAAATTCTCACATTCAATCAAGGAATTGCATTTATTTGTTGAACCGAAAACAAATAAGGAATCTTCATTAATTTCAAATGAAACCTATAATTTTGTTCAACAATATAAGGATGTTTTAGATGGTGCGATTATTCAAGAAAGAGATTTTGATTTTGATTATTTTGGGTTTAAAACATTAGAACGTTCATATCTATTAAAGATTGGTAATCGTATTGTTGAAAGACCACAATACATGTACATGAGAGTTGCTGTTGGTATTTGTAATAATGACATAGAGACCGCTTTAAGAATTTATGATGATTTATCACAACATTATTATACACACGCAACACCTACTTTATTTAACGCAGGAACACACAGACCACAAATGTCGTCCTGTTTCTTGATTGGTAATAAAGGTGATGATATTGATGGTTTATTTGACACAATAAAAGATGTCGCGAAGATATCTAAATGGGCCGGTGGTATTGGTTTACATGTTCATGATGTAAGAGGTAAAGGTGCATATATCAAAGGTACTGGTGGAGAATCAGATGGTTTGTTACCAATGATGAAAACATACAATGAAGTTGCTCGTTGGATTAACCAAGGGGGTCGCCGCCGCGGTTCATTCGCTGTTTATCTTGAACCATGGCACTCAGATGTATTTGAGTTTATTGAATTAAGAAAAAATCATGGAAAAGAAGAATTAAGGGCTAGAGATTTATTTTTAGCAATGTGGGTCCCTGACTTATTTATGAAAAGAGTAGAACAAGATTTAGAATGGTCATTATTTTCACCAGATGAGGCACCTGGATTATCTGACGTATATGATGACCCATACAAATTTACACAAGATTTTACTGAGTTATATGAAAGATACGAAAAGGAGGGTAGGGCTAGAAAAGTTGTAAAGGCCAGAAAATTAATGGACGCTATTTTAACTGCTCAAATTGAAACAGGTGTTCCTTATATGTTATATAAGGATGCTGCTAATTACAAATCAAACCAAAAGAATTTAGGTACAATAAAATCATCTAATTTGTGTATAACAGGTGACCAAAGAGTGGTGACAACAAAGGGTTACTTAACAGCCAAAGAATTGTGTGAAATGGATGTGGAATTAGAACTTTTTAATGGTTCTGAAATTGTCAAATCATCCAAAATGATTAAACGAGGTGAAAATGAAGATGTTTATAAAATAACATTAGAAAATGGTATGGAACATAAAGTAACACCATATCATGGAATACCTGTAATTGACTCAAGAAATAATATAACACGTATTGAATGTAAGGATTTAAAAATAGGTGATAAAATAGCAGTACAAACTAATAAAGGATTGTTTGGTTCAAAAGAAATGGTAGATGAGGCCTTTTTATTGGGTTTATATCAATCAGATGGTACACAAAACAAATCATCAATTTTATTTGATTTATGGGAAAATGATTTTGATTTAGTTGAAGAGATTGAAAACAAAATTCAAAAATTATATTCAAAATACGAGTATAAACCTAGATATTCAACTAAAGGTGGTAAATTTATAGATTGTGTTGTTTCATTTTCTAAAGTAAAGAAAAAAAGATTATCTAGTGAATTTTTTAAAAAAGAATTACTCTTTGAAAAGGGATATGTACCCGAATGGATTTGGTCTTCAAATGAAGAAACGCAATGGTCTTATTTGCGGGGTTTATTATTTGCTGATGGAACAGCTAATAAAAATAAATCAAAAGGGGAGCCAACACAAATAAGTTATGCCGACATAAATATTGATTTTTTAAAAGAGCTTCAATTAATTTTTCAAAATTTAGGTCTTCAAACATCTATTAGATTGTTAAGAAATGGAGGTCAACGGTCATTACCAAATGGTAAAGGTGGATATTCACTATACAAAACAAAAGATTGTTATAGATTAATTGTTGGTAATAAAAATGACTCACAAAAAATAAATGAAAAAATAGGGTTTCTTGATAGAAAAAACATAATCATTGATAATCGTGAATTTCGGGATAATACGAAAAAGGGATATAAAGTAAAATCCATAGAATATGTGGGTAAAGAAGATGTTTATTGTCCAACAATTTATAATGATGAACATATTTTTATTTCACAAGGATTAAAAACATTTAATTGCACTGAAATTCTAGAATTTTCTTCTTCAGAAGAACAAGCGGTTTGTAATTTAGCATCAATTGCTTTACCAAAATACATAGTCAACAAAGAATTTAATCACGATTTACTATATGAATATGTGTATCAAGTTGTAAAAAACTTAAACAACGTTATTGATTTAAATTTTTATCCTACTGAGGAAACAAAACTTTCAAACATGAAACATAGACCAGTTGGTTTAGGTGTTCAAGGATTGGCAGATGTATTTTGTATGTTAAAATTACCTTT
>Ga0315906_10004376_pt1 | contig 18198 bp, 18 predicted proteins | sample LakEriMetagenome_4_FD_203526 | JGI IMG/M metagenome (GOLD analysis project Ga0315906, IMG submission 203526) | Freshwater fungal communities from buoy surface, Lake Erie, Ohio, United States - Buoy 2 MA122 | ecosystem: Environmental > Aquatic > Freshwater > Lake > Lake biofilm | place: USA... | reverse complement strand
CATGGCACACAAGAAAGGTGAAGGAAGTGTAAAAAACGGACGCGATTCACAAAGCAAACGTCTTGGTGTAAAAATTTATGGTGGACAACCTGCTGCTGCCGGAAATATTATTATTCGTCAGCGCGGTACTGTTTATCATCCAGGTAAAAATGTTGGTGTAGGAAGAGATTATACAATTTTTGCATTGACAGATGGTGTTGTTGAATTCAAAAAAGGCAAAAACGATAAGACCTTTGTTTCTGTTGCCCCGGTTGAAATTGCAGGATAAAAATTTTTTGAATTAAAAATTTTGTCTATTTTTAACCTGTAATTGTTTTTCTAACCATTAAATTCTAAACAATGGCAACAAAAAAGAAAGCCGCTAAAAAAGCAGCTCCAAAGAAAAAAGCTGCTAAGAAAGCTGCTCCAAAGAAAAAGGCAGCAAAAAAAGCAGCTCCAAAGAAAAAAGCAGCTCCTAAAAAGAAAGCTGCAAAAAAGAAAGCTGCTAAGAAGAAATAAGATCTTCCGATCAGAATTAAAAAACCTCCTGTTTCAGGAGGTTTTTTCTTTATATAAGATTCTTAAACTTTATTACTGAAATAATTTACAGAAACCGCATCAGGAACTTAGCTGAAACAAACTGCTAACAAATTGCTGCTTGTCAAAGTGCAACAAATCTTCCGTCTTCTCACCCACTCCAATATAGCGAACCGGTATTTTAAACTGATGAGCTATCGCCAATACAACACCGCCTTTCGCTGTTCCATCCAACTTTGTAATCACCAACCCGGTCACTTCTGTTGCTGCCGTAAAATGACGTGCCTGTTCAAGTGCATTTTGCCCGGTAGATCCATCCAGCACAAGAAGTACCTCATGAGGAGCATCGGGAATCACTTTCTGAATGACCCTTTTTATTTTACTCAACTCCTCCATTAAATGAATCTTCGTATGCAATCTTCCTGCTGTGTCTATAATAAGAATATCTGCCTGCTTAGCAACTGCACTGTTCACTGCATCAAATGCCACTGAAGCAGGATCACTGCCCATTTCCTTCTTTACAATTGGCACTCCAATTCTTTCACTCCATATAGTGAGCTGATCAACCGCAGCTGCCCTGAAAGTATCAGCTGCACCCAGCATGACTGATTTACCTGCCGATTTAAACTGATGTGCCAGCTTACCGATTGTTGTTGTTTTACCAACTCCGTTAACCCCAACAACCAAAATCACAAAAGGCTTTTTGTTTGTTTGCAAAGGATCTACAGCTGGTTCTTCCGACTTGTCGGTTAATATACCCTGAATTTCTTCCTGAAGAATCTGATTTAATTCGGATGTACCTACATACTTATCCTTTGCAACTCTTTTTTCTATTCGTTCAATAATTTCAACGGTTGTTTCAAGTCCAACATCCGCACCAACAAGCGCTTCCTCCAGCTGATCAAGCACTTCAGCATCTACCGAACTTTTACCTGCAATGGCTCTCGTAATTTTTCCCAAAAAGCCTTCCTTCGTTTTTTGCAGTCCCTGATCTAGACTTTCTTTTTCTTTTTTACCGAATAGCTTATCAAAAAATCCCATAGTGTGAACCATTAATGACTTAAAAAGAAAAAGCTGCCATAATAATGACAGCTGAATACAATATAAATAATAACATTAAAATTATTTCTGCGCCAGATAATCTTTTACCTTATCCTTATGTATAATCGCTTCTTTAAAAGTATAAGCTCCGGTTTTTGGACTGCGTACAGCCTTGATTACCTTGCTCCAGTTTTTTGCTTCTGCTGCAGCTTTCTGGTCTTTTGTTTTAATCGCCGTTTTTGCCTGCTTTGCCATATAAATGAGTTAATGATGTGATAGAATAATTAGAAACAATTACTTGATTTCCTTATGAACCGTTACTTTCTTTAAAATTGGGTTGTACTTTTTCAATTCAAGACGCTCGGGCGTATTTTTCTTATTCTTGTTTGAAATATAGCGGCTCGTTCCGGGCTGACCGGAAGTTTTGTGTTCTGTGCATTCCAGGATCACCTGTACTCTGTTACCTTTCTTTGCCATAGTTAAATGAGTTTATAAAATTAAATTTCCACTCCTTTCGCACGCAGTTCTTTTACCACATTGTACAAACCGCGTTTGTTGATAGTGCGTATTCCTTCTGTTGACAATTTAAGCGTTACCCACTTCTCTTCTTCAGCAAGATAAAAACGCTTTTTTTGCAGATTAGGCAAAAAACGACGCTTGGTCTTGATATTTGAGTGCGAAACTTTATTACCTGTCACCGGCACTTTCCCTGTAAGCTGACATACTCTAGCCATATAGCTGAAATTTTGGATCGCAAAGGTAGGTAAATTGGATGTAATTCCGACTATTTTTTTAGAATTATTCCTTGCTTAGTCTCGGGGTGACCAATGTCACTTGCAGAACAAAGCAGCTAAGTTAGTTTCGTATCCGATTCTTTCACCTTAAAAACTGACTAAAATGAAGAAAAATATGGGAGGCACAGACAAGATTATCCGGCTGTTGATTGCGGCTGTTTTAGTTATTCTATACACATCCGGAATCTTCACCGGAACTATAAGCTGGATAGCGCTTGCTTTCGCCGGCATATTCGTAGTTACCGCCCTGATCAGTTTTTGTCCGTTGTACTCCATTTTTGGCATAAACACCTGTAAAAAACCGGCAAGATGAGCAACTTGAACGAAATTCTACAAAGCGAAACACCTGTACTGGTTGACTTTCATGCCACCTGGTGCGGCCCCTGTAAAATGATGGCCCCCGAACTGAACAGGCTAAAAGAGATGATGGGTGAAGGTATTCGCATCCTTAAAATTGATGTTGACCGGAATCCCGGTACAGCCGGACATTACAATGTAAGTGGCGTCCCCACGCTGATTCTCTTCCAAAAGGGACGGGTTTTGTGGCGGCAAAGTGGAGCGATGAGCGCCGGACAACTTTCAAATATCATTCGTCAGCATACCGGCGCAGGTGTATAATCATCAATTTTTATCTTTAACGCTAGGCTGGGCGTAAAAAGCGCATATTTTATGCCTAAAAAATGAACCGCTTCCTTAAACGCTTTCTTATTTTTGCCTCCTTCGTTGTTTATACAGCTTTTAGATTATGGCAAAATCAGGAAGTGATACACCGCTGATGCAACAGCATAAGGCCATCAAAGCCAAATATCCGGATGCAATTCTGTTGTTTCGGGTGGGCGACTTCTATGAAACTTTCGGAGAAGATGCCGTTCATGCATCACGTGTACTCGGCATCACCCTCACCAAAAGAAACAATGGCGCAGCTGCCAGCAGCGAACTAGCAGGCTTCCCCCATCATGCACTCGATACCTATCTGCATAAACTCGTTAAAGCCGGATTCAGAGTCGCCGTTTGCGATCAGCTCGAAGATCCTAAACAGGCAAAAGGTATCGTGAAACGCGGTGTAACGGAGTTACTTACACCGGGCACTGCAACAAATGATAAATTACTCGAGAAAGAAAACAATAACTTTCTTGCAGCGATTCATTTTACCACAAATAGTTATGGTCTTGCTTTTTTAGATATCAGCACCGGTGAGTTCTTTATAGCAGAAGGCAATAAAGAATATGCAGATAAACTGCTTCAAAGTCTTAGACCTGCAGAAATAATCTTCCCTCGAAACAGACAAACTGAATTCAAGGAAACATTTGGAAATAAATTTTACACCTATCATGTTGAGGAATGGATTTTTCAGGAAAGCTATGCACTTGAATCATTGTTGAAACATTTTCAGACCCATTCTCTCAAAGGATTTGGCATTGAACAAACTCATTTGGGTATCGTTGCAGCGGGGGCCATTCTGCATTATCTGAAAGATACAGAACACGCCCACCTTGAACATATCAGCAGCCTGCACAAACTTGAAGAAACGGATTATCTCTGGATGGATCGTTTTACTATCCGCAACCTTGAACTTCTGAGCAATGGCACAAACGATGGATCATCATTGCTGCAGGTAATGGATAATACTGTTTCTGCAATGGGTGCGCGTTTGTTGCGAAGATGGATGGTATTGCCGTTAAAAGATAAACACCGTATCGAAGAGCGGCTTAATACAGTTGAAGCCTTGATAAAAGATGTTACACTTAGGCAAGAACTCCGAACATTGATCAGACAATGCGGTGATCTTGAAAGACTGATTGCGCGTTTACCTTTAAAAAAAATCAATCCGCGTGAAGTTGCACAACTTGGCAGATCACTGCAATTATCCTCCTCAATAAAAAATTTATGCGCCACATCTGAGTTGCCTGCATTAAAAAGAATTGCAGACACCATCAACCCCTGTTCATTGATTGAAGAAAAAATAAAAACTATCATTGAAGAAAATCCACCTGCTGCAATTGGCAAAGGAGCTGTAATCAGAAATGGCGTCCATCCTGAGCTGGATGAACTTAGGAATATTGCCAGCTCCGGAAAAGAATATTTATTACAGATACAGCAACGCGAAAGCGAAGCCACCGGCATTCCTTCTCTGAAAATATCTTTCAACAATGTTTTCGGATATTATCTGGAAGTAACACATACACACAAATCTAAAGTACCTGAAACATGGATCAGGAAACAAACACTCACCAACGCTGAACGATACATCACTCCCGAATTAAAAACTTACGAGGAAAAAATTACCGGAGCAGAGGAAAACATCCATCGTCTTGAATCTCAGATTTACGACAACCTGCTTCAGGATTTACAGGAATATATTGGGCCCGTTCAAATTAACGCACAGGCACTTGGTTTACTCGATTGTTTAAGTTGTTTCGCTGAAAATGCCATTCAGCATCGCTATGTGAAACCGGTCATTTCTGAAGAAGCAGTACTTGACATCAAAGAAGCGCGTCATCCCGTTATAGAATGCCAACTTCCTCCGGGAGAACCTTATATCTCAAATGATATCTCTCTTGATCAGGAAGACCAGCAAATTATCATCCTTACCGGACCAAACATGAGTGGTAAGAGTGCGTTACTCAGACAAACAGGACTGATCGTGCTGATGTCGCATATGGGAAGCTTTGTGCCGGCATCAGCAGCAGTGATTCCTCTGACCGATAAAATATTCACGCGTGTAGGTGCAAGCGACAACCTTAGCGGAGGAGAAAGTACGTTCATGGTTGAAATGAATGAAACTGCTAGCATTATTAATAATCTGAGTAATCGCAGCCTGATCCTTCTTGATGAAATCGGAAGAGGTACTTCAACTTATGACGGCATCTCCATTGCATGGAGCATTGCCGAATACCTGCACGAATCACCACTGAGACCAAAAACATTGTTTGCTACCCACTATCACGAACTCAATGAGCTGGAAGAGAAGTTTTCTCGAATAAAAAATTACCACGTTACAAACAGAGAAGCAGGAAATAAAGTCATCTTTCTTCGCAAACTCGCAAGAGGCGGGAGCGTTCACAGCTTTGGTATTCATGTTGCCCGAATGGCCGGCATGCCTCCTTCCCTATTGGAACGCGCAAATGAAGTATTGAAACAACTGGAAAACCAGCGGTCGGGCAATAATGACTTAAAAGAATCATTGAAGCAACTGCCCGAACGAAAACTGCAGCTCAATATCTTCGACGTGCACAGTCAGACCTTTGATGAAATCCGCACAATACTTTCAGGACTCGATATTAACCGATTGACACCTGTAGAGGCATTATTGAAATTGCAAGAAATAAAATCCAAACTTCAGTAATTTTTTAAGATTTATTTTTTCAGGTTTCAGCAACAGCACCTAATTTCGCAGAAAATTCAGCAAATGGAACAATCTCAAAAGAAATCAACTACACTCTACTGGATTCTTTTCTTTTTATCTGTGGCAGCGTTTTTTATTCTGTATTTCTCTCCGTACGCTAATTTGATCACTGCAACACTTCCTTTCGTTTGCTACTACCTGGTAAAAGCGATGGATCTGATCTAATCCCAAAAAATATTTTGTATTTAAACCTCTTCTATTCAGGAAGAGGTTTTTTTATACCTGAAACACACCGGTTTTAAATTCTTCAATATGCGGATTGTGATTAGCAGCTGCAATGCCTTCACTAATTACTTTTCTCGTTTCAACCGGATCAATAATCGCATCTACCCAAAGTCTGGCAGCTGCATAATAAGGAGTAGTTTGCTTTTCATATGTACTCTTGATATCATTGAGTAGCTGTTGCTCATCTTCCTTACTAACTGTTTTCCCTTTCGCTTTCATTGCGGCAACTTGAATTTGCAACAAAGTTTTTGCCGCCTGCTCTCCTCCCATCACTGCAATTTTTGCAGTAGGCCATGCATAGATGAAGCGAGGGTCGTAAGCCTTACCACACATCGCATAATTACCGGCACCATATGAGTTTCCTACAATGATGGTGATCTTCGGCACCACACTGTTTGCCACAGCATTCACCAGTTTAGCACCGTCTTTGATGATGCCGCTGTGTTCACTTCTTGAACCAACCATAAAACCCGTTACATCCTGTAAAAAAACTAGTGGTATCTTTTTCTGATTGCAGTTCATAATGAAACGTGCAGCTTTATCAGCACTGTCATTATAAATGACACCGCCCATCTGCATTTCACCCTTTTTGTTTTTAAGTACCAGTCGTTGATTGGCAACAATACCAACTGCCCAACCGTCGATGCGTGCATAACCACAAAGAATGGTTTTTCCGTAATCAGCTTTAAACTGATCAAACTCGCTGTTATCTGTGATGCGCTCAATGATATCAAGCATATCATACGGCTTACCGTCGTTCGGAAATAACCCATACAGTTCATTGTTGTCTTTTGCAGGCGCAACAGATTTTACTCTGTTAAAACCGGCTTTTGGCGTATCTCCCATTCTTGAAATCATCCTTTTGATTTCATCCAAACATTCATGTTCAGTTTCAAATTTGTAATCAGCAATACCACTCACTTCTGTATGTGTAGCGGCACCTCCCAGTGTTTCAATGTCCACATCTTCACCAACTGCAGCTTTTACAAGATAAGGGCCGGCAAGAAAAATCGAACCGTTGCCTTCAACCATTAATGTTTCATCGCTCATGATTGGCAGATATGCACCACCTGCCACACAGGCACCCATCACAGCTGCAATTTGTGTGATGCCCATGGCGCTCATCTTCGCATTATTGCGGAAGATGCGACCGAAATGTTCTTTATCGGGAAAGATTTCATCCTGCATAGGGAGAAAAACACCGGCACTGTCAACCAGATAAATCACCGGCAAATTATTCTCCATGGCTATTTCCTGTAGCCGCAGGTTTTTCTTTCCTGTAATAGGAAACCATGCACCGGCTTTCACCGTTTGGTCGTTGGCTACAATCACACATTGTCTGCCGCTTACATAACCGACACCAGCTACGGTTCCGCCGGCGGGACAACCTCCTTGTTCTGGATACATCTCATAACCTGCAAATGCGCCTATTTCTACAAATTCAGCATCATCATCTGTGAGATATTGAATGCGTTCACGCGGAGTGAGTTTATTACGTTCTTTTTGTTTTTCAATGGCTTTTTTACCCCCTCCTTCTGCAATTACAGAAAGACGGCGACGCATTTCGGATACTGACAAACGAAGAGCGTCTTCATTTTTATTGAAAGATAAATTCATATAGCAGTGACGTTAAAGGATTTAAATCTTGTTCTGCCTCACATAGTGTTTTACATAAGGCATTAAACAAAAATAAAGGATTCTCATCCGAAAAAGCAAGGAAGTGTTGGGATTGACAAGAGATAATAGAAAGATTAAAAACTTAGATGCGACTGAACCGACTCAGCAAGAATTCTGTCTTTATTTTGAATAAATATTTCCATGCTTTGTTTCGGCAAACGCATCATATAGTTATTCCACACCATCTTATCAAAATCAGGATTGAGCTGACTAAAAAGTGAGGAATTAATTTGCAAATGACGAACAATGATATCTGATTTATATTTTCCGGAAAGAGGAATCACTCTGATATCCTGTTGATTAACGGATGAAAAATCTGCGGTTAAAGTTAAATCAATACGTTTAGCAGCTCTGTATGCTTTCACATAATAGTCTTCGCCAAGGTCAGATATAGTAACCCCATAGGTAGCTGAAGCATGCAGGAACTTGTTATTAGAAAGATAAATCCCAACATGAGAAATGCCGGGACGGGTTGTATGAAAAAAAATCAAATCACCTGTTTGAAGCAACCCGGGGAAAGTACTGAGTTTTAAATGATCGTGCTGACCTTGTGCAGTCCTGGGCAGTTTGACCCCGGCCACTTCTTTTGCAAAATAACCTGTAAGAGCGGAGCAGTCAACACCAAACTGTGAAGTCCCGCCAAAGAGATAAGGTCTTCCCATCCATTTATCTATGAACTGAAAAAGTCTGTAATTATTATAAAAAGAAGCAGGCGCATTTAAAATATGATGATACTTTCTGTAATAAATATTTGTATTAAGTAAAGAATCTTCTGTACGGATATTGCTGCTATCGGAAAGCGTCATAACAGGCACAATGTGTTTCTCACCGAATACGGGAGAAAGTTTGATTACAAAAATCAAAACTGCAGTAAATAAATATTTCAGCCCGGTTGACATGATTGCTTAAAATACATACAAAGTTAAAAAATATAGCTGTATTTTCTAATATGAGAGATAAAGAGAGGAAATCTGATCATAAATGACGACCTTAATGTGCAATTGATGTGTCGTTAAATATGCCTCTTATTAAACAGCCTCGTTAACAAGTTGATAAAACTCCATTTTAATCGCTGTATATCAATGATAAATAGCAATCAAAAAACTGAAAATCATTACTTTGCGACAAAATATTCCGGTTATGACCGGCAACTATCATTTTACAATGAAAACCATATTGCTCAGTTTCTTTTTAATAGGGTGCCTTGGGCATGAACCAAACTTTGTTATTATGAACAATCAGACCATGTATAACTCAGAAAACGAAAACCCTCAAAAAGAAGACACTGCCACTTTCGGGAATGGCTGCTTTTGGTGTACTGAAGCGATATTTCAACAAGTGGAAGGCGTACTAAAAGTTAGGAGCGGCTATTGCGGCGGACATGTGCTTATGCCTACTTATGAACAAGTTTGCAGTAAAAACACCGGGCACGCAGAAGTTATTCAAATTGTATTCGACCCTTCGGTTATTTCTTACGATGAATTACTTGAAATTTTCTGGCAAACTCATGACCCTACTACCCTCAATCGACAGGGAAATGATGTTGGTCCGCAATACAGAAGTGTTGTTTTCTATCATAATGAGACACAACGCAAAAAAGCTGAGCATTACAAGGAACAGCTAAATAAAAATGAAGTCTTTGATAACCCTGTAGTCACAACAATAGAACCATACAAGAATTACTTCGAAGCTGAAAAATATCATCAGAATTATTACAACAACAACAAGGAAACAAACCCTTATTGTTACTATGTAATTAAACCAAAGCTTGAAAAATTCGAGAAAATTTTTGCAGATAAAAAACGCAAACAATAACCTGATCAATCAAAGTCAATTTTCTTCACGCTTCTCAGGTCGGGCACATTTAACGCATTCGGCTTAAATCCGCTGATATAAGGCTGAACAAAATTCACTACTTCATCATACCAAAGTGGGACAACCGGGGCATCTTCAATAATCATTGCATCCATTCTTTTATATAACTGTATTCTCTGCGAATCGTCCTTCTCCGTTAGACATTTTTCGTAAAGTTCATCAAACTGTTTCTTCTTATACCTTGTATAATTTGGTGGAGCAGGATACATAGAATAGAACAGCCCCAAATAATTTTCTGCATCTGGATAGTCTGCTATCCAGCTTGCACGGAAAAAAGAAGCCTGCTTGTTCGCCGTCTTTGTAAGTAATACACTCTTCTGAACCACTTCAACTTCAGCTTCAATGCCCACTGCATTTAAATTTTGTATAATAGTATTAGCAAGATCTGCATACACCGGAATCGTAAATAATTTTATTTTTTTATTTGATGAGCCCTGAAAATAACCTGCACTATCCAGCTTTAACCTGGCAAGTTGCGGATTGTAATTATATCCTTTCAATTGAACAGAATCAAAACCGGGTAAACCCGGTGGAATAAATCCATACTCAGCCGGTTTACCAATTGAATTACGCAAATACAACATGAGTTTGCGGCGATCAATGGCATAATTAACCGCCTGTCTGATTAGTTTATTTTTCAATGATGTTCTCCCCTCTTCCACGGTACTATCAACAAGAATTCCCAGATATTCTATATTGAGATATGGATGTTTCATTAGCTGAATTTTGTCTTGCCAGGGCGAACGGAGATTTCCTGACTTTGTCAATACTTCATCTTTGAAAGACGGGTCAATATCGTTCATAAAATCAAGCTGATGCTGCTGAAAAGAAAGGAATTCACTTGCTTTAGAGGTAAGAAATGAAACCTTAATTCCTTGTAAATAAGGCAGCGTTTGCCCCTGCACATCCCGCTCGAAATAGTTTGTATGTTTTTTCAAAATCAACACCTGCCCGTCTTCCCACAGAAAAAACTTAAAGGGACCGGAACCGCAAGGATATTTTCTGAAAGATGTTTCTTTGTATTCTACCGCCTCTTTCGGCACAATTGAACAATACGGATTACTTAATACACCAAGTATCTGAATGAACGGCTTCTTCAGATGCAGGCAAAAAACTGAATCATTGATTGCTTCAAATCCCTTTTCAGAATCTACACGATCATTAAAAATCCAGGCACCCGGACTAGCCACAACAGGATCCATTAAACGTTTTAGGCTATAAACAACATCGCTTGCAATCATCCTTCTTCCTTTGCCTTTTGGGAAAGCAGGATGATCATGAAAATAAACATCTGTACGCAAATTAAACGTAATGGTTAACCTGTCTTCAGAAACACTCCAGCTCTTTGCCAGAGAAGGCATTAGTTTCATATCAGTCCCGGTTTCAACAAGTCTATTGTAGAGTTGGCTGACAACCCAGATATTTGATTGATTTTTTGAAAATGCAGGATCCAATGATGTGATTCCGGAGGATTCATTATAGCAGAAATAATTTCGATAATCATTCTTTGATCCGCTACAGGCATAGATCAGCAGGGTAAGAAAAAAAAGGAATAAAAAGCGCATGTATAAAAACATTATTAAAAACAAACAGAGATCACGTTACTATTCATTCATTCGAAGTAAATTTATTGTTTATTCACCGACTAACAATCATATGCGACTCTCTTTTATTTTAATTGTCTGTTTGCTGTTTATCAATACTAAACCCAGTGCCCAAAGCCTGTTTGAGAATAAAAAAGGATTCACCAAATTTGACAGCTTAGCCGGAACGAACACTCCCGAAAGGAAATGGTGGGATGTTGTGATGTACGACCTCGATATGGAACCCGATATGAATAAATTTTCCATAACAGGATCAAATCGTGTTTTATTTTTAGTTGTCGAAAAACCTGCAACAAGAATGCAAATTGATTTGCAACAGCCAATGCAGATTGACAGTGCAAAACTGAATGGGAAACCTGTTACATACACAAGAGAAAATAATTTCTATTTTATCAACATTGACAAAGACTTGACCCTGAAATTTTCTGATGCCTATCAATCAGGGAATAAAAAACTGCAGGAACTTATTATTTACTACAGTGGTATCCCAAAGCCGGCTCTTTACCCTCCATGGGATGGCGGACTGGTCTGGCAAAAAGATGCGAAGAATAACTCATGGGTTGGCGTGGCATGTCAGGGACAGGGAGCAAGTTGCTGGTGGCCATGTAAGGATCATCCATATGATGAGCCCGACAGCACTTTGATTGCAGTTACAACGCCAAAAGATTTAATGAATGTATCAAACGGCAGATTACGAAAGGCTTACGAAACGTCTAACGGTAAAATGAAATGGCAATGGTTTGTTTCCTACCCGATTAATACTTACAATATCACAATGAATATTGGAAAATATGTACATATAAAAGATACCCTGCATGGTGAAAACGGAGTCCTCGATCTTGATTATTACGTTTTAAACTATAATGAAGAAAAAGCGAGAAAACATTTTCAGCAGACAAAGCCGGCAATGCGTGCCCTCGAATACTGGATGGGGCCCTACCCTTTCTATAACGACGGCTACAAACTTGTAGAAACACCCTACCTAGGCATGGAACACCAATCTGCCGTAGCATACGGAAACGAATACATGAATGGCTATATGGGAAAAGACCTCAGCGGTAGCGGCTGGGGCTTGAACTGGGATTATATTATTGTACATGAAAGCGGCCATGAATGGTTTGGAAACAACGTATCCTGCAATGATGTAGCCGACCTGTGGATTCATGAAGGATTTACCAATTATTCAGAAGCCATGTTTGTAGATTATCATTATGGTAAACCTGCAGCAGATGCCTACGTGCAGGGAATCAGAAAAAACATTCAAAATGACAAGCCAATTAAAGGCTTTTACAACGTAAGAAATGAAGGGAGCGCAGACATGTATTACAAATCTGCAAGCATGATTCATATGATCAGAACAATGATGCAGAACGATTCTCTATTCAGGGATTTGATTCGTAGCATTCAAAAAGATTTTAAACTTAAACAGATTTCTTCTTTGCAACTTGAAAAATATATTTCAGAGAAAACAGGACTTAAACTTGAAAAAACATTTGAACAATATCTAAGCACAACAAAAATTCCAACACTGGAATATTCCCTTAAAAAAGACAAAAACCGCTTTCTAATTTATTACAGATGGAGTAACTGCGTAACCGGTTTCGACATGCCGATACTTCTTCCCAAAAACAGCAATAAGCTTGCACTGAAAATACCGGTAACAAAATGGCAATTCATGGAAACAGATTGCAAAACAGAAGATGAAATCAAATCACTTCTAGATAAAAACTTTTATGTCAACTATAAACTATCATCAGGTTCAAAATAGACTTAGTTTTAAAACAAACCGGACGTAATTCAGAGAATAAATCAACTAACTTCGGGCTGAATGGGAGAAATCAGAAAACAGGCAATTCTATCCGGCATAGTCATCTATATTGGCTTTGGCATAGGCTTTGTTAATACCTGGCTCTTCATTAGAAACGGTCAGGGTTACTTTACTCCTGCGCAGTACGGATTAACCAGACTTTTTTTTGATGTTGGATCACTGATGTTTGCAGTCGCCTCTCTTGGCATTCTTCCCGTTATCAATAAGTTTTTTCCTTACTATCAGGAGCATCTCCCCCGTTCAAAAAATGATCTTTTTGCAAAGTCATTGTTGATTGCCCTTACAGGATTTTTGCTTGTTCTGGCTGGAGGTTTGTTGTTTGAGCCGCTCATCGTCAGAAAATTCTCAGAGCGTTCAGAACTTTTTGTGGAATACTTCCACTGGGTTTTTCTTTTCGGAGCGGGTATTTTAATGTTCAGTGTACTTGAAACCATTTCCATATCATACCGGCAATCTGTACTACCTAATTTCCTTCGAGAAACAGCGATGAGATTGCTGACAATGATCCTACTGTTTCTTTTCATCACACAAACAGTCAGCTTTGATCAATTTATATCACTTTTTTCTTTTCAGTTTTTAGCAATCGCTTTTATATTATTTATTGTTTTAAAATTAAAAAAACAACTTCCTCTTACTTTAAAACCAAGTCTGGTTACCAAAAGATTTAAAAAGAAGATGTTTACGCTGGGTTCTTATGTTTACGGCGGATTGGTGATTAGCATCCTGTCGCAGGTAATCGACAGCATCCTCATTGCCAGTATCAGCGAAAAAGGTATCCATGATGCGGGTGTTTATAATCTGGCTACCTACTTATCAAATTTAATTCAGGTACCTCAGCGCAGTATCATTACAGCAACATTACCTATACTTGTTCTGGCATGGAAAAACAAAAACATGTCGGAAATCGACCGTCTTTATAAAAGATCATCCATCAATCTCCTGCTGATCGGTTTATTTATCTTCTTCTGCATCTGGATGAATGTATCAGATATTTTTGACTTATTAAATATACAGTCAGACTATAAAGCAGGAATGTATGTGATTCTCATACTGGGAATCACTAAATTGATAGATGCAGGAACAGGTATTAACGGACAAATCATTGCCACCTCTTCCTACTGGCGTTTCGAATTTTTCACTGGCATCATACTTGTACTACTGATACTTCCGCTCAATTATATACTGATAAAAAAATATGGTATTATCGGGAGCGCATACGCCAATCTTCTTTCATTTACCATATACAACCTAATACGCTATCTCTTCTTGTGGAAAAAACATAAAATTCAACCATTTACAGTCAAAACAGTTTATTCAATCGCTATCAGTTTCTTGCTCTATTTTATTGCAGATAAACTTTTCGGCGAGATGCATAACTGGACAGGACTTTTTATCCGGACAGGATTTTTTACAATTTTTTTTGTGACTGTGGTTTTTGTATTTAAACTAACTCCGGATGCCCTTCAACTATGGCATCTAATTCGGAATCGTTTTAATAAAGACGCTAATTAAAATTGATTAAATCTTTTAATTGAATTCTGCCTTCATAAATGGCCTTACCGATAATGGCACCGCTGCATCCGATTTCTTTTAAGATGTAAAGATCTTCCATTGAACTTACTCCTCCACTTGCAATAAAATGCAGTTCAGGGAAACGTGCAATGATTTTTTTATATAAATCTACTGAAGGCCCTTCAAGTCTTCCATCTTTGCTTACATCTGTACAAAAAAGCTGATTAACTCCTTTCAAACGATAACCTTCAATAAAATCAAAAACAGAAATATCTGTCGTCTCCAGCCATCCTCCTACTGTAATGCATTCATTCTTTACGTCTGCACCTAGAAGAAATTTATCGGAGCCATAGTTCTGCATCCATAAAGAGAAAGTATCCGGCCGTTTTACCGCCATACTGCCGATCGTTACAAGTGCTGCTCCGGATTCAAGCACAATTTTGACATCTTCTTCACGCTTAATCCCTCCTCCGAAATCAATAACCAATGAGGTTTTTCCTGCAATGCGCTCAAGCACCTTCCAGTTCTGAACCGCACCCATACGTGCACCATCCAAATCAACAAGATGAAGTCTTTTTAATCCGACATCCTGAAATGAAAGAGCCACATCAAGCGGATCTTCATGGTAAACTGTTTTTTGATCATAGTCTCCTTCAGTCAATCGAACACATTTGCCGTCTATCAGATCTATTGCGGGAATAATTTCCATATCAGAGACTTAAAAAGTTTTTCAAAATTGCATCACCTGTTTCCGCACTCTTTTCCGTGTGAAACTGCACTCCATAAAAGTTATCTTTTGCAACTGCGCCGGCATAAGAAATACCATAATCCGTTGTTGCAATCATATACGGATTTATTTCAGCATAAAAACTATGCACGTAATACACATAACTGTTTTCTGAAATGTCTTTAAACAATGGCGATCGCAGATTCGAAATGGTATTCCAGCCAATCTGAGGCACTTTATAATCAGCTTCGGCTATAAACTTTTTCACCTTTGCAGGAATAACCCCCAATGCCTTCGTATCGTCTTCCTCTGAATGTTCAAACAACAACTGCATGCCCACACAAATACCCAGCACCGGCTGCCTTAGAGAAGGAATCAAAAGATCCAAACCTTTCTCCTTCAGACTTTTCATTGCAGCACCTGCAGCACCTACACCAGGAAAAATTACTTTATCTGCTGCTGAAAGCTCCTCATGATTATCAGTCACAACTGCATTTACCCCCAATCGCTCCATTGCATTCAGAACTGATTGAATATTGCCTGCATTGTATTTGATGATCGCGAGCATTAACTGGTTGTTTGTTATTAGTTGCTGGTTATGAGTTATTTCAGTTTTAACTTATTTCTTTTCGCAAATTTCGTAGAATGAAGATTAAGAAAGAATTTTTTCTAAAAAGCCTTTTACATTCTCTTTTAAACTTCCGGGTTCACCGATTGCCTTAATGAAAGCTGTTCCGATGATGCCCCCATTCGCATAGTTGCATACTGCATCAAAACTTTCCTTGTCTTTGATACCAAAACCTACAAGTATTGGGTTCTTCAAATTCATCGACTTTAATTTATTTAGATAATCTGCTACGTCTTTCCTACTCTGATCAGTTCCGGTTGTTGATGAAGAAGATACTGCATAGAGAAATCCGCTGCTCAACGCATCAATTTTTTTCACACGTTCTTCGCTCGTTTCAGGTGTTACCAGAAAAATAAAATCAAGTCCGTAGCGTCGCAAAACATCCTGGTAAATTGATTCAAATTCATAGGGAGGCAGATCGGGCAGAATCAATCCATCTATACCTGCTGCAGAAGCATCTGCACAAAACTTTTCAAATCCATACTGCAATACCGGATTCATATATCCCATTAATATGACAGGCACCTGAATCCTCTCGCGAAAGTTACTAAGCTGCTCAAACAAAGTAGCGATCATCATGCCGTTGTTCAAGGCAACTGCACTGCTTTGCTGTATCACCGGACCGTCAGCCAGCGGATCACTGTAAGGCATGCCTAATTCTATGAGATCAACGCCACCCGATTGCAGTGTCTCCATTATTTCCAATGCACTATTTATAGAAGGATATCCTGCAGTAAAATATACATTGAGAATACGGTTGTGCTTCTTATCAAATAATTCTTTAATTCGACTCATCTTTTTCTATTTAAATTGACAAATGCTGCATGTAGGTTCCAAGATCTTTATCACCACGGCCACTCAGACAAAGCACTACATTATCGCCGGGCTTAAAAGACAATTTCCATAATGCTGCGATTGCATGTGCTGTTTCAAGAGCAGGTATAATACCTTCAAGGCGACTCATTTTTAAAGAGGCTTCAAGCGCCTCTTCATCGGTAGCATGAAGAAAAGTTGCTCTTCCACTTTTAAATAAGTGTGCATGTATCGGACCAATACCCGGATAATCTAGTCCTGCTGAAATGCTGTGCGGCTCTACAACCTGCCCATCCTTTGTTTGCATCAGTAAACTTTTGCTTCCGTGCAAAATACCGGGAGTACCGAGTTGAGTTGTAGCTGCAGTTTCTCCACTATCAATTCCCTTGCCTGCTGCTTCCACCGCAATCAACTGTACATTTTCATTATCTGTAAAATGATAAAATGCACCTGCTGCATTACTACCTCCACCAACACATGCTACAACATGCGAAGGATAATCCTTGCCGGTAATTTCTTTTATCTGACTGCTGATTTCTTCACTGATTACGCTCTGAAAACGCGCCACCATATCGGGATAAGGATGCGGGCCAACTACTGAGCCAATAATATAATGCGTATCATCGGGATGATTAATCCAGTCGCGAATAGCTTCATTGGTGGCATCCTTTAGTGTTTTACTACCACTGGTTGCCGGCACTACCTTCGCTCCCAGCATCCGCATGCGTGCCACATTTGGAGCCTGACGCTCCATGTCTTTTTCTCCCATGTAAACAATACACTCCAATCCTTTTAGTGCACAAACAGTTGCTGTAGCAACTCCATGTTGTCCTGCACCGGTTTCTGCTATGATGCGTTTTTTGCCTAACCTTTCCGCAAGTAATATTTGCCCGATAGTATTGTTGATTTTATGCGCCCCTGTATGGCAGAGATCTTCTCTTTTCAACCATATAGTGGTGCCCAGTTCTTTACTTAACCTTTCAGCTAAATATAAAGGCGTGGGTCGACCAACATAATTTCTTAACAGACTATAAAATGCATCCTGAAAAGCAGGATCATAGATAATATCCAGATATTGTTGCTGCAGCTCTTGTACATTCTTGTACAACATCTCAGGGATATACGCACCGCCAAACTGTCCGTAATAGCCATGCTGATCCGGTTTTTTAAATGTAATTGTATTAGCCATCATCTTCATTTTATTTATAATCATTTTTTAATGTTTCAACAAAACTGCGAAGAGTATCAATTTTCTTAATACCCGGTCCCGATTCAAAGCAACTGTTTACATCTATTGCAAATAAATTCGAAGCAACCGATTCTTTCATAAATTCTCTTATTCTGTCTACATCACCGGGCTCTATTCCTCCACTTAGAAAAAAAGGCTTTTTGATCTTTTCTCCTTTTAAAACAGTCCAGTCAAATTTTTTCCCGGTACCGCCATAGCCAACACCTAATGTGTCAAATAAGAATAGATCAGCTGCATCCTGAAAGCTTCTGATTTTCCATGATATCGGATCATCGGGTGCCAGACGAAATGCCTTGATAACAG
>Ga0315906_10004367_pt1 | contig 18208 bp, 20 predicted proteins | sample LakEriMetagenome_4_FD_203526 | JGI IMG/M metagenome (GOLD analysis project Ga0315906, IMG submission 203526) | Freshwater fungal communities from buoy surface, Lake Erie, Ohio, United States - Buoy 2 MA122 | ecosystem: Environmental > Aquatic > Freshwater > Lake > Lake biofilm | place: USA... | reverse complement strand
TCAGTGCTCAGGATGCGGAATCCGAAAAATCCACCTGACGCGATGTACACAGATTGCGTGCCGCTTTGCTGCAGTGAGTTATAGCCAGCCTGATCCCAGATTGCGAGGTCAACCCAGTTTGAGTCAAGCAGCATCTGCGCGCGGTCATAGAACGCGCCGTCAGTGGTCCAGTACGACCAATCAAAAGAGACCGTCTCGCCAACCGAAGAATCAGTGGTAATTCCGGTCACAGTGTTTTGCCATGGATATCCGGGGCCAGCATTGTTGCTGCCCTGAATCAAAATCGTTCCTTCGGTAAGTGTGATTGTTCCGTTTGAGTCAATCTGCTGATCCCACTCGTCTGTGTCTTCAAGGGCGAGCGCGGGTGAGGTGACCGCCCCAAAGAGAAGTGTGGATGCAACAAGCCACAAAATGGCTGCTGCGGTGATCCTTTTAGTGTCCATAAAACCTCGCTGCTAACACGCAACAAGATTATCTAATATTTATGCAACACTTTCAATAATAACGCGCTCTGCGTTATTATTTGCTCTTGACGGCGCGTACTTTATGTGTTCCACCAGAACCAAAAATGGCTTGTGATTTTGAGAATAGCGGAAGCGGTGAGACTGGTCGCAGCGCACATGTTGCAGTGTGGCAAACTCCTCCCGGCTCACATCCATTGCAAAACCTTGCAACAGCAAGATGGTATTTCTGATCCTCAACATCTGGCTTTCGCTTTACCATTGATCGTCCGCTTTTGCTGCGCACTCGCTCGTTTTGCCGCTGGCATTCTGCACTGCAAAGATATGATCTACCCTGGGATGACTCAGACGTGTAGTGCACACCACAGTTTTTGCATTCTCGATTGCTTGCGGCAATGCCAGCACGACTTAGCTCATCGTCTCCAAGATGACTTGCGATGAGGGCAATCGTCTGAACGGACGGCATGCTTCTGCCCTTGACCCAGTGGTGCACGCGGTGATAGCTGAGCGAAAGCTGGGCAGCAAGTGACGCCGCCGTAAGTCCATTACGGTCAAGCGCCACTTGGAGTTGCTTCGCGAAGAATGATCTTCGCTGCTTGTTCGTCATTGAGACGAACTTACTTTTTGTCATCAGGCTTAAGTTTTGCGTTTTCCCTCTCAAGCTCGGCAACACGCTCTGAGAGCGAGGCTGCCTGAAGCTGATACATCTCAAGCTGAACGACGAGACTTCCAATTTTCTTCAAGAGGTCGTCAACGGTTACCTGTGGCTCTGCCATGTTTCCTCCCTTTTATAAACTATTCGGCTTCTGGCTCTTCCCCTGGAAGAACGAGTGGCGGAAGATCTATTGGTCGCGGGCCCTTCGGCTCTGGGAGCGCTTCCCACGCAGCAATCTCAGCGGCGTTGCGCTCCATTGCCTCTTCGTGATCAATCTCTCGGACGCTGTTATCGGAAACGCCATTATAGCGATCCTTGACCTCGCCGTCCTCAAGATAGAACCGATGCCCAAGATTTGAATCAACTGGGGTGCGAAGATCGCCATTTTCGTCCCAGACCCAATTGCCTGTTTCCGTGAAAAAACCGTTTCTCATGAACCTGTACCTCCAACCCAATTTTGCATTGGGATAATCTGCGGATAGTTTGTTGACGTATAATAACTGTCAATCATTCCAACTCCGCCATATGTGACTGGAAGCGCTGCACCATTTGCAATCGCCTCTCCAGCCGGACCCCTACCATAATAGAAGGGCCCTGCTGGGTCAATAATACCAAATGTTACACCATTTCCAGCGTCTGAATTTTGCTGTGCGCGAATAATGAACTTGCTCTCGCCAATCGGGGCAAGACCAACCCCGTTTGCACTGTCCTGAAGCTGATAGGTGTAGTACTTGCTTGGGTCTTTTGTGTTAAAAATGACCATGTTGATCCCAGCCCCGTAATAGTAATACGGGGAATAGCAAGCCATCCACTCGTTATCCCACGTGTGCATTGTCCTAGAGCCATAAAGAACACCCTGCTCAATTCCATACGACGTTGTAGCGGTCATGGTAGTGAGCGCCGTCACTGTTGCAGTTGTCCCCGAGGGGTTCAGCGTAAGGTTTGCAACTACCGCCTGATTGCTTGGAGTCATGCGGAACATGCCGACAATGTCATTGTCGCCAAGGACAAACTTATTATGCTTCCTAGATTCCGTGTACGACGAGGAGCCCGTGGTGCTCCATGTGAAGTCGTTGTAGAAGTAGGAGCCGCCGCTTGATCCGTTATACGCATTGGCAAGTTCATAATACACCCATCCAGTCCTAGGTGCAGCAACCTCGCCAAGAACCGTTTTGTTGAAATTCTGGCTTGGCGTAAATGTCCATACGTGAGCGCGATAATTGTTGGAGTTGTCCCCATAAACCATCAACAACTTGCGCGTTCTTATGTTGTACGAGATTTGCCCATAACACTCCGCTCCTGCTGGTTCTCCCGTTGTGTTTCTCCAGGTCGTAGTGCTTGCAAGGTCAAGTATTTGCTGACCGCCCCGAGCAAATGCATACAGCACCGATGCGTCAAATGCGGCTAGGGAGATTTTGGGGCGAACGCCGCGCCGCTCAATGATCGTTCCGTAATACGCCTGAATTGCCGCCTTACTGTTGCTCGGGATCGGAACCGCTCGTCCTGGTGTCGGCGGAATGTCAAGCCATATATTTCCCTCTGAGTGGTTTGCATTGGTTCCGTTTGCTATGGAGGTGGATGAGTTGGTTCCGACCTGGGCATCGGTTCTAATAGATGAGCCAAAGGTCTGCATGCCCTCGGAGCCAGTTTGAAATCTTACGCTGCCAATCTTTTCAAAATCACTGCAATATATGTCAACAAAAGGGTCGTTTATATTGGAGTTTGTATCCAAAACACCGAATGTCGGCAGCGGATCTTCAAACCCCCACGGATTCAATACTTCATTTAGGCGTTGATTTGGCACTTCTTGCTACCTACCCTACAATGTCTCTTGGCTGCAAAATCGTTTTCATGGGCGTAAACCAAGAGGTCGCTGAATTTATTACGTTGTATTGGGTGCTGCTTCCGTACAGGTCAAAACCCCAGTATGGATTCAGGAGGGCAACTGTTCCACCGTTTGAAACACCACCGCCGTTCATGTTGATTGAGGTTCCCCTCATGTCGTTTGGATTTATTGCATACACTCGAGTGCCGACCCCGTCGCTGTTTGCGCTGTTAAATTTAAGCATAAATCCCCCTACGCCTTGGGGGGCAATAGATACCCCAGACTGGGTGTCGTCGTAGGTGTATACATAGTACTTAGATGGATCTGCGGCATAGAAGAACACAAGTTTTATGCCGCACCCGTAATAGTAATACACGCAGTATGCGGCAACGAATGTATTTCCCCAGTCATTTTGCGTTCTTGATCCATACAGGTTCCCCTGCTCAATACCGTAACTAGTCGTCAACGGGGATGTCCACAACTGTGTAACTGTTGTTGTCGTTGAGCCAGAGTTAAGGGTCATGTTTGCGGCCACCGACTGGTTACTTGGAGTCATGCGGAACATGCCGACAATATTGTTGTCCCCAAGGATAAACCTATTGTGGGAAATTGACTCCGTGTATGATGTTGATCCTGTGGTGCTCCAGGTAAAGTCATTGTAGAAATAGGAGGCACCATTAAGTCCGCTAAACGCATCCTGCACAAATTTAAACAAATCGCCAACCCGATACGATGAACTGTTCAGGTTAATATTCGGATTTGTATAAACATGGACACGATATGTAGATGTGCCGCTCATTACCACAATAAGTCTGTTTGTCCGCTCATTGTAAGAGGTCTGGCCCGAGTTGGCGGTTCCCGGCTCACCGCTAGTGGTTCGCTGGGTCAAGGTAAACGACTCCGCAGCCGTTTGGAGGCTGCGCCGATACATACGAATTGTTGTTCCGCTCATAAAGATTGAAGCACGCTGCCTTTTCCCCATAGTGCCAATTGTTGTCCCAAAGTAGGGATAAACGTTTTGCGCATTGCTATTTGGCCTTCCGGTCATTGCGTTGCTGTTGCTTGCAGAAAAGGATGAGGGCGGGTCCGTAGGCAACGACCCCGCGTTAGTGTTGTTTACTGTTGATTGCTGCAGATAAGTAGAGGCGCTGGTGGTTAGTAGGGTCCCAGTATTTAGGAGGGAGCCTAGCGTGCTTGATCCCTCTGAGTTTGAAAATCCATACGAAGACATTGCGTCCCCAGAAGAGGATCTAACCGTTGCGCCAGTAGCGTTCTCCATTTGGACAATAAGCGGAAGCCCGCTCATGTATACGGTTGGATCAAGAATCTCGTTGAGGTTGAGGGCAGGCATTATCTCCCTCCGCCGTACCAGCTTCCCATTGGGATCAGGGGCACATACGCAGTACTCGTGTTAAACACGTCATAGCTATTTGCTGCGCTTGATGCCACTAGGGTTTCACCATTAGAAATTGCGGCACCGTTTGCGTTGCGCCCGTTAACAAAAGCCCCAGTCGGATCTATGGACGACACGGACACGCCAGTCCCGCTGTCGGTGTTGTCAGATTGACGGAAGAGAAATTGTCCTTCCTGAACCGGAACAATCTGGCAGCCAGTGGAGGTGTTTGAGTTCAGGAACTTATATCCCTTTGATGGATCTGGGGTGTAGACGAAGTGAGAGGCAAAGCCGCTGCCGTAGTAATAGTACGGCGCATAGGCAGCGACCCACAGGTTATCCCACGTGATGTTTGACCGCATTCCGTAGTAACCGCCCTGCTCAATCCCGTAGGATGTCGTTACCGTGTTGTCAGAAACTGCCGTGACCGTTCCGGTGATTGCCGTTCCTGCGGGATTAAGCACTGCGTAACGATGTATTGTTTGGGTGTTTGGCGTGAACCGAATAAGCCCAAGGGTTCCGTTATCGCCCATAACGATTCTTATGTGATGCATGGATTCGGTATAGCTGCTCGCGCCGCTTGATGAAAATGCAAAATCGTTGTAATAGTATGAAGCGCCATTCGTTGCGCTTTTTGCTTCAGTCAAAAACTTGTACAACTGCCCGGTCTTGTATGACAACTCATTCAGCGAAACCTGCGGGTGCCTCCATACGTGCACTCGATAGTTCAGTGAGTTGTCCGAAACCATATACGCAAGCGTTCTTGTCCTGTCGTTGTATGAAATCATGCCCCTGCAGTTGGTTCCCGGCTCTCCAATAATATTCCTATATGTGGACGTGTTTGTGGTGAGCGACTCATAAGGAAGAAGGCTCCCTCTTGCATACACTGAAATTACGTTTCCGTTTGCATGGATAGAGATGCGTTGGCGAATCCCAGAATTTCCAATGACAGTTCCGTAATCTGGCCACACAAGCTGCACGCGGTCTTCTCTTCGGTATCCAGTTCCAAACCCGCCCATCCCAGGCGGGTTGATCGTCCAGTTTCCCTCTGCCTGATTAGCGCAGGTATAGCTTGGCCAGCCCGTAGTCCTTGAGCTGGTGCTTGCCTGACCTGAAATAGAGGAAACAATGTTTCCGTTATTTGTAAACTCAGAGTTTCCAGAAATGGAGTAGTCGGCAACGTGCCCGCCGTAGCTGTCATAGATCCCGCCCCCGGTGTTATCCCACATGGCAAATGTTGGAAGAGGATCTAGTCCCTTGGGGTCTATAAGCCTATAGATATTTGGCATTACACGACTCTCCAGCCATATGAGGCGCCAGCATAGAATAGTTCAACGGTTGCGTACTGCACGTTAAGGTTGAGGTTTTCCGCAACGCCCTGAATCACCTGTCCGTTTCTTGCAATAACAACTGGGAACGTGTTCCACTTGCCGGCGACGTCGTGAATGCGTACTCGGGTGTTTGTCGCTGGTGACGATGGAAGTGTCAGCGTAAACGATCCTGCGGTTGAGTCTGCAAAAATGTTATCCCCAGACGCAAGCGTATAATTTGCTGTTTTCACCTGCCACGAAAGACCAAGTTGGTTGTTTACGAATGCCTCGCTTGCTGCGGCGGCTCCATTGATAAGAACGCTATCGGCCTCAAGTGCGCCGACCTTAAGCGCCCCATATCCGAGTCCCATCTGTGCGAAGTTGACAGTCGTAGACGGCTTGGAGGTTACGCCCTCAAACAGTTTCCACTTGTTGTCAGATGCGTCTTTGACAAAGCCGGAGTATCGAGTTCGCGATACGTCCGTAGCGTTGACAAGACCCTGAAGTCGGTTCACAGAGGTCGTTCCAGCTGCGGCAGTTTGCGCAACATCGGATGCCGTCTTAAGGTAGGAAACCGTAGTGTTTGTTCGCGCGGTGATCGTGTACGCCCCATCAAACGTGGCATCAACGCCAGCAACCGTAACCGTCTCTCCAACGGTATATGTGTGGTTTGCGGTTCCGGTAACGGTCAGCGTCGCAACGTTACCAGTTAGCTCCTTAAGAGAAACGCTAAACGAAAGCGGGCTGGTTGCCGCAACTTGAGTGACATTTGATGCCGTCTTCGCATAGGAGACAGAGGAGCCGGTTCGCGCCGTAACGGTATATGTTCCGTTGAACGTGGCGTCTACTCCAGTAATTGTGATTGAGTCACCAACCTGTACTGGCTCAGCTCCGCCGCCATACGTAACGCCAAGAGTTGCAACATTGCTTGCAATTGCCTTGGTAGTAACGCTTGCAACTGGGTCAAGTGTTGTCGTTACATACGCTTCGCCAACAATTCCAAGGTCGAGTGAGTTTGCTGGATTTGCGTTGGCAACGAAAATCATTGGCTCGCTGACAGAAAGGTTGTCTGTCTCAACCGTCGTTCCAGCGCCTCCGAATGAGATCGTTCCCTGGATATTTACGTCGCCTTGAATGCCAACGCCACCGACAACTGTGAGGGCGCCGGTCGTTGGGCTTGTTGATGCGGTTGGAATCTCAATGTGGACGTTCTGGTCTGGGGTGATGACCATCTGGGTGTTATCGGTGTCAAGACCGCCAGCAGCAAATACAATTTTATTCTGTGTGCCGTTTGCTCCAGTTGCAAGAACAAGGTTTCCATCGCCAGCTGTTCCTGTCGGGGCTTCCATAAAGATGTAGCCGTCGTGTGGCCCAGTGATTGTAAATGCTGGATCATTGAAGCTTGCCGCCGTGATGCCCATGTCAATCCAGCCCGCAGCATCAGTTCCATTGTTTGCATAGGCAATAAAGTCGGTGGATGAGTCCGCGGTGTCGCCTACGTTCTGGAATGCAACCTGCGCATAGTCAGATGCGCTGGTTTTTATGACAACCTTTGGATTGGTCAGCGCTGCGGCAAGGGCTGTCGCTCCCGATCCAATAAGTGCCTGATCTCCAATTGTTGCATCGCCAACAGTTGTAAGTGACGTTACTTCTGGTGTTGCCGTCCAGGCATAATCAGTTCCGTTGTTGGTAAGCAACTTTCCTGAGTCTCCGCCACCAATGTTGACACCTTGAGACATCTTGTCCCAATAGGTAGCATTGGTTGGAACGTTCCCAGCCGCGGAGGCGGCGTTCTTGTAGACATAGGCGCTGCCCTGGTAGATAACAACGTCATTGCGCTCATAGGTGGTGCCGCCAGCGTATGCGCCCTTAAAGTCAAAGCGCAACTTACCTAGATCAATCAACTCTGCCATTGTTACCTGACCTCCATCAAAAGATGTCCGTTTTCATTAAATGAGAATACCAGTTTATTTTGCGTCCAGACCCACTGGTCATAGTCTGCAGATGTGTTAACAAGGTCTGCCGCTGGGGTGTAGACAGCCGTACCGTCTACCACCTTGTCAACGGTGAGTGTACCAGTATCGCTATCAAGACGCAATCCATAAAAAGCTTTACCGAGCACGTTTTGACCGCCCACGATGATCCCCGGTGTCAACGTCTCTTTACCTCGTGCGTATGCCACTTATTGCTCCTTATGCCTGGTCAACGCCAGAAAGAACAAACGAGGTGTGCCCGTTTGTAGCCTTGACATATACCTTGTCTGTGTTAATTACTGAAAACTTGAATGTTTCGTAGGTGTTGGATGGCTCTATGGTTAGGTTGTGAGCGATATATCCCCTGCTTGATTCGGTGTTGTCGTTGAGGGGGGCAATCCACACATAAACCCTTGAAGACTCACCTTGACTCTTATTCGTGGCGATAACAGATACAAGATACGTTGAATTTGCCGTAAACGCAAGGGTGTCGGTGTCTTCGGCTGGATTGCTAACGGCAAGCCTCGTAATCGTTGCCATTAGGACATCCACCACGTCAAGGCGGCGTTAGGGTGCCTTTCAAACCTAGTACCACCAGACCCGTCTGCCACAAGAATGTCACGATTATCGGCGTATGCGGACGATATTTCTGGGGCTCCGATGGAAATTGGGTCGAGGCCGCCAGCAAGATGCTCCTGAGCGTGCGCGGAAACAGAGGTAATAACCTCTTCCCACGAAGACCCGCTCCAGACGAACACCTTGTTTGCCATAAGTACCTCAACTTAACTTTTTAACGATTATACCCGTTTGCTAGGACCGATCACGGAAAAGATCCGTCTACGAGACTGGGTCTTCTTCGGCTGGTCCCTCCGTATCCTCTACGGCGGCATCTTCTGGGGCTTCGGGGTCAACAAATTGCCCAGAATCATCTAGGAGCCACCCCGCCGATGGCGTTAATTGACCGTAGTCTGTCACATCCACCACCAGGTCCGCCCATGGAGCAAGTTGCCCCATTAGGTCAAGGCTTTCAGCGAGATATACCCCGTCAACCACCGAATCAACAACAACGGCAAATAGTTTTGTTTGCATGCTATTTACCAGCTACTAGGGTCCAAACGCGAACCCTTCCGGCTCCGCCATTTCCGCCAGAACCTCGAGATGTTGCGGCTGATGTGTAGCTGGAACCAGCACTACCGCCGCCACCCCCTGGAACGCCACCATTTCCACCAGGCTTGCCGTTCCAGTCTATCACCCCCGCAGAGCCCTTGTTTGCGGCAGCGCCACCACCGCCTCCAGACCCAGCAGTGCCAGCGGTTCCAGCGGCTGAGGCAATTGTGCTTCCATTGCCAGCACCGCCCGCACCGCCACCGCCATTGAAGTTTGCCTCCCCGCCATATCTCCAGAGGTATCCAGAAATCGCTTCTCTTTTTCCGCCTGCGGTTGCAGGAGAGTAGGTGGCAGCGCTAGTGCTGTACCAGTACCCGCCAGTGCCACCACCACCGCCGCCGATCTCGTTTCTATACCCGCCGTATCCTACTGTGACACTACCGCTTGCGCCAGGAACCACTGATGGCGGAAGTGCTGGATACCCGGTTGCAACATATGGCCATACGAATGGCCAGTTTCTTTGCGCGGCTGCTGGGCTGCTTGACGTTCCACCAGCCCCACCAGCAACAAGGATGTTGCCGAATGAAGTTGAAGTCCCAGCACCGCCAGCACTGGGATTGTTATCAATTGTTGCTGGGGCAGCCCCGCCAGTTCCACCATTGCCAATTAAAATAGCAACGGTCTCCGGCAGTGCATCTGGGTCCACGAATGTTCCATAGTACGACTCTCCTCCTTGTCCGCCAAGCCACGGGCTTTGCCCGCTTGTGGTGGCAGTCGTCCACGCCCCGCCAGCGCCACCACCACCTCCGCCCACAACCTCAACGGTCACCTGAACGGCTCCAGATGGCTTATACCAAATTCCAGACGATGTAAACTCGTCAAGAATAATAGATGTTTTCCTAACACTTGTAATCGCCATTAGGTGATTTCAACCCCATATGCAACTGCGTCTACCGCATTAGAAACTGTTGGCTCAACATAAAGTCTCTCACCAGACTCAAGAACAATATTTGACAACTGCGTTACGTTTCCGGATGAAACCGGTAGAGATTGCGCTATCGTGTTTACATAGTTTGAAATTGTTGCAGTTCCAGAATATCCACCAAGGTTGTTTACGTTATGCCACGTGCTTGCGAAATCTTTCTGGTCGCCCATGTTCAAAGTATCTCTCACAATGTATAGGAGATCCGAAACGGCCCCAGCAACTGGCAGGAACTCCACAACTGATGGATAACGGTTATACCCTAGGTACGAAGCCTGCGCTGTTGGTGTAATAAACGTTGGGCCGGTAATCGTGGTGTTTGCACCCGTAGTTGGAGCGGTCATAGACGTAACCTGTGGGTTCGGGGCGGTGACCGTCCACCCATTGGCGGAGGTTACTGTGCTCCTTGGAATGGAAGTTCCGCCAAAATACCAGAGCCATACCCCAGCATTTATCCCGGTAACTGCCAAGATGTTTGATTCACCGTTCCACGCGAGACCGCCTGGAAGCGGATTTGGTGAGAAGCTTATAGTTGATCCGCTTTGATGCGTTTCAATGTAGCTACCATCATTTTGACGCGTATAAATTGCTATCACGCTGTTGGTGAGATTGTTTGTCTTTGTCGCAGACACTGAGCCCGTTGATGATGTCGCTGCGATGTCTGCGTTTGTTAGTGCATACGATACAGTATCCGATGTCACCGCCGTAACTGTAAACGTGCCATTAAATGGTGAGGCAACGCTTGAAACAGTAATTGAATCCCCGGCAACATAGGTATGGCTTGCAAGGTTTCCAATATTAAGCGTTAGTGTCGCCACATTGCTTACAATGCGTCTTGAGGTTACGCTCAAAGAAACCGTGTTGCTGTGCGTTCGGTTGAACATAACTGCAAGGCGAGTGCCGTCTGGGCTCCATCGCATTTGAGCAATTGGCTTGTCAACACCGGTTGGGACGAGTGTTGTGGCGGTTCCAGATGGGTATGTAATTGCACCCTTCAGGAACTCTGCGGTATCTGTCCCCCCAGAAGTTGCAGCAACAAACCTGAATCCAAACTTAGCGTTTTCAGCCGGCGGCAAAATTCCCGCAGTCCCAATCGTCCCGCCAGAAGAAGCCACACCATGCCAAGAGTCCGCGGCGGTTAGTGTTGGGTTTGTTATTGCGTATATGTTATGGATAGGATTAAATTCAATGTCCGCCCAGAAATTTGCAAGTTTTGTTCCAGTTTGATTTGAACTGTTTGCCGTTGTCGCCCAGAACGCGGTCGCCGTTTGTGCCCCGCCCCTAAAGATTCGCATGCCAACTGCATTTGAACCAATTGCCTGACCAGATCCAGCATGGTGCCACATATGCATCCCCACGCCGTTATTGCTAGTTCCTGGTCTGACCTGCCAAACTCCAGCAACCTGCCAGGTGGAGTACTGATCTGTCGCGCTCGTTGGCGATGCGTTATAACCGACTGGCGCTGGGTTGCCACCAGCATTGTACCTAAATATTGCCGTGCGGTAATCAGACGTAGAGCCGGTACTTCCCCAATAATAAATCATTGCCCACGTGTCATCAAGAACAACAATTGGGTAGGTAAGAAAATACGACCCGTTTGACGATGTCCACAACTGACTGTTGGAGCTGTAGTTTCCTTCTGCGTTATACCACTGATTCTGGCCAGCGTAATTAATTGCCGACGCGCTCGTGGTCGCAACAGATGTCGGCCCGGTTGCGCTAATGCCAACTATCCCAGGCTGCTGATTGCTGTTATATGCAATAAGGACAAATGTGTTCTTGGCTGGGTTTAGCCCAATGCCCCTGTAGTAGGAAGGGTTGCCGCCAGTGGTTGTAATTGCAACCCCAGTTTGAGATGCAAGCCCCGTCGTTACTGATGTCGGGTTAAATGTTATTGGGGCGGTTGCGGTGATTGCGGTAATAAAAGAGTTTGCGCGCCCGGTAACATTGAGCAGGACATTTCTTCGGTTGCTGGATGTTGGGACAATCTCATGCAGCGTGTTTGCAGCCGGTTGCGTAAGTTGCCCAAACTTCTTTTCTGTCCTTGCCATTTAATATCTCCTTAATTAAAAAAGATATACGCCATGTATTCGTCTGCAGATGCCCATTTCAATCCTGTTGCCGCCGAGGAGTCAGCCGTAAGCACGGCATTGTTTTCCCCAACCGGAAGGTTGTCTGGGACCCCGTTTCCTGTTGCCGCGATAATATCACCCTTAGCGGTAACCATTGCCCTTGGGATAGAAATCGCCGCTGCATTTTCCGCAGTGCTCTGGGCGGTTGCGGCATTTGTCGTGGCGGTGACCGCCTGATCATACGCGGTCTTTACGGCGGACGGGGTGGCGCCAATATCTGTAGCCGTGCTTGTTACCGAGGTAAGGTAGCGAGCCTGAAGCTGAAGCGCAGACCATGTATCGGTGCCGTTTCCAACCTTAATATACCCAGTCGTGGTGTCAATACCGATCTCACCCTCAAGGAGGACGGGGTTGTCTGCCGACCATTGTGCCGATGTGGCACGGCGCAGCTGGATCGTAGCCTCTCGATCCTGGGGGCTAAGAAGGAGGTTAATGATGGCTTCCATTGACATGATCATACTAAAAATAGACGATAAATCAAGTCCTAGACGTTCTGGTGCGACCCTGCTATGATCGGTGCCAAGGAGGCTATCAATGTCTTATCAGGTTATTGACAATCTTATCGGTCGTTCTGCCCTTGAGTCCATACAGGGCGTCATGCTGGGGGCAGATTTCCCTTGGTACCTACACCATAAGGTCAAAAAGGACCTCCACCTTGAAAGCTCTCGTGAATTATATAATTTCCAGTTTATTCACAACTTCTATAGCAACCATGCGCCATCAAGTCAGTACGCAGAGATCTTAAACCCAATCCTAGAGGCGATTGACCCTGCGGCGATCATTCGTATCAAGGCAAACCTGACGCCAGCAACCCCAGACATTATTGAGTATGGCATGCACACGGATTACGGGCTTGGCGGAACGACGAATCACTCAGGAAAAAGTGCAGTTTTCTATCTGAACAACAATAACGGGTATACGCTCTTTGAAGACGGGACTAGGGTTGAGTCGGTTGCTGGCAGGCTACTTGTTTTTGATCCACACATGGCACATACGGGATCAAGTTCTACAGACACAAAGAATAGGGTTGTAATTAACTTTAATTACTTTGAGTGGAACAAAAAGCCTTAATCTCTGTACAGCCACATATCGCTATCTTCAACCCACACCTTGCCTAGGGAGACCTGCATTCCCAGTTCCTTTGCCCTTTTGTATGCGAGCTCTCCTGACCTCTTGCCGTAAAACGTCTCTACTCCCTGCAATCCCTTTGTAATGAGGTAGAACTCGGCATACGGGGACCAGGACGCATACAGCCCCAGACCGCCCCCCTGCTGATAGATAACCTCCCAGATATCAACATCCTCAATCTTGATTTCCCTTTTGTAGTCCCAATCTTTTTTGGGCGGCAGGGAAACCGATTCGGAGTTCATCCAGTTTTGATCAAATAGTTCATCGTTCCACGGATCAACAAAAATGTTTTTCGTTGTTTTGAACTGAGGCATAGAACGCTACTATATCGCATACCTTACAATGACAATTCCCCTGTAGCCGTTGCCGCCAGTCCAACTGTTTGCGGTTCCGCCAGCACCGCCACCTCCGCCGAAGTATGTTGCGGCAGACCCGTTGCTTCCCGCTCCGCCAGCCCCTCCGCCGCCAGAACCACCCGCCCCACCGGAGCCTATTCCGTTGCGAGATCCGCCACCACCACCGCCAGCATATGTTTGAGATGTTCCTGAAATAGACGAGCTCGCACCATTCCCACCAAAATGTGAGGTGCCAGAAGTTGAGCCGTTGGTGTTGTTTCCTCCGGCCTGTGTTGCCCCACCACCACCGCCGCCGCCATAGCCAGCTTGACCACCTGTGCCGCCAGAGTTTCCCTGACTGGCAGTTCCGCTACCAGCAGAGCCACCTCCAGCTGCACCGCCGCCGCCTGATCCGCCACTGATTCCTGTTGTGCCACCACCAGTAGATCCGCCACCACCTCCTCCAATCGCCGTGAATGAGGAGAATACCGTGTTTGATCCGCTTGTTCCCCTAATTCCAGATGCTCCAGCATTTACTGGCGCCCCAGAACCGCCGTCTCCAACCGTAATGGAGTATGTGGCTGCGGTTACGGCAAGATTTCCTGAAATAAATCCGCCCGCACCGCCGCCGCCACCAGCGCCTTGGTCTCCTTGGTCTGTTCCGCCACCACCGCCTCCAGCAACAACAATATATTCCACTGTGCCAACGCCAGCAGATACGAATGAAAAACTTCCTACGGAATCAAATGTGTGAATTCCATAACCGCCAGCCTGCGTGTAGGTTCCACCCGTTGAGCCAAACAGACCCGCTGCCCTGCCGAATCTTCCCTGTGGCCCAAATGATCCCCTGACGCTGCTTATAAATGGCATGACGGCCTAGAAGTTAAGCGATGAGGACCCGTAGACAATCCATGCGGCGGAGGCTGTGCGCTGCATGGTAAAGCTAAAGATGTCAATTTTTCCAACAGATGAGGTTGGGGTTGGCGCACTTCCTCCTGGCCACCTAATTGTTTGACTGGCTCCTTCAATCTGGAATGTAGAAGGAATGTACCCGGTCGCACCTTGAGTCACAAACACGTTTACTGTCTGAATCCTGTTTACAGTTTCTGGAACACCCGTTACGTTAAATGTCATTGCGCCAGTCGGGGCGGTGGCAATGTAGAAAATATTCCCATCGGTCCACACCATTGTGCCCACGTTGGTTGCGAGGGTCACTGGAACAACGGTTTCAGTAAGTTCCTGGACAGTCATGACGCCACTAAATGTTGCTGCTCCGCTCAACGATAGCGAGTTTGACCAGCGGAGGCCAGTTGCCTCTGCCGAGTCGGCAACAAGGATTGTGTTATTTGCGCCAACCGCCACGTTGTCAACGACCCCATTTGCCGTTGCCGCAATCAAGTCACCCTTTGCTGTTGCTATCGTGGCTTGAATTGCTGATGCAGCCGCAGCAGTTGCTGCGTCTGCGGTTGTTTGTGCGGTTCCTGCGGTGGTAATGGATGTTGTCGCTAGGTCGTAGGCGGCCTTCACTGCCGACGGGGTTGCTGCTTTTGTCGTGCTTGAAGAGTTTGTCACACTTTCAAGCATGACGATTCCCTTGACGCTTGTTGTTGCGTCTGCTGGAAGGTCGCCCTTAAAGGTAATCCACGTTGAGCTTGACGAGTCATAGACGTATCCGACATCGCCATTGTCTGACTCAATCCAGATGTCACCGTTGGCCGGGCTTGATGGAGCAGTTGCCTGACGCGTTACTTTTGCCTTAGTTGCTGCAAGGTCGTATGCAACCTTTACGCTTGCAGGCGTTGCCGCGGCGCTTGTAGATGTGCTTGAAGTTGAATCTACTAGGTCAACATCAAGAGTGTTGCCGCTTTTTGTTAGCGCAATACCTGCGGTAATTTGACCGGCGCCAGAAAACTGCGTAAATGTCAGCGAGGTGCTTCCGACTGTTATTGGGTCGTTTGTTGTCAAAACCCAGCCGGAATCGGCGTTAGCTGTTCCCTCTGATGCAAACGTAAAGAATCCAGATTTCACCTCAGCACTCACATCGCAATCGGTCGCTCGAGACCACGACCCGGCTGCGGCAACGTAAATACCGTTCTGCGTTCCATCTGTCTGGCTCTTCGCAAGAATTCTGTCACCAGCGACCACCGTGACACCGTCAATGGTATCTAGGCCAGACAGGTCTGAGTTCTCTGTTGTGGCAACCCGCACGCTGGCCTTGACGTCAAGACCGTTCACTAGGGCGTCAACGTATGACTTTGTTGTCAGGTGGCTTGCGCTGCTTGGGGTTCCGCTTGCGCTAATAAGGTTAACGGAGAAATTTCCGCTTGCATCACGCTTAACAATTTTGCTTGCGGTGTTATTTGCGGTTGCGCCAGAAAGCTCTGCGTAGTCAGAAGCTGATAGCAGGCCAGCATTTGCGTTGCTTGCAATATCCACATTGGTTGTAAATGGCAACGATGCCCAAGCAGTAGATCCGTCTCCGACCTTGATTCTGTCTAGCGTCGTGTCATAGCCGATTTCCCCGTTTGCAAGGACAGGGTTGGCTGACGCCCAGTTGGCAGAGGTATCTCGCCTAAGAAGGATTCTAGTTGCCATCGTTTGTCACCCCTGATTCGTCTTCGTCAAAAATTTCTTCCACAGCGTTTGGGTCTTTCCAGGCATAGGTTTCCAAATCGAGAACCCACCCTTCCGCTATTTGATGGGGCCAGTAAAATGCATCTGCCTGCTCGTCATAAACATAGCCTATGCCTGCATAATTTTTCCTAAGCGGGACCCCGCCAAGGGCGTGAACCCCAGCGTGGGTATTATACGATGTCTGAATCCATCTTCCACCGAGCCCCAAATCTGCCGCTAAGTACTCTTGCCCTCTATGCTCGTGCTCATCTGGAATGACTAGGACCCTGATGACTACGTTGTCTTTATCAATTTCAGCAAAGTGAGCCATATTATGCCAGTGTCCTAATAATAATTATCCCAGACCCACCGGTCCCCCCACCGTATCGCGCCGTGCCACCACCACCGCCGCCTGCATTTGTCCTTCCAGACCCAGCCCCAGACCCGGTAGTTCGGGTCCGACCTCTTGAATCTTCATAATAATACTGATACCCGCCAGTTCCACCGCCATAAGCACCGCCGTTGTTCTGCGAGTACGCGTACCATTCTCCGCCGCTTGCGCCACCGCCACCGGCGCCAAGGCCCGTCAGATTGCTTAGCGCTGTTCCGTCTGCACCGGTAACGTCTCCGCATGCAGAAATCCATGAGTTGTATACAGTGGTGCCGTTTCCTCCAGAGTATCCCCACGGTCCGTTAAGGGGCTGGTTTCCCCAGCCGCCCTCCTGTGCCGCCCCTCCACCGCCCGCGCCATTATTTCCAGATGGGAATGATTTTCCAGACCTCCCAGTGTTGAACCCCTCCCCCTCGCCACCAATAAATCCTTGACCGGCAACTGGAGACCCCCCCCCACCATTGTAATTTCCACCGCCCCCAGATCCACCTGCGTTACCTGTCACAGAGTTTGAGTTTCCGCCAGCGCCGCCACCATACCCAATTGAACCAGAAACAAAAGAGCCGTTAAATTGAATTCCAGAATCTCCGCCATTTGTATTATTTGCACCACCAGCCCCGACAAGTGCAGTCAGAGTTCCTGATGGAATTTCTAATTTATCATTGTAAAGAACGCCACCCCCACCGCCGCCGCCCTCATAATCATTTCCACTAAATCCACCGCCACCACCACCGCCGACACAAAGAATTTCACATAGCCCTGGGGATACAACAGTGAAAGTTGCAGTTAATGGAAATGCGTGATAAACATACCCACCAGACGTTCTTTGATTGGCGCTAGATATCACGGCTGGCGGCAACTTTCCAGCCCTACGAATAGAGCCTACTGGTGCAAACGTGGATTTTACACTTGCAAATATTGGCATATTAGAAATTTAGAGCAGAGGACCCATATACAATCCACTGCCCGCCAGAGGTTCGCTGCATGTTAAATGAAAAGATATCAATTTTCCCCGCGCTTGAGGTTGGCGTTGGCGCAGTGCCTCCCGGCCATTTTATTGTTTGAGCAGCTCCGCCAATTTGGAATACCGAAGGTATCCTTCCTGTAGCTCCTTGAGTGACGATAGCGACAATTCCATACATCTTAGATCCTGTGGTTGGCAGATTTGTGACATTAAAAGTCATTGCGTCTGTTGGAGCAGTTGCAATGTAGTAAATATTTCCCACCGTCCAGTCAAGAGTTGCAACATTGCTTACAAGCGTTACGTCGGCAACATCTTCAGCAACTTCTTGAAGCTGAACTGCGCCAGTAAATGTTGCAGCGCCTGTAAACGAAGAATCGCCACCAACCGATAGGTTCCCAGAGATCGTGCTGCTTGATGGGTAAATTGCGCTTGCCCACTTTACCCCCATTGGCTGTGCTGAATCAGCCAAAAGCATAGTGTTATTAGCCCCAACAGCTACATTATCAACAGTTCCACTTGCGGTTGCTGCAATAATGTCGCCTTTTGCGGTAACGATGGATTCTGAGATCTTGGAACTAGCAGTTGACAGGGCAGATGCTGCGGTTGTGTCGGCATTTCCAGCAATGGCAATTGTAGTCGTTGCAAGGTCATATGCAGCCTTTACGGCATATGGTGTTGCTGCCTTTGTCGTGCTTGACGAGTTTGTTGCTGATTCCAACATAACAATTCCCTTGACGGAAGACGTTGCGTCTGGAACGGCTGGCGCATCAGCCTTCACGGCGGCCCACGATGATGTGGAAGAGTCGTATATATAAGCCACATCTGCGGCGTCAGAGTCTACCCAAATATCTCCATTGGCCGGGCTTGATGGAGCTGATGCCTGCCGTATTGCCTTTGTTTTTGTTGCGGCAAGATCGTATGCCAACTTCACGCTGTTTG
>Ga0315906_10004365_pt1 | contig 18211 bp, 17 predicted proteins | sample LakEriMetagenome_4_FD_203526 | JGI IMG/M metagenome (GOLD analysis project Ga0315906, IMG submission 203526) | Freshwater fungal communities from buoy surface, Lake Erie, Ohio, United States - Buoy 2 MA122 | ecosystem: Environmental > Aquatic > Freshwater > Lake > Lake biofilm | place: USA... | reverse complement strand
ATGGCGGAAGTGCGGCCGCAACACTAAGGTTGCCGGTGTAGATGAAGTCGCCCGAAGAGCTCAAATTATAATCTCCCGCATTCCCTGTGAAATAAAAACGAATGACACGGTTATTTCCCGAAGTGTCATTAGGCGCCTTCCAGGTCAAGCCCTGATAGGTGTAGCTTCTCTGACTAACTGTGATAACTGAGCCTAAATGACTCAACTCACTTCCATTCACTGCTGCATTTGGATTGGTAGCCGAAAAGCTGCCCACCGGTTGATTGGCAAGATTTAAGGCAAGTATAGAAAATCCCCATCGCCTTCTGTCTGCATTGATATGGTTGATAACGAGACTAAGATCATAACTTGTTCCCGGTAGATATCCGCTTACAGGTAATCCGCTAAGCACGACGCCTCCTCCGGTGTTATTCAATGGATTTCCGGTATGGCAATTCCTGCAGGTGTTGGTAGTTACGCCGGTATAACCTTGGGGAGGAATATAGGAGGAAGCAGGTCTGAAAAAACTGATAGAAGCAAGCCCGCCAATTAACAAAAATAAAATCGAAACAATACCCTTAGTGACTGATTTCATACCGGGGGATTTTATAGAATCATTTGATTCCTTACAAAATTATGGCAATAATCCTTTATCAAATCCCTTACCCTGTCAAACTCCTTTTCAATCTCCTCCGGGCTGCCTTTTGCCTTTGCAGGATCCGGAAAATTATGATGATGCCTTTTGTGATTACCGGGAATGAAGGGACAACGCTCACTGGCGTGGTCACAAACGGTTATCACATGGTCAAATGATATACCGGCATAGTCAGAAACGTGGTTAGAGGTTTGACCTGAAATATTAATTCCATCTTTTTTCATGGTAGCAATGGCACCAAGGTTCACACCATGCGTCTCAACGCCCGCACTATATACCTCTACCCTCTCTCCGCCAAAATGCTTAAGATATCCTTCCGCAATTTGGCTTCTGCAACTGTTACCGGTGCATAAGACGAGTATTTTTACACTCATTAATTCGCTTTTACTTTAGATAATATCGCTTCCTGAACCAAAATGCCACGTTCACCAGGGCTATCAGAGCCGGGACTTCCACTAATGGACCAATGACACCGGCAAAGGCCTGACCGCTATTGATTCCAAATACCGCAATGGCAACAGCGATGGCCAATTCAAAATTATTTCCCGCTGCAGTGAATGCCACCGAAGCATTAGTTGAATAATCGGCTCCCATCTTTTTACCAATAAACAGACTGATCATGAACATGATGGCAAAATAAATGACAAGTGGAATGGCAATGGTTAATACATCCATCGGAATCTGAACAATCATCTTTCCCTTCAAACTGAACATCAGCACTATGGTGAGTAACAAGGCAATCAACGTTATTGGAGAAATAAGGGGTAGAAAGTGATTATCATACCAATCGACCCCTTTGCTGCTTCGTAGGAATTTTCTGCAAATCCAGCCTCCGATGAAGGGTATACCCAGATATATGGCAACGCTTTCCGCAATCTGACCTACAGATAATTGTATTGCAGTGGTATCCATTCCAAAAAAGGGAGGAAGAATCGTCAAAAAGAAGTAGGCATAAACGCTGTAAAACAATACCTGGAAAATACTGTTCAACGCCACCAGTCCTGCAGCGTATTCGCGGCTGCCCTCCGCGAGCTCATTCCATACTATGACCATGGCTATACACCTGGCGAGGCCTATCAAGATCAATCCGGACATATATTCCGGCTGATCGCTCAGGAAAATGACGCCAAGTATGAACATCAGCAGGGGACCGATAATCCAGTTCAGAAAAAGAGAAACACCCAGCACTTTCCTGTTTGAAAAAACTCTTCCCATTTCTTCGTAGCGAACTTTGGCAAATGGCGGAAACATCATCAGTATCAATCCAACTGCTATGGGTATATTGGTAGTCCCGGAGGACATTGATTCAATCCCTTTTGAAAAACCCGGGAAAAAATATCCGAGTGATACTCCCAACAACATGGCTGCAAGTATCCATACGGTAAGGAAGCGATCTAAGAATCCAAGTTTTTTTCGCTCCGCAGGAGCACAATGCAAATCAGTCATTTTGAATTTCTTTATTCCGGCGAATCAGCAGCAGCCTCCACCGGGCATACAGCTATTAGCTGATAATGGCTTTTCGGCATACACCGTGATACTGAAAATACCGCTGTCACCTGACTTGAAAGACTTCAAGTCAACCTCTGAAAGATACCTGCTTAAAATATCATCCGGAATAGTGATAACTTTTTCTTTTTGAATGATGACATTCTCAAACTTATTCATCCGGATGAGTTCAAGGTATACCTCTTTCTGTATGGCACCGGATACACATCCGGCATACATCTCAGCATCATGACGAAGAGCCTCGGGTAGGTCACCGACCAATACCACATCCGAAATACAAAAATGTCCTCCCGGCTTCAGTACTCTGAAAATTTCCTTGAATACGGCATTCTTGTCGGGCACCAGATTCAATACACAGTTGCTGACAATAACATCGACTACATTAGCGGTGATGGGCATTTTTTCTATATCCCCCAGCCTGAACTCCACATTATTGAATCCGAGTTTTTCAGCATTTTCCCTTGCTTTGGCAATCATGGCAGGCGTAAAATCAATCCCAATTACTTTTCCGGTTTCTCCCACCTCATGTCTGGCAACAAAACAGTCATTGCCTGCGCCGCTCCCGAGGTCTACCACCATATCACCCGGCTTGATGCCTGCATATTGAGTTGGCAGGCCGCAGCCTAAACCCAAATCCGCATCGGACTGATAACCCTTTAATGAGTTATAATCCTCTGACATGATGTTATAGACTTCGGTAGAGCATCCGCCCGCGCCGCAGCAGGAACTCATATTGACGGTCTTATCCTGATTGGCAATGTCGGAATATTTATCCCTTACAATGCTTTTCAACTCTTCGTTTGACATGACAGGTTTCATAGTATTCGGTTTATGTACAGCAATTTGGATTAGTGGTAACAAAACGATTAAAAAAATCACCCAGCAGTTGCGAAGCTCTCTTCCATTCCTTTTCATTGATACAATAGCAAATGGAAACACCCTCTATCTCTCCTTTGATGAGTCCCGCCTCCTTCAGCTCTTTCAAATGCTGAGAAACTGTGGACTGGGAAATAGGAAGCTCCTCGACTATGTCACCGCAAATGCAACTCTTCCTTTTCAGCAATAAATCCAGTATGGCTATTCTCGCAGGATGAGAAAGAGCTTTTGAAAACCTTGCCAAAGCCAATTCGCGGCTAGTGTAATCTATATTCTTCGTAGCACCCATTAATCGCAATATTACGATATATTATTTAGTTTTTCCTCCGTCAGCATTTTAAATTATTATTAATTCTAATTAATAGCTCCTCTTCCGAGGACCATAAATTCATTAATTTTAACTCCAAGTAAATCTCAATTATGAAGATTCTCAAACTATTGATCGTTCTCATTATCCTGTGTCAGATAAGTTACGCTCAAAGAACCATTTCCGTTTTCAACGATATTTTATTTTATGACGGCTATGCCGCCACTGTGGCAACACCTGCGCCGCCGGCCGGCATCATCCGGCACAGAAACGATCTCTACGCCAGAAAGCTGACTAATGCCGAATTGAATTCGATTGGTGACAGCCTTCAAATGAAAGTTTCCATCAAGGCGGCATGTGATAACTATGATCGCATCGGCAATGTCAATATTGCCTTCGTTCCAAAGGATAGCAACAGTTATAATCCAAATTACGTTGCGAGAATAGAAGTAGGTCGTTTCATCACGCCTTTTATGGATAAAAACAAGTCTCCCAACATTGTCACCTATAGCTATCAGGTAAACAATATAGCTTCTATCTTAAAAGATAGCCTCATACTGAGCCAATTTGATATCTGGATGGAACTCGAAGTATTCGGTGTTCCCTATGCTGCGAACACACAAATTGCAGGCTGCAGCGGTAGAAAAGATGTCTTCTATGGTTCACTTCAATTAATTACTTCAGGTGATAGTGCACAACAACAAGATAATGTGGTTATTCCGCTGTCCATGAAAAAGAACCTCAATAATTATAATATCAATGCTACTGATACCTTAAGCAAAACAACCAGAAGAGTCAGATTTCAATTACCGGTAGATATTGAAAATGCAACATTTTTTTACATTACTTCCAATCATGGTGCAGGTACCAACGGGGAGGAGTATGTGAGGCGTAAACACTACATATACGTAAACGACACATTGCGCACTACCTATATTCCGGGTAGAACCACTTGTGAACCATTCCGCCAATACAATACCCAGGCGAATGGCATTTATGGTTCCACAGTGAAGTCCGATGCCCAGTGGCAATCTTTCAGTAACTGGTGCCCCGGAGACAAGATAGATATCAGAGTGATCAATATGGGCAACTTGGCTGCTGGCAATCATGATTTCATGATCAGGGTGCCCGATGCTGTTTTCTCGGGATCAGACGGATATTTCCCTTTTTCTGTGTATTTACAAGGTAAAAAATCTTCAAATTCAGTTACAGTGACTCCCATCATACCGCCTGTTCATGATGAACCCTGTAATGCGATTTCACTGGGGGCCACCGCCTCTTGCAACTATACCCTTTCATCAAACAATAACGCTACCTCCACACCTGCGGTTCTAACTCCTATCTGTGGCGGTTATCAGGGCAAGGATGTCTGGTTCAGGGTAACGGTACCTTTCGGAGGAGCATTGAAAATCCAACTTCAGTCGGGAACAATGACAGAAGCAGGATTGGCAGCTTACACGGGTGCTTGTAACAGCCTCAGTCCTATCGCTTGCAGTGAAAGCAGCGGACCTGGTATGATGCCAAATCTGCATTTAACAGGACTTGGCGCCAACAGCTCTCTTTGGTTAAGGGTTTGGGACAAGAATGGCAATAATCCGGGAACTTTTAGCATTTGCGCCTTGGTACCCCCTCCAACTAATGATGAGCCCTGCAATGCCATCGGGTTGAATGTGGAAGGTAGCTGTGGCTTTATCAATTATAGCAATCTGGCTGCTACCGCATCTTCTTCTTTTCCCAATCCCCCATGTGCCAACTATCAGGGAGGAGAGGTCTGGTTCAAGACGGCAGTACCTCAAAATGGTTTCATCAAGCTGGATACCAAGGCCGGCACTAGTTTTAAAAATGGCGGAATGGCTGTGTATACAGGAAAATGTGATAGTCTTGTTTTAGTTGCATGCGATGATAGTTCCGGAGAAGGTGATATGCCTATGATCACTCTTGAAGATTATGAAGGGGAAGATAGCATATGGATTGCAGTGTGGCAATATGGCGGCACGGCAACAGGTACCTTTAGCATTTGTCTGAGCGGCAAATCGGTCATCAATGATGAGCCCTGCAGCGCCGACATACTCACAACCGAAAAATCCTGTTTCTATACGCTGACAAGTAATCGTTATTCCACACCCTCTGCCAATCCTCCTTCCGGATGCGGAGACTATTTTGGTAAAGATGTTTGGTATCGTGTAAGAGTAACCGATAACAAAAGTTTGAAAATAACGACACAATCTGACACATTGGTTGATGCCGGTATGGCCGTTTACAGAGGAACCTGCAGCAACTTGCAGCTTATTACTTGTGATGAAAGTTCCACCGGTGACAAAATGCCAACAATCACGCTGGACAGCGTCATTACAGGAGAAGATTTATGGATCAGAATCTGGCAGCAGGATAACGGGCCATCAGGTACATTTAAAATTTGTGTTACCTCAGGCGGCGATGCCCAATCAGGAAAACCGGTATTCGGCCCAAATCCGGCAGACAATCAGGTTTTCGTTTACCCAACGGATGATTGCGAAATAAGAATCGTTGACTTGAAAGGAAATGTGATATACAATAGGAAACATGCTGCCGGTATTGTTCGCATCAACACATCAGCTTTTGCATCCGGAGTGTTCATACTGCAATTAAGAAGCGGCTCGGTATCCGAATCCGCAAAATTGATCATAGCACATTGATGGAATAAATCTCGTTAAAGAACCTATACTGTTTATCCTTACCGATTCAACTGTATCTGCTTTATCTGTACACCCTTGATGTTATCGAGGCTGACTGTATTTTTTCTGCCTCGGTGCAGGATATCAACCGACTGCAGGTCATTGGTCAATGGTATTCGGGCATAATGGATATAGGCGGGCATACTCATCCAACATCTGGTATCAGCTTGTTCGGAAAGCGTACTGTACATATTGACTATTAATCCTGCAAGCATGCCTAAATTTTCTGCTTTCTCCTGATTTTTTTTCTTTTGCTCTTCTGAGGTATTATCTTTTTCAGATTTCTTGTTTTTGTTTTCAGCAGTGCTTTCCACTGCCTTTTGAGCGCCAACCTCGGCCAGTTTTTTAGTTATAAATCTTGCCATGGCCTTTGCAATTTCTTCAAGATAGCGTTGATCCAATACCATCATCGATAGTGTATTTAAATCTTCTGCCAATGAGGCAGTCACCTCTTTACCTCCATAGCTTATCCTCGGGGATTCTGTTTTGCCGTAACTGGCCCTGTAAACTGGGAGCGCAATTCTGAGGCTGCGAAATTCATTCAATTTGTCTGAAGGAATACCATAGTAAGCGTTATTGAAAGGAACATCAATCAATTGGCCTCTTGAATCCCTGTATTGATAATATCCTCCGCCTCCGGCATTGCTGAGAAAAATGTTACTCGCCTCCTTCACCGGTGCCGTCCCCTCCTCGATCAGGAGCACCAATTCACGTTCGGACCGTGCGTCCATATTCAGGTTTTGACCAAGTATTTTTTCGTAACGACTTAACTCGTCGGTAAAACCCATTTTGTATGCGGCATAAAACAAATCCTGTTTCAGCTGAGGCGGCATGCTGACACCATAATATGGATCGGATGCGTTGAGGTATACATCAACCGCATTTCGGTAAGCTATGAAAGCATTGTTCCAGTCGCCGGCAGCCTCATAAATAAGGCCTTGCATATTGAATAGAAAAGGATCCCGGCTATAACGGGATGTTTTATCCTTGAATTTGTCTTTTAAGCGGTTGGCTGCAAGGGTCATTCTTCTCACCTCCACTAAAGCGGCCTCCATATTACCTTGCTTCAGATAATTGATGGCCTTGCAGTAATTCACCATCCACCTTTCAAACTCCTCGCCCCTGTATGTCTCCATCATTGGATTGACGAGATTGCCTATCGCCACATCACCGACATTCTTGAAATTAGACTCGAGTAGGGCGTCCGCCGAATTTAGATATTGATTGCTTTTTTCAGGTTGATTGTTGAGCATATACAATCTGCCAAGCTCCATATTCAACAAAAGTTGATTTCTTCTTTTTTTGAAAAACTTGTTTTTCTCAATATCCCGTATTGCCCTGTCGTATTTCCCGTACTTCAAATCGGTAGAGTAATTGACTATCTTGCGATGATAGCTGCTGCAACCATAAAAAATGGGCCATATCAGCAAAGCGATAAAAGCCCATTTCTTATTCAGATTCATCTTGAAAACCAATTTTTATCCCGAGTAGAAAAAACCGTTGAAAATCGGTCATTAATTTTTTACAAACTTGGATATTTTCTTGTCACCAATCCAGACAATCTCGTTGGTCTCTATATTGGTAAGCTCCAGATTCACCTGGTAGGTTACTGTTTTCTTACGCTTGTGCGCATCTACGATAGAATTAATGGAGCCCTGTAAAATATAATCTGCTCCGTTTTCCATGCCGAACTTCTTCATGGTGGCTGCAGAGGCGTTAGTCTGCTGATCAGCCTTTTCCGCACGCATCTCCTCCCTTTTCTTTCCGCTTTGCACCAAACCCACCTTAGTACTGGTAATGAAAGAGCGCTCAAGATCCTTCATAAATGTCTCAGCTTCGATATGCTCGTGACTCTTATTGCTGACCATGCCGACAATAACCACAGGTTTCTTTCCTTTCGCTTGTGCATGGTTCATCAGCCAGGCTTCTCCCAAACATTGATTGATCATTTGCTCTGCAGTTAGGCGACTATCGGTATTATTCCATGAACCACTGATATCAGGCGTTTCGCCGGGTTCTATCCGGGTTACTTTATGGGCGCAGGAGGCCATGAAAAGACTGAAAACCGTAATGAATGCAAAATGAAAAATTCTCATGATTAATCTGGGTTTTATAATAAAATACACTTTTAAAAATCACCAATTATAATATCCCCAATAAGGGCGAGGCCATCCCATATAACCGGGATTGCAACTGCGTAGCATAACAGGCCTGTTGATTCTGGCAAGTGCCCTTTCCTGGCGGCGATTGATTCTATTCTGCTTCTTTTCCTCTTTGAAGGTGCTCCAGTCAAATGCCTTATAGGTGTTTTGCTCCGTGGTATTCATAGAGGCAAGGAGCTTGTCTTTCTCAGACATATATTTCTGCCGACTTATGGCATAGTTAGGATTTTGATTGGGATCCTGCAAAACCTCTTGCGTAAAAGCTGTACTTGTTATAAAAATTGACAGCGATAAGAAAAAATATTTCATATGGCTAATTTTCAATGAAGTTACCGAAAAATCAACCTCCACCCTTTTAAACAATTGTTAATAGGATGAAATTACTACCATAAAACGTGGCTAGCCGATAAGGCTATAAGTAGCTTAACAATCAATTGGTTAATAAATACTTCCAGGCATTGTCGAAAGCGGGAGCCACCGCACCGGTTGATGTCTTGGGTACATAGGCATCCAAACACGTAAGATTATGGTCGGGAACTGCCAACGATAAAGCCGGTGTGGCAGTAGTGATGAGTCGGCGAGTATTGCCGTAAGGAATACTGTTATTATCAATATTCACCGCGGTTCCCGGCAAACTGATATCATTCAGCTGTGTCTGCACATTTACATAATTGAAAACCTGATCCTTGGGGCTGATAAAGGAATAAAGCTTTGAAACCGATGTTTGTCCCGCATCAAAAACCCACGCGGCACTTTTACCCAGATTACTGTTCCAGTCAATGGAGGCAAAGCTAAGAGACCGGTCTACTGCAACTTGCTTGGAAATATACCAAGCGTGTCCTCCGCCTTGTGAATGACCGGCAATAGCTACGTTTGCCCAGTTGACATTTCCATTAACGAGATACTGCCCCCAGTTTTGTGTGGGATAGGTTTTACTCAGGTGTTGTAATAGGCGGAGCAGCCTGCCTCTGATGCAATTATTGGTATCAACCGAGACAGCCAGGGTTTGATTGCTGCCGTCAAATATCTCTTTTCTGCACCTACCGAATTCCAGGTTGTCAGGATTGGTACCGGAAGCCACATACAGTTCCGAACCATTGGGATACATGAGTCCGATGGAATGATAGCCTAATGATGCTGCCTTTTTAACGATCAATTTATATGCGGAAGGAAAGCCTGATGTGCCGGGAAGAAAAACAAAAAGTTTGTTTCTCGCAGCTACCCTGGTATCCAATGCAACATAATGCGCATTATTATACAATATAATTTTGCTGTTGGTAGTAGAGGGTAATATGGAATATTCGAATAACTTACCGCTAACTCGATGTTGTGCTTCACCTATCGATGAGTTAAGTTCAGACTTACTACAGGAAAAAAAAAGTAGAGCTATTGAAATATAAATGCAGGTGCGCATAATGAGTGGTTAATTAAATCAGTTTTGTTAGCAGCTAAAGTTAATCCTTTTATCGCTTGGGCACTATTGTCTTGATTTCGGAGATATGCAAGCTTAGGGGCAGAATTAAAAAATACAACTGATTTTCAATATCTTACTTTGCAATGTAACTATTTGACATTTTTTAAAACATTTCAAGTGAAATGATGAAATCCTCTCGGGCACATATTATCATATTATTGCTGACAACTTTTCTCTTTTATTACAATTCTGTTTCCAATGATTTTGCGCTTGATGATGCGCTTGTTTTGACAAATAACGAATTGGTTCATCAAGGAATAAGAGGTATTCCGGATATTGTATCACATGATGTTTTTTATGGCGCTACCCGGTCAGAATCGAAGCAGCTCAGCTGGAGATATCGCCCAATGTCTCTCATCAGCTACGCTGTTGAATATACAATTTTCAAAGAGAATGCAAGCGGATATCATTTTATGAATCTGCTCTATTACGCTTTATTGGGAGTAGTATTATACCGCTTTCTTTTCAAATGGATTTTCCCCGCTAGAGCCTTTGCTTCTTTTTTGACAACAATGATATTTATAGCCAGTCCTGTGCATCCCGAAGTAGTGGCCAATATCAAAAGTCGCGATGAAATTTTTGCCTTGCTTTTTTTAATTCTTCACATTGATGCTGCCTTGAAATACATGACTCAAAGGAAAACATCCGCCCTGCTAACTGCATCTCTATTTCTGTTGCTTGCCCTCATGTCAAAGGAGATTAATGTGATCGCGCTGGCAATGACTCCTGTTTTATGGTTTGTTTTAAACCGAGAAAGCGTCAGAACTGCCCTTCTCAAATCTATTCCCTTTCTGCTCATTGGCGCCTTGTTTATCCTCATGAGGGTATGGATCAGTCCCATACCGAAAGATCAGAATAACATCATGAGTGATCCGTATTTTCTTGCTGTTGGATGGCAAAAACTGGCCACTATCGTATTTGTTCTGTTGAAATATATGCAGTTAATGATATGGCCCGACAATCTCATATTTGATTACGGCTTCAATCACATTGCTTATTATAGCTTTAGTGATCCCGTCGTGATGATATCATTTTTGCTACACCTGTCTCTATTGGCCTGGGCTACTATCGGTTGCTTCCGAAGGGAATCCGCCGCTATGTTCATGCTTTTTTATCTGGGAGGCATTTTTTTACTTTCCAATGCCCTTTTAAAAGTCGGCCCTCCCTTGGCTGAAAGGTTTCTGTTCACACCGGGTCTATTCTTCATCTTGGCAATGGCTATTTTGCTTGACAATCTGATCCGGAAAAAAATTGAGGAAAAATACAAGAAGCCATTACTCGCCTTCACACTAGTATATCTTGGACTTTGTTTTTCGATTGTACGGGCTCGGAATTTTGAATGGAAAAACAATGCCACTCTTTATTTCGCAGATGTAAAAAAAGCGCCTAACAGTTTCCGCATCCAGGCTTTTTGCGGCATGACGCTTTTATCTGGGGTGGATGAAATATCAGATTCGACAGAACGTGTGCAGATGATCCGCGATGCAATTGGTTATTTCCAAAAAGCATATTCCATCTACCCTGATTACGGACCCATGTATCAGGACTGGGGCTCTTGTTATCAGCGCCTTGGGAACATAGACAGTACCGAATGGGCCTGGTCAAGAAGCAAACAATTGCTTCCTGATAGTCGTTTTCATCAGCAGAATGAAGAAATGCTCTCTACGATGAAATACAATGCCTGCGTCGCAGAATATCAACGGGTGAAAGGCAGCATGAATATTCCTCAACTTTTGGAGATACAGCGTCGTTGTGTTTTATACAAACCGGATCTGGCGGCATCCTGGCTATTGTTAGGAAAGTTATATTTCGTCAACCGTCAATCCGACAGCGCGCTGATTTGCTGGAAGAAATCATTTCAACTGGATCCTGCGGAAGAAGAAGCAAAGCAACTGCTGAACCAATATGGAAGATAATTCTTGTTTATTGGACTTCGAGACAATCATCATTGAAATCGCCCCATGCAATGGAATCTTTTGCTGACTCAAACAGATTGAATATTAAAAAACATCCGGCAAAAAATCAGAAAGGAGCTATGGCTCCTTCCAATTGAAATGTTGTCGATCTTTAAATGAACTACGGACTAACTCGGGTTTTTTGAACGAATAAATCTTTGATGTCTGAATAATGCCTTTCTTAACCACCAAAACCAAAGAAAAGCCAGAACAGGATAAACTAGTACAATCCCGTAATTATGATAAATGGCTTGCTGCCATTCGAAATGATGCATGTACATGGTTGCTCTGGTTAACCCACATCCAAAGCACTCTACATTAAACAAAGCCTTGGAAGGACAAAGTTCAAATCCGGTATTGTCAATGGAATCGACTGGCAATATCCATAGCACCAAAGGAAAGGCAAGCAAAGCAAGCATCCAAAGTACATTGAACCATTTATATCTGCTTGCAGGATTAATGAATTTAATCAGTGGCATTTGAAGTAATTATCCCTAAAACAAGATATGATAACATTGTTTTCATGAGATTCTCATGCACGATTATTTATCTTCAAAGTAATCATTCATTTTTACCAACGCATGAATGACGCCCGGTAACCAGCAGCAAAAGGTCAGAATCAGGTTAACAATCCAGGTACTGCCTTTCCAGTCATCCATTACTCCCATCGCTACCCATCCAAAACCTAAAATGGCCAACACTATATATAGTTCTTTTGAAATATCCGAATCTCTCTTCTCACTTCTTTTGAGCATTTTTTGAGCAGCCTTCAGTTTGATGGTTTCCTTTAAGGTCAATTTCTTTCCTGTCAGCTTCTGGTATTGCTTTGGAGTCATTTTTTTGAATATCTCCATACTGCCGCCAATCAACTTTGAAATATCGTCATTAACATAAGTCGTGCTTTGGCGATCCACAGCAGCAGCTCTGATCGGAAAAGAAGCATTGGCGCTCAGTACAGTCATTGCAGCTAAGAAAAAAAATAAAGTAAGTTTTGATTTCATAAAATGAATTTTTAATACTTCCTAAGAATTGAATTTTTTAATCCGGATAATATATAGTTCAACGGAATCGGACCAATTGAGACAAATATACTTTAAAAGGAGATTTTTTCGGTTTTCTGTTCAATAACTTAAAATAGCGGCATACATCCCGTGACCTACAACCAAGATTTTTCTTTCCGGTAAAAGTTTGAAATCATATATCGCTTGTGCTCCTGAAAATTTGATGTCTCTTTTTCCGGTTGTAGTACTAAAAGATATGATTTCACCGGATTGGGTACAGCCCATGACGGTATTCCCCGACAGCTCCTGACTCCAAACACAACCCATATCGGCCAGAGCTGATTGTCTTTTTAGCTTGTTAGTGCCCATTAATCCTAGGCGAGTAAAGTGATAACTGGCAGCCCCCACATAATACAAATCGCCTTCTGAAAATCTCAAATCGTGCACCAGCCCTTTGACTCTTGAATGTTTTCTCCATGATAACAAACCCTTGGACTTCAGGATGGTAGTATTAACTCCGTTGAAAACCGAGGCATAACATAGGTCACCTTCGCTCTTGCATACGGACCATGGAAATTTCCTGTAAGACTTCCAAACCGTTTTCACAATTTTTAGGGATGTGTCGGACAGGGCGATGAATCCTTTTGGCAGCTTTCTCTTCGCTCTCGAAATTGCCGTACTGCCGCCACACAAAAGTATTTTCCCGTCAGGAAATATCTGAAAATCATAAAAGCATTTTGATTTAAACCCCTTGATATCGACCCTTGTCAGGGCCGAATCAATCAAGTTAAACTTGAAAATGGTTGCATCATCGGAAGCGATGAATACAGTATTCTCAAACCGCTCGGCTTTCAAAATGTTTTTTCCACCTAGGGAAAAAGGCATTTTACGATAGCCTCCAGAGCTGTCAAAAGATGTCAGTACACCCCCTTCTCCGCAAGCCCAATATTCATTATCATTGATTTTGGCGAGATGATAATAACTGCTGTCTTCAAAAAAAGTTGGATGCAACAATTTGGCGTTCTGTGCATCGCAGTTAATAGAAAAAAGAGAAACTAGGAAGAGGCTTGAAAATACTATCCAATAAAACATAAGGACAAAATAACAAGTCCTGGCAATAGTTCCAAGAATTGAAAATACAAATAATAAAAGCTTTTGTTCAATTACTTAGGATTCAAAATAATGAAGGCGGAAGGCTCAAGGGTCTTTCAGAATTTCTGATCAATTCTTAACTGGTAAAAATCAGTTCTCCAATTATTTGTTGATTAAGGCTTCATATTGGAATGAAATTCATCTTGTAAAATACTTCCTCCCCACTCCACAACTGTAAATCCCTTTCTTATTTTCTTAAGCGGCTTGAGATTCTGCACAGGAAAATCAATGCTCTCCTGTAGCGGGGTTGTCAGCATCATCACCCGAATAACCGTCTCCGGCTCAGGTATTATTTTCAGCTTGGCCTTCTCTTCGTATTCCTTACCTGCAAAATGGATTAAATTGAAAGGGTTGCTTTCCAATTGTGGTAGCCAATGCATGATAAATTCATTCGCCTCTCTTCTATTTAATCCCAAAAAGGAAAGCTTTTCTTCTAGAAAAGGAGCGGTCTCTTTACCTGCAATAATAAATCCATCCCTGGGAATAATTTGCTTATGCGGTTGCGCTTCCCAAAATAAAGCATAATACTCGAGGCCATGAGTGTCCGTTAAGGTGCCATTGGGTTCCGCTAAAATATTCCATCCATCCGCTGTGTACTTTGGATATGTATGAGTCAAATAGCCTTCGAAATCCAATCTCACACGGACCTCTTGCTTTTGTTCGGGATAGAGATAAATAACAGGTTTTTCCACCCGATCTATCCTCTCCTTAAGTGTCGCCTCCACGCTGAACAAGCCGCCCTCTTTCATATCCACCGATTGCTCTATTCTTTCATAATCCATGGCGCTGATAGTCAAACGATAGTATTCATTGGGAATATTTTTAATAATAAACCGACCTTTCTCGTCGGATAATGCTCCCAATTGGTTGCCATTCCTGTTCGAAATTATAATCTGAGCCATTGGAATTCCCTGACCGTTTTTTAAATCTTTCACCACCCCGTTGATGGTAGAATGGCCACCCCACTTTGATTCCCTGATGATTTCCATTTTTCCTTCTGCATCATCGAAAGGTTTATGCTGCTTTACCGTTTTGCAACCGGAAAGTACTATTGAAAAAATCATTACAATCAAGGCAAAAAATCTCATATTCAGTTTGTTATTTTTTTACCGGGTGATTTTCTTCATAGGTATGGCCCGAATGATATTTTCCAATATCGGGTCGCGGAGTTTGTTGCCAAATAAAGGTATAACCGGTTTCCATAACCTTCCATTCATAGGGTCGTTTGAAATTAAAAACAGGATTGGAAATCCAAATCACCAGGCATTCCCCCATCAATAAAAGAATAGCAATGGACCATAGAAAACGGACAGCGACTTTATTTATAACCAATTGGGGTTTCAGTATCATTATAAAAAAGAACATAGCCAGCCAGAATAAAAAATATATCAACGCATCGGCTACCCATTCAAGTACGAAAAACTGTAAAGAAAGAGACGTGTGAAATCCTTCCCCAACAAAAGCGAAGGGGAAACCCCAGTAGAGCTTATCGGGGCCGTCAACCGGTAGTGCATACCACCATTTGGTGATAAGCATGAAGGAAATCATTGTAAACGGTAAAACGAGCTTCAGTATGAATTGTTTCAATTATTTTTTCTTTTACCAAATATCGGCTAATGATTCCAACAACCTCAGGTTTACAATTCAACTCTCGCGACAGATTGTATCAATTCAACTCAAAGTTGATAAAATCATTTTCTGAATATGGTGGTTGGCGCGGATTGTGCTTTGGCATACATCACCACATCTCCGATGGTTACTCGCTCGGGCGCATGGATGGCGTAAGCAATCATATCTGCTACATCTTCCGGCAACAGGGGTTCAAAACCCTCATATACTTTTTTCGCTCTTTCTTTATCGCCTTTGAACCTTACTTCCGAGAATTCTGTTCGAACAGCTCCGGGGGCAATGTTGGTAACCTTGATGCCATACTCTGTCAGATCCAGTCGCATGCCTTCACTGATTGACTCCACCGCTGCTTTTGAAGCGCAGTATACCGCGCCATTAGCATAAGTCTGCTTGCCTGCAACTGAACTGATATTGATGATATGTCCGCTTCGTCTTTCCACCATTTGGGGAATGATGAATCTGGATACATAAAGCAAACCTTTGACATTCCCATCAATCATCGCATCCCAATCTTCCAAATCCCCCGCTTGAATAGTTGAAAGTCCGTGAGCATTCCCGGCGCAATTGACCAGAATATCTATACTTTTCCATTTATCAGATAAGGAACCTAATTGCTGTTGAACTTGCGATTTTTCACGAACATCGAAGATTAAGGTTTGAATTGTTGTATTTCTTGACAACATAGACTCGAGGTCACTCAGTCGTTCTTTTCGTCGACCGCATAATATCAGATGATAGCCATATTCAGATAATTTTATGGCTGTGGCCCTGCCTATACCGGAAGTGGCGCCCGTTATTAGTGCGATTTTTTTCATTTAAATATGTTTGACATAAATGATTCTCAAATCTCGTCATAAAAGATAATTGTATGAAATAATTACGATAGAAAATGGTTGTATAACCAGAGGCCGGATGAATATTTTCGATGTCGGTTGTTATCTCACTTAACCCTCTTAAACTCATCAAACCCTACGTGCGATAGACAGGCCCTTTAACAAAAATGATCCGCCGTTGGCGGATCATTTTTTCCGGTATTCCCTGGAAGAATCATTTCGAACATTTTTGAGAAAGATGTAATATCTCTTATCGAATGGAATCCAACTCTTCCCAAGATAAAAATTGGATATTAACATCTTCAGTTGTAGCGCTTTTTCCCTGATAAAGTAATAATCCGTTTGAATCGGCTTGATACTTTTTCCAGAACTTAAGCCCTTTAATTTGATTTCTATCAGGTTTGGTAGCGGATTTTATTTCAATGGCTATGGGTCCGGTTTCTTTTTCAAGGATAAGATCAATTTCATTTCCTAAATTGTCTCTGAAATAAAATAGATTACCGGTTTCTCCATCATTACATTTATTCTTTTTGACTTCCGAAATGCACCAATTTTCGAAAATCGCGCCTGACATAGGATGGTTTTTTAATCCTGTCTTTGATGAAATGTTGAGCAATGTGCACAGCAAACCCGTATCATAGAAATATATTTTTGGACTTTTTACAATTCGTTTATTCAAATTATTATGCCAAGGCTGTAATTGAAAAAGGATGTAGCTGTTCTCCAGCAACCCTAGCCAAGACTGAATGGTTTTAGTGTCAACCCCCACTTGTCTGGACAATTCGTCGCGATTAAGAATTTGTCCGGCATAATTCGCACAAAGAAATACAAAACGATTAAATAGAGCTAGGTTAGAGATGTTTTTCAATTGCCTAACATCGCGTTGAATGTATGTTTGTATATAACTCTTTAACCATTTTTGTGGATTTAATTGCTCTGTCCAAATTTCAGGATAACCGCCCTTCAACATATTTGACCATATATCACTCACTGACAATTTAGCATCCTTTAGTTCCTGATAGCTGAATGGCAGCAATGTCAAATATCCCGCCCTTCCGGCAAGAGATTGGGAAACCTGTTCCTGTAATAGGAAATTATTTGAGCCGGTAAGAATGAATTGACCTCTTGAAGTGTTTTTATCCATCAGCACCTGCAAGTGTCTGAAGATTTCAGGCACCCTTTGAACCTCATCAAATATAGCGCCGGCCTTATAGGTATTTAAGAATTTACGTGGGTCTTTTTGAAACAAGTACTGAATAATCGGATCCTCAAAATTTACATAGGGCTTGCCGCTGAAAAGCAATTTACTCAGCGTGGTTTTCCCACTTTGGCGGGGACCGGTGATACAAAGGGCTCGAAATTGTGCCAACGCAAATTTGGCTTCATCGAATATGGCTCGAGAAATCATATATTCCATTTTTGTATAAATATACATAAATGGAATTGCATTCCATAATTTACATTTTTACAGAAATGAAATGATTAAGAAAAGTGAAAGAAGAATGGTCATCGGAGGATATTTCCAAATACAATTGCTTAACTTAAACCTCTTGAACTCATTAAACCCTGCCTGCGGCAGGCAGGCCCTTAAACAAAAATGATCCGCCGTTGGCGGATCATTTTCTGGTAGTCCCGACAAGAATCGAACTTGTATCTAAAGTTTAGGAAACTTCTATTCTATCCATTGAACTACGGGACCAAAATTTAGAACTTATTATACATTGTCCATACTTCAAAAGTACCTTCCTCGCATTACAAGGAGGGCCATTGAATGCAGACGATACAGACCTTATGTCTGTATGTCTGCATCCAGACATTCCAACTCTGTTGGAATCGTCTGGACTACGGGACCAAAATTTAGAACCTATTATACATTGTCCATACTTCAAAAGTACCTTCCTGGCATTACAAGGAATGGCCATTGAATGCAGACGATACAGACCTTATGTCTGTATGTCTGCATCCAGA
>Ga0315906_10004362_pt1 | contig 18215 bp, 16 predicted proteins | sample LakEriMetagenome_4_FD_203526 | JGI IMG/M metagenome (GOLD analysis project Ga0315906, IMG submission 203526) | Freshwater fungal communities from buoy surface, Lake Erie, Ohio, United States - Buoy 2 MA122 | ecosystem: Environmental > Aquatic > Freshwater > Lake > Lake biofilm | place: USA... | reverse complement strand
ATCGACCGGTGCCATCACATACACTCTCGCGCTCGCTGAGCGGGAGGCCGCTGAAGCCGATGCCGCACTTGTCTCGCTACCATCCTCGGACTTCCGGGATGTGTTGTCCGGGCTTGCCAGGTTCGCGGTTCAGCGCCAGTACTGAACACCAGTCAGTCTCTGGTCTTTCGCACTGAAAAATGATTCGTCGGGGTGTAGCTCAGTCTGGTAGAGCACTGCCTTCGGGAGGCAGGGGTCGTAGGTTCGAATCCTGTCACCCCGACCAACTTTACAATCCCGCTGTCCAGGATGAGACATCTCTCCGGGGCGCTGCAGGCCGGAGGCCTGGAGCGGGCGTCGGCGAAGTCTCGTCGGGCGCGCCGAGGCAAGCGTGACAATATCTGCCGACGATGCCTATCAGGCGCACATCCTCCAGGGAGTCTCCCGCACCTTCGCCCTGACCATCCCCGTGCTCCCGCACGCGCTGTATCGCGCGGTGGCCAACGGTTACCTGCTCTGCCGGATCGCCGACACGATTGAGGACGATGCGGGACTGAGCTTCGAGCAGAAACGCGAATTTTCCACACAATTTCTCCGGGGTGTGACCGGCGAGGAGGACAGTGCCGACTTCGCCGCAGACCTTGCGCCCAGGCTTGCTCCGCACAACTCCCCTGCCGAACGTGATCTCATCGCCCATACGCCCGCGGTGCTGCGCGTGACCCACTCGCTGGGCGAGACACAGCGGCACGCCCTTGCGCGCTGCGTGCGCGTCATGATGGACGGCATGGTCCATTACCAGGGGCAGGAGACCCTCGATGGCGTGCCGGACCAGCTCGCCATGGATCGCTACTGCTACTACGTGGCTGGAGTGGTGGGCGAAATGCTCACCGAACTTTTCTGCGATTTCTGTCCGGAGATGCGCGACAAGCGCGGGCTGCTCATGCCCTTGGCCGTGTCGTTCGGCCAGGGCCTGCAGATGACCAACATACTCAAGGACATCTGGGAGGATCGCGCACGCGGGGCCTGCTGGCTCCCACGCAGCGAATTCGAGCCACGGGGCATCACGCTGAGCCTCGTGAATGCGGGCGAGGGTGGCAGTGCCTTCAGCGACGGTATACGCGCACTCATCGGCATCACCCATGGGCACCTGCGCAACGCCCTTGAATACACCCTGCATATTCCGGCACGCGAATCCGGGATGCGCAAATTCTGCCTGTGGGCACTCGGCATGGCTGTCCTGACCCTGCGCAAACTCGATCAGCATCCTGATTTCGTTGACGGCCAGCAGGTCAAGATTTCGCGGCGAGCAGTCAAGGCCACGGTGCTCGCGACCAGCGCCTGCGCCGCACAGGACTCCTTGCTGCGCGGACTTTTTGCCGTGGCCGCACTCGGCCTGCCCCATCGCCTCGTGATACCGCGCGGCCCCACCTTCATCGAAGGCATGGAAGCCCTTCACATCCTGTGAAGCCCGGCGTCCCGCATAGTCGCGGCGCGCGCGCGAAAGCCTCACGGCAGCCAGTCATCCTGGCGGCCATGCCGGCCGAGTTGAAGTCGTGCGCGCCCTTGGGCAGGCGCTGCCAGACCGTACTCACCGGCGTGGGCGAAGCCGCCGCACGTCGCGCGGCGCAGTCAGTTGCGACATCCAATCAGGCATCACTGCTCGTTTCCTGGGGCACCGCCGGAGGGCTGGACCCTGGCCTCAAACCCGGGACGCTCGTGATCTGCACACGAATTGTCGACGCCACCTCCGGTCGGTGCTTTGATGCGCGACCGAAACTTGTCGAACGCCTTGGCGAAATCCTCAAGCCTCTGCGCGCGGTGACTGGCGCCGGCCTCAGTACCGAGATGGCCATCACCACCCGGGATCGCAAGTCCACCCTGCACGTGGCCCATGGCTGCATGGTGGTGGACATGGAATCCGCGGCCATTGCGCGCGCTGCATCTGATGCAGGATTACCGTTCATCGCCCTGCGCGCGGTGGTTGACCCGGCAGGCAGCAATCTGCCGGTCAGTGCGCTTGCCGGCATGGACAACCCGGACGAGGCAACGCGCGCGACCCTGCGGGCGCTGGCACGGCGGCCTTGGGAATTGCCGGCGCTGTGCCGCCTGGCCCTCTGGTATCGCCGTAGCCTGCACATGCTTAGCAGCGCCGCACTGTTGATGGAAAATGCGCCCGGACTGTTTCCTGAGGTCACAACATGATGAGCACCGATTCCTCCAAGCCCTGGGACGCCCGCCTCGCAGCAGCTCTGGTGCGCCCCCTTTGCCAGACCTCGGTGAGTCCGAACGTACTGACGACGGTGCGCCTCGTTGTCGGCCTTTACGGAGCGGCCCTTTTCGCAGGAGGAGAATCGCCCAACCTCGCAGCACTGGTCATCGTGTTATCGAATTTCCTCGACCACACGGATGGCGAACTCGCCCGCATGAGCGGACGGTCCAGCCGCTTCGGGCACAACTACGATCTTGCATCTGACGCACTGGTTACCGTTGGCCTCTTCGTCTGCATTGGCTGGGGGCTGCGCGAAAGTCTCGGCCAGGTCGCCGCCTTGATGGGCCTCGCTGCAGGCCTTGCCGTGGCGGGCATCTTCCACTTGCGCAATCTCATCGAGAATGCGCATGGCAAAAAGGCGACTGCCCAGCCGCGCTTCGCTGGCTTCGAGGCGGAGGACGTGCTCTATCTCCTCCCGCTGGTGACCCTGTTCGAGGGCTTGCCAGCGTTCCTCAAAGCAGCCTCGATCGGTGCGCCGCTGGCATTCGTGGTCGTCCTCGGACAATACCTTTTGCTCAGGGCACGCCGGTCGTGAACATCCTCGTGACAGGGGCCACCGGCTTCGTGGGCAGCGTGGTTGCCCGCCAACTGGTGGCACGTGGCGATTCCGTGCGTGTACTGGCAAGGCCGGGCAGCGATCGCAGGAATCTCGAAGGCCTCGATGCGCGGGTGGTGGAGGGCGACCTGCGTAATCGCGCCAGCCTCGAGTTGGCCTTGCGCGGCGTGGAGGGCCTGTTTCATGTGGCTGCCGATTACCGGCTGTGGGCGCGCGAGCCACGCGAGCTTTACCAGAGCAATGTGGAAGGAACCCGCCAGTTGCTGGAAGCTGCACTCGCCGCGGGTGTTGGCCGCATCGTCTACACGAGCAGTGTTGCCACGTTGGGCCTCACAGGTACCGAGGAACCCGCCAACGAAGACACACCGTCATCTCTTGAGGACATGATCGGCCACTACAAGCGCTCGAAGTTCCTGGCCGAGGCCGTGGTCCACCAGTTGGTGGCGGAACGGGGATTGCCCGCAGTCATCGTGAACCCCTCGACCCCCATCGGTCCCTTCGACATCAAACCCACGCCAACCGGGCGCATGATCCGGGACGCGGTGGCACAGCGCATTCCCGCCTATGTCGATACGGGCCTAAATATCGCGCATGTGGAGGAAGTGGCCCGGGGTCACCTTCTGGCCTTCGATACGGGGATTATCGGTCGGCGCTACATCCTCGGTGGGGAGGACATGTCGCTCAAGCAAATCCTCGGCACCATCGCAGAACTCTGCGGATTTTCGGCTCCCCGCATCCAGCTGCCCCGTCCGCTCATCTATCCCGTGGCGGTAGTCTCCGAGGCTTGGGCGTGGCTCACGCACGGCGCCGAACCACAGGTCACCGTGGATGGTCTGCGCATGTCCCGCAAGCGGATGTTCTTCAGCAGCAAGCGGGCGGTGGATGAGCTCGGGTACCGCTTGCGTCCGGGTACCGAAGCCATTGCCGCCGCCGTTGAGTGGTTCAGGCAACGCCCCTGACCTCGGTATTGCCCTGCAATAGGCAGCGGCTGTAACCTGCCGGACTGTTCCTTCTCCACGCCAGCCCCGGTGTGCCAAGCCCTCCGGGCAGGCCCCATCAAAGGGCATGCCATAACGGTATCTGCCTCACCGGCGCGGGGAACCACGGGCCATTCGCCACAGCTATCGAGCCAGTCACCCGATGTCTTCCGAACTCGAAAACCCGATGTCCTTGCGGATTCGCGCGCTGGATATGCCGCAACTGCACCAGACCTTTCTCGCGCAGAACGAATTCATCGCCATCGAGGATTTTCTGCCGACAACCTGGCTGGAAAAGGTGCTCGCCACGCTGCCGGATCTGGAAGGGCGGGTGCACCGGAATTTTGTCCCCCGCCACAAGAAGGGGGGCAGTGTCAGCCGCTTCGATCTGGACGTTCATGCGCCAGCGTTCGCCGAGCTGTATCGCTCTCCAGAGCTCATCGGCTTTCTCGGCGCGCTCACCGGGCAGCGCCTGCTGGAGTGCCCGGGCAATGATCCCCATACCTATGCCCTTTACTACTACACGGAAGCGGGCGATCACATCGGCTATCACTACGACACGTCCTATTACAAGGGTGCCCGCTACACCATTCTGCTGGGCCTTGTGGATCACTCCAGCTGCAAGCTGGAGTACCAGTTGTACAAGGACGATCCATCGAAACCCACCCGCGAGGAAAGCATCAGCCTCGCGCCCGGTACACTGGTCGTCTTCAATGGTGACAAGCTCTACCATCGCGTGACTCCTTCGGCGGAGGGAGAGCGGCGTATTGCATTGACCCTGGAGTATGTGACCAGTCCACAGATGAATCCTTTCAAGCGCTTCATCTCCAACATGAAAGATGCCATCGCCTACTTTGGATTCCGGCAGGTTTTCCGCCCGGGTGGCCGCTGAGCCATGCGCGCGGTCATGCTTGCTGCGGGCGTCGGAAACCGGTTGGGTGAACTCGGCAATCGACCGAAATCATTGCTGACTTTTGGCGGACGCTCGCTGCTGGAACGACATCTGGACAACCTTGCCGAAAACGGCATCACCAGGCTCACTTTGTGCGTGGGCTACGAGGCCGCGCAAATCGAAGCACACGTCAACCACGCGCCCCTGCCCGTCGAATGCGTCCTCAATCCGGAATTCAGGCGCGGGAGTGTGCGCAGCCTGTGGACCGTCGCGCAGGCCATGACCAGTGGCGAGGACGTGCTGCTCATGGATGCCGACGTGCTGTACGCGCCGGCCCTGCTGGCCCGCCTGGTGCACAGCGCGCATGCCAACTGCTTCCTGCTCGATGAGGATTTCACCCCGGGCGACGAACCGGTGAAGATCTGCGTTCGCGACGGTGAGATCGTCGAATTCCGCAAGAAGCCGGACCCCTCGATCGCTTTCGACTTCTGCGGCGAATCCGTCGGTTTTTTCAAGTTCTCGCCCGCTTGCGCACGAGCCCTGATGGAGCACTGCCAACGCTACATCGGTGAGGGACGTGAAGACGAACCTTATGAAGAGGTCCTGCGTGACCTCATCCTGGCCCGCAGTCATCCCTTGGGTTTCGAACGCACCCGGCGGTTGCCTTGGCTGGAGATTGATTTTCCCGAGGATCTGATCCGTGCCAGAGCGCAGATCCTCCCCCTCATGGAAGCCTCCAATGACTGATCTCGCCGCCACCCCCACTCGTCGGACCACCCGGCTCAGGCAGATGCTGCAGTCCGCTGATCTCGAATTCATCTGCGAGGCACACAACGGCATCAGTGCACGCATCGTGGAAGAAGCCGGGTTTCACGGCATCTGGGCCAGCGGTCTCGCGATCTCCGCGCAGTTCGGTGTGCGTGACAACAATGAAGCCAGCTGGACCCAGGTGGTGGAGGTCTGCGAGTTCATGGCCGACGTAACCCGTATTCCTATCCTGCTGGATGGCGATACCGGCTATGGAAACTTCAACAACATGCGCCGTCTGGTGAAGAAGCTGGAACAGCGGGGCGTGGCGGGTGTCTGCATCGAGGACAAGATATTCCCGAAGACCAACAGCTTCATCGCCGGTGAGCGTCAACCCCTGGCTGAGGTCAACGAATTCTGCGGCAAGATCGCCGCCGGCAAGGATAGCCAGGGTGACGATGACTTCTGCATCGTGGCGCGGGTGGAAGCGCTCATCGCAGGCTGGGATATTGCAGAAGCGCTGCGGCGTGCCGAGGCCTATCGTCGGGCCGGTGCGGACGCGATTCTCATCCACAGCAAGCTGGCCCGCCCCGATCAGATCCTCGAGTTCGCGCGTGAGTGGGCCAGTCGCTCGCCTTTGGTGATCGTCCCCACCAAGTACTACAGCACGCCCACTGAGGTCTTCCGCAAGGCAAACATAAGCCTCGTCATCTGGGCCAATCACATGATTCGCAGCGCGGTGTCCGCCATGCAGAAAGCCGCGGCCGAAATCCATCGCGAGCAATCCTTGATCGAGATAGAGGACCGCATCGCCACCGTGGACGAAATTTTCCGGCTGCAGGGTGCTGGCGAGCTCGAGGCAGCCGAGGAGCGGTATTTTTCCTCCCTGCGCGATGACACCAAGGCAATCGTGCTTGCCGCCACCCGCGGCGAAGGTTTTGCAAACCTCACGGATGACAAGCCCAAGGTGATGCTGCCCATAGGAGGTAAACCCCTGCTGCGCCACCTGGTGGACAAGTTCAAGAAACGCGGCATCGACGAAATCACCGTGGTGGCCGGCTACAAGTCTGAGAGTATCGATGTGCAGGGTATTCGCCTGCTGGTCAACCGGGAGCACGCGTCGACCGGAGAGCTGGCCTCCCTGGCCTGTGCCACGAGTGAATTTTCCGATGACATGGTGTTGAGCTATGGCGATCTCCTGTTCCGCAGCTACATCCTGCGCGATCTGACCGAGAACAAGGCGGCGATCACGGTCGTGGTCGACTCCAAACAGCGTGACAGCCGGCAGACCGCGGATTTCGCCTGGTGCAGCCAAGCAGATGATCGATCAATGTGGGGTCAGGCCGTGCTGTTGCGGAAGATTGCCGCGGCGGATGGGAATACCCCCCCACACGGGCGCTGGATCGGCCTGGTGCGTGTGCGCGGAGAGGGTCGAAAGTGGCTGGAGCAGACACTTGGCGAGCTGCAAGGTCGCACGGATTTTGCGCAACTGGGCCTGCCCGACCTGCTCAATGCTCTTGTCGAGCGTGGTCATCCGGTCCATGTCTGGTATGTGAATGGTCACTGGCTCGACGTGAACTCGCTGAAGGATCTTGAATCCGCTGGCAGCTTCACGGCCGGCACCTGAGGCGCTCCCGATGCTGCAAGCCGCACAATTCGTCGAAGCAGCGCGCCTGCTCGGCTTCGATTTCTATGCAGGGGTGCCATGCTCCTTCCTCACCCCCTTCATCAATTATGTAATTGATGACCCCGGGCTCACGTATCTCTCCGCCGCCAATGAGGGGGATGCGGTGGCAGCCGTTGCGGGTGGATGGATTGGTGGCCGCAAGGGCGTCGCCATGATGCAGAACTCGGGACTGGGCAATGCCGTCAGTCCCCTGACCTCGCTGACCCATGTGTTCCGGATCCCCATGCTCCTCATCTGCACGCACCGCGGCGCGCCTGGTGTGGCTGATGAACCCCAGCATGAATTGATGGGTCAGATCACCGAGCAGATGTTCGACACGATGGGGATCCCGTGGGAGATCTTTCCACGCACGGCGGAGGAGATAGGACCTGCACTTGCCCGCGCCAGCCGCTACATGGATGGTGAGCGGCGCCCTTATGCCTTCATCATGCACAAGGGAACGGTGGCGCCCCATGAGCTGAAGACTCAGGGGCTACCTCTCCCCCGCGCAGCACAAGCCATCATGGATCTGACGCAGAACCCGGGCTCCACACCATTGTCGCGCGAATCCTCACTGCGGCGACTGGTGCAGGAAACGCCCGAAAAGGGTTGCGTACTGCTGGCCAGCACCGGGTTTGCCGGCCGCGAGCTCTATGCGATCGCCGATCGCCCGAATCACCTGTACATGGTCGGCTCGATGGGCTGCATTTCGAGCCTGGGCCTCGGTCTCGCAATGCACAGGCCGGATCTGCGTGTGGTGATCATCGACGGCGATGGTGCGGCACTCATGCGTATGGGCAACCTCGCCACCATTGGCACTTATGGCGGAGGCAACCTGCTACATCTTCTACTCGACAATGGCGCTCACGATTCCACCGGTGCCCAGTCCACTGTGGCCGGCAATGTCGACTTTGCGGATATTGCACGTGCCTGCGGGTATGCGCATGTCGCACGCGGCACGGATGAGAACGCACTCTCCGCATTCCTGGCGCACACGGGGAACGGGCCGGGTTTCCTACACCTGAAAATTCGCACCGGGACAATTCCCGATCTTCCGCGCCCGAAGGTCACGCCAGTGGAAGTGCTGGATCGACTCATGCATCACTGTAGCCGTCACGCATGAGGACGATCCTGCTCAATCCTGGTCCCGTAACCCTCAGCCCGCGTGTCCGGGAGGCGATGCTCGGGCCCGATCTCTGTCATCGCGAGCCGGAGTTCGCAGCGCTGCAGGACAAGATACGTCGCCAGCTGCTGGAGATTCATGCCCTCGACCCGGCGCGTTGGGCAGCCATCCTGCTGACGGGTTCGGGCACTGCCGCCGTGGAGGCGATGGTGAGCTCACTGGTTCCGCTGGATGGCCGTCTGCTGGTCATCGAGAACGGTGTGTACGGGGAGCGAATCTCCAATATCGCGCGCCGGCACGGTATCGCGGCAGAGCGCGTGGAACATCCCTGGCTCGCGCGGCTCGACCTGCCCCGCATCAAGGCTGTCTTGCAGAACTCGGGGCCGTTTTCGCATGTCGCGGTGGTGCACCATGAGACCACCAGCGGCCGGCTCAACGATCTGCAAGAACTGGCTGATGTGTGTGCCGCACACGGCGCCGGATTGCTGCTGGACGCCGTGAGCAGCTTCGGTGCCGAGGAAATTGATTTCTCCGGCTGGCCATTGACGGCGATGGCAGCAACCGCCAACAAATGCCTGCATGGCGTGCCGGGAACGGCTTTCGTGATCGCGCAACGCGATGCTCTGGCCACGGCCACAGAGGCATGTCGCACCGTGTATCTGGACCTTCAGGCCTACTTGCGCAACCAGGATCAACAAGGCACGCCCTTCACGCAATCCGTCCAGACCTTCTACGCACTCTCGGCCGCGCTCGACGAACTGGAAGAGGAAGGTGGCTGGAAAGCACGCCGCGAATGCTATCGCAGCCGCATGTCCCGAGTGAGACAGCATCTGCTCACGCTGGGAATTTCGCCACTGCTCGGAGAGGGTGAAAGCTCGTGCGTGCTCAACGCCTTCCACCTGCCGGAAGGTCTGGACTACCCCGCCTTGCACGATGAACTCAAGGCCCGGGGCTTCATCATCTATGCGGGGCAGAGCACTCTTGCCCGGCAGATATTCAGGATCTCGACCATGGGCGACCTGAGCGAAACAGACCTCGACCGCCTGTGCGCCGCGTTTGACGCGATCATTCACAAGGGACAAGCCAGCCACTGAAGGCTTGACCCGGTATCAGCCCGAGTGAGGGGCGGTCGCGTCAGGAAGCCGCCTTGGCAGGAAGAAGCTCGATAATGAAGGGGCGCTTGACGCCCCCCGGGTGATCAGGCGGTGCGTGCAGCGCCGCCGGTGGCGTTCGCAGCCTCAGGCAGATGCGGCAGGATCGCATTCCTGATTTGCGGCGCGGTCAGTCCGGCATCCTCCAGCATCTGCTCGCGGGTACCGTGCTGGATGGCGCGGTCCGGCAGCCCGATGTGCAGAATCCGCGGCGCAAGACCCTGGCTGGCGAGATACTCCGTCACTGCACCGCCTGCGCCACCTGCCACGACATTCTCATCGAGGGTCACGAGCAGGTCGTGGCTCAGCGCGAGTTCATGCACAAGCGCCTCGTCCAGCGGCTTGATGAAGCGCATGTTCACCACCGTTGCATCCAGCGCCTCGCCCACTTCCAAGGCCGGCTGGACCATCGAGCCGAACGCGAGCAGCGCGACCGACCTGCCCTTGCGGCGAATCTCCGCCTGGCCTACGGGCAAAGCGTGCATTTCCTTGTCAACGGCCACACCCGGACCGCCACCGCGCGGATAACGCACGGCTGCCGGCTGGTCCAGGCAGTAGCCTGTGTAGAGCATCTGGCGGCATTCGTTTTCGTCTGCCGGCGCCATGAACACCAGATCGGGCAGGCAGCGCATGAAGGTCACGTCGTAACAGCCCGCGTGCGTGGGGCCATCGGCGCCGACGAGGCCGGCGCGGTCCAGCGCAAAGAGCACCGGCAGTTTCTGCAAGGCCACATCATGAATGACCTGATCATAGGCACGCTGGAGGAAGGTCGAATAAATCGCGACCACCGGTTTCAGACCGTCACAGGCCATGCCGGCCGCCACGGTCACGGCATGCTGTTCCGCAATGGCGACGTCCATGTACTGCTCGGGGAATTCGCGGGCGAAGCGCACCAGGCCCGATCCTTCACGCATGGCCGGCGTGATGGCCATGAAACGTTTGTCGCGCGCCGCCATGTCACAAGCCCAGTCGCCGAAGATGTCGCTGTAGACGGGCTTGGAAGATTTCGCACCCGACACGATGCCCACCTGCGGATCGAACGGGGACACGCCGTGATACTTGACCGGGTCAGCTTCGGCAGGGGCGTAGCCTTTGCCCTTGCGGGTGATGATGTGCAGGAATTGTGGGCCCTCCAACTTGCGCAGATTGCGCAGGGTCTGGAGAACCGTCGGCAGATCATGACCGTCGATGGGGCCGATGTAGTTGAAGCCGAATTCCTCGAAGAGGGTGCCCGGGACGATCAGCCCCTTCACATGCTCCTCCGCGCGCCGGGCGAGCTCCCAGACGCTGGGCATCTGGGAGAGGATTTTCTTGCTGCCCTCGCGGACAGAGGTGTAGAGCTTTCCGGAGAGAATCTGCGCGAAGCGATTGGAGAGTGCCCCCACGTTGGGCGAGATCGACATGTTGTTGTCGTTCAGGATGACGAGCAGGTTGGCTCCGATGTCGCCCGCGTGGTTCAGTGCCTCAAAAGCCATGCCGGCAGTCAGTCCGCCGTCGCCAATCACAGCGACTGCGCGGCGCTGGCTTCCGGTCTGCTTGGCGGCGATCGCCATGCCGAGCGCGGCGCTGATCGACGTGCTGGAGTGCCCTACGCCGAAGGTGTCGTAAGGACTTTCATCCCGCTTCGGAAAGGGTGCGACCCCGGCCCACTGCCGCACGGTCGGCATCTGTTCGCGCCGCCCGGTGAGTATCTTGTGCGGGTAGGCTTGGTGCCCCACGTCCCACACAAGGCGGTCGTCCGGTGTGTTGTACAGATAATGCAACGCCACGGTGATCTCGATGGAGCCGAGGCCTGCGGCGAAATGCCCTCCACTTCGGCTGACGGAGTCCAGGAGATAGCCGCGCAGCTCGCGCGCCACCTGTTCCAGCGAGGATTCGGGGAGCTGGCGCAGGTCGTGAGGCGAGTTGATCCTGGCAAGCAGCGGGTATTGGTTGGACTCAGTCATGGGTAGGCGAACTGGTGGAGGAGGACCCGCGCGGCGGCGGGCACGTGATTATGGATAGGTGATCAGGGGCTTGCAAGCCGACGACCCGCAAGGGAAATTGCTGCAAAACCGCGCGCCATCGCGGCGTGTGCCCGACTGGATGGTCGTGGTCCACCCCGCCTCTTGCAGCGCAAAATTCGTGCTTTTCCGCAGTGTCACATTGGCGTAACATGTCGCGCGTCGCCGCTGGCCAATTCATTGAATGTGAAGTGGTTTTTGCGGAAGTTTTCACCACTCTCAACCGGGAGACGAGAATGAGTGTTCCGCTGGTTCAACAGTATCGAGTCGGTCGCTACATCATCGAGCAGAAGCTCAAGGGCGTTAAGCGCTATCCGCTGGTGCTGATGCTGGAACCGCTCTTCCGCTGCAACCTGGCCTGCGCAGGCTGCGGCAAGATCGACTATCCGGACGAGATTCTCGACAAGCGACTGAGCTTCGATGACTGCATGGCCGCCATCGATGAATGCGGCGCGCCCATCGTGTCCATTGCCGGCGGCGAGCCCCTCATCCACAAGGACATGCAGCAAATCGTCCAGGGGTTCATCGATCGCAAGAAATTCGTCTACCTCTGCACCAATGCCCTGCTGCTGGAACGCAAGATGGACGAGTACACGCCATCGCCCTATCTCACCTTCTCCATCCATCTTGATGGCAACCGTGATCGCCATGATGCCTCAGTGTGCCGTGAGGGGGTGTACGACAAGTGCGTGGAAGTGATCAAGCAAGCACTGGGCCGCGGCTTCCGCGTCACCGTGAACTGCACCCTTTTCCAGGGCGAAGCGCCGGAAGAAATCGCGCACTTCATGGACGACATGATGAAGCTCGGCGTGGAAGGGGTGACGATCTCCCCCGGCTACAGCTACGAACGTGCGCCGCGCCAGGACGTGTTCCTGAAGCGCACGGGCAGCAAGCAGCTGTTCAGGGACATCTTCAAACTGGGCCAGGGCAAGGGCTGGCGCTTCAACCAGTCGTCGCTCTATCTCGACTTCCTGGCCGGCAACCAGACCTATCACTGCACGCCCTGGGGCAACCCCACCCGCAATGTGTTCGGATGGCAGAAGCCCTGCTATCTGCTGGTGGGCGAAGGCTACGCCAAGTCCTTCAAATCCTTGATGGAAGACACCGCCTGGGAGAAGTACGGCACCGGCGTGAATCCCAAGTGCGCGGACTGCATGGTCCATTGCGGCTACGAGGCCACCGCCGTGAACGACACTTTCAAGAGCCCGCTGAGGGCGCTCAAGGTGGCGCTGGCCGGGCCCCGGACCGAAGGAGACATGGCGCCGGAAGTGCCGTTCCTCTACGAGGATGATCAGGCGGGTCGCCCGCGTCTGGTGGCCGGTGAAAATGCGGGTGGCAGTGCCGCCTGCGGCGACCGCAAGCGCGTAGCCTGAGTCTCCTGCCAGTCAAAGACCGATTGATGACTGCGCCTTGCTCAAGGCGCAGTCATCGCCCTTCCTTCGTGATTCGCCTCCCCTGATGCTGTTCTGGCTTGCCGTCATTTCCTGTGCCATGTGGCTGGGATTGCTGTTGCTGCCTTTCAGGCCTTGGTCCACGCGCGAGAACATCGCGCCACGAATGGCGGAGCCCATCGCCGACCTCAGCGAAGTCTCGGTCCTTATTCCGGCCCGCGACGAGGCCTCGAGCATTGCCCGTACCTTGGCTGGCGTCGCCGCACAGGGACACCTCGGCAAGGTGGTTCTCGTGGATGATCAAAGCACCGACGGCACGGCCGAGATCGCACGCGGTCTCTCGCTCGCCTCCCTTGAAGTCGTGGCAGGCGCCACGCCCGGTCCCGAGTGGAGCGGCAAGCTGTGGGCTCTGCATCAGGGCCTACCACGGGTTACGACTCCTTATCTGCTGCTGCTTGATGCGGACATTGAACTCGCGCCCGGGATGCTGCCGGCGCTGCTGGACAAGCTGCAAAGGGAACAGCGCGACATGGTCTCGGTCATGGCGCGCCTTTCCATGGACAGCGCTGTCGAGAAACTCCTCATCCCGCCGTTCATCTACTTCTTCAAGCTCATCTATCCCTTTGCGCTGGCCAACGGCCCATCGCGCTGGGTGGCCGCGGCTGCCGGAGGCTGCATCCTCATCCGGACCGCAGCGCTGCAGGAGATCGGCGGCTTCGCGGCATTGAGGGGCGCCCTGATCGACGACTGCACACTTGCACGACGGGTCAAGGACGCCGGGGGCCGAACCTGGCTGGGCCTCTCCCATGGCGTCAAGGCCGTCCGCCCCTACGAGGATCTGGCCGAGATCTGGAACATGGTGGCGCGCACCGCGTTCACCCAGCTTCGTTATTCGACAGCACTCCTGCTGCTCTGTACCGTGCTCATGGGCATGTCCTTTGTGGCGCCCGTGATGGCAATACTGATGCCCGGGAGTGGCGCAGCCGTTCCGGGCGCCCTGGCACTCGCCCTCATGACGGCGAGTTACTCCCCGGTCATTGGCTACTACCGCCTGGGTCACGGATGGCTGCTCACCTTGCCCGTGGCCGCGGCGCTCTATCTCGGCATGACCTGGACATCTGCCCTGCGCTACTGGCGGGGTGAGCGTTCGCGCTGGAAAAATCGCATCTATGACCGCGCCGACCAAGAGTAGGCGCACGGGAGGTCTCATGTTCAAGCCCCTGTCACTCGCCCTGATTCTGTTGGCGACACTGGTTTCAGCGCCAATCGCCTTCGCTTCTGAAGCGCGCCAGACCGTGGAGATCCTGCACGCCGCCCTGCTGGAGTCCATGAAGGGAGGAGCCCAGCTCGGCTTTGAGGGGCGGCGCGAGCAACTGGCGCCAGTGCTGGATGAGGTATTCGACTTTCGCACCATTTCACGGCTGGTCACCGGCCGCCATTGGGCGGGCATGAGTGAAACCCAGCAGGGGGAATTCGTGGGTGTCTTCGCCCAGTTGAGCGCCTCCACCTATGCCGAGAATTTCGATGAGTTCGGGGGACAGAAATTCGAGACCCGCACCTCCGAGAAGAAAAAGAATGCTGAAGTGGTGCGTACGGTGCTTCTCAGTCCGGACGGTGACGAGGTCTCCCTCAACTACCTGCTGGCGAGACATGGTGAGGAGTGGCGAATCGTCAACGTGATAGCCGAAGGCGTGTCGGATATTTCCCTCAAGCGCACCGAATATGCGGCCGTTATAGGGCAGGAAGGCGTGGGCGGACTTATTGCCAAACTCCGGGCGAAGGTAGCATCATACGGGTCGAAAGCACCCTGACTCACCGACCCCCGAGTGGCGCCAAGACCACAGGGAACCAGCGACCCCGGAAGCGGAAAAAATGCATCAAAAATCGAAATTCCATGCAATGGCGGCCCTGCTGGCGGCGGGCCTTGTGACCGGCTGCGCCTCCGCTCCGGAGGGTAACGGTGACTCCGGCGATCCCATGGAGGGCATGAACCGGAAGTTCTACAACTTCAACGACACCCTCGACCGCAACATCTTCGAGCCGGTTGCCCGTGGCTACGTGAAGGTCACGCCGGATCCCGTACGCGCGGGGGTCTCCAAGTTTTTCAACAACGCCAACTACCTGAACGTGATAGCCAACGACCTGTTGCAAGGCAAACCCACGCAGCTGGCCCAGGACACGGGGCGTTTCGTCGTCAACAGCACGGTGGGAGTCGGTGGCCTCTTCGACCCGGCCACCAAGCTCGGCATGCCTGAACATGATGAAGATCTTGGCCAGACGCTGGGTACTTACGGCGTCGGCGAGGGGGCTTACCTCGTGATGCCCATGATGGGCCCCAATTCATTGCGCGACCTGCCTGGCACGGCCAGCAGCTTCCTGCTGAATCCCATCAACTACCTGAGCTTCCCGATCACCTTCCCGTTGGGCGCTCTCGCGGCAATCAACACACGCGCAAACCTGCTGGAGGCCTCCAGCATCCGCGATCAGGCTGCCCTCGACCCTTACACCTTCGTGCGCGAGGCCTATCGGCAACAGCGCGAATTCAAGATCTACGACGGCAATCCTCCGGATGATGACTTCGAGGAGTACATCGAGAGCGAGGCTGACGCAGCGATCTTGAAGATCTACTGAGGCTCCTCACGCGCAAATGAAGTCCGGCCCGCGGGCCGGACTCTTTCTCAGCTGGCGCGGCAACCCGCAGCGTCCGCAACCAGTTCCAGCCAATGCCTCACCGGACGCTCGCTCGCCTTCGCGAGATGCAGCTGACAACCGATATTGGCAGTGGCAATCACTGAAACGTCGGGAGATTCCAGCCCCGCCAGCTTTCGTTGCAAAAGCGCCTCGGACACGGTCGGCTGGAGCAGGGAATAGGTCCCCGCGGAACCGCAGCAAAGATGACCCTCACGCACCGGGGTCAGGGTATAGCCCGCCGCTGCCAGCAGCGCTTCCACCCGCCCCTGCCCCTTCAGGCCATGCTGCAGGCTGCACGGACACTGCCATGCGACGCGCTGTCCCTGCGCACCCGGGCCCGCGGCCGCAAGTCTGCCCACCACTTCCGCACTCAGATATTCACTGGCATCCCGCACGGCTTCTGCGACGCGTTGCGCCCGCTGCGCATACGCCAGATCGCCCTGCAGTAAATGCCCATAGTCCTTGAGCACCTGGGTGCATCCTGAAGAGGCCGAGAACACATGCGAGATGTCGCCCCGCTCAAGCAGAGGGAACCAAGCGTCCACATTGCGCCGCGCAGCCTGCCTCGCCTCGTCCATCGCCCCCATGTGCAGGGCCATGGCTCCGCAGCAGCCGGTGCCTCCCTGTCTCAACAGCGCGATGCCCATCCGCGCCAGCAAGGCCTCAGCCGCCTTGTTGATTTGCGGCGCGGCGACGTCCTGCACGCATCCCGGCAGGAGGCCTGCACCAGCTCGCGGCATCGAGACCGGTTCGGTACGGTAATGTGTCGCGGGTCGCTGGGGAACGATCCGGCGCAGGAAGTGCGGCAATAAAGGTCGGACCAGGCGACCGAGGCCGAGCAGTGGTGAAAAAAGCGCGGGCCTCGGAATGACAGTGCGCAAGGCCCACCTCAGCAGCCGCTGGAATACGGGTCTCGGCGCGCGTTCTGCCACGGCGGGGCGTGTGAGTTCCAGCAGCCGGGTGTACTGCACGCCCGAGGGGCAGGTGGTCTCACAAGCCCGGCAGCCAAGACAACGGTCGAGGTGGAGCTGGGTGAGGTCGCTCATGGCGCCTCCCTCCAGCATGTGCTTCATCAGGTAGATGCGTCCACGTGGACCGTCACGTTCATCACCCAGAATCTGGTAGCTGGGACAGGTCGCATTGCAGAAGCCGCAGTGGACGCAGGCACGCAGGATCGACTCTGCCTCGGCCTGGTCTCGGGGTGGTAGAACACCGTCCTGGAGGATTGCGCGCATCAGTCAATCCCTGGGTTGAAGAGCCGTCCGGGATTGAAGCTGGCGGTTACCCGCTGCTCCAAGAGTCCGGTTGCTCCGCTCTCGCCCGCCGAGAATCCGGGATGGCGCCAAGGCCTGCAAAAACCCCCATGGGCGGCGGCGGCCTCGGCAAGCGCAGTACCGTCCCCCTCCAGTCGATACCATCTCACCCCACCCATCCAGTCGGTCGCGTGCTTGCCGAAGTCGCCCAAGGGTGGCGTGGCGGGAGGCACCGAGACTCGCCAGATCCGGCCGGGCTGCAGGAAGAAGGGGTGTTGATGGTTCCGCCATTGCGTCCATGACGTCTCATCCTCATCAATATGCTCGGGCAGCAGAACGTCGAGCGCCGCCGTGACAGCCGCAGGGGCACCCGAGAGGCGAACGCGCAGCAGTCCATCCAGATGAAGGCAGCCGGAGAGCGGCAGGGGCGCGCGGCGCATTTCGGTCATCCGCCGCTGCGCCTCTATCTCATCTGCCTGCCAGACCGCGGTGACCGAGCATGCCGGCACCGGAGCCACCCTCAGCGAAATTTCAAGCAGTGGACCGAGCCGGCCCCACGCTCCAGTGCAGAGGCGCGAGACATCGTATCCGGCCACGTTCTTCATCACTTCGCCCCCAAAGCGCAGGACTTCTCCGTTCACCGCGAGCAATTTCACGCCGAGTACATGATCCCGCAAAGCGCCGCGCCAGGGCCTTCCCGGACCACTGAGCCCCGCGGCTACTGCCCCTCCTACTGTCGAGGCCGGACTCAGGATCGGAGGTTCAGCCGCCAGGCATTGACCGTGCGACGCGAGCAGAGGCTCGAGTTCAAGCAGTGGGGTGCCGGCACGTGCCGTCACCACAAGCTCGCTGGGTTCATAACGCACGATGCCGCGGTAATCCTCAACGGGAAATGCCCGGCTGGCCGATGTCCGCCACCAGTCGGACTTGCTGTTGCCGCCCGCTATCCGAAGCGGCGTGGCGTCGCGACGTGCCTCGGCCAGCGAGGCCTTCAACCGTTGCAGCGCATCCTCGGCCTGTGCGCTGTCAAAGGTCATGGCGCACTCGGGCTCGTCTCAGCGCGAGGGCTGGGACTGCCCGGCGAGGCCGATGTCAGGTGTTTCCACCCGCACGTCTGCGTTCTGGGCGCGATGCCGGAGCACGTGGTCCATGAGCACCAGTGCGACCATGGCTTCGGCGATGGGTGCCGCGCGGATTCCGACGCAGGGATCATGGCGACCCAGGGTCACGATGTCGGCAGGCAGACCTTCAGCATCGATGGTCTGGCCGGGAACCCTGATACTTGAAGTCGGTTTGAGCGCGATGCTGACCAGCAAAGGCTGCCCCGTCGAGATACCACCGAGGATGCCTCCTGCGTGATTGTCCAGAAAGCCCTGCGGCGACAGCTCATCCCGATGTTCGGAGCCACGTTGGCCGACCACGGCGAACCCGTCGCCAATCTCCACGCCCTTCACCGCATTGATGCCCATCATGGCCTGCGCGAGATCGGCATCCAGTCGCCCGAACACCGGTTCGCC
>Ga0315906_10004359_pt1 | contig 18221 bp, 19 predicted proteins | sample LakEriMetagenome_4_FD_203526 | JGI IMG/M metagenome (GOLD analysis project Ga0315906, IMG submission 203526) | Freshwater fungal communities from buoy surface, Lake Erie, Ohio, United States - Buoy 2 MA122 | ecosystem: Environmental > Aquatic > Freshwater > Lake > Lake biofilm | place: USA... | reverse complement strand
ATTACTGCCGGCCCTGTCAGCTACCCAAACTTGATTGATATCCTCAGAGTTGCCGTTCTTTTTATACCAGTATGCTATTTTATTTCCATCGGGAGAAAAGGCCGGATAGGATTCATGGGACTCCCTACCGGTCACCGGCACAATGGAACTGTCACTGAAGTTGTACTTGAATATAGCCCTATGGGGCGATTCGCCTGAATAAGGAGACCTGACTTTTATGAATAGTAACTCCTTACCATCGGGAGAGAAGGAAAGTGGTGATGCGGGAGGTGCTGGAGGTATCAGCTGCGGAAGTGTCCATGTTCCCGTGGTAAGTCTTTGTATTTTCATCGTCTGACGATTCAACATCCAGATATGTGCCGATAAAGGTTCAGCAGACAGAAACATATCATTATTCCCTACATCAAAAGCGGTATAGCCTTTTTCCATCTCTTTCTTTTTAGTAGATTCATTTACTGTAACAAGAGCTATATCCATTGAATTGGGTGCCCAAGTGAATTGCTGCACCCCATTGGGCAGATTTGTGATAGGAGAAATAGCATCATTCATCCTGTCAAGCAAATAAATCTGATACATCGATTTTTTATCAGAAGTATCCTTTGCCAAAAAAGCGATATGCTTACCATCCGGAGACCACCTGGGATGGGAAATGGAGCCTTTGCCTTTAACCAAAACCATCATGGACCGGCTCTTCACGTCAACTCTGACCAATCTGGTATCAAAAATATTCTTTGCGTAATCAGGAGTGGAAATCACCAGTAAAACCGAGTTTCCATCTGGGGAAATCTGCGATTCCGACAAATTCGACAACCTGGCATAGTCAGCAAGCTCAAATCGTCTCTGTCCTGTGGCAGCCTTTAACATCAGAATAAATACAAACAAAAAAGTGACGCTTTTTTTCATAAAATTCTAATTAACTTTTTCATCGGTTATCAAGAAATCATCTGTTGCGTTATAAACTACTTTTGAAAGTACTTCACTTCTACATTCCTCAATTCGCAAAGCTGAAGACTTACTTCTTTTGACCGTATAGCCGGTACCGTAAATTTGACTCTTGAAAAGAGCTGCAAATCCTTTTCTGCAATGACACAGTTATTCGCTTTCAATATCCTCATCACCTCGTTTATAAGCGTATAGTCAAAAAACACCTCAAGCGTATCATCAATTGTTTTTCGTACCACAGGAATCAACTGCAGAGCTAATACAGTGGAGGTTTTATAAGCTTGTATAAGACCGGGAACCCCCAAAAGTGTGCCTCCAAAATACCGAACCACCACTACAGCCGTATCCGTCAGCTCCTTGCTGTCTATCTGCGCAAGTATCGGTCTTCCCGCCGACCCTGAAGGCTCGCCATCATCATTCACCCTGAAATCAATACCCTGATGTCCGAAGCGATAAGCATAACAATGATGTACCGCTTTGGAATGTTCCTTTTTCAACTCAGTCAGTCTTTTTTTGAACACTGATACATCGGTGACGGGAAATGCATAGGCCAGGAAACGGCTGCCGCGATCCTTATATTCTGCCACTGCCTCTTTTTCGATGGTTTGAAAATGGGTTTTTTGCATTTATCAGGGGAGGATATTGTTGCGATATATGATAATCTCATCTTCTTCAAAATGGTAACGATCCGCGATCAGATCGGAATCAAATTCAGGTGCCCTTACGCCGACCTTAAGATCTAACTTTTTACTCGTGATAATCCTGACCTCATCCCAAATGCCTTGTTTCAAAAAAGATTCAAGCAGCGTTAATCCGCCTTCCACCAAAAGGGAGCCAACTCCTCTGGAGAGTAGTTTTTGCATTGATTCCATCAGCAAATTCTCTCCTTCCAACTTGCAATACTCCGTTCCAAACTCCTCACCCTCTTTATTTTTATTAAGTACGATAGTTTTTGCATCCATGCCAAAGATTCTGGAATCTAAGGGAACGCGAAGGTTTGGATCAAGCAAGACCCGAACTGGATGCTTGCCTGTCCAGAGTCTGTTGGTGAGCAAGGGATTGTCCGTAATTGCTGTGTTGGTTCCGATCATAATGGCATCCTCTTCGGAACGCCACTTATGCACCAGATAATCTGTAAGGTCATTACTGATCTTCACTCTGGTATCAGCCGAACCGATGAATCCATCCCTTGAACGGGCCCATTTCAAAATGACATATGGACGACCCTGGATTTGATTGACAAAAAATCTTCGATTAAGTTCTTCTGCTTCCTGCGATAAAACGCCTGAGATTACTTCAATTCCCGCATCTATAAGCTTTTGAATTCCTTTTCCGTTGACTCTGATGTTCTTATCTATGGACCCTATGACCACCCTCGGAATCCGGTTCTCAATGATCAAATCTGTACATGGCGGCGTTTTACCGTGATGATCACAAGGCTCAAGAGATACATATAAGGTAGATTGGCTGATCAGGCTTGCATCCTCGGGAACCACAGATGCAATACAATCGGGCTCTGCATGAGGCTTACCGAATCCTTTGTGATATCCCTCGCCTATGATGCGACTGCCATGAACTAAAACTGCGCCTACCATAGGATTGGGCGATACCTTCCCCAGTCCGTTTTGAGCAAGCTGAAGACATCTGCGCATGTAGGTTTCATTTATATTCACTTCATAAAAGTAAGCATTGGAAAATAAATTATGTTTGCCGGGTGACTGCCCAATCTTTACACAGGGAAATCTTAAGTTATTTGAAAAGCATCCATGAAAACTCGGAGGCTTCTCAAATCAGTCATTTATTGTTTGAAAAACTCGCAGGGATGGACCGGTCGGCATTGATCCGACAACCCAATTTGAATGTCGATTCGGAAGCAGAAAAGTTGATACGGCATGCACTTGGCAGATTAATGAGGCATGAGCCCATTCAATATGTGTTAGCGGAAGCTCCCTTTATGGGAATGATGCTGGAGGTAGGACCTGACGTACTTATCCCTCGTCCTGAAACGGAAGAGCTTGTTCAAATGATAATCCGTGAGACCAGGCATACACGAATACGAATTTTGGATATTGGTACCGGTAGCGGTTGTATCGCCATCGCGTTGAAAAAAGCCTTACCTCAGGCTGAGCTCACTGCTATTGATTTCAGTGAGGAGGCCTTGCATATTGCTACAAGAAATGCCCAAAAGCAGGGAGTTAGCATAAAATTTAAACTTTCGGACATCCTAAAGGAAGAGCTTTGGAATGAGTATGAAGATTTTGATATCGTAGTCAGCAATCCCCCCTACATTTCCATGCAAGAGAAAGATCAACTGGAAAAGCATGTCAGGGATTTCGAGCCTTCAATGGCATTATTTGCACCGGAGGAGGATCCTCTGATTTTTTACAGGAAAATTTCCAGCTTCTGCAGGATAAAATTATTTGAATGGGGGGCGCTTTACATTGAAATAAACAATCGGTTTGCAAATGAAACAGCCATCATACTGGAAGGGGAAGGTTTTAAGGCGGAAATAATCAAGGATATGTTTGGCAATCCAAGGTTTATCAAGGCTATTCGGTACCGGTAACAGTAGCAGAAGTGGTAGCTCCGAGTTTTCTTGCAATTTTCATCACCTTTATGATCTCTCCCCATTGTGCTACCGAGTCTGCATTGATCACTACAGCCGGTTTAATGCTGTCACCCTCGTGGATGTATTTCTTAAGTGCTGACTCAAGCGAATCGGTTATGATTAGCTTTGAACCCAGATAAATATTCTTATCCTTATCAACACTAACCACTACGCTTTGCTTGAGCTTAGTATCTGATTTTGATCTCGGCACACTCATCTTTACCACATTTGGATTGGCAAGGGTGGAAATCATCAAGAAGAACATCAGTAATATGAACAATATGTCATTCAACGGCCCGGTGTCCAGTTCCGCTTGACTTTCCCTCAATTTTCTGTTTCTAAGTTTCACCTGACTATTGACATTTACCTGAATTAACGAGTGGGTTCCTGCAGGATATCTAAAAATTCGCTGCTGGCAGATTCCATCATGTTGGAAGTCCTGTTGATCTGGGTATCCAAATAATTATATCCCAAAAAGGCTAGCATTCCTATAATCAGGCCTGTTGCAGAAGTGATCAGTTTTACATACATCGCATCGGCAATCTGGCTGATAGAAGGATTACTGATGGCGGCAAATTCCTTAAGCAGCAACACCAGACCCATAATGGTACCGATGAATCCGAATAACGGAGCGATCCTGGCGATCACAGAAAGCATAGCCAGATTTTTCTCCATCTTATAGATTTCAAGCCTGCCTACGTTATCCATACTTCTTTCAATAGCTTCAATTGGCTTACCTATCCTCTGAATACCTTTATCAATCATACGGCCTACAGGGTGATCTGAATTCTTAGAAAGGCTTCTTGCGCCTGCGACATTGCCACTTACGATATGATCTCGGATGATCCTCATGAAATTATCATCTATCTTGAAAGCCTTTCTGACCACCATAAGGCGCTCTATAAAAAAGAAAACCGCCAAGGCAAAAAGCAATCCCAAAGGAATCATCAATGGACCACCCTTGGTGAGGAGCCCCCATACCGACTCAACCTGCTGAGGAGGAAGAGTTATGGCCGTTGAATCTATCTGAAGGAAAAAGTCAAACATACCTTTTATTTATGAACGCGAAGATAATAGGTTGACAAGTTAATTCATAGCAATAAAGAAAACAATCGGCTGACTTTGTTTAACATATCGTTAATCCCAAAATAGCTGTCAGGCATTTTCTTCCCAAATAACGCATAAATGAACCATGGTTTCCGCAGCCTTTGCCATATCACTTACTCCGATCCATTCCAGTTTGCTATGTATATTCTGCATCCCGGTAAAAATATTAGGACAAGGCAAGCCCATATAACTCAGTCTGCTGCCATCTGTACCGCCTCGTATACTCTCTGTTTTCACAACTAGTCCCGAACGTAAGATCGCCTCCGCCGCATGTGCTGTCACATAAGGGTGTTCCTCCAGAATGTCTTTCATATTTCTGTATTGTTCGGCGGGATGGTAATTCACAGAAGTTCCCGGATAGGCGGAACATAATTTCTCCGCTATTTCCTTAAGACGCGCATGATGGTCTGGAAGACGGCTTGTCTGAAAATCCCTGACAATAAACTGCACACTCGCCCTTTCCGCATTTCCTGAAAAACCAACAGGATGAACAAATCCTTGTTTGCCATCTGTAGTTTCCGGACTCCACTCCTCACCGGGAAGCATGGAAATGAACTTTCCTGCCAATTTCAGTGCATTGATCATTTTGCCTTTGGCATATCCGGGATGGGCTATGATACCGTTAAATGTAACAGTTGCGGCATCAGCACTGAAGGTTTCATTCTCAAGGCAACCCGCTTCTCCCCCGTCGAAAGTATAGGCATAGTCGGCACCTAACTTCCCAATATCAACCTTTTCCGTGCCTCTGCCCACCTCTTCATCAGGCGTAAAAAGAATTTTTATTTCGCCATGTTTGATATCAGGATGGCGAATCAGATATTCCGCGGCTTGCATGATAACAGCCACCCCGCTCTTGTCATCTGCACCAAGCAGCGTTTTACCTGAAGCCGTAATGATATCCTTCCCGATATGCTGCCGCAAATAGGGCGAATCCTCTGTAGTCAATATTTGCGTAGGATCATCAGGCAATACAATATCTGAACCGTCATAGTTCTTATGCAACAGTGGTTTCACATCCTTGCCACTGCAATCCGGAGCAGTATCCACATGGGAACAAAAGCAAATAACCGGCACATCTGATTTGGGAGAATTGGAGGGTATGGTGGCATATACATATCCAAATTGATCCATATGTGCATCCTGAATTCCCATTTTCAATAGTTCTTCCGAAAGCAACCTCGAAAGATCTTTTTGTTTTTCAGTACTGGGATTTGATGAAGATGAGGGATCGCTTTGAGTATCTATGCGCACATAACGCATGAAACGCTCTCCAAGTGCCTGATGATCTATCATTTTTTTTCACAAACTTACTTAAGGGCTGACTAATTTGAACAAATGAAAAGCCCTTCGTTGGGCAATGATAAAAAGGGATTAATTTGTGCACTGAAAAACACAATTATTTCATATGAACAACAAGGTGATCGTGGGAACACTTGTAGGTGCCATTCTGCTTTTTGGCTGGCAAACATTATCCTGGACCTCCCTGGGCATTCATGAGGAGGCTTTGAAATTTTCAGCTAACCAAGACAGCATTATTCAATTTCTTGAAAAGAACATTTCCACGCCCGGTCAATATCTCATACCTACTGTCCCCCCGGGATCATCGGAGTCAGAAATAGAAGCACAGTCAAAAATCTGGGAAGGTAAACCTTGGGCAATCATCACTTTCCACGATTACCGAAAGATAGACATGTTTACGCCTGTACTTAAAGGACTTCTCATCGCCTTATTATCCGTATTAATGGTCAATCTGGTGATCCGGCAGCTGCGAAAGACAAAATTTCTGCCCGTATTCGCGACCACACTTAGTTTTGGATTGGTAAGTTTTTTCTTTGTTTGGTACAATAATAATATATGGTTCAGCACCCCCTGGTCAGTACTCTGGGGCGAACTGGTAGATTCCGTTATGGGATGGAGCCTTTGCGGCGCATGGCTTGGACTATGGTATGGCCGAAAGTAAAAGGATTTTTTTATCCTATAGAAACAAGCTCAATGTCAAATTCCAGATCCTTTCCAGCTAGGAAATGATTGGCATCCAACACTACGGTATCTTCTTTCAAATCGGTAACCACCACCTGCAAAGGCATTCCCTCTGCATTTGATAGCATCAGCTGCATACCTACTTCAAGCTTCATGTCTGCAGGAACGCCTGAAAGCGGAAATTCAATGAGGGCATTGGCATCCCTTTCGCCATAAGCCTGTTCTGCGGCAATCTGGATAGTTTTCTTGTCACCAACCTCCATGCCGGGCAGAGCTGCATCAAAACCGGCAATCATCTGTCCGGCTCCTACTGTGAAAACAAGGGGATCTCTTCCTTCTGAAGAGTCAAACTGCTCACCGGTAGTAAGCCTGCCTGAATAATGAACGCTAACTGTATCTCCCTTTTTGACCTGTTGCATATGGATTTATTTAAATGAATTTTATTAGAACCAATGTACTTTTAAGAACCATGCAAGTTAAGTATTCCTGATTAAGATGTTTAATTAAATAGTTTTCAGGAAATTTGAGGTATGCTTCTGATCCAGCTCTTCGTGATGGCCATTTTACTTGTCTCCCCTTTTCGAGTGGGCATCGCTCAACACAATAAAGAGAATCTCCCAAAGGCTAAGATAACCCCGGGTGCATACAATACAGGCCTGTATCTGAAAGATCTGAAAGGGAAGAAGATAGGAATATTTGCCAATCAAACCAGCATCATCGGCAAAAAGCATCTGGTGGATTCCCTACTGAATGCCGGAGTGAATGTGGTTAGGATCTTCAGTCCTGAACATGGATTCAGGGGCACTGTAGATGCAGGTGAGCAAGTTAATGACGGAAAAGATCTAAAGACAGGACTTCCAATCACGAGTTTGTATGGCTCTCATAAAAAGCCGACAAAAGCAGATCTGCAAGGTATCGAATTGGTTGTTTTTGACATCCAAGATGTAGGTGCGAGATTTTACACCTATATTTCCTCGCTGGAATACCTCATGGAGGCCACTTTGGAGAATCGGATCCCCCTCATGATACTTGACCGGCCAAATCCTAACGGATGGTACGTTGATGGTCCGGTACTGAACAGTAAATTCAGAAGTTTTGTGGGAATGCAGCCCATACCGATCGTTTATGGAATGACCATAGGAGAATATGGCCTCATGCTCGCCGGAGAGCAATGGCTTTCAGCCAAAGCCAATGAGGCCTATGCAAGTAATAAGTCACTGGTCAGGATAATCAAATGTGACCATTACAGCCATTCAATGAAATATATGCTGCCGGTCAATCCCTCTCCCAACCTAAGGGAGATGCAGGCTATCTATTGGTATCCATCCACCTGTCTTTTTGAAGGAACGATATTCAGCGAAGGAAGGGGAACAGCAAAACCATTTCAGATCATCGGCCACCCTGACCTGACCTCGGGGCCCTATAGCTTCACTCCAAAACCTGATGCCGGCGCTAAAAACAGCAAATGTTATTACAAACTTTGCCGAGGTTGGAATCTTTCGGGAAGTATAGACGAAGTATTGAAACAAGTGAATGGAAAAATACAAATTAGATTATTGATGGATGCCTACCAACAGTTCCCGGGGAAAGACAGTTTTTTCATTCCTGACAATTTTGATCAGAAGGCAGGAAACGATATCCTTCGCAAGCAAATTATGGAAGGAGTTTCAGAGGTTGAAATCAGGAAAACTTGGGAACCCGAACTGAAGAAATTCAGGGTGATCAGAAAAAAATATCTTTTGTATAAGGATTTTTAAAATGAACCAAAGCTTATGGCACATGGACAAAACTGAACTTAAGATCGTTTTCATGGGAACGCCGGAATTTGCAGTAGCCTCACTTCAAAGAATACTCGAAGAGGGATTTGAGGTAGCCGCCGTGGTGACAGCACCCGATAAACCTGCCGGAAGAGGCATGGAAATGCAGCAAAGCGCTGTCAAGACCTTTGCACTGTCAAAAGGAATCCGTGTACTACAGCCTGTCAAATTGAAAGACCCGGAATTCCTCAATGAACTTAGACAGATCAACCCCACACTGCAGGTGGTAGTGGCTTTTCGTATGTTGCCTGAGTATGTATGGAATCTACCTCCGATGGGTACTATTAACGTTCATGCCTCCTTATTACCACAATACAGAGGAGCCGCTCCCATCAATTGGGCGATCATAAATGGAGAAAAACAAACAGGTGTGACCACCTTCAAATTGAAGCACGAAATTGATACCGGAGATATATTGTTGTCCAAAAGCATTGATATAGAGGAACAGGATAACGCAGGGAGCCTGCATGACAAATTGAAAACAGCAGGTGCTGAATTACTGGCTGAAACCCTTAACAGGCTTTGTTCAGGCAATCTGAAGGAAACGCCCCAGCCACACCTGCCTTCCGAAAATATGCAACATGCGCCCAAAATACAAACCGAGACATGCCAAATCAACTGGAATCAGGAAGCAGAAAAGATCCATAATATGATCAGAGGATTATCACCCTACCCCGCTGCATTCACGGATTTAAGGGGTAAAAAACTAAAGATTTTCAAATCCGAATTTTACAAAACAGAAAATGGAAGGCATCCGGGAACAGTGGAAACAGACGAAAAAACCTATTTGAGATTTCATGCAATGGGTGGATATATTCAAGTCCTTGAACTACAGATCGAAGGCAAAAAAAGAATGAAAACAGAAGACTTCCTAAGAGGCTACAGAAATTAACGGAGTTGCTTCCTCAGCTTATCACCCAATGCATCTTTTTTGATAATTACATTGATGGTATTCATCAGAAAATAAGCTTCCGAAACCTTAATAAATCCTCGAAGAGGACCTACCTCGCCCCAGGAATTTTTCACCCTAAAAAGTAATTTTCCGGAGGGAAGGGTCTCTACCCCAATTATCTGCATCAAATGATCATCCTGTGTCACCAGGGATTCAAATCTTTTCTGCCTGATGACCTCCATCTCTCCTGGCAGAGTTAAGGCAGCATCCAATGACTCCCGGGGTTCGTCCAAAAGGGCATACCCTTTTGCGGCATTAAAACCCGGATTGCTTACATCAGCATCCCATAAAACAGTAAAGCCCTTTTTCAAAGATTCAAGTACCACCTCTTTCAACTCTTTTAATGGCAGGTTATAATAGCTCCCATTGCTGAAATTATCCGGCACCTCCAGGACAAAGGAAGCATAATAAGGATGATGGGTAAATGATGTCAGATAGGCGAAATCATTCGGACTCCGAAAGCCTCTGAATTGTTTTCCAAATGATTGAGGATTGAACATGGTGCCGTTGAACATGAATTCATCGGGAACTTTTCCAAGATGAGCATCTAAGATTTTTTCCATTCGTGCTTGCCAATTTTCCTGCAATGGACTTCCCTTAGCGATGAGACTGTCAAGGAAGTCTTTGAGCTCCTTGAACAAACTAGCATGATCATGATTTTCGCTCAGTTTTCCGCTATAAGCCACCTCAGGAAGTACACCATATTCATGAATGGCATTGATAAGATCATGCCCTAAAGCTCCCTCCGAAAATTGTGCCTTCCCCTGCCGGAGAATATAGTTGTGCGCTTTTTTCAAATATACCCTTCGGGCGATGTACATCTCACTGAGATCAAGAGCTACGGGATCTTTTCCAAAACCAAGATGGTCGCTTTCGATCATGGCAACTCCTGAGAAAGCCCAACAGGTGCCAGTTTGACCTTGGTTTTTCACTGGCGATACCACTTCTGACAAATCCACATTGCCAGAAAGTGATTCATTACCTGCTTTACCTTTCTTATCCTGCGCCTGCAAATTGAGATGGAACAGAACGAAAAATAATGAGACTAGCTTTACTTGCTTCATTAACATAATTTGATCAATATCTTATATCACATTGAAACTTTCCTTCGGAAATACCAAGCTCTGCAGCAGCAGCACTACTCAGCCGAAGAATGATACCCTCATTCTGCTTCATATCTGGGATGGCATCCAGAACTTTAGCAAAAACAGCACGCTGATTGGAAGGATTGGTTATTCGTATGATATTTCCGGCCTGAGTGGAATTGAAAAGACAATAGTATTTACCATCATCCCAGCCGCTACTGCTCTTGAAAATACCTGCAGTACCATCCAGTGTCTCAGCATTTTTTCCCTTTATCTGTTTTTCATATTGAGATCTGAAGTAACCTCCAGATAATTTTGGAGGAACACTCTTGTCCGAATCCCTTTGAATATATTTATTGACAGGCTCTGCCTTTTCGGTCTCGGGTTCTTTTCTTTCGGATGGTTGTGTTACAACTACCTCTTTTTTCTTGACCGGCTCAGCATCAACACCTGAAGTAACAGGCACCTTCACTGCGGCTGATGCCAAGGATGATAAATCTTTTTTTACTTTGAGAAATCCTACGATCAATTTGGTTCCCGATGACAATTGCTCTGATCCAAGGGAATTCCATGATTGGAGCTGCTCCCGGGATATCTGGTATCTGGCGCTGATGGTACTTGGGGACTCCCCTTTCCCTGCCAAACAGTAAACCGGAATAAACACTTCTCCCGCCTCTGACTTTCCATCCTGTGAAAAATTGCTCTCCAACAGCGGAACCATGACCTGCTGACCAATTCGCAATCCTTCCTTCATATCAAGTTTATTGAAAGGAGCAATATCAACGCTGGGGCTGCAGTTATATGATCGTCCAATACTATAGTAATTTTCTTTTGGTCCTACTTCATGATCTAGATAGAAACGAGGTGCCTTACCCTGAATCATCAGTGGAAGTTTTTGTGCCGTGAGCAGCAACGGGAACAGCAGCAGAGTTAAAAAGAATTTGATGGCTGTCATAATCTATCTGTTGAATGAAGTATTTCCAAAGTCGTTACAAATTAGCCAATGTTTCATAGACCTCAAAACATACCTTCTACAAATTCAGAATGCGCCAGTTACTAGGGAAATAGTTATTACTTCGTCCATCCATCAGCTTTAGCCAACCAAGTCCCAGTCCCATGAAGCGAAGCAGATGCCATCCCCTGAGTCCGCCCTCGGGTATCACAGGCTTTTTTCTGAGGAAATCCAATGCCATAGATTCATCGGCCTCTATGACTGGGAATCCATTTTTGATGCAACTACTGAAGGCCAGCTCCGGATCCGGCAACAACTGCTCCCTGATAATCCCGCCAACCTTGACTCCGGCCCTCTTCACTCTCAAATGTTTGTTGAGATATGGATATCCGCGATGAACTTCGGCAGTCATAAAAACAATTTCATCTTTTTTTAACAGGCGAATAAGGCCGGAGGTGTCTAATTGAAATTTTTCAAGAACTGAAAATTCGCCGGGCAGAATCTTTCCATATTTGAAATCTGGAGTATCAATCTTAACAGGGGATGCGGGATCTTTCTTCCTGCAGGCTGCCAGAAAAAAACCTTCGCCCCTGAGCTTATCCGGGAAGAAACGATAACCGGGATTTAGCCCTTCTGCCGCACTTTCTACAATATTCCAGGAGGCATCCACTGCTATCGGCAGCGCCTCCATCGAATATCGTTCACACATCCATTTCACCATCTCCTCATTTTCCTCGGCTGAGAAAGAGCATGTAGAATAGATCAAGATGCCATTCTCCTTTAATACAGGGATAATATCCTGTAATATCCGCTTTTGTCGCTGGGCACAATGACCCACATGCTGGAGACTCCACTCATTGATCGCTTTTTCATCCTTTCTGAAAAGTCCGCTACCGCTGCAAGGTGCATCAACCAGGACCAGATCAAAACATGCCCCTGCAGGCTGAAAATCCCTGGCATCATTATTTGTTATGATGTTGTTGCCTCCTCCCCATTTGACAATATTCTCTTCCAACACACTTACTCTTGATTGAATCACCTCATTGGAAACTATCAAAGAATCAGGATGCAGCATGGATTGAATCAAGGTAGATTTTCCTCCCGGAGCAGCACAAAGGTCCAACGCCCAGATTGGCTTTTCTATATTGGTAAGTTGGCGAATGGCATGTTCCAGAAACATGCTGCTTGCCTCCTGCACGTAATAAGATCCGGCATGAAATAGAGGATCAAGTGTGAATATGGGCCTCTCAGGAAGGTAGTACCCATTATTGCTCCAGGGAACCTTTTCAAGTCCGGATAATTTATGATCTAGTGCTTTTTTTTTGGCAGGATTGACTCTTATTGAAACCGGAAAATTAGAGGAGCCCCTGTGGCAATCCATAAATGATCCGCGGTTAAAACCCGGAACATTTTGCAGGGAAAAAAGAAATTCCTCGGGAAGTTGCAAGTTAAATTGATTGGTGAATGGATCCTACATCGATTTGATCTCAGCACAAAGATCCTGTAAAACTTTTTTTGCATCACCAAACAACATGGAGGTTTTTGGCTGGAAAAAAAGACCGTTTTCAATTCCTGCATATCCGGGTTTCATACTTCGCTTGTTCACAATAACGTGACGAGCTTGCTCCACTTCCAAAATGGGCATTCCAAATATTGGAGAGGAGGGATCAGATTTAGCGGCAGGATTGACCACATCATTGGCACCCAGGATCAGCACGACATCTGTATTCTTGAATTCATCATTCGCCTGTTCCATTTCAAGCAATTTATCATAGTTCACATCAGCTTCAGCAAGCAATACATTCATGTGTCCGGGCATCCTACCGGCAACCGGATGAATGGCGTATTTCACCTCCACTCCTTTTTCAGCCAACATTTTTTCCAACTCATGACAGGTATGCTGAGCTTGGGCAACTGCAAGCCCATATCCGGGAACAATCATCACTTTGTTAGAAAAATTCATAAGTGTAGCCGCATCACTGAGACTGATTTCCTTAAAGGCCCCCTGAGTCAACGATTCAGAAGAGGATGCGGCAGATGAACCAAAAGCTCCGATTAGTACATTTTTCAGTGAGCGATTCATTGCCTTACACATAAGTATTGTCAGCAAAGTTCCTGCTGCACCTACGAGCACTCCTCCGGTAAGCATAACCTTATTATCATACAAGAAGCCACCGCAAGCAGCTGCGACACCGGTAAAAGAGTTAAGTAATGAGATCACCACCGGCATATCCGCTCCTCCGATAGGCATCACGAACAACACACCATAGAGTATACAAACAGTGAATAGAAGATAAAAAGTAAAAACCCTGTTGGGGTCCTTCATCACATATACGGCCAGGAACAGAATGATCACCATCAATCCCATACTGATGATCTGCTGACTTTTAAAGGAATAATCCTTGATACTTCCATTCAGCTTACCCCAGGCAATGATGCTTCCCGAAAATGAAATGGTACCTATGATCAACCCGATCAAAATGATGATCATGATTCCGGAAAATCCTTCCGGAACCGTTCCTGCAAGGCTTTTTTGCCAATGATCATATTCAACCAGGGAAATAAGCGCGGCACAAGCGCCCCCCATTCCATTGAATAAACTTACCATTTCAGGCATGGATGTCATCTTTACCCTTTTGGCGGCTATGGTGCCTGCTACAGTACCAATTAGCAATCCTAGAAAAATCCAGACATGGTTATGCAGTTTTTGTCCTGAAGGGTCGCGATAAAGAAATATAGTGGCAAGTATGGCTATAGTCATTCCGGTGGCAGCCATTAAATTCCCCTTTCGCGCTGTTAACGGATGGGAGAGCATCTTCAAGCCGACGATGAAACTCACCGAAGCGAGGATATAAATCAGTGTCAGGATATTTTCACTCATTTTACTTCATCTGTTTTTTCTTGCCTTTGAACATTTCAAGCATGCGATCGGTTACAACAAAACCGCCGACCACATTGATGGTTCCAAGAATCACTGCCAAAAATCCCAATATCAATGCCAGCAGATTATCCTGTTCAGCCTTCCCCATTACAATGATGGCACCGATGATCACCACACCATGTATGGCATTAGCTCCGCTCATCAAGGGCGTATGCAAAACGCTGGGCACTCGGCCAATGACTTCAATGCCGACAAAAATCATCAGGATCAGCACATAAATCACTTGCTGATTGTGATCGATCCAGTCCAGTAAATTATACATCATAAGTTGTTGTGTTAAGCCGTATTGTGCAGCTTTTCATGAACAATTTTCCCTCTATGTGTCACACAGGTTCCGGTTACCAGATCATCCTCGAAGTTAAGATTGACAGCCCCCTGCTTATCGGTGATCAGTGCCAGGAAATTTATCAGATTCTTTCCGTAAACCTTGCTGGCATCATAAGGCATGGTGGAAGCAAGGGAAGAGTCTCCCGAAATGATAACGCCATTATGCAGTATCACTTCGTTATTTTTGGTTACCGCTGTATTACCACCTGTGGAAGCGGCAAGATCAATGATCACGGAGCCCTTTCGCATGGATGCGATCATTTCCGCCGTGATCAGTAATGGTGCTTTCTTTCCCGGAATTTGTGCGGTAGTGATTATGATATCCGCTTTTGCAGCGCTTTCTGCTATCCGGGCCTTTTGCCTGCTTTGAAATTCCTCTGACTGCTCCACCGCATAACCTCCGGCTTTGGAAGCATCAGCGGCTCCTTCTACTTCGATGAACTTAGCACCCAGACTCATCACCTCTTCCTTAACTGCCGGCCTGGTATCAAAAACCTCTACAACAGCACCCAGTCTTCTGGAAGTGGCAATAGCCTGTAAACCAGCGACACCTGCGCCTAATATCAACACCTTGGCCGGGGGTATACTTCCAGCAGCAGTCATAAACATTGGAAAATAGCGTGGATATAATTGCGCCGCTATCAATACAGCCTTATATCCGGCTATATTGGCCTGACTGCTCAACACATCCATGCTTTGCGCCCGGGTAGTACGAGGCAGCATTTCCATACTGAATACCGTTGCTCCGGATGCAGCCAGTTTCTCAATATGAGCTTTATTATACAACGCATTGAATTGGCCAATCAGAATCTTTCCATCCAATTGACCGGAAGCATCCGAATCAAAAGGATGCAGGCAAAGCAAAACATCAGCATGCTGTATCACAAATTCACGTTCCGCCACTTTCGCTCCCTTGTCCGAATAGTCCTCGTCAGAAGCAAAGGCCATATAACCGGCACCTTTCTCTACCAATACCTCAATGCCCATTTTAGTGAGCATGGAAATATGCTCAGGTAATTGGGAAACCCTGGTTTCCGGGTGTACTTCTTTTAATATGCCGATTTTCATACCGTTAATGATGTTCCGAAGATAAAGAAATTTAATATCGAATCTTAAAATGCTGCCTTTGCCTGAAATCGGGGTTTAAAAAGGCTATTCCCAAAAAAAATAGATCAATAGTAGCAGTCACTGCCGGATGGTTTCGGATCGCCTCCCAGGCAGCCTCCATCCCTTCACTCCAGTGAATATCATCAAAAATAATGACTGAGTCTTGGTGAGTATATGGTAAGATCCATTCAAAATACTTCAACGTAGGCTCAAAACGGTGATTTCCATCCAGAAAGGCCATGTCCACCTTAACCATATTTTCCAGCACAGCGGGAAGAGAGCAGTCAAAATCTCCTAAAGTCAAAAAGATATTTTCAAGACCCGTAGATTCAAAATTCACTTTTGCCTTCCCGGCAATAGATTCGGAGCCTTCTATCGTATATACTTTAACGTTATTTCCTGCCGTGGCAAGATATGCGGTTGTCAAACCCAAAGAAGTCCCCAGCTCAAGGATCTGATGACATTCATAATGCCTTGCGATTCGCTGAAGTAGCTTTGCATATTTCGGATGCTTTAATGAACTGGCGGCTATATTTTTCACACTGCGCACAGAACCGCTGACAAGTGCTGAACCCGCACCGTGGTCAATTACCTCCAGGAGGCTTTCATCCTTTACCAGGAGCTTCCTTAATCGCTCCAGCTTTTGATTGCCTCCATCAGATTTATCATATGCCAAAACATTTCTAATGAAATCGTAGACGAAGGGAGAATGAGTCCCGTGACCTTTCCCATTGGATGCAGACAAATAATGTTTCAGGAAGGAAAATGCCATCCTGGATATTCCGTAAGGTCGTTTATTCTCATTTTCTTTTCCAGCACTGGAAGGAATAAGCATAGGCATGTTTATCATCAGGGAAAAAATCCAGATTCGCATCAAGCGACCATTTCTCGGTATCGAGTGCAGGGAAGAAAGTATCGCCCTCCACCTGGGCATGCACCCTGGTAAGATATATCTTGTCAGCCATCGGTAACATCTGGGCATACACCTTGCCCCCTCCAATTACAAATAATTCCTTGCATCCGAATTCCTTCGCAGCCTTATTGGCTTCATCCAATCCTCCGACCACCCTCACACCCTCGGGAATCCAGTCAGTTTTGGAACTCACTACAATGTTGATTCTACCCTTAAGGGGCTTTCCCAGAGACTCGAAAGTGGTCCTGCCCATTAACACAGGCATACCCCAAGTAAGATTCCGAAACATTTTCAAGTCATTGGGTAAATGCCAGGGTAATTGGCCATTGATGCCGATACAATTATTCTCCGAAGCTGCTACCAAAAGGGAAATGATCATGTCAGTTTTAATTATGGCCGTCAAACAGCGACGGGAGCTTTAATAGCAGGATGACATTGATAATTCTGCAATTCAAAATCTTCGAATCGAAATGCCAGAATATCCTTCACTGCAGGATTTATTTGCATAGCCGGCAATGGAAATGCTGATCTACTCAATTGCAAAGCGGCCTGCTCAAAATGATTGCTGTATAAATGAGCATCACCAAAAGAATGTACGAACTCATCCGCCTCCATATCACAAACTTGGGCAATCATCATAGTCAATAAAGCATAGGAAGCTATATTAAAGGGTACTCCCAGAAATACATCCGCACTGCGCTGGTATAACTGACAGCTCAAATTACCTTTGATTCCACGGGCATGCTGCTCTGCCGAAGGAGGTTTCACATAAAACTGAAACAGGCAATGGCAAGGCATTAGCTTCATGTCTGCCAATTCAGCTACATTCCATGCACTGATGATCATCCTGCGACTATCAGGATTGGTTTTTAACTGATGAATGACATCCATCAATTGATCGACGGTTTTTCCACCGGCCCCTTCCCATGATCTCCATTGCTTGCCATATACCGGTCCAAGATCACCATTCTCATCCGCCCATTCATCCCAGATACTAACACCATGGTCCTTTAGATATGCGATATTGGTAGCCCCTTTGATAAACCAAAGCAACTCATGAATAATACTTTTCAGATGGACTTTTTTGGTGGTAACCAGCGGAAACCCAACCTTGAGATCGAAACGCATCTGATAACCGAATACACTACGCGTACCGGTGCCTGTACGATCATTTTTGTCAACGCCATGTTCCAGAATATGCCTTAATAAATCATGATAAGCCTGCATGGCCGCAAATTAGCCAATTGCCCTGACATGGTGAAGTGTCATAGTATGGCTGACGCAGCATGCATTATCTTTGCAATATCAATTATCATGAGCAGAAAAGGAAAAGTTCTGGTGGCCATGAGCGGCGGCATAGACAGCACCGTTACTGCGCTGATGCTTCATCAGCAGGGATATGAGGTAATTGGTATCACTATGAAGACCTGGGATTATGCTGACAGCGGCGGCAGCAAATCAAAAAAAGAAACAGGATGCTGTAATCTAGA
>Ga0315906_10004358_pt1 | contig 18221 bp, 15 predicted proteins | sample LakEriMetagenome_4_FD_203526 | JGI IMG/M metagenome (GOLD analysis project Ga0315906, IMG submission 203526) | Freshwater fungal communities from buoy surface, Lake Erie, Ohio, United States - Buoy 2 MA122 | ecosystem: Environmental > Aquatic > Freshwater > Lake > Lake biofilm | place: USA... | reverse complement strand
CTTCGCCTATTAATACTTATGGCATCATGCCCTTTTGAAATATGCCACGCAATTGTGTCGTAAAAATAAGGCATCAAGGCAATATCTGCATTAGAATAAATAATAAAATCAGCTTCTACCTCTTTCATTTTACCCAAAATATCTGCTATAAAAGGCAATTGCGGCAAACTATAATCTGAAAAAGCTGATTGAATGCTTTGTTCAAGCGGACTTAATAATGTAAAATAATCGGGAACCAATACCACTTCATCTGGAAAACAGGTGGCATAAAATTGAATATCTATATTAGAAGTGGCAAAAGACTTGGCATTTGCCATACTTGCGAAAGTAATTGGTTGGCAATAAAAAAGATCAGAACCCATCTTCGCCTTAACCGGATTGATGATATGTGCAAGCTTAATCAAGGGTAAAATATTAGTCAATTATATCGCTTTTATTGTAATCAAAAAATAATTAGCAATCTTTTTAAATAGTATTCATTCTTTTTTTGTTAATACAGTAGCTTGAATTTTATATTCAGCTTTAGGAATAAGATACAACCAAGATATAAATAGGTTCAATTCCAAAGTCTCACTTATAATCTGACGATAGTCTTCAGCACCAAATGTTACTGCATAAAATATAGTTAACACAATTTGAATAGATATAAATAAGAGACCGTTAAATATCAGAAAATCTTTTTTGCCTTTTATTTCTTTTAGAAAAAATAATAAGGTTAAAAAAGCTAGAATCCAATAGGCTGATTTACGAATTACAGTGAAAGAAGCTTGATTATGTATATTTCTAAAACCAGATAAATTGAATGAATAAGACTTAACTCCAAAAATTACTTCTAAATAATTAGTTAAATAATCAACTTCTTCCATAAAAATAAAAAGAAAAAAAAGAAAAAGAAACAAATATTTAAAAGCATATAATGTATTAAAATTTTTAATAAAACCTGCAATCCGAAATAGACACAATAATAAAATAACATTTTGCAAAGATTCTATATACCCGAGCTCTCTATTTTCTTTAGGCGAAAGAAACTCTAAAATTAAAGACGCATTAGGAAAAATAAAATATAAAATCAAATATATGATAATGCTAAAATTACTTGCCAAAGCAAACTTCAGAAAAAATTTATCAGACATATTCAAAAGTAAAAAACTAAACTCCAAATTGCGTAAGCTAAATCCAAAAATAATGCAATCGCTTTAACTAACTTATAATCAAATTCTAAATTTTTCGTAAATAGCTTTTTTATCAAAAACACAAATCAATTTGCTGTAGTATTCTTTAATAAAAATCTATAATCTAGGTATATAAACTATCCTATTCAATCACTACCTTTGAATGAACTAATTTTAATGATGCTTGAAAAAAAAATAAAAACGATTAGTTCAGAGCCTGATAATTTTATAACCTATTTCAAAAAAATATGGGACTATAAATCTTTAATTTGGGTTTTTGCATTGAGAGATCTAAAAGTAAAATATGCACAAACGCTTTTAGGTATATCTTGGAGCATAATTCAACCTTTAACTGGATTAATTATGTATTCTTTTTTCTTTGGATATATACTAAAATGGGAAACAGACGAACTCCCATTTTCATTATATGTTTTAAGTGGATTGATAGGTTGGAATTTTTTTACTTATATTATTTATCAAGGATCTAGTAGTATTCAAGATTCTAGCCAAACCATTAAAAAAATTTATTTCCCCAAAAGCATACTTCCTTTTTCCAAAGTTATAGTAGCCTTAATTGAACTATTGATAAGCACACTCATTTTAATACCTCTAATTATCTATTATAATATAAACCTTTCATGGAATATAATATGGTTGCCTATTGTTATTCTATTCAATATGCTTTGTGCTTTAACACCCGTATTTTGGATTGCAATCTTTGCATATAAGAAGCGTGATTTACTTCATCTACTTCCTTATTTCATAACTTTTGGAATTTGGCTCACTCCAGTTTTTTTTTCTTCCAATATTTTTCCCAATAAGCTAAAAATTATCATTGATCTTAATCCTATAGCAAATGTGATTGAAATGTGGCGTTGGATGCTATTTGGCTTCGGTTCCTTTAATAAGATATGGCTAATTAATCTTTTTATTGTTTCTATTACTTGTATTACAGGGATGTATATTTATAATAAAAATGAAGATAATTTCAGTGATTTCATTTAAATTATTAAATTGTAAGTGTAAAAATAAGAAAATCAACTTACAATTTGGAAGTAATAAATTCAAAAAAAAATAAATTTCATTATTAGGTGGTAAAAGATTTAAAGATACATTTATGTTAATATAATTATTATTTTTGTTTATGTAAATATGCTTTTCATGAGCAATAAAATAATTGAAGTAAATAATCTTTCCAAAAAGTATGAGTTACATAATGCCGAAGAAGAAGGAAAGAAAACTTCGGTAGATTTATGGGCACTAAAGGATGTATCCTTCAATGTATATGAAGGAGATTCATTAGGTATAATTGGGCCAAATGGAAGTGGAAAAAGCACGCTACTAAAATTACTTTCTGGAATCACCAAACCTAGCTCAGGCGAGATAATTATTAGAGGTAAAGTTGGAAGTATACTTGATATTGGTGCAGGATTTAACCAAGAGCTAAGTGGTAAAGAGAATATTTTCTTGAATGGCCAATTGCTTGGATTCAGTAAAAAAGAAATAAAAACCAAATATGATGATATTGTAGCATTCAGTGAGATAGGTAACTTTATTCATGAACCAGTGAAATACTATTCAAATGGCATGTACCTTAAACTTGCTTTTAGTATTATCGCCCACCTAAATTTTGATGTATTGCTTTTTGACGAGGTATTAAGTGTAGGTGATAACGCATTTAGATCAAAAATAACTTCTTTCTTGTCGACAAAAAAAACAATGATTCTGGTGTCACATAATCACAATGAAATAGTAAATAATACAAATAGATTAATCACACTCAAAGCTGGGAAAATTGATTCGACTGAAGACTTTTCCTATTTCAATGAATCAGCTGATTATGCTAATAATGAACTCCAATTTGATGGAGGCCTAATAACCATTAATAAAGAAGAAGATATTAATTATTGGTATTTTTCGTTTAAAACCGAGTTTGAGCTTCCTCACCAATCTAAAAAAAGCTGGGCAATACACCTAAAAGATAATCTTGAAAATACAATTACCGCCTGTATTGGACATAAAGATAAAGAAACTAGATACTTGAATGAATTTATTTCTGAGCAAACCTTTATATTAAATAAAAAGCTGTTTAGACATGGAAATTATTCATTCGCTTTTTACTTAGCATATAATGGCGAATACATTAATATTAAGCCGAAAAAAAAGTATTATTTTAAACTTGATTTTAATCAACAAATAGAAGGTGAAGAATGTGTTCTTTGTGGCCCGATTTTTTATCCAAATACAATTAATTAACTGGAAATGAATGCTGTAAGAGAGCCTTTTTTTATTGATAAAGATAAAGATAAGAAATTTGAGAATCAGGGATATCTAATTGATGGCAAAATTTCTAATGATGGCATAATACAATTAATTGATTTGTTCAATACATTAAGTATTCCTGATTCATATGGTTTTGGTTTTAATGTGGGACTAAATACCAATGATCACTCGATTCGCAAGGCAATGCAAGATGGCATTAAAGAAATTATTGAATCTGAAGTAACACAAGCATTAAATTATAAATGTGTATTTACAGCAACATTCATGAACAAGTTACCCCAAAGTAGCCATCTATTGCCAGCACATCAAGATTGGACATTTACAGAGGAAGAAAAATTTGATTCTGTTATGTGTTGGATTCCACTTATTGATGTTGATTTAACAAATGGATGTATGAGCTTTGTCCCATATTCAAATCAATTATTTAATTATACAAGAGCTTTTCCATTTCCATTTAATAAAAACCCTGTTGAACAAAACGAAAAAAAACTACTTGGTTTTATGAAAGCAGAGCCAATGCAGGCCGGACAAATGGTTTTTTTGAACCATAAAACAGCACACGGGTCTTTCCCAAATACAACCAATGAAAATAGATTGGCAATTGGTTTAAGCATAGCACCTAAAAATGAGCCCCTTCATATTTATTGTTTAAACCCAAAAAATGCCGGCCAATCAATTATAAAATATAAAGTTGATTCCTATTTCCTTGTAGATAATCCACATCCTGAAATTGCTGAGGCATATATTAATGGTAAGGATTACAACTTCACGTATGAGAAGATTCTTGAAAAAGACTACAACTTACCAAAATTAAGTTGGGAATACATTTATAACTACCTAACAAATAAAGGATTAGTATACAGAAATACATACCTAAATCCATCTGATAATAACTTAAAAAGGGAGAAAGTTAACACACAGCAAATCTCATTATTAAAACGTATTTTTAAATTTATTAAGTTGCTAAACAAAGCCATTACCAGAATATGAAAACTGTCTTTAGAGATACTAACCACCATAATTCTTTTGTTGAAAACGGATATGTTAAATTAAGCATTCTAGATAAAGATGAAATCCATAAAATACGAAATTTTTATTCGAATCTTACAGAAAATCTATCTATAAAAAACTCTGTGTATGGTATTTACGTAAGCTTAGATGATAAAAATCTAAAACTTAAAACAGATACTATGCATTTCATTCAAAGTCTTGTTAAACCAAAATTAGATAAATACCTCAAAGATTATAAGGTTCATCTTGGTGGTTTCATCATAAAACAATCAGATGATTACTCTTACACATATCCACATCAGGATTGGATTTTTTCACCACACAATGAAACAGATTCTTTTTCAGCAACAATTTGGATCAGTATGGATGATCTTACCCCAAATTCAGGTTCACTGGGATTTATCCCAGGAAGTCATCAAATATTTGATGGAATAATTGGATCGCCATCCTCCTATTTTATTAATGCAACACAGGGACATGAGGATTTACTGTTTAATTACTTAACATTTCCAGAAATAAATGCTGGTGATGCATTTGTCTTTAACAACAAATGTGTACATGGTGCTAACCCAAATATTTTAGGCGGAGATAGAATAATTGTAGGTATTGGAATAACACCAATAGATTCCAAATTAACACACTATTTTTTAAAACCAGGAACTAAAAATAAAGTGCTCCAATTAGAAGTACCCGAAAACTTCTTTTTAACACATATGAATGACGATTTAATAGAAGAATATGAACAAGGAAAAATTCCAAATAATTGTCAAGTAATTAGTGAATTTGAATATGAAAATGTAAGGTTTACCCAAAATGAAATAACAGAATTACTCGATAAAAACGGAGTATCAAAAGGTAAATATCAAATAAAAAGACCAATTCAACCTGAGCAAGAAAATTTAAATTATGAAGAAATCAAGGTAAAAAAAGAAAAAAAGAATTATTACAAAGAATACAGCAAGAAATTAATTCAATTTTCAAAAATTTATACGCCGTATAATATTTATAAAGAATCAAAATACAGATTAACTGGAAAATATTAAAAAATGACCAAGGTACTAAACAATAATGATCTTGATGAGCAACTAAAAAAAGAAGGGTATGCGGTTGTACAATTCATTAATAATGAAGAAATCGAAACACTTAAAAGCTTATACAGATTTCATCATACTAAGCCTATTCCTGGATTTTATGCCAGTGTATTTTCAGATGATGTTCCTAAAAGGCAAGAGATTACCAAAAATATTAAATTAATATTTGAACCAATTATCAAAGAAATATTCATAGACCACAAAATGATTGGCGGAATATTTATTGTGAAAACTAATGAGGAGAAAGAAAGACTTCATCCACATCAAGATTGGGGATTTATAGATGAGGATAAATATAGGGCTTTCAATATTTGGGTGCCATTGGTAGATGTTAATGAAAGTAATGGCGCGTTCAGGATTTCTCCTGGTAGTCATTTATGGGTAAAAAATTATAGAGGACCACAATTACCAGATTCATTTCCTGGTCAACAAGAAGTCATTTGGCAAAACATGAAAACCATGAATTTAAAAGCGGGAGAGGGTGTTATTTATGATGCTAGGCTTTTTCATGCATCATATCCAAATACCACAAATGAATACAGATTAGCAACTGTTTTTGGAGCTATACCAAATGGAATTCCAATGTTACATTATACTGTAGGAGATAATAAAGTAAATGTATATGAAAGTAATGAAGCCTTCTTTTTAGGTAGTGATATTAACAGAGGCGCAGAAGTTTTAACGAAACTAAGTGAGTTGCCATTTCGTAACGAGATTTCAAAATCAATTCCAAATTATTTGCAACAAAATAGTATCGAAAAACAAAGTTGGTTTAAAAGATTGTTTAGATAATTATTAAAAAAAAATTGAAAGCAATAAATAACAACAATTCAGAAAGAGTTCAAGAGTTTTATAATGAAAATACAGAAAAATTTTTAGCTGTATACGGAGACATTATTCAAGCTTTTAGAACTCTAAATATTACTGATTACTTATCTTATACTATAAAATCTGCTGGAATTTTACCGGGCATGAAAGTGCTTGATGCTGGCTGTGGTGTTTGTGGGCCAGCCATTTATTTTGCAGAAAATATATTAGATATACAAATTGATGCGTGCACTATTTCTGATGTGCAGTTCAATATGGCAAAAAAGAATATTGCCGATAAAGATCTAGGTAATAGCATTACACCACACTTATTAGATTACCATACTATAGCCAGCAGGTTCGGTAATGAAGCGTTTGATATGATTTACTTTTTAGAATCTTTTGGACATTCAACAAGTAAAATGGAATTAATTGATGCGTGTTGGAAGGTATTGAAACCAGGGGGAAAGCTTTATATAAAAGACTTATTTAAAAGAATAAGTAACGATGATTGGGAACAACTTAGAATTGATGAAATATGCACAGAAATAAATACTGCATATGAATATGATATTCCCGATCTTTCATCAACTCTAAACATATTACGATCAGTAGGTCTTGAATTAAGAACAGTCAAAGTTCCTGAAATTGAAATCGATCAATTTGAAAAGTTAACGATTTCTAATACCTTTCAGAACCTGTTTAACATCGGTAAAATTAATGGATGGGATGAATATATTTTTCCGATTGATTTCTATGAGTTGATATTAACTAAACCTAAAGATTTGAAGCCAAAAAACATGCATCTTTATTCGCTAAATAAACCATGAAGGCATTTTTTAATTTTAGCAATAAGCTTATTTTAGCAACAAGATCCACTGATTGGAGATATAGTTTTATTCCAAATATTTTTGGAAATATTTATCTATGGCTATACCTTTTTAATATAGATGTAAATAAATTGTCGCTGTTACTCCTTGTTGGATCATTATTTACCTCATTTGGATTTGCTGCATTCGGATATTTTATCAATGAGTTATTTGATAGAAAAGATGATATTAAAGCAGGGAAAAATAATAAGCTATCTGAACTTAACACATTTTCAATCCTATTTTTACTTCTAATTATTCTATGTGGAACCTTTATTCCATGGATATTTTTACCTGCAAATAATACATCCTATTTTTTAATTATTTGCGAGATTTCCCTATTTCTAATATACTCTTCTCCTCCTATCAGATTGAAAGAACATTGGTTATTGGCAACCCTAATTGATGCAACCTATGCTTATGTTATTCCATTCATTCTATCTGCATATACCTATTTTTTATTCAAATCCCAAGATTCATATAATACGTATATTTATTTTGTTTTACTAGCGTATATTTTTGCATTATTTCTTGCTGGAATTAGAAATATTACTATTCACAATATTAATGACATATTTTACGATAAATTTATAGGTAAAATAACGCTACCGAGATACATAGGTGTTTACAAAACAAACATTTTTTTAATTAGCACAATTATTATCGAAATTGCTTTGTGTGCACTAACATTTGGCATATTAGCTTTTCATCATTTTATATTTACTCTTGGTTTATTAGTTACCAGTTGGATTGCAACAAAATTTTATAAGCGAGTAAAATTATTAAGAAACAAACTAATTGTTCACAATTCAAACAGACATGCTACAGATCGCTTGTATCAGTTCTTTTTTCCGCTACTCTTTTTAAGTGTCCTAATTTATACTAAACCTAGTTGGTTGTTTTTACTACTTATACATATATCTCTTTTCATTCCAATTAGTATTTATACCCCAATATTAAGCTGGTTAGTAAGATTAAGAATTCATTTAATTCGATTAAGAATAGACCTAAAACAGCTTATTAGTTCCATAGTAAACTATTCGATCTACTATGCATTTTTGATTTGTGGGGTAAATTTAATCAAAGAAAAAAAATCAGCTTGGGAATACATAAAAAATAAAATAATTTAAGTGAAATATTTAATTTTCAATAAAATACTATTTGTCGCATTCATCATCATTTTTATTGGCTGCAAAAAAATCAATAATTCAGTTGAATTTGAAGATGTAAAACATCTAATCATAGACGATATTTCAAATCAAGCTACCAATAAAACATATGTAAATAGTTTCACTTTTAGTAATGATACGTTTATCAAAAATATGCCATATAGTTACCAAGAGGCAATGCGCAGGATTCAGCAGAATATAGACTCAATTGATAAAACAAATATAAATCAACATACAAAAAAGTTTTTACATTGCCTTACTATAGCTAATTTCACACAAACACTATTCTGTAAACAATTTTTAGGAAGTAAAATTGGCAAATCGAATGATTACATAGCTATACCAAATTGGTCAAACCTCAGTTTAGCAGAAAGATATCAAAAAGGAAATGAAAATAAAGTCCCTGTATGGTGTGGTGATAGAACAAGCTTTTTTATTTCATTAATTGATAGTTTTCTTCATCTAAAATCTGAATCAATCTCTATACAAAATATTCACACATACCCAATAGTAAATATCGATGAAAAATATTATATTTTTGATCCTTCAGATCTATTTATTGCGAGAGATATTACTTCAAATAAAATATTAGATTATCAAGATTTAAGAAATAGTCAATTCCATAACATATGTATATATGATGTAAAACCGCGTTTTGCGAAGTTTGCAGAATTTATTTCTAAAAGATTTATTGAAGATGTAAGAATTAAATTTCAAGATAACAAGTCGAATGTGAGCACTTTAGTTTGCAACTACCTAAATACAGAAAGCAAGAATTTAATGCCTACAAATTTAGTTATTACTAATCGAAAATATCCGTTTTTTGGAACAATAAAAGCAACTACTAATACTAGTAACCCATATGTAATCCTGTCTGATAGGCCAATTTATTCGCTAAAAAACCACTCATTTAATTTTTATAGAATTTATTTTGGTATAGCAACAAAATAATATCATTTTGTAATTCTAAACACAATCCATTATGTGCGGGATACTCGGACAAATTCAACTATCAGATAAAATAGATGAAAGCATTTTTACTAACATGCTGCTTAGCTTGTCGCACCGAGGGCCCGATCATGCTGGCATAAAGCTGAGTGAAAATAAACAACTGGCTTTTGGACATACCCGACTTTCATTTATAGATTTAAGTGATTCTGGAACACAACCCATGTGCGATTCTGATAAGCAAATATGGCTTACCTTTAATGGAGAAATATATAATTACCTGGAGCTAAAAAATGAACTGGAATCTCGTTATGCATTTCAAACAAATACAGATACAGAGGTTATTATTGCAGCATATAAAGTATGGGGAATAGATAGCTTATCTAAGCTGAAAGGCATGTTTGCGTTTGGCTTATATGATGTTCAATTACAAAAAGTATTTTTAGTAAGAGACCGCTTTGGAATTAAACCACTGTACTATTACAATAATGGAAATGAACTTATTTTTGCTTCCGAATTAAAGGCCATATTGGCTTCTGGAAAGATTGTTAAAAATATAAATTATTCGGCCTTTGCAGATTATTTTGTATACAGGTACATTCCTTCACCAAAAACAATTTGGCAAGAAATAAACAAAGTAGCGCCTGCTACATTTATTGAAATTAATGCCCAAACGCTAAAACAAAAAGAGCGTGAATACTGGACAATAAATCAAGCAAATTTTTCAGTTTCAAATGATCTGTTAATTCAGGAAATAGATCAAATACTCCAAACCGCAGTAAAAGAACACACCAGAGCTGATGTACCTATTGGATCTTTTTTGAGCGGTGGTTATGATAGTAGCGCCCTTGTAAATTACATGAAAAAGCTAGGGCAGATTCCGGAAACATTTTCTATTGGGTTTGAAAATTGGGAGAAAAGTGAAGATCAATTTGCCGAAATAGTAGCCAAGCATTTAAATGTTAATAATACTGCCATCTATGCCGATGAAAAGAGTCTGAATTGGATAGATAAAATGGCAGAAGTATATGATGAGCCTATTGCAGATATTTCAATTATCCCAACTTATATGGTTAGTAAATTGGCCCGAACCAAAGTAAAGGCAGTTTTAAGCGGTGAAGGGGCCGATGAAATCTTTGCAGGATATACTTGGCAACATGATTTTATGGAGAATCCAACACAAAATTGGTTAAATAGGTTATTGGGGAGAAAAACAGAAACTGTTTCATTCTATGCCCAAGCCATGGCAATGGGATGGTTTGATGCCAATGAACTCAAGCTCATGCTGCATCCGCGAATACATAAATACATAGAAAAAGATGTGCATTGGTTTTATCGCAAACATTTCTTGCCCAATTTAAGTAAACTAAAATCTATTCAATATCTCGATTTAAAATGCTTTATGGGTGAACTTGTATTAACTAAAATAGATAGAGCAAGTATGGCAAATTCGCTAGAGGTAAGGGTTCCATTCTTGGATCATACATTGTTTGAAAAAGTCTTTTCATTAGCTGAATCCAATTATTTTAAGCCAACACAAACAAAATTTCTATTGTTTGAAAACATAAAAAATTATCTTCCAAAAAGCATATTAAATCGCAAAAAACAAGGATTTGTAGGCCCAGATAATTATTACATGAACCTAGATTTTTATAAAAAAGAACTAACAAACTCTTGTTTAGTTAAGTACGATATCATTAAGCAAGAATATATAGATCAACTCCTGAAAGAAACGTATAATTGGAAACTTTGGAAGATTTTGATCATGGAAAAATGGTTTAAGCATTGGATAGACGAGCAATAAACTATATATTGCAACTGAATAAACTTATCTCCATGCCTTCCATATTAATCACAGGTGCTGCCGGATTTATCGGTTACCATTTGCAACAACTTTGGCAAGATAAATATTTAGTGCAAGGTATTGATTTACTCGAACAAGCTACTTTGGCAGTTGCATTGCGTTCCAAAAAAATAAAAAATATTAATCACGCTAGTATTCATGATAACTTTATAGACAACTTACCCAAAAAACCAGATCTTCTTGTTCATTTAGCTGCAGAAACAGGAATCTCTGGATCTATTCATGCTCCAAATAAATATCTACATACCAATGTTGTAGGTACCTTTAATGTTTTAGAGCAATGCAGGAAAAATGGTGTAAAACACCTTATTTATGCAAGTAGTTCAAGTGTATATTCGCCCAACCAATCGGTAATGCACGAAAATTCAGACACCTCTAAACAGCTTTCATTTTACGGAACAAGTAAAAAAATGAGCGAAGTGATGATAGAAAATTACTGTGCTCAATTTGATATTACGGCAATAGGCTTAAGATTTTTTACAGTGTATGGATCATACACTCGTCCAGATATGGCAGCCTACAAATTTATGCAAGCCATCAGTCAAAATAAAAAAATTACGCTGTACAATGAGGGTATGGTGATGCGAGACTTCACGCATGTGAGCGATGTTGTTCATGCTATTGACCTTTTAGCTGAGAAAATACAGACCCAAACACCAGGAACACACCAATTATTTAATATTGGTTTTGGTAAACCAATATCGGTAAAGAATTATGCAGAATCAATAGCTGAAATGCTTGAAAGAGAAATAACTTTCGAATTCAAACAACTACCCAACAATGAACTTACAAGTACGCACAGCAATTCAGATAAATTACACAATTTTATTGGATACAAACCAATTATTCCGCTCCAGATTGGCGTAAAAGAAATGACAGATTGGTTCAAAGTTACAAGGTATGAGTGAGTCTATTTTTATTTTTGTAGTTTGTGGTGCTAAAGAGCATACGGATACTTTAAAACTGTCGCTGAAATACCTAAAAAAATATAGCAAAAAAGAAATTTGGGTGCTCACAGACAGCAGCAGAAATGAAGAAGCAATTTTTCACGACACAGTAATCAATATTAAAACACCAGAATACCTCAATCATCATCAGGCCAGTATTTATTTAAAAACAGGGATTCATAAATTTTTACCCAAAGGAAACACCTATTGTTACCTAGATACAGATATAATTGCAGTTTCAGAAGATTGTGATACAATTTTTGATCAATTTGTAAGTCCAATCATTTTTGCCCCCGATCATTGTAAAATCAGGAAATTTAGCTCGTATGCCGTTAATTGTAATTGCCTTAAAAATCGGGAAATAGACAGAAAAAAGTTTACAGATTTTGTGCAGTCAGTTCAAGAAAACACAATCACAGAAGAGCGGCTTATCGCTAAATCAAAAATTTTACAAAACCAATTTGATCAGCTAAAAAAGTCTATTGTAAAAAAAGCTCTTACTGCATTGCGCTATTTTACTAGCTATCCAATTTTTAAGTTTAATAAAGATTTTTACTTCAATAAAAAAACACGAACTTGGCACAGCAATGAGGGAGAAGTTATCATGTATGAAATGAATATAAGCCGGATGCAAAAAGCAACCGGACTTCATTATAATAAATGGACGCAGCGTTGGTTAAATAAGCTAGGTGAGGATATATGGTTTGATGAATGTAATCACTTAATTGAATATATAAATCATACATTCGGCATTGAAGTAAAAGATAAAAACTGGCAACATTGGAATGGCGGTGTATTTGTGTTTAATGAGAATAGTTATGATTTTTTAGAAGCTTGGCACCAAAAGACAATGGATATTTTTTCAAATACAAATTGGAAAACCCGTGATCAAGGAACACTCATTGCCACAGCCTGGGAATTTGGACTTTCAAAACATACCACATTAACTAAGAATTATAATTTTATAGCTGATTATAATAACCCTGGGGTACAAATCAACCCAATCACAAATCAAATAAGTGATGATGGTTTTGCAACTTCCCATAAGCCCTGCTTAGTTCATGTTTACCATCATTGGATGGATAAAAATTGGGCAATTTGGCAATGGATTGAAACAAAATAATAATTTACTATTTTTTGAGCTTTGTCAATATTCTGCACCATATCAACCCGCTCTCATTTATTTAAATCATTTGCATTGGCAGATAGTTTAAATAAATTTGGATATCAACTAGCTATTTTGATTGTAGATGAATTAGATTGTTCAATATATACTAATAAAAAAGATGTTTTGATTTCTAATTTAACTGCGATTACGGATAGTAATGGTCTGGCTATAATTAACAAATATCATAGAAACAAAGATAAGCTTAGATGGGCTTTAAAGCCTATTTGGTTAATTCAACTGCTACATAAATATGAAAAAGTAATTTATGTAGATAATGATACTTTCTTTTATACTGATCCGAGCTTTTTATTTGATGCATTAAACAATTACAAGATTTTACTAAGTCCACATTTTTATCCTGCTGAACCTAATAATAATCAAAATTGGCTTGAAGCAAATTTTAAAGTGGGTTTATATAATGCCGGATTTTTGGGAGCCAACAAGCAAGCGAATGAGATCCTTCACTGGTGGTCTAAATGCTGTTTATATAAAATAACCAAAAGTACATCAAGGGGTATGTTTGATGACCAAAAGTACCTCGACCTACTACCAATAAAGTTTGAAAACATTCTTGTTATTAAACACAAAGGTTGCAACCTAGCAGGATGGAATAGCATGAATTATGAATTAAAAGGAGATAAAATGAACCTAGTTATAAATGGCAAATATCCCATCGTATTCATTCACTTCGCAAATTTAAGCCTACGCGAATTTTCAAAAACTAACTCTATCTTTCATCCATACTACCTGTTTTATATCAACGAATTGCGCAAATACAAACATGATTATGCCTTCAAAAAAACAGATGTAACGTGGTATCAACTATCAAGTTATTTTGATTTTCTATTGTGGAAAGTTAAAAGGTTATTTGATTGATTTTTAAACAATATAATGCATGACTCAATTAAATTATCCTATAAATAGTTCGGCTCCCAGATTAAAGACAATATATATTGTTTTATCTCTGCTTGTACTTTTTGCATTTGGCAACACCTTGCAAAATGAATACAATATGGATGATGACCTAGTTACGCAAAATCACAAATATACATCCAAAGGATTTGCGGGAATTAAAGACATCATAACTAATAGTTACTATAGTAATAACAGTGATATTATTTTTGGCTACCGGCCAATCACACACATCACCTTTGCCATAGAACATCAATTATTTGGGGAGCGCCCATTTATTAGTCACTTCATTAATTTAATACTCTATTTAATTAGTGTCTGTTTATTTTTTCACCTATTGCTAAGCTGGTTTGGATCAGACCATTATTGGATACCTATCATTGCAGCTTCTATCTTTGCTGTACATCCAATTCACACAGAAGTTGTTGCTAGCATAAAAAATAGAGATGAAATATTGGCTTTTCTATTTGCTATGATTAGCGGTATTGGATTATATTCCTATAGTAAGCATACAAGCTGGAAACAGCTTGCATTATTTCTTGTTTTTTTTCCAATAGCACTCCTTGCAAAAAAGTCTGTTTACCCACTTGTTATTGTATTCCCACTGGTTACATACCTTGTAAATCCTTCGCGTGTTAAAAATACTATAATTGCATGTATTGGTTTAACTATACCCGCTTCTTTTATTGTTGCTGATTTTATCTTATCCCAGTGGATCATTATTTTTAGCCTAACAAATATCACTTTCTTTGGCATCTATGTTATTTTGTATTTATTTAAACACCCCGAACACCTAAATCGCTTGTTGATAATTTTAAAATCAAGAACAACGCTTCATATATCAGCTATACTTCTTTTTCTTTGTGGAATCTATTTAAATGAAGTTGTATTACTTTATATTTCACTTTTATGTATAATCTTATTTAGCATCCAACAGAAATGTAGTGTTTCTTATTTATTACTGTTATTCAATGCGATATTATCTTGTTATTTTTTAGATGATGAAGCTTCATCAGTAACACTCATTTATGCAGGATACCTTGGATTTCAGCTTTACACAGCGAAAACTAAAGATTGGAAAATCATAATTTCAATAACAATTGCACTACTATCATTCTTCCTACTGAGTGAAAAACTTGTTGAAATACTAATTTTATTTCAAATCTTAATTTTTTATATCGTTACACATAAAAAACCAATATTTGGATTACTAATTGCTATCCTGTCAATTAGTGTAAGTTTCTTCTTTTTTAGCATACCCATTTACCAAGTAATTCTGCTCCTAATTTCCATTTTATACTTAGCACAATCTTATCTAAATAAGCTAAGACCTCATTTTTTCAACCATATTACAGTGGTGCTTTTTGCACTTTCACCCTTGCTAATTAGCAGCTTTAACCAAAAAACTAACTCATCAATAATACATAGCACAATTTCCGCCTTTGAACCTACAGAAATTAATTCAGCAAAGACCACAATAACTGAAAATAACAAACCTACAAAAATTAAAGAAGGTAGAGCACTAAACTATATAGAAAATACTTTAGTTGCTGAGCATACAACCATAGAAAAAATTGCTACTGGGCTCGTTACTTTAGGTGAATATCTTAAGCTTATGATTTTCCCCTATGAGCTTTCCTTTTATTATGGATATGCGAAGATACAAACCGCACATATAAATGATCTATCGGTCTGGATAGCCGTTTTGCTCCATATTCTTCTATTGGTTTTATTAGTAAAATTTGGACATAAACAGAAGGCAATATATATTGGTTTATTATGGTACTTAACGTGTATTTTCTTGTTTAGTAATTATATTGAATTAGTTGCTGGTATGGTTGGTGAGCGATTAGCATTTACTGCATCTGCGGGCTTCTGCGTTTTTTTTGCAGCATTATTTATTTCTATTAAACCCCAATTAAACTTTAAAAAGCCAACTTTTACAGAATACATTGTAATTGTAATCGTGTTTGTTTTTGGATCAAAAAGTATAGCAAGAAATTTTGAATGGAAAGATCCTATAACGCTTATGCAGAGCGATAGTAAACACTTAGAAAATTCGGCTCAAGCAAATCATTTACTTGCATTAAATCTGTTGTACACCGCAGGAAAAAGTAACAGCCCGCAGACATCATTAGCGTATACAGAAAAAGCAAAGTTGCATTTAGAAAAATCTATTGCCATTTATCCCTATTTTTTTAATACACACTACGAACTAGCCAAGGTATATATTAATGAATCTAATTGGGTGAAAGCAAAACAAAAACTAACAGATGCACTCGCCTTAGATACAGCTAATTTATTTGTACTTGAATCACTCAGCAAAGTTTGTTTTGAACTAAACCAAGTACAAGAAACAGAGAAATATGCCAATCAATTTATTTCGTATGTGCCCCAAAATGAAAATATTCATGAGATTTTAGCCTACATCCTTTTTACCGACAAACAATACGAAAAAGCCGAAAAATATGCCAAAAGAGGATTAATATACTTCCCATCTGGTGCTAATTTATTGCCCCTTTTAAAAGATATAGAACAGAAATTATCGGATCAAAGGGAGTTAAAAAGCGAATAACCTATACGTAAATAAAAAATCCCAACTTGCTTTACAACAAGTTGGGATTCCTAAAGAATAATTGCACTGATTACTGACAACCAAACAATAGTTTGGTTTTCTTGTCGGTTTGATCAGCAACAGATGAATAGTTTTTCTTTCTAACAGTGATCTCTATATCAAATAAAGTATAGCCTGCAGGCACAGACAAAAACTGATTTGGAATCATCGTGATTTTAAAACGACCATCAGACAAGCGTTTCATTTTAAGTTTAGTATTATCCGTTACTTTAAAAAACTTATTAGGTTCAAGTGCTATGGTTGTGCCCAAGCTATCCTTTGCTGTGGCTACAATATGCATATACACATCTCCATCATTCAAACTTTTCATAGTAGCTTTTGGCTCATTTGGATTATCGTAAATAAGTGTAGTAATCTGATCGCCAAACATGGTTTTGGGTATAGAATACAATATGCCTCTTTCAACTGAAGGTGGATCAATGGTTAAATTTAAGTCTTCCGTTTTTACATCTGGATCGCCATAACCACCGCCATCTTTAGGCTTCACTAAAAAGCTAATTCCCTGAGCATAAACAACCGCAGGGTCTACTCCATAAAATTCTGTAGGAACCATTTCGTAGTACCAAACATTAGCCCCTTTCGACTCATCTTTGGTCATTTTTAAGCGTTCATTACTGCTTTTCCATGGCTTATCACCCGTTCCATTCACCAACGAATCAACCCTAGCTTCTACCGGTTTCCATGTCCAAATATAATATGGCCCATCTGGGTTAGATTTCATCGCATCAGCTGTAGCGGCAGTAGCCTTGCTAATATCACAATAAATGCGAACTGGTTTAGTAACATCTGGCTTCTTCGGTTCAACCCAGGCAACCTGAGCAAATCCTGTATAAGAAGCAAATAAAATAAATAGTGTTGCTAATATACTTTTCATAATTAGTTATTTTTAAGGAATGATATACTATACGACATCGCTTTTTCAGCACCACAGCTCACAGCGTTCACAAAATTTAGCTGGGGGGCCGGAGAAAGAAGGTTTTTGCCAATTGATACTTCACTTGCCACATTTCCATTTAAGTCTTTTAAAATGATTTTAGAAGGATATCTATTGTCATCAAAACTCCATTTTCCATTACTTAATACAAACAGATTAAGCACCAAACTTGCAGTATCAACTGTAAATGTACTATCTACAGTATTGAAACTAATATTTGGCACCTGACCTGATTCTGAGGTAAGGAAATCGGCAATATTCATGGATTCTTTTACCAATGATTTTTCATCAACTTGAATAGCCGTGTTCATTGTCCAACTGCCACTCAATGCCGCCGCAATCTTCTCAGGCGAAGAAATAGGTGTAGCAACTTCTTTACTGTCGTCGTAAGGCTTTTTACAGCCAATGCTG
>Ga0315906_10004356_pt1 | contig 18222 bp, 15 predicted proteins | sample LakEriMetagenome_4_FD_203526 | JGI IMG/M metagenome (GOLD analysis project Ga0315906, IMG submission 203526) | Freshwater fungal communities from buoy surface, Lake Erie, Ohio, United States - Buoy 2 MA122 | ecosystem: Environmental > Aquatic > Freshwater > Lake > Lake biofilm | place: USA... | reverse complement strand
TTATTCGGCAAATACAATTACTTTTACAAACAATACTGGAGGAACATTTACTGTAACGGGTATTACAGTAACCGGAACTACGATAATGGTTGGTGATTATCTCCCTCTAAGTGGTGGGACTGTTACGGGATCAACGTCTTTTACGTCTGGGTTAAATTCAAATACAATTTCAGCAACAACTTATCAGAATTTACCAATAAGTGGATTAACCGCTGGTAATAACATTAATATAAGTGGTTCAAATGGTAATTTCACAATATCAGTAACCGGCAATTCTTTAGATTTACAACAAGTAACTAATGTAGGTAATACGACAGATATTGACATTATAGTTACTGATGGTATTGATAGTAGTAATATAGGCACACAAAGCATTGTAGTTACAAATGGAATATCTGGTTCATATTCTGCAATAAATTATGATGGCACTATTTCATTAAAAGCAGGTTCTCAATCAAGTGGTTTAGCTAATACAAATGTCACTAATGCAAATGTGATGTTAGAATTTCCTAATAAAACTGCAGGAAGTTATACAATAGCAACAACAAACGATTTAACAAGCTATGTACCATATACGGGAGCAACAACAAACGTTAATTTAGGTTCAAATGGATTATCAGCTAATACAATTTCAGCAACAACTTATCAGAATTTACCAATAAGTGGATTAACCGCTGGTAATAATATTAATATAAGTGGTTCAAATGGTAATTTTACAATATCCGTTACTGGAATAACAAGTGGTACTACTTTTACTGGAAATACATCAGCCACTTGCATAAATGACTTATATGTAAGTAATTTACACGGATGTTCACCAATAACAATTCATGATAGTATACAATTTACTGGATCAACAGCATCTGGATTATTATCCTATGCTGAAGGATATCAAACAACAGCATATGGTGATTATTCTCACTCTGAAGGTAGACAGACAACGGCATCTGGTGATTATTCTCACGCTGAAGGTAGTGACACAACAGCATCTGGTGAATATTCTCACGCTGAAGGTTATAATACACAAACTGGAAAATACGGAGCATACTTATCTGGACCAATAACAAGTGGTACCATAACTTTAAATTCAAGTTACGGTAACGTAACACCTAATTTTACATCTGGTAATACTATTGTTATTGATGATAGTGATTTTAATAGTAATATTGGAAGGTCAAATTATACAATATCCGCGGTTACTTTTTCTTCACCAAATACGATAATTTATCTAAATCAAACAGGTACAACTTGTACCGGTAACGCGATTATTGGTAATATAAGTAATTTTTCATTATGGAACGGTGATCAAATATTAAGAGGTGATTACTCCCACGCTCAAGGTGAAGGAACAAAATCCATCGGTATTTCATCATCTGCTAGTGGTTATTACACTATCGCATTTGGAAATTATTCAAGTACTAGTGGTGAGTACACAATTGCGTTAGGAAATTATTCTCACGCTGAAGGTAGAGCAACAACGACAATTAGAAATTATTCTCACGCTGAAGGCAGTACAACAACCGCATCTGGATATTATTCTCACGCCGAAGGTATTCAGACAACGGCATCTGGATTATATTCTCACGCCGAAGGTGGTCAAACAGTAACTATAGGTCAATATTCTCACGCTGAAGGCGGTGAAACTACCGCCGTCGGTATCAGTACCCATGCTGAAGGAAAATCAACAATGGCATATGGTGTGTATTCACACGCCGAAGGTAGTGGAACAACGACATATGGTGTGTATTCACACGCTGAAGGAAAATCAACAACAACAATAGGTGGTCATTCACACGCTGAAGGTATTGGAACAACGGCATTGGGTCAAAGTTCACACGCTGAAGGTATTCAGACAACTTCTGTTGGTAATGGTTCTCACGCTGAAGGTAATTACTCAGTAGCCATAGGTAGTGCTTCTCACGCTGAAGGTGATTATACAACGGCATCTGGAAATTATTCTCACGCTGAAGGTTCATCAACAACAGCGTCCGGATATGCTTCTCACGCTGAAGGTTCATCTACAACAGCATCTGGTGTTGGTTCTCACGCTGAAGGTTATAATACGCAAACTGGAAAATATGGTGCGTATTTATCCGGACCAATAACAAGTGGTATTATAACTTTAAATTCAAGTTACGGTAACGTAACATCTGGTTTTACATCTGGAAATACAGTTGTTATTGATGATAGAGATTTTAATAATAATATTGGAAGGTCAATGTTTACTATTTCAGCGGTGACCTTTTCCTCACCTAATACAATACTATATCTTACATCAACTATTGTAAATTGTTCAGGAAACGCATTAATAGGTAATGTTAGTGATTTTAGTTTATGGAACGGTGACCAAATAATAAAAAGTAATTATTCACATAGTGAAGGTAATAATACTTTTACTTTGTGGGAAAATTCTCACGCTGAAGGTTATAAATCAATAGCACTAACACCCAATTCTCACGCTGAGGGTGGGGATCAACTTAATAACATACCTGGAGGTTATACTATTGGTGTTGGTTCGCATGCTGAAGGTGTATTAACAACTTCTTTTGGGGGTTGGTCACACGCTGAAGGTTACCAAACGATAAGTTACGGTAATGGTTCACATTCTGAGGGTAAATTAACAACCGCATTAGGTAATTTTTCTCATTCCGAAGGTCTTCAAACGACAGCGTCGGGTTATTATTCTCACGCTGAAGGTCTTCAAACGACAGCGTCGGGTTATTATTCTCACGCTGAAGGATACAAAACAATAAGTAGTGGTATTGGTTCTCATGCCGAAGGTGGGGATCAACTTAATGACTTAGCTGGAGGTTATGCGATTGGTGTTGGTTCGCACGCTGAAGGTATAAATACAACTTCTATTGGTATTGGTTCCCATACCGAAGGTAGATCAACCACAGCCTCCGGGTATGGTTCTCACACTGAAGGTTCTTTAACGACAGCATCCGCATATTATTCTCATGCTGAAGGTAGAGAAACTACAGCATCTGGAGATTATTCTCATACTGAAGGATATAAAACAATTGCAACTGGTAGAAGTTCTCACGCTGAAGGTGGTGATCAAATTAATAATATACCTGGAGGTTATGCGTTAGGTACTGGTTCACATGCTGAAGGTATTAATACTCAAACAGGAAAATACGGAGCATATTTATCTAATCCTATAGTAAATGGTGTTATAACTCTTAATTCAAGTTACGGTAACGTAACATCTGGCTTTACATCTGGTAATACTGTTGTTATTGATGATAGATATTTTAATAATGATATTGGAAGGTCAAACTACACAATATCCGCAGTTACTTTTTCGTCACCTAATACTATATTATATCTTACTAGTACTATTGTATATTGTTCCGGAAACGCAATAATTGGAAATTTAAGTGATTTTACATTATGGAATGGTGATCAAATAATAAGAGGTGATTATTCCCACGCACAAGGTGAATTAACTTGGAGTATAGGTATAGGTTCTAATACAAAAGGAGCATTGAATACCGCGTCTGGTTATCATTCACACGCCGAAGGTGGTGAAACACATTCCATTGGGAGTGGGTCACATAGTGAAGGTAGAACAACAACTTCTGTTGGTTCTTTTTCTCACGCTGAAGGTAATGCAACAACAGCATCAGGAGGTTATTCTCACGCTGAAGGTAGACAGACAGCCGCAATTGGAATTTATTCACACGCTGAAGGTGGTTCAACAACGGCATTAGGTGAATATTCTCACGCTGAAGGTAGAGAAACAATGACATCTGGAAATTATTCTCACGCTGAAGGTTATCTTTCAACAACAGTTGGTAGTTATTCTCATGTTGAAGGTGAAAGAACAACAGCGTTTGGACGAAGTTCTCATACTGAAGGTATAGGAACAATCACAGTAGGTGACTATCAACACGTACAAGGTATGTGGAATGTTACTGGTGATACAACACAAGGTGCTTTTATTGTGGGCAATGGTTCAGATAATAACAATAGAAGTAATTTAATATTTGCAGCAGGAAACCAAGTTAATATATCCGGAAAAACAACAACCACGAACTTCAGAATGACATCTGGGGCAACAAATGGTTATGTTTTAACATCAGATAATGATGGAAATGCGAGTTGGAAAATATCCGAAGTTGTAGGTAACTATTTACCATTAAGTGGTGGAACCGTAAGTGGGGGTACATCGTTCACAAGTGGATTGAGTGCTAATACGATTTATATAACAACAACACCGACGACTGACACACAAACAACGACACAATATTTAACAAGAGATTCTTCAACAGGTCAAATTAAAAGTAAAACTATTCCAGGACCAACAGTTTATGGTTTATTCGCTCAAACTGGGAATAGTACAACAATAAGTGGTACAACATCGGAATTGTCATTAATTGATGGTGGTATTGGTACATTATCTGTCCCTGAGAATGGTTTTAACATTGGTGATTCATTTAGGGCTGACTTTGGTGGATTAATGTCTTCAAAACAAAATGATGATATAAGAATAAGAATTAAGTCTGGATCTGTAGTTTTAGCGGATAGTGGTTTACAAAATATGGATGCCGGAACTGATGATGTGTGGCAACTTTCAGTTAATTTTACGATAAGAAAAATTGGGGGGCCCACTCAAGCTGAAATTGTCACATTAGGCGTGTTCCACACAACAAAACAATCAAATGGCACACAAACAGGGTTTGCATTTAATACCGTTAATTATACAACATTTGACACAACAATACCAAATCAATTGGATGTGACCGTACAATTTAGTAGTACTGACTCATTAAATAAGATTTATTCTGATATTTTTATTTTAAATAAAATCTATTAATTCAAAGTGGACCCTCTCTTTACTGCCGACCATTTGTTTGTACCACAATCCTTTTTCATCCAACCAAACATATGGATCATTAGGATTTTCCATCCAACCGTGTTTTGAATAATAATCAAAATCTTTTCTTAAAAGGTTCGCCCTATGTGATGAATGAAAATCTTCACAACCTAACCAATGTGGCAATATAAATTCACCTTCAATTTTTTCATATTCCATTGTGTTTTTAAAACCACGAACTTTCCAAACGTCAATTGAGTCGTTATAATATTGTTTAAGAGCGTTTACGTATGGTCTCCACATAATTGAACACGGATGATTTAACCAACCTTTATAAGGTTTACCATCTTTACGTAAACGACCGGTAATAGCCGATATTATCTGGTAAGCCTCAACTCGTTGTTTACCTAAACGTTTGTTGTCAAGTGATTCTAATGATTTTCTAAAATCTGAATATGGAAGAAATGTTTGCATATGACAAAACTAATGATTTTTTTTCAATTTACGATATATTTATAAGAAAAAAATTATGAAACAATCTATAAGACTAACCGAATCCGAATTAATTAACGTAATTAAGAGGATAATTAACGAATCAAATGGTAAAAATTTGATGGAACAAGTGAATCCAATTGTTTCAGATTTAACATTAACTTTAAATTATTCAGTTGACCCAACATCCAAACAAAAAACATATTCACAATATATTACGTTTTCTACACCTATTAACGTGGAAGATAGACAAGCTGGTAAAAGTTATATGTATGAAGGAGTTTATGCTATAACATTTGATTTGAAGGAATGGGAAAGTATAACACCGAAAAAACAAACTAAAAGCGGTAAATTTATCACTGGAGAAATACGTGTTAGTGATAATGTTTTGAATTTTTTAAAACCATACCTTAATAAAGGTAAAAGTCCGGACCCGATTAAAATTATCAACCTAATTCCGATGATTAAAAATACAGAAGGACAAGTAGTTAAATCAACAGCTTCGTCTGGATCTGTATATTTAACTGTAACTGAAAAACAAACAGGAGTACCAGTTGGCCCAAAAGATTAATTGAATTTTTCACATTCCTTTAATAATCTGAAATTTGGTAAATTTGTATATATCTTTATCTACACCGAACAATGAAAACCAACTAACTTGTTCATTGTTTACATCTAAATTTATTAGCATCCCAATATCATATCCGTCTATTAAAAAACTAACCATATACAAACTACCAACATTATTGAATATGATATTACCTTCTGTTTCTAATTCACCACGATAAAAATATTTGAATTGATTGCGTGTTAAGTCAAATTCATACGATACATTCGCATCATTACTGAAGTCATCAACAAATTTGGTACTATTAATAATATCAACAATATTTATACCAACGGTATCAATTACGTGAGTATGATATGTTTCAGAAACTTCTATTCGGATAACTTGACCAAAAACTGACTGAGAGATTATTGAAGTCAACACTAGAATAAAAACGATTAACTTTTTCATAACTTTTATTTTTATATTATTTATATCAACAAAGATAAGGTATTTTATATTATCAAACTAAATATTAACATTTTTTAACAATTTACCTATTGACTTAATTTAATTTTGTTTTTCTAATATAGAAAAAATCCCACCATAATTAAATGGTGGGATCAGTTGGTGGACCTAGTGAGCTCCGACTCTCACGTCCGGTTCGTCTTGTTTAAAAGACAACTACATGCTTAGGTTGGTATTTTCTAATACCCCAAACTATTTGGTTTTTTTTTGACCAAAAACAAAGTTAATTTGTTCTTCACCATCGTAAATTAACAACCAATGGATGACTCAATTTTGGGTTTAGTCATTCTCTACCTTTGTTGAGACTTCTGTTCCAAGGTTATGTGTCCACCGACCCGCCGTTTCCGTACCTAATCTAGGCTACAGTAACTTCTTCAGTTGCAATTAAACCAACCACTGAAAGGTTATCTAATACGTTGCCGTATATTGTTTGAATCAGTTTTTAACGAGATTAATTCAGTCCCGGCATGCTCCCTTTATTCAACCAACGCCCGTCAAATCCGATATAGGCCCATATGACGTAATGAATATTTTCAAAGAACTTATTACAAAGGTAATATATTTATTTTAAATAACCAATATATTTATATAAATATGTTAAGAAAAAAATTCATTTTTGAGAACGAGGAAGAAGGACTAACTGATTATGAAAAAATCCTACGTGCCGCTAAAGGTAATATAAACCTTAGTGAACTTGATTTTGAAGATTCCGAAGGTAATGATTATAGTGATGACATTGAAATTACTTATGATGGTTTGGTCTTTACTTTTGATGGTTTGGCCGAGTATTTAAGATTTTTCTTTAAAGACGAATACGAAGAAGGGAGTGAGTCTTATCACGATGCCGATCATTATGAGTATATGTATACCGGTAATTACGAGTGGAGTCGTGAATTTTGGGATAAGTCAACCGACGAATGGCGAGATGGTTATATACTTGATCGGTTAACACAAGAGCACCTAGATTTAATTAAAAGGTTAGCTCAAGTTTTATCACCCAATTTATCTAGTAAATTAAAAAACCTAAACATTGTTGATTTAACTAAACAAGATAAATTAAAAAAAGAAGTTTCTGATTTTCTAGAAACAATAGATTTATCTGATAGTATAATTGATAAATGGGTTGATGCTAGTGTTGATGGTACGACAAATAAAATCTATGAAGGTATTGAAGAAAGATATTGTAATGTATTTAGTGAAATAGGTATTGAGAGATATAGTCAGAGATATTGTTTTTGGAAATATGAAATGGATTGGGGTTCTTGTATGATTTTATATGCTCGTTTTGGTACAGATGAGGATAAGTTTTTGGACTTACTGTTTGAAGCGATTAAAAAATTAAGAGTACGTCATTTACCGGTTTGGTATGAAATGGAATATGAATTTTGGGACAACGAAGCTTTTAATAAAACTTGGGGTCCAGAGGTGACAGAATTATTAGAAGAGAAACTTGAAGAAATTGAAAATAATTCAGAATATTTTGATGAGAATTATAGTGATACTGTAGAAAAGGTACTACAACTTGGTGGTCTTGATAAATGGATAACAACAAATGACGATAAATATCAAATACGGATTAATCAAATTGAACCAGAAACCAGTTTAATTTCCTATAGTATTATACCAAAAGGTCAATGGAAAGCAAAAGGTGGAAAAACCGATATTGAAAGTTTAATATCGTTATTCTACAACGAAAAACTATTTGATTTGACTGAATCAAAAAAGAGATTCTCAATCCTCAGAAAAAAATCTATCCTTTAAAATACCATATAGATCCAATAATTCATCATTAGATATATAGATTTCACTATCACCGTAGAAATCACTTATCAATATTCCATCTTCATCCTCAATAACATCAATCGTCTCCAATTGATGTACTTGAAAATCATCATTATCTTGAACAAGTGAATTCATTACTGTTTCTGACGTATACACAATTGGTTTATATTCGTATTGGTATTTTTTATAACCAAGCACTTTTACCATATTTTGACCAACAATTATTGCATTTTTTACATCGTCAATTGATATAAATTCTTGATTTGTGTGCATGTTATAATAACCGCACGACATATTAATACAACAAACATCAATTTTCTTTTTTAATTGTGAAATATCAGTGTATGGGTGTGATTGAATAAACATTTCATTTTTAAAACCATCCTCAATGACCTTTAATGTTTTGTTAAAAAATTCGGAATCTCTTTCAAACAAACGAACACCCGAACAAATCTCGGTAATTAAATGATTTCCTGGGGCGTCATATTGTGTAATGTAACCAACATCTTGAAGAAAATTCACATCACATTTACTTGATCCGTGACATCCGGTTTCTTCTGAAACAAACAAACCAATTTTAACTTTATCCAAAGTTTTTAATAACTCCAAACAAATAAAAATACCACATTTGTCATCACCACCAATTCCGGTTGGTTTGTTATCTTCGGTATATGCCTTTAAACAAGGAACCATCTGGTTATTGAATTGTTTGCCGAAGGTATTTGGTCTAATAAGGTTTTCTTCTTTTATGATAATTTTATCAACCTTTTGATGAACGGTATCAGTATGTGCGATGAACATTGGGTAATATTCTCCTTCATTTAATTTACCTTTGGTTGCATAGACATTTAACATCTCATCCCTGTAATATGATACACCTGGAATCATATCAAGTTCGTTGCATATATATTCAACCATATCTTCTTCTTGATATGTTTTGGAGGGAACTGATAATAATTCTTTAAATTTATTTAGGTTCATCTGTTTTTTTTGTAAAGATAACATATTTATTTAGATAAAACAAATTATTATGAAAAGAACTTTAAGATTAACCGAATCTGAATTGATTAATGTTATTAAAAGAATAATAACCGAGCAAGACACCGCACAAAAACCCAACGAGGATACTAGAATAACTCTACTAAATCGATGGAAAGATAAAAAAATTGTAAAAAATGGTGTGTTACGTGATTTTGGTTTAAATTCATTTAAAGTTTCTGGTCCTAACTATGATATTTGGGAATTTGAATTAACTGGTAATCCGTTAACGTCAGATGATATGGGTACTAGAACAATCGCCAGTGCTAAATATAAATACAATCCAACTAAAAAAGTTTGGATAGATATTAATGGAGAGGAAAGAACTGGAGACGTTCAACCATATAGTGTTTTAAATAGATTTAAAGGTGAATCTGAAACCAAATGGACTGACTTTTGGGGTGGAGACACATATAAAGATTTAGTAATTTCATCCAATAGTCCGTTTTTAAAGGATATGAAATTCTACTTGGGTATAGAAAGAACAAAAATTTAATAACCCCTCAAAACTTAATCTGAGGGATCTATTTTACATGTTTTTGATTATTTCAAATTCTTTGAATTTACAGATTCTAACCATTTCACCGATGTTTGAATACCATATAACTTGTTCATTATTTAAATCAGTATTTACAATCATACCAACAAGATGATCTTCTGATGAAAAAATAATATTGAATACCCCATTGACATTGACAAAGATTATATCACCATCAACCTCAACTTTATTCTTTTTTATTAACTTAAAAGTTTTATTTGTTAAATCAAATATATAAGTCCCATTAACATTCCTTTCGGATTCGACTAAATCATTACGATTAATTGCCCCAACAACACTACTATCACTAGTTACAGCATCAATGACTTTGGTAACCTTAATTTTGATTACTTGTGAGTTTACAATGTTAACGAACAAAAGAGCTAAAATAAAAAGGACGTTTTTCATAGTTTTATATGTTTAATTAATAATTATAATACAAAACTACATATTTTGTTTCAATCCACCAAATATTTAATTAACTTTTTTTCTTTTTTGTTGGTTTTTTTACTTTAACTTCCGTTTTTTTGTCTTTTTCATTATATGATAAAATAAACTTGGAGCCTTTTTCTGGGTTATCGTTTAAGATTTTATCGGTTACAGCGTCGTCTACCCACTTTTGAATTGTTCTCTTTAATATACGTGCACCAAACCTTGTGTCGGTACCAACGGATATGATGTGTTTTTTCAAAGTTTCATCAACTTCCAATTCAAATTCAATACCATTAATTCGTTTATATACTTTTTCAAGTTCAAGATCAACAATTTGTAACAAATCACTTTCATTTAAGTCCTTGAAATAAATAATCTCATCAAAACGGTTAATGAACTCTGGGGCAAACTTTTTAAATAATTCTTTTTCTAGAAGTGATTTTATTTCTTCTTCCTTTTTTTCTGTTTTGGTACTTGTTGAAAATCCAACACCAGTTCCAAAATCTTGAAGAACTCTAGTCCCAACATTTGAAGTCATTAAAATAATGCAATTTTTAAAATTGATTTTTCTTCCGTGTCCGTCAGTTAAAAATCCTTCATCCAACATTTGTAAAAACACATTAAATATTTCCGGATGTGCCTTTTCAATTTCATCTAACAAAATAACCGAATATGGTTTGTTCTTGATTTTATTTAAGAATGGAGAACCGTCTTCATAACCAACATATCCGGGTGCCGTTCCAGTTAATTTTGATGTTGCAATTTTATCTGAAAATTCACTCATATCAAGTCGGATAAGTGCGTCCTCACTATTAAACATATGTTTTGCCAATTGTTTTGCCAACTCAGTTTTACCAACGCCTGAGTTACCAATTAATAATCCACTAAAAATTGGTTTCTTTGGATCATTTAAACCAACCTTGTTTCGCTGGATCGCTCTTGCGATTTTACTTACCGCGTCATCCTGTCCAATTACTTTTGTTGATAAGGTTTCCTTCAATGTTTTTAATTGTTCGGTCTCATCTGTTGTTATTTTTGAGATTGGAATTTTTGTCATTAATGAAACAACGTCATATACCACATCTTCGGTAACTTCTCTTTTAAATAAGTTTCTATTTTTTTCAAACTGAGCTTTTTCTCTTTCCAAATCAGTTAAAACCTTCCTTTCTTTGTCTCTAAGATTTGCGGCTTCTTCATAACGTTGACTATTAATAACTCTAACCTTTTCTTCTTTAATTTCTTGAGCTTGTCTTTTTAAATCCTCAATAATTTCTGGTAATTTAATTTCAACTTGCGATCTGGCACCAACCTCATCAATAATATCAAAAGCCTTATCTGGAAATTCTCTGTCCGTAATATATCGGTCGGCCAACTCAACACAAAGTTTTAAAATGTCCTCAGTATAACTAACTTTGTGGTGATCTTCATATCTTTCTTTTGAGTTTTGAAGTATTTGTAATGTTTCTTCTTTGGTTGATGGATCAACCATTACTTTTTGGAATCTTCTTTCAAGTGCACCATCCTTTTCAATGTTTTTTCTATATTCCTCCAAGGTTGTCGCGCCAATACATTGTAATTCACCTCTTGATAAAGCCGGTTTAAATATGTTTGAAGCATCCATTGAACCTGACGCATTTCCTGCACCAATCATTGTGTGGATTTCATCAATAAAGATGATGATATCTGGATTATTATAAAGTTCCTCCATAATGACCTTCATCCTTTCTTCAAACTGACCTCTGTATTTTGTTCCAGCAACAATTGATGTCATATCCAATGAAACAATTCGTTTTCCGGATAAATTTTGAGGACAATCACCTTCAAATATTTTCTTTGCCAGACCTTCAATTATGGCAGTTTTACCACAATTGTGAGAAACGACACCATTTGATATGTATTTTCTTTCATTGTCCAATACTTCAAGATCAAATGTATTGTGTACACCAATATCTTCTTTTTCAACGACTTCATACATATTATTATCTTCAAAATAAATTAAATCACCAATATTAAGGTTTTTTAAACGAACCCAATACGATTCATTTAAAACCTCAACATTTTCATTATTTATTGATGATTCAACCTCAACCAAGTGATCCTCGGAACCAGAAAGTTCGGTACCATTTGAAAGTTTTATTTTATAACAATTTTTGTTTTGTTTCTTAAATAGGTTACCAACAAGTTTGAAACCAGATGGTGTTTTAATTTTATACGTCCCTCCTTCATTTTCAATTAAATTAAAAAATTCTTCAATTTTGATTTTCATAATATTTTTATAAATTTTTTGTTATGTTATTAGATGGTCTCAATATTATGAGTATTCACATCAGAAACTTTTTCTACTTCAATCCACGTATCACCTAAAACACATCCAGGTTCACCAAGTATGATTGGATTATTCTTTTTTCTTCTGGATAAAATCTGAGCAATCCTATTAATTTCATCTTCTCTACCAACAACCGGATCCAACTTACCTTCTTCGGCCAATTTTATTAAGTCTCTTGAAAAGTTATCAAGAACCGGGGTTTTACTTTTGGAATCCGTGTTTTTACTTTTGGATTTGTCCATATCATCAAATGACTCAATCATATCTTATATTTTTTGTTTTTATTTCTTGGATAAGTTTAAAACAAAACTACCAAATAATCAATCATATCTTAAATTTTTGTCAGTCTGTCAGTTATATTTTATAAAGTATGACATTTTGTCAGTTATATTTTTTGAAAAAAGACAATTTATCACAATATTATTTAAAAAATCAAATGGTATTAATTTGGTGAATAACAAAATCAAAATAAACTTTTAAAAATTATGTAATATGTTATTTAGAAATTTTCACAACTTAAACCGTCTATTTAGAGACTTTGATGATTTATTTTTTGAAAATCCCACCCTTAAAGGTAAAGAAAAAATCCAAACCGGAATAGATGAAGATGGTGAATGGGAAAAGAGATCATTTGTATCTGACTCTGGACTATTCTCTTATTCATTCATCACAAGAAAATCAAACAAACCACACAAAACAAATGAAATTGAAAGTTTAAAACTGGAACTTGAACAATGTGTTGAAAAACAAGATTTTGAAAGGGCGGTTGAATTAAGAGACAAGATTAAACTATTGGAGGAGAATAAGGAAGAACTATCAAAACTTAATGAAGAACTAGAAGAAGCAATTCAAAAACAAGATTTTGAAAAAGCAATAGAAGTAAGAGATAAAATTAAGAGTTTAAAATAAGTTAATTCTCGTTAAGTTTTGAAATCCACCCAAATAAGGTGGATTTTTTTTTGTTGTCTAATATTATTTTTTTAAAAAAGTTATGGCAGTAAAAAAAACAACAATTGAAGGAACAAAAATTATTTGTGAAATTGAATCAAGTAATTTAAAAACAACTGAATATGATACGGAATCAAAAAAGTTAGTCGTAGAGTTTAAAAATGGTTTGAAATACGAATATGATGAAGTACCGCACAATGTATATGCTCAAATGAGGTTATCAGATTCACAAGGTAAATTTTTTAATTCCAACATTTCAAAGACTTATAAGTACAAAAAATTATAGAATTACATTTAGTCCTATATTTATATTGATATGGCTATAAGTAAAAAAATCATTAATAGTTTTTATTTACAGGATAAGTTAAACCCAGAAGTTTGGATTAAAAAAGAAGGTACAAGAGGGGATAACACTGATGATTATACATTAAAACCTGAAATTAAAACAAGATTAAAAAAGGCTTCAGAAATCTTTATTGAATATTTGGACACTGATCTTTTTATTCACGACGTTATTTTTGTTGGTTCATTAGTTGGTTATAACTGGAGTGAATTTTCGGATTTTGATATTCACGTCGTAATTGATTTAAACGAAGCCGGTGAAGATAAAGAACTTTATGAGGAGTTATTCAGATTGAAGAAATCATTATTTAACGCTGCACACGACATTACCATCAAAGGTTTTGAAACTGAATTTTATGTTCAAGATTTAAATGAAAAAAACGAAAGTCAGGGTGTTTATTCATTAATTGATGATAAGTGGTTGAAAGTGCCAAAAATTGAAGAATTTAAAATTGATGAGAAAAAATTGAAATCAAAAATTCAACAATGGATTGATATTATTGATGGTGTTTTGGAGAATGCTGAAGATGAGAGTATTGAAGGTGCGGTTAAGTTAATTAAAAAATACAGAGAAAAACTAAGAAAATATAGAACTTGTGGACTCCAAAGAGAAGGTGAATATTCATATGAAAATTTGGTTTTTAAATATCTTAGAAGAAACGGTTACATTGGAAAATTAGAAGAATTCAAAAATAAATTTGTTGATAAAAAATTATCCCTAGAACAAGAAAATAAGGAATAATTGAAAATTACCAACTAACGATATATTTATATATAAAATTTGTTGCTTTTTGGCAATAATAAATTATTAAATTTTAAAAATAATTAAATATGGCAGATTTAAGACCACTTGGTAGTGAAAAATTGCAAGGAATGGATAAAATTAAGAGAATTTTAGAAATTGCAAAATATAATGAAACACCAAAACAAGATATTAACGAAAACGCAACAACCAATTATACCATTCAATTGGCTGACGGTTTTACCTATGGTATTGTTAAAGAAAGACAAGGGTATATCATTAAAAAAGGTTTAAACGAATCCACCTTGGATTATTCTGATCCAATCAGAGAACGAAAATACTTCAGATCATATGCTGACGCAATGAAAAAGTTGAATCTAACCGCAGGTGAAATAAATAGACTTTTTGAAAATGAAGAAGGTATTTCTTTAATTGGTGAGCAAGAAGGTCAAAAAAAAAAGTTTGTTCTAAAACTACCTAAAGCAAAAAGTACTGAAACACCTGACGTTGGTTCAGATGTTCCTACAACACCACCTACTCCACCAGCAGAATCCACACCAGAACCACCAGTAATGGGAGGTGAAGAAACTCCGGAAGTTCCACCGATGAGTGATGAAGAAACTCCAGATATGGGTGATACTGAAATGCCAGATATGGGTACTGAAGAAACTCCAGATATGGAGGAACCAAAAGATGATGAATTTGATTTGGAAGGTGAAGAACCGCAAGCATCATTTAAGTCCATTCAAAGATTAACAGGAAAATTAAGCCAAAGATTAAGACAATTTGAAAAAGATAAAAAACTTGAATCTGATGATATCAAGTATGTATTAAATTCTATTATTTCAGCTCTTGATTTGGATAATTTGGATGAAGAAGATAAAGACGACATCCTTTCCAAATTTGACGAAGAAGAAACCGCATACGATGAGGAAGGTCCGGGAGAATTAGATTTACCATCTGAGGATGATTTTGATATGGGTGAAGAACCAGGTATGGAATCCGAAGAACCAATAGGAATGGAAACTGAACCAAAAGAAGATTTCTATATGTTTGGTGAATCAGTTGTTGAAAAAGTATTGTCAAAATATTTCAACGTAACAGAAGAAGAAAATAGAATATTGGAAGAAAAAAAGAAAAAGAAATTCGTTCAAGAAAAAATCAAAACAGTTGAGGTTAAAAAAGAAATACTTAAATTAAGCGAAAGTGTTAAACAAATTGAAACAAGTTTGAAGCTAATTAAGGAAAATGCACAATTTGTTGGGAAAACAAACAAAGAAAATTTGGTTTTTATAAAAAATGGTAAACAAATAAAAGTTAACCAAAGAGGTCATATTATATGAATTTAGTTTATGTAAACGAACTTGGTCCAAATTTCAGAGGAGATAACATTTATGAATTTATTTTTTCTGATTTGGATGATGTTTGGGGAGATGAGTGGGATGCCGAACCGGCTGGTGGTAAACCTTCACCTCCAGAAATAAATTACGTTAAAAAAGTTGGTGTATTAAAAAACTCCGACATTTCATTGACTTTAATTCAAAATTCAGATTTTTTTGGTTTTTATGATGCCATTGATGACGTAATAGCTTTGGCTTGGGAAAACACTGATAGTGATGATATTTTGATTCACAAAAAAAAGAGACTAGTTTTCAGATATGGTGAATCCATACAATCAGTTGAAGACAAACTATACGAACGAGAAATCGTATTAAAATGGGAAAAAAATTTAGTACAAGATGAAACATATGAATCCTAAAATGGTGAAACTTCTACACGAGGGGTTTACCATGAGAACGTTAGAAAAACTTAATGAGAATCAGTTGAATGTTCTTTATGAAAAAGTAAAGAAAGAAACTAAGGAACAAGCACCACCACCAAATGTTGTAAAAAATATAAGTGCTAGAGAAATAACCGTACCTTCGGGTGGTTCTGCAGCAATTGGTACTGCAAAAATTGAAAATAAAGACGGTAAAACCGTAATAACCACAACTACTGAAGGTGAAATTGGTGAATCTGAAGTTACAGAAAAATCAGTTTCAAAACAACAACAAAAATTGATGGGTCTAGCACTATCTGTTAAGAAAGGTGATACACCAAAATCAAAAGTTTCCAAAACAGTTAAGGATTTGGCAAAAGATATGTCAAAAAAAGATTTGGAGGATTTCGCTTCAACAAAACACAAAGGGTTACCAAAAAAGAAAGAAACCAAGGAAACCATCAAAAAACTTGAGGAGAACATAATGAAATTAATTGAAAATCACCTACCCCCACTTACAACAAAAGGTGAATTATTAAAAACAATTAAAGAACACAAAAAATAATGAATGTCATTAACAAGGGAACAAGCCTTATTGGAATATGCAAAATGTGCAAATGATACCGCATACGCACTAAAAACATATTTACAAACATATGACAACACACAATCAAAATACGTTCCTTTAGAGTTATTTAACGACCAGGTTACATTAGTTAAGGATTACGACGAATGTGAGGAAAATATCGCATTAAAATACCGACAAGCAGGAGTATCAACTGTAACCTCAGCTTGGGCTTCAAAAAGACTTGTATTTGCAAGAAAGGAAAAACCAGAAAAAATTCTAATTATTGCCAACAAACTTGACACCGCAGTTGAGATGGCAAATAAAGTTAGGGCTTTTGTTGATCAATGGCCAAAATGGATGGGTGTTGGTTTCTCATCTGAGAAGAACTCACAAAGACACTTTAAATTAACAAATGGTTGTGAAGTTAAAGCGGTTGCAACCTCAAAAGATGCCCTTCGTGGTTATACACCAACAATTCTAATATTTGATGAGGCTGCGTATATTGACGCCGATGAAGATTTCTGGTCAGCGTGTATGGCTTCCCTATCAACGGGAGGTAAAGTTATTGTAATTTCAACACCAAACGGATTTGACCCAATTTATTATTCAATTTATAATCAAGCTATCAAAGGGATGAATGATTTTAGGATTACCGAGATGTATTGGTGGCGAGACCCAAGATATTCCAAGGACTTAAAACTTATTAAGTGTGACGATATTGTTCATTATATGTTAAATAGAGCTGATTACAAGGACGATGAGATAACAATTGACTATACGGATACAAAAGTTAGAGAAAGAGACTTTGAGGACATTAAAATAAAAATTGAGAATGGGTATAGGGCTTATAGTTCGTGGTTTGAAGCAATGGCCAAAAAACTAAAGTTTGATAGGAGAAAAATATCCCAAGAGTTGGAATGTAATTTTCTTGGGTCTGGGGATAACGTAATACCCCCAGAAACAATGAAGAAAATTAAAGATAACTTCATTAAGGAACCAGAAAATAGATTTATGGGTGGTGTTTTGTGGCAGTGGAAAGAACCGGTAGCTGGACATCGTTACATAATGGGTTGTGACGTTAGTCGTGGGGATAGTGAAGATTTCACCACATTTACAATTATTGATTTTGACGAAAGAGAACAAGTACTGGAATATATGGGAAAAGTTCCACCAGATGTCGTTGCCGAAATTGCATATAAATGGGCCACGATGTATAATGCTTTCATTGTAATTGATATAACCGGAGGTATGGGCGTTGCAACATCAAGGAAACTTCAAGAAATGGGTTATAAAAATCTATATGTTGATGGTGTTAACCACGCAGATAAATGGAAGTGGGATCCGAAAGCACAAGAAAA
>Ga0315906_10004354_pt1 | contig 18227 bp, 20 predicted proteins | sample LakEriMetagenome_4_FD_203526 | JGI IMG/M metagenome (GOLD analysis project Ga0315906, IMG submission 203526) | Freshwater fungal communities from buoy surface, Lake Erie, Ohio, United States - Buoy 2 MA122 | ecosystem: Environmental > Aquatic > Freshwater > Lake > Lake biofilm | place: USA... | reverse complement strand
CAGTATCGTCTGAAAAATCTATCGGAATGTTTTTGTCAGGAGGTATGGATAGCGCATTGCTTCTATACCTCTTGGCACAACAATCCAATAAAATAAAAATTTTCACGATACCTAAGTATGATGGCGCCGAGCATTATGTTGGACCCATAGTGACTTGGATAAACAATAAATTGGGTTGCAATTTACCAGAACCTATATTGATAGGTAATCCAAAAGTCAATCATAAAATGCAAGTAAATACAGGACTGATTAAGGTGTATAATTCCTGTGATGTATTTTATTTTGCCGGAAACTCATATCCAGAAGATATATTACCCAATGGCCCTAGTAGAACAGAAAGAAAAAATCCCAAAGAACAACAACCATTTTTTCATTTATATAAAACAGACATTGTGAAAATGTATGTTCAGTATGATTTAATGGAACTGTTAAGTTTAACACATACCTGTACTGAACAATCTATAGGACGTTGTAATGAATGTTGGCAATGTAAAGAACGAGCATGGGCCTTTAAGGAATGTGGTTTACAGGACTTGACAAATACATAAAAATATATTATATTTCAGTATGACTTCAAGTGAGGTGTTATGCCACATCAAGTTGGGTACTGCTGTATCAATCTCACATTAGGCAAAGAAAAGATTACCACTGGAAGGACGTTACGCCAGGCTTCATTCAAGCAAGATACGAAGCTGGAGCGTACGTCCTTGCTTGCCTTGCAGAATGCCACAGATTTGGTTAAAATCCTGAAGTGGAACATGGATAACAATGTCAAGGTGTTCCGTATTGGAAGCAACATCTTCCCATGGAACTCAGAATATGAGGTGACACAGCTACCCGATTATTCCACCATTGCAGAGTATCTACATCTAGCCGGTCAAATCATCAAACAATCAGGACAGCGTGTAAGTTTTCATCCCGACCACTTTGTGAAACTGGCATCTAGTAAGCCTGATGTGGTACGCCGTAGCTTACACGATTTGAATCATCATAATTGGATATTCGACATGATGAATCTCCCTGCCACATATCATTACCCATTAAACATTCATGTGGGTATGAATTATTCTAACGACATCACTGAAAAATTCTGTGAGCAATTCAACAACTTAAATCATAGTACAAAGTGTCGTTTAGTGGTGGAGAATGATGACAAAGCCAATGCCTATTCAGTGAAAAAGTTATATAAGAACATATATTCAAAAATTGGAACACCTATCACGTTTGATTATTTTCATCACACTTTCAATGATGATGGGTTGACTAGCAAAGAAGCTGCTTATCTTGCTGCAGAAACTTGGCATGAATACAAGCCATTGTTTCATTACAGTGAAAGCAAAAACTTGAATGAGAATGTTTCCGGTAATCCCCGAGCACATTCCGATTATGCTCTGTTAACCTTGGATGATTATGGACTAAATATTGATGTTGATTTGGAAACGAAAGCGAAGGAACTGGCCTGGACACTATACGAAAGGAATAGACATGACAAAATGGTATCGTAATATCAAGAAGGGAAAGTTGGGTGGGATTTGCGCAGGATTAAGTGAGATGTGGAATGTAGATGTGACCTTGATACGGTTTGCATGGTTTCTGATGATTTGGACACCATTCCCCGCCGTAATTGGATATGTTATAGCATGGTTCATTGTACCAGACAAGGAGGAAATCCATGCTGACAACATTAGCACTCGTACTACAACTACAAGCTCCGCTGGTAGTAAAGAATTTCTTGCCGGGTAAAACACTCAGAGACACCACAAGAAATTACATTGTAATACACAATGATGGCGCCAGTTTAAGTGCCATGGCAACACGCGCCATCTTGAAAAGAAGAGGATTGTCTTATCATTATTTCATTTCTCGAACAGGAGAAATACATCAATGGAAAGATTTGACACAGAAAGCTTTACATGCCGGCGTTTCCAAATGGAATGGAATCGGCGATTGGAATACTTTCAGTATCGGTGTATGCTTACAAGGGACAAACTTTTTACCTTACACGGAAAAGCAATATCAAGCATTGACATTGTTAGTGAATTACATTAATATGCGGTATCCGGATAGCAAAGAAAAACCTATTCTAGGACATTCTGATGTTGCCTATCCGAAAACACGAAAGAAGGACCCTGGTGAACATTTTCAATTATGGAGAATATACAATGACACTACCAACAACCCCAGAGGACAAGCTAAAGCTCCTTGATGCACTCAAGGAAATTTCCGCAAGTATGGCGCGTGTGGAAGCTGAGCGTGACCTTATCAAGAACGTGAAGAATGACATTTGTGATGATTTGCAACTGAACAGAAAGGTGCTAAATAAGTTGGCGCGCACCTATCACAAGGGAAATTTCAGTGAAGAAGTGGAGTTACACAAGGATTTTGAATCACTTTACGAAACGGTAACTAAAAAGGCATCCTAATATGAATGTGAAGTTGGATTTTGATGATGTTTTGATTGTGCCACAGTTTTCAGACATCACTTCTCGGAGCCAAGTTACCTTGGAAACTACACTAGAAGGAAGGTGGGGAACCAGGATCACAGGTGTCCCCATCATTGCTGCCAATATGGATGGTGTAGGGACCTTCAGTATGCATCATTCATTGAAGAAATTTGGTGTTTTTACTGCCATCACAAAACATCATACATTAAAAGATTGGGTGATTCAGGATGATGTAAATCATGCTTTCATCACGATTGGTATGAATGATGAAGAATTGAAACAAGCTGTGGACGTCATTCAACACTGGAAACTACGAGATACCACATTTGTTCCTAAAATTGTCATTGATGTGGCTAATGGATACATGAATTCTTTCTATGATTTCATTAAAAAGGTTCGTGATACTGTTCCTGATGCCTATATCATGGCAGGAACTGTAGTTACTCCCGAAGCAGTTGAAAGAATAATCTTGTCCGGAGCTGATTTAGCTCGGGTTGGCATTGGGACAGGGGCAGTTTGCACGACTCGGCGAGTCGCAGGTGTCGGGTATCCACAATTTTCCGCCTTGCAAGAGTGTGTTCCCGCCGCTGCTAGTGTTGGTGGAGGTGTGCAAAGTGACGGAGGATGTGTTTTTCCTGGGGATTTTTCAAAAGCTTTGGCTGCAGGGGCCAAAATGGTGATGGCCGGCAGTATTTTTGCTGGTCATGAGGAGTCAGAACAGGAAGTGCGTGATGGAAAAGTCATTTTTTACGGGATGAGCAGTCATGCAGCCCAAGAAAAACACAATCAACACAAAAAATATCGTGCATCCGAGGGTAGAGTTGTTCAACTTCCATATAAAGGATTGGTGGAACACACCATTTCTGATATTTTAGGAGGTATTCGTTCAACTTGTGCCTATGTTGATGCACTAAATATATCGGAATTGTCTGAAAAGGCGAAATTTATTCAGGTAAACAATGTCCTTAACCGCTCCTTAGAGCCTTACACGGTGAAATGATGAAACTTATTGATAAAATTGTAGATTTCCTACTAAAACACCTCATGAAGTATAAAACTAAAAGGAAATTAGCAGAATTAAGAAAAAGGGATCCCTTTATTTACCATTAATATGAATAGTATTGAAGAAATTCCTACAGAATCATTGGATAGTATTGCGTTCCCTTCACAAAGAATTATAGGATGGATGAATTTAATTCGTGATGAACAGATGCGTGATAAAGACCCATTTAGAATTCTAGAAAACTTTTGGCCAAGTCAAGTTAGAAGTAAAGCTTGGCTGGTAAATGTTTTAAATTTATTATATCCAAATATTTCTGGAAACGCATATGTTGTGGGGGGTTGGTATGGTCTTTTAGCTCAAATGTTATTGGATAACACTAACATTCAAAAAGTTTATAGTATAGACCGTGACGAAAATTGTAAAAACATAGGTCAAAGATTAAGTTGGTGGGACCGAAGAATAGAATTTGTTCATTCTGAAGCTAAAAATTTTCTGGTTGGAGATCCTGGCAGTATTGATGGTGTACGTTATGATTTTAGCTTTAATGTAGGCTCAGACGCTTTCTATCATGAAAACATTCAAGATAGCTATGCCAGTACTCCCGTAACGGAAGAAATGGTAACTTTAACAAAAGAAGATTTGGAAAATTTTCATCATGGATTTGCTTTGAATGATGCCAGAAGAAAAGTTTACAACAGTAATAACTTTAAAGGAACTGCAGACGATGTATCTGTCATAATAAATACTAGTACAGAACATATGACACAAGAAGAATATGATGAGTGGTTAGAATTGTTACCAATAGGTATACCTATCATTTTACAAGGAAACAATTTTTTCAATTGTGAGGATCATATTCGGTGCCAGAAAACTTTACATGAATTCAATCAATTACATAAGTTACAAAATATACAATATTCAAAATTGCTAGACTGTACACAATTCCATAGATTTATGACCGTGGGATATAAAATATTTTAATTTGAGGTTTTGTCATGTCATATAAACAAGCATTAACAATTTTTCAAGATACAGATAGAAAATTAGCAGCTATAAGTCCAACATTTTGTGCCGCAAAATGGCTTCAAGTAACATTGCATCTTAGCACAGGTACTAATCATAGCTGCCACCATCCTAAGGTTCATTTAATCCCACTGGAAGAATTGGAAAAAAGTCCGGCTGCGTTACATAACACAGAATATAAAAAGCAGCTTAGAAAACAGATGAAAGAAGGAACTCGACCCGGAGAATGTGATTATTGCTGGCGCGTGGAAGATTCCACAAAAAATCAACCAAATGTATACAGCGACCGTATCACTAAAAGTTCTGAGTTATGGGCATCCCCTCATTTAACAAAAATTGCTGCAATGCCTTGGGATGCTGATGTGTATCCTACTTATGTTGAAGTGGATTTCGACACCACCTGTAATTTTAAATGTGCTTATTGTTCCCCATTATACTCAACTACATGGATGCAGGAAATCAAGCAGCATGGTCCTTACTTGCTGGATGGAGTAGGGTTCAACGACATAAGTGATTTAACGAAAGGAAAAGGATTACCTATTCTTCAATCTGAAGAAAATCCTTACATCGAAGCATTTTGGAAATGGTGGCCAGAGGCTGTCACACATATGCATACTTTCAGAATCACAGGGGGAGAACCCCTATTAAGCAAACATACTTTCCGTGTGTTAGACTTTTTAGCTGAAAATCCACAACCACAATTGGTGTTTTCTGTGAACTCCAATCTTGGATCACCCCCAGAAATTATTGAGAAGTTTATAGAAAAACTACAAGTTCTTGAGCAAAAGAAAGCTGTGAAGGCCGTCCATGTGTACACAAGTTGTGAAGCTCATGGAGAAAAAGCAGAATACATTAGATTTGGTTTAAATTATAAGGAATGGTTAGCCAACGTAAATTCCATACTTAGTCGGTTAGAAACATCTAAAGTAACCATCATGTCTACTTTCAATGTTCTATCTTTGTCATCGTTTCATGACTTTTTACAGGACATGCTAACCATTAAAAATACCTATGCCACTAACAACAGATTACTTCCGTTAAGTGTGGATGTGCCATATCTTCGACATCCAGAATGGTTGGCTCCTTGGATAGCAACAGAAAATTTCATGTCCTACATAGAAGATTGTGTAACTCTAATGTATAAGAACCAAGAAATCACAGATTGGTTCCCAATGCAGAATCGTGGATTTTATGACCATGAAATTCATAGAATGCGCAGAATACATTCATTGTGTGCTGAGCAAATGGGGAACACATATAAAAATTTACAAGCTAGAAAAAACTTTGCAATGTTTGTTGATGAGTATGATAAGCGCCGTGGAACAAATTTCCTTCAAGTGTTTCCTGAATATGCAGACTTCTATCACTACTGCAAAGAAACTATTGTACCCGGTAACGAGGACATTCAATTAACCATGACGAAACAAGTATGATAATTTGGGGAATCTCAGCCAATAGCCATGACGCTGCCATCACGGTGGTGGAAGATAAAGAAATATTATTTGCTTCACAATCAGAACGATATTCTGGTGTGAAGAATGATGCACATTTAAACTTTGAAATTATTGATGATGCCAAGCGTTATGGTGAACCTGATGTCATTGTCTGGTATGAAAAATCCTGGTTGAAGTCACTTCGGCAAATACGAGCTGGTCAAGGTTTCAATTTCTTCAGTAATGAGCCAGATGTATACCTACGGCAATACAACATTGATGTTCCAGTCACCTCTGTGGGACATCATCATAGTCATGCCGCAGGAGGATATTACACTTCTCCCTATCAAGAAGCTGCTGTATTAGTGATTGACGCCATTGGCGAATTTGACACCACCTCTATCTGGCATGGTACAGGCACAAAATTAGAAAAGAAGTTTTCTCTGAAATATCCTCATAGTTTGGGATTATGGTATTCCGCCATGACTCAACGTGTGGGATTGAAACCCAATGAAGAAGAATACATTTTGATGGGTATGGCAGCATATGGTGACCCATTGAAATACACCGCCATGATATTGGAAGATTTCTTTGATAGTAAACATATGTTGAAGATGAATCACAATCTTCATCGTGGGTGTATGTGGTGGCGTCCAGAATTAAACACCGAACAAGACAAATATGATATTGCCGCTGCTACCCAATTCATTTATGAAATGTCTTTTCATGATTTACTAGACGAAGCCAAGAAGTTGACGGGAAGCAAAAATCTGGTGTTGGGTGGTGGATGTGCCTTAAATTGTGTTGCCAACAGCATCGCATTTCAATATTTTGATAATGTCTGGATTATGCCAAATCCAGGAGATGCAGGCAATAGTTTAGGTGCTATAGCCGCCTATCAACAAGAATTTTTAAATTGGCGTGGTCCCTACTTAGGGTTAGATATTGGAATAAAATATCCCACAGAACAATTGATTGATACATTACAAACTGAGCAAATTGCAGGCGTGGCATATGGTCGTGCTGAATTTGGACCCAGAGCATTAGGTCACAGAAGTTTGTTGGCAGACCCACGTGGAGATGACATCAAGGACAAGGTGAACGCCATCAAGAAACGCCAGAAGTTCCGTCCGTTCGCTCCCGCCATTCTTGCTGAACATGCTCATGAATATTTCCATATGCCGACCGCAGAAAGTCCATATATGCAATACACGGCATTGTGCAAACGACCATTAGAGTTTCCTGCTATTATTCATGCTGACGGAACATCTCGTGTTCAAACCGTGTCTAAGACAGACTCACCACATTTCTATGAATTTCTTCAAGAATGGTACAGTGAAACGGGATGTCCGATGGTGTTGAATACTAGTTTAAACATCAAAGGTAAACCCATGGTGAATAATAAAAAGGATGCCTTAGATTTTGAAAAAACATATGGGGTTAAAGTGTTATGATAAAATTAGCTTTTGATTATTATGACGAGAGAAGAAAAGAACCTTTTCCTAATTTAACACCTAAAGCTGTGCGGGAATATTACAATAGTAATCCAGTAGAGGAGATATTGAGATATGATCCCCCCACGCCCTTTCCTTTAAAAACCACGTTGGGACAATTTTGGCAATATCTCCCACAGAAGTATGAAACTGTTATTTTAAATAAACATCCTGTTAACATTAACCGTGATGATTTCTTTTTATATACTTTTGGATTATACGGTGACCACAACAACTTATTAGCTTCTAGTGGTTATAAAACTTCTTCTTCTGGCGTACAGTATAATGTAGGATTCTTGAACAACGTATCACCAACCGCAATTAATTTGTGTAGAAATGGGCAACTTAAATTTGTCGTTAACTATGCTCATGAACCTTTTAGTGATTACAATTTTTTAAAGAGATTTCAAAAAGATTTAGACATCTATCAATTATCTTTAGAGAAAGATTTCTTGTTTTTTGTAGGATCTTCTAATTTTTTTGACCGACATCCAGAAACTAAAGGAAAATATAACATCATCTGTGAAAATACACCGATGACGGATTGTGCTAATGTTCTAGAAGAAATGAAGATTCGTGCTATTCCTTCTATAGGATTTAAAAGCGAACTGATTCATGAGCATGAGTTAGATACATTGCGTGAGAAACATTTCATCACTATGAACAAAACACAAAAACCACATAGACTTTCAATTGGGTGTTTGTTTGAAAGTAAAAATATGTGGGATAAGGTTTATGCTAGTTTTTTACAAACTGGAAATCTCAGCCCAACTTTGACAGGTGATGATATTTTAGATAATGAGCTAAAGATTGCCAAAGAAAAACTTTTTGAAAAAATGCCCATTGTTCTAGATTCACACGGATTCGCACCTGAAGAAATTCCAACAACTCGATCCTTTAAGAAAGAACTGTATCTAAATTCCTACATATACATTGTCACTGAAACTGTATTCAATGATGATGTTTTCATTTCTGAAAAAATTTGTAATCCTATTATCGTATTACAACCTTTTATCGTAGTAGCTGGCCCTGGTTATTTAAAATATCTTAGAGACTTAGGGTTTAAAACATTTAATGGATTTATTGATGAAAGCTATGATGATATTGTAAACAATCATGAAAGAATGAGAGCTATTCTTAAAGAAATTGAAAGAATTTCCAATATGCCTATCGAAGATTTACATAATTGGTATCAATCTATAAAACCAATTGTAATACACAATAGAAATTTGTTGTCTGAAAAATATGCAAGGCGCGAGCTTTACATTGACAATCTAGAAAAATTTGTACGGGAGTGTAAAAATGTTAGCACAGAATAAAGTATTAATTACAGGCGGTGCAGGATATCTAGGTTCTGTTGTCACGGAACATTTATTATCCGCAGGCTATTCTGTAACTGTATTAGATAGTTTAACATATAAACAACTATCATTATTACATCTATTTAAAAACAACAATCTTAAATTCATTTTAAATGATGTAAGAAATAAAACTCTACTACAAACATTAGTTAAAGAACATGACATCATTATTCCTTTAGCTGCAATAGTAGGTATGCCAGCTTGTGATAAAAATCCGCAACTTGCCATAGATTTAAATTTTCATCAAATTGAAAATATTCTAGAGGTTCTTACTCCTAACCAAAAATTAATTCTTCCAAACACAAATAGCCAATATGGTTCATCTGAAGCTGTAATAACAGAAGAAAGCCCTTTTAAGCCATTGTCATTGTACGCTAAAACTAAATGTGATGCAGAAAATGCCATGTTAGAAAATGGAAATGGTGTATCTTTAAGATTGGCAACAGTGTTTGGTGTTTCACCAAGAATGCGTCAAGATTTATTAGTAAATGATTTTGTGTATAAAGCTTTAGTGGATGGGTATCTTGTATTGTTTGAAGGACATTTCAAACGAAACTATATACATATACAAGACATTGCTCGTACATTTCAATTTGTCATTGAAAACTATGAAAAATGCAAGGGACAGGCTTTTAATGTTGGGCTATCTGAAGCCAATTTAAGTAAATTGGAACTAGCTGAAAAAATTAAAAAGTATATTCCATCCTTGGTAATAAAGCAAGATGATTTCAAGGAAGACTTTGACAAAAGAAATTACATTGTGTCTAATAGAAAGTTGGAAAGTTTAGGTTGGTTACCTGTCTTTGATTTAGACTTTGGTATTCGACAACTTATTGAAGGATATAGTTTCATCATTAACCATAACAACAGGAATTTTACAAATTTATGAGCACTAGAAAATATCTACACACTTTAGGTGATTTAGTTGACCGGTTGAGTATTGTACAACTTAAAGAAGTATTCATTCCAGAATATAAGAGTGAATACGCACAAGAAATTCAAGACATTGTGCATGACATACAACTTATTTTAGATGATTCCGAGCAGCCTATTACGGCAGAAACTATTCGAGCAATTGTAGTAGTAGCTCAGATGAATTTACATATTTGGCATAATGAATCCAATTATCGTCGTGGTATTAAAGATGGCAACAATCTTGAACTTACTCACGGGTTGAATGGCATTCGAAATACTGCAAAAAATGTGATTCAGGAAGTAGTTGGGGGTCGAAAGGATTATAAGGTGGATTGCTTGGCTGCGGACTTTAAAGACTGGGAAGTAAGTTGGAATGGCGATAATAGAAACAAAGAAAAGAACAACGATTAAGGCTATCACCTGGAGATTAGTAGCAATACTAAACTCATGGATGATATTGACTCTGGCATTAAGTGCCTCTAATTTCACCAATGCATTGTTGATGAACTTGACTGGGTTCTTTGCTTTTTATTTTTTTGAGAGATTGTGGAGTAAAATTAATTATGGTAGATACTACCAGGAGTAATTATGGAACTGAAGGGTAAAAATATAATTGTGACGGGTGCAAATGGTCTAGTAGGTATGCCTACTGTGCGCAAATGTATGGAAGAAGGCGCCAACACTGTTTATGCTGTGGATCTTAGATTTTCTGATGAAATGCGTGAATGGGCCTTAGACAGCCGTGGGCAGCTTAAATTAATTGAAATGGATTTACAATATCTTAACAATTGTGAAAGTCTATTTCAAGTTGAAAAAATCCATGTAGTCTTACATATTGCAGGAATAAAAGGATCACCATCTAGAACTGCCAAATGTCCGGCCGATTATCTTTTCCCCATGCTGATGTTTAACACCAATATGATAAAAGCATCATTTGATGCAGATGTAGATTGGTTTGTTTATCTGTCATCGGTAGGTGTGTATAGTCCCGCTGATGTCATGTATGAAGATAGTGTGTGGCAAACTATGCCATCAAAAAACGACTGGCATCCGGGTTGGTCTAAACGGATGGGTGAGCTGGCCTTGGATGCATTAAAAGTACAGTATGATTGGAAAAATTGGACTGTGCTTCGTCCCTCCAACATTTACGGCCCAAATGATAATTTCTCACCAGACGCCACAGTTATTAGTTCCAATATATGGAAATTGTTGAACACGGAAGAAATGATTTGCTGGGGTAATGGATCATCTAAAAGAGACTTTGTGTTCAGTGAAGATGTCGCTGAAGCTACTATTAATTCTGTAAAGAAAGAAATTAATGATGTTGTAAACTTTGGTTGTGGAGAAGCTGTCAGTATAAAACACACAATAGAAACAATTGTAAATCAATATAAAGAAATTACTGGGATAGAAAAGAATATTGTTTGGGATGAAAGTAAACCCAATGGTGATGCGTTACGCTGTTTAAGTGTGGAGAGACAAGAAAAGTATGATATACTCCCGAAAACCACATTACAACAAGGGATAAAACACTCTATCTTATCTTATATAAATAAAAATAAACACACAAGGAAGGTATAATGACTATTCAAGAGACATTATTAAAAAACGGCTTTTATGTTGGCAAATTAGAAGAACTAGTATCTGACCAGGATCAATTCAATAGGTATTCAGACATCATTATGAATTATGAATATCCAATTGACCAATGGGATTGTTTTTATCCTTTAAGAGACCCAAGACCAAATGGTATTGAGTTTCATAAACATCAGGAACAATGGCCTTCTATCATTCCTTTAGCAGATGTACCTGCACGAGACAAGTATTGTGCTGAAAACGGAATGACCTTTGACCAAAAATGGTATCGTTTACTATACGAACGAGATGAAATAGGTCGCATTAAGCATGAATATTTCCGAGGGTTAACTTTGAAATTTGTGGAGAAGGCATACCCATATATTCCACTTGAAAAGGTTCGTCATAATGATTGTTATGCCTTATATGATGATAATGGATGCTTCATTTCTCGCCATAGAGATGGACAATTAGGAAAATTCATGGCTATAATCATATACATGACACCTGCTGAAACTTGGCAAGATGGGGGAGGAGAATTTTTATGTGGAACAGATGTGGATCAAAATCCTGTATCCGATAAAATTATCCCGGTTCGTGGCAACTTTGTGGTGTTAGATTTCAGCCGTCATGATGCATGGCATGAAGTATTGCCAGTCAAGAACGGATTCAAGAGATGGTCATATTTAAACTTTGTAAGACAAGAAGGACAACCAGGTTCAGTGGAAGATTCACATTAACATACATTTTTAGGGTGATTTATTATGATGGATAAGAATGCAAGAATATTAATTACAGGTGGAAGTGGATTAGTAGGACAAAACTTGACCAGATATTTGGTAGAACAGGGATATAAAAACATCCGAGTACCTCTACACAAAAGCAAACCTAGAAAGTTTTATGATGGGGTATTTTATTGGGAAGCAGAATTAAGTGACTATCAAAGTTGCTTAAGAATCACAGAAAATATAGATGTTGTTGTTCATGCCGCAGCGTCCACTTCTAATGCAGTGGATACTGTCAATGATCCTTTGGCGCACGTAACGCCAAATGTGACGATGAACAATTTTTTGATTGATGCCTCATATAGAAATATGGTAAAGAAATACATTTTCTTGTCCTCTAATACTGTATATCCTCCTAAGGGTGATGAGCCAGTAGTAGAAACTGATTTTCTATTCGATGCTCCATATCCAGTATATTTTCCTGTAGGATGGATGAAGCGATATGCTGAAGTACAATGTGAATTGTATTCCAAGTATCTTCCTAATCCTATGACCACTGTTGTGGTTCGGCCAGCCAATTTGTATGGACCACATGATAAATTTGATTTCAACAAGTGTCATGTCACACCTGCCACCATCAGAAAAGTTGCAGATGGAATAAATCCTATCCCTGTTTGGGGTGATGGTTCTGAGTTGCGAGATTTAGTATACATTGATGATTTTGTTGAAGCCATTGAAATGATAATTCAAAAACAAGAGACTTATGATGTATTCAATGTGGGTTCCAATAAAGTGTATTCTGTTAATGAAGTGCTACATACCATGAAGCGCTTGGTAGGAAATGAAAATCCTGTGGAATATGTTTCAGGTAAGCCATCAATGATTCCAGTTAGAAGAATTGATTCCAACAAGATTAAAAATATTTTAGGATGGGAAGCCAAGACATCATTAGAGGAAGGATTAAAGAAAACATATGATTGGTACACTGAACACGCTTGGGAATTTAGACCGAAATGACGCCTGCAATAGATGGAAAGGAATACACTAAGTTTGTAACACAAAATCCTAAGGTAACACGCGGGATAGTGTTTGCGGGATGTTCCTTTACTTGGGGGCAAGGATTGTATTATTACAGCAATTTGCCATCCATACGAGAACCCCAGCCCAATCATTTTGAAAGAGTTTTAGTAAACAGTTCTCATATAGCTTTTATGGAATCTGTACGCATGCCTCGTTTGGTGGCTAGTCATTTCAAAACGTTTGAGGCGGTACATCCATATAATGGAGGATCTGATGAGTCCATTCTAGATTTCTGGGAACGGGCATTTGATCCATCCAGAAAACCTTATCCACACAACAAAAATAGGCACATGAATGATGACGGTATTTTCAGCGTTTCGGATCCGTGGTATGATTATGATGATTTTGCCTATATTGTGTATCAATTCACTCAATTAGAAAGAACAAGATTTAAATTTGAATGGAAGGGTAAAACTTACAACTTCAATGTTCATTATGCAAGAAATGGATCTCAAAGTGAGGAAGAAGGATTTAATGCATTCCTAGAATGGTTGTTGGACCGTGAAATGACCTATGAACAATGGCAAGAGTTACATGATAGGCAAACAACTGCACGTGTGAAAAAATTTTTACAAAATTTTGAAATGCATGGTGTTAGAGCTTTAGTAACTGTTTGGCCATATGATGGGTTAAAATATGTTGAAGAAGATCCTTGGCTAAAAGAAAGACTAGTACAATTTAAATATTTGAATAAAGATTATCCTACCTATAATACATTGATGGAAGTTCCTGAGATGAAAATAGACACAGATACAAGACATTTTAAAGTAACACCAGGTGACCATCATCCTTCATTGATGGCGCATCAAGTTGTAGCAGATGCATTAATTCAAAAAATAGATTCATCCTATATCCATAGGCCTCGTCAATGAATAACATAGAATATACACCATATAAAGATGCTTTGACGGATGCTATGGGTGATTTAGCAGAAAAAAATTTCATCTTCATAGGACAGCAAATTGTATATGCAGGTAATCCTATGAGCACTACATTATCTAAAGTATCTAAAGAAACCATGGTGGAAGTTCCTGTCATGGAAGAAACTCAAATGGGGATGTCACTAGGCATGGCGATGACAGGTAAAAAGGTCATAACTTTTTATCCTAGATGGGATTTTATCATCTTAGCGGCAAATCAACTGATAAATCATGTAGATAAGTACACTCTTATGACTGGTAAATCTATTGATTTATTAATTCGTTTAGGAAAAGGGTCAGATAAACCATTGGATCCAGGCCATCAACACAAAGGAAATTACTTCCAAGAATTTTCTAGTATGTGTAAAAACATCACGTTTCATAATTTAAAAACTCCTGAAGATATTTCAAAGAGCTATAAGGAAGCTTCACAGGGAGGCATCCACGTTCTTGTAGAATATCCAGAATTGTATTATGTATGAAAAAGTTTTGTTTTGTTCATTTCTACACCTATTCAAGCAAAAATCAAGCTAAGCATAAATGGACATTGAATCCTGACCGAGACATCTTTCAGGAACTTCCCATTTCTTTTAGAAAATTTCTTAAAATTGAACAAGTACATTATGATTTTTTAGATAAAGATACTAGTTTGTTCATTTCAATGGAAAGTTTCCATCAGTATGAACATCAAGTAGCCGCACTAAAAAATGAGTTGCGTGGGCGTGTGTGTAAAAACATTTTTATAGATTTTTCTACTTATGACAATCAAGATATTCCTGAAGTTTTTTTAGATGAACTTGAAACTATAAGTGATGTACCTATATTTTTCATAACTAAAAATTTGATATCTAAAAGAGATAATCATTTTTGGTTTGAAGTACTATTTGCTCACTATGTGGAGAATACTTCAGCTGATTATGATGCATTTTCTGCATTTAGAAGAATTGAACGAGAACAAACAAATTTTTTAAGAAAATACAAAGGAATGTTCCATGTAGGACATTCTAGATATCATAAAATTAAATTTTTAAATTTTCTTCATGAAAATGATTACTTAAAAGATTTGTTATGGGCCTCAACTGCTCCAGATTATGATTCTGGACTAATGAATGAGTTGGTTCCGCAGTGTTTTAGACAAGAATTTGACAGTTTTCCTGTGTTGAAAATTTTGCCTCATTTTTATGATTACTCAGGATATTCTCATTATCGTCAACGCGGTAACAGTTTTAATTTTGTTACCTACTTGGATACATACTTTGAAATAGCAACAGAGACAAAATTTTTCCATGTTCAAAATCAAGGTGGTATGATTGACACACAATCTACCTGGAATAATATTACTGAAAAAGTATTAAGACCTACATTTGTAGGACATCCTTTTATATTGTTGTCTAAACCTAACACAATCTCTGCATTAGAAAAACTAGGATTACAATATAGATATGATTTTTGGGACCATGCCTATGATTCTATTGAAGATGATTTTGCAAGATTTCGTGAAATTGAAAAATTTACGAAAAAAGTTTTTGAGCTAGATAAAAAAGAGTTGGCTGAATTTAAACGAGAGTATAACATATTCACTGGAAACAATTTTAGACGTATGTATGTTGAACTTTTTTCTGAACAAATTTTACGAATATATGAGGCAGCTTAAAATGACAAATTATAAAAATAATAGATGGAATCATTTTTCTGTAAGTCATCTTAACACCTTTGACACCGAAGTTCCTGTTTACAGTCCTTCTGTGTATCGTGAATATCGCGGAGAAATATTCACCACATATCACAATTATGAACATCCGGTTAACAATTTATTACCAAAAAATTGTTCTGCGCATACTAGATTTTCCAAGTCTTACCAAGGTGTTTTACGAGGGTTACATTATGATACAAAAACATGGAAACTAGTTCAAGCGTTAGTTGGAGATATATATCTTGTTGTACTAGATATGCGTGAGGAGTCTCTCACCTACGGAAAATGGGAATCTTATATCATCACAGAAAAAACCAGAGACCAAGTTCTTGTTCCCCCTGGTTTTGCTAACGGCCATTACGCCTTGACAGATTGTATTTTTCATTATAATTTATTCTATGAAGGTAAATATGTTGATGAACGTCAACAACATGTGGTAAAATGGAATGATTCAAGATTTAACATGGAATGGCCTACATCTTCTCCTACATTACAAAAAAGAGATTCATAAATGATTAGAAACCTTGATTTTCACCCTATCGTAAGAGATGTTGCCTTTAGCGAACAGGATTTAATCCAGTTTGAAGAAGATATTGTACAGCATTGGGAGTCCGGAAAAATTCGTGGACCTGTGCATCTTTCCAACGGCAATGAGAACCAACTCATTGAAATTTTCAAAAGAATTAAACCCTCAGATTGGGTGTTTTCTACCTGGCGTTCTCATTATCACGCATTTCTTAAAGGAATTGATTCCCAATGGATAGAACAGGAAATTCTTAAAGGTAAATCCATCACTTTATGTAACATAGATGAAAAATTTTATGCATCCGCAATTGTGACAGCAACTTTGCCGTTAGCTTTAGGTGTAGCTAAATCTATCAAGATGAGTAATGGTTCAGATAAGGTATGGTGTTTTGTTGGAGATATGTGTTTTGAGACTGGAATATTTTATGAAGTTCATAAGTATGCCAGAAATTTTGATTTGCCTTTATACTTTGTTGTGGAAGATAATGGAATTTCTACTTATACTCCTACCGAAGCTACTTGGGGTGTTAAGAGAGAAGTTCCAGCTGATGTAATACATTATACATATAAATCTAAGTATCCACATTATGGATCTGGAAAATGGGTGGCGTTCTAATGTCAGAAAAACTACAAAAATATGTCTGTAGAAATCCTTTTACTTATTTGGATGTGCAATATACAAGTCAATGGATTTGTTGTCCAAGTTGGGCCCCTACAGATATTAGATTGGAAACCATGGCCAAAGATGAAGATTTATTAAATAACTGGCGTGGTGAAAAGGTGTTAGATATAAGAAAATCCATGTTAGATGGTTCTTATCGGCATTGTAATCATACCATATGTCCAGCTCTTTCTAAACTTATAAACACCGATGAAGTACCAGAAGAATTCATAGAGAAGGAAGAATTTTTAAAAACTTTTAATATAACTTCTGCTGAAGATGTTGAGAATTATCAAGGGTTGCCAGAATATATTCTTTTTGGATTCGACCGTAGTTGCAACTTACGATGTCCTTCTTGTAGAAAGGAACAAGTTCCCAATGCACACATTGATTCCGACCGGTTTAAAAGAGAAGTGTTTTTACTAGAGCAAATTGAAGAAAAATTTGCCTCTAATGTAAAAAGATTGATGATAACAGGTAGTGGTGATCCCTTCTACTCCAAGTTATATAGAAATTACTTGATAGATTTTGATCCAAAAAAATATCCAAAATTAGAAGAAATACAAATTATCACCAATGGAAATTTGTTAACCGAGAAGATGTGGCATAGCTTAGGTGCTAGACCTTTCATTAAAAGAATAGAAATTAGTGTGGATGCTGGGACGCAGAACACATATGAAAATGTTACTCGGTTGAATGGTGATTGGCACAAGTTGTTAGCCAACATTAAATTTTTAAGCACTCAGGATAGCATAAAACATTTTATTGTGTCTATGGTTGTTAGTGAGTATAACTATACAGAAATGGAACAATTCTACAATGTGTTTAATGAAATTTTTGCTGAGTCTAAAATAAGCTTACATATTCATTATCGCCAGCATGTTCATTGGGAGACCGGTGTTTATTCTCCTAGCGAAGTGAAAAACATTTCCGTTTTCGATCCCCATCATCCAAAACATACCGACTTCCTTCAAGAACTTATGAAAATTCACGGGAAAAAAACCAATTTAGGTGCAGTGGTAGGTCACAATTTCCACCATTTAATTCCTGGGTCTTGACAAACCAATAGTTGGATGTTAGATTCCATAGTAACTCAACAGGAGATACTATGGAATCCATTTTTACGGAACTTGCTGCCACAAGCAGTCGTTTAGAAAAAGAAGCCATTTTAAAGAAGCATCACACCAATGAAACATTGAAGCGTGTGTTGTTTCTTGCTCTTGACCCGTACACGCAATTCTACATTCGTAAAATTCCTCAATATGAACAAATTGGTAATACTGATATTGGTATAGAAGAATCACTGAATCAGTTGCATCTGTTGTCTAGTAGGACGATAACCGGTAATGCTGCTATTGGACATTTGAAAAATGTGT
>Ga0315906_10004353_pt1 | contig 18228 bp, 20 predicted proteins | sample LakEriMetagenome_4_FD_203526 | JGI IMG/M metagenome (GOLD analysis project Ga0315906, IMG submission 203526) | Freshwater fungal communities from buoy surface, Lake Erie, Ohio, United States - Buoy 2 MA122 | ecosystem: Environmental > Aquatic > Freshwater > Lake > Lake biofilm | place: USA... | reverse complement strand
TAGGCGCTCACCGCCGGCCCGCCGTCGGAGCGGGCGATGAACTCAGCGAAGACCATGCCCACCCCCGCCCGCCCGGCGAAATCGGCGGTCTCGGCCGAGGAGCAGAGCAGGAAGATATCCGGGTGCGAGGGCCCGGACGGCGAGGCGTGGATGCCCCGGGCCGGATGGGTCTCGGTGATCGGCTCCACTCCGCCGGCGTCCAGCAGCCAGGCGTTGAGCAGGGCGAAGTACTGCGGAAAGGCCTCGGACCCGGCCGAGCGCAGGGCGCCGCCTGTCCGCCCGTCCGTGCCCAGGGCCCGGCCGACGCCCAGGTCGATCCGGCCCGGCGCCAGGGCCTCCAGGGCCATGAAGACCTCGGCCACCTTCAGGGGCGAGTAGTTGACCAGCATGACCCCGCCCGAGCCCAGGCGGATCGTGTCCGTGGCCTGGGTCAGGGCGGCCATCAGGATCTCGGGCGAGGCCGAGCCCAGGCTGCGCATGTTGTGGTGCTCGGCCACCCAGAAGCGGTCATAGCCCAGCCGCTCGGCCGCCTGGGCCACGGCGATCGTCTCGCGCACGGCCTGGGCCTGCGTGGCCTCGCCGCCCACCGGCGACAGGTCGAGGACGGAGAGCCGCGCCTTCACGCCCGCTTGCCGGTCTTCTTGATGACGGCGGAGAAGGAAAACACCGTCTGGCCCTCCACGGTCATCAGTCCGCGCAGGAAGACCAGGCTGCGGCCGCCCTTCACCACCTCGCCCCGGCACTCCAGCAGGGCCCCGGGCGGCACGGCGCCCACGAAGTCGGCGTTCAGCGAGGCCGTGACGCTGGAGGACTCCGTCAGCTGCTCCCGGGCGAAGATGAAGATGGCGTAGTCGGCGAAGGTCATCAGCGCCCCGCCGTGCATGAAGCCGCCGCCGTTCATGTGCTTGGCCTCGGTCCGCATGGCGCAGACTGGCGCCCCGGACTCGTCCATCCGGTAGTAGAAGGGCCCGGCGTGGTCTTCGAAGGGCTCGCCCTCATAGACCGTCCAGCCCGCCCAGGGCCCCTCGGTCAGGGTCACGTGGGTGAATGTCGGATAGCCCGCGTCGCCGTCGCCCATGGAAGTCCTCCCCGCGCCGCCCCCGACCGCCGGCCGGCGTGCGCCTGACGCCTTTGCCAAACCCTGCGCCGGTCCGCCAGTGTTTCCGGACGGCTAGGGTCGGGAGGCTCCCGGTCCCGGCGTCCTCAAGGCCGCCTCCAGGGTCAGCCGGATGAACTTCTGGTACGACATGCCGGCCGCCGCCGCCCGGGCCTTCACCGCCGCCAGCAGGGGCTCGGGGAACCGCAGGTTCACCTGCCGCGACTTTGGCGCGAACTCGAAGCTGTGCAGGGTCATCGCGGAGAGGTCGTAGGTCGACAGGTCTGCGTCCTCGAGGAAGGCCTCCGCCGCTTCATCCGTCGTCAGGTGGGGCAATCGCGGCTTCATAAGCTCGCCTCTCCTTGAGGTGCATGTAACGGGCGCTGATGGGCCGGATATGGTCTCCGTCCCCACCGCGCCGAAGGGTGAACACCACGAACACCGGACGCTGGCCTCCGCCCGACCCGATGGCCAGGAAGCGCGTCTCGGACTGCGAGTGCGCCAGGTCCGGTGACAGGTGAAAGGGGTTTCGGAAGACGTCCTCGATCTCCTCCTGGCTGACGCCGTGCTTGAGACATTTCGGCAGGTTTCCCTTGTCCCAATCGAACCCGGCGATCATCGCGACCTCAATTTGTATACATCAACGTATATACAAAATCGACCCCCCAGAGGGTGCTGGAGGGTCTGTCTTCACACCCGTCCCCCCAAGAGAAACCGGCGGCCTTCCGGTCAGGAGGGCCGCCGTTGCGAATCCGCAAGGTCAAATCGGGGATGGAGAGAAGTGCGGCGGCCGGTCCCGGCCCCGGGGGGGCTGGGGGGGCGTTCAGGGGCCGGAACCAGGTCCGACCGCCGACGTTGCCAATCTGACGGCCGGATGTGTCCGGGTCGGGTCCGGATTAAGGCCCTTTCGGGGCTTTTCAGCCGTCAGGGGGCCGGCAGCTCGGCGACGCGGGCCGCAAAGCCGGCGAACATGTCCCGCATGGGACCCGCTATGGCCGGGTCCGTGCTCGCGGGTGTCCCGCCGGGAAACGGGGGCTCGGGCTTGTACTCCGCCTGCAACATGAGCGCCTGGGCGTAAGGCCGGCCCCGGAGGCGCTCCACGACGGCGATGGCGAAGTCGAGGCCGGCCGAGACGCCGGCCCCGGTCACAACCGGTCCGTCCATCACCACCCTGGCGTCTGTCGGGATCGCCCCGAAGTGCCCCAGCATGTCCCTGACCACCCAGTGTGACGTTGCGCGGCGACCCCGAAGGACGCCTGCGGCGCCGAGCAAGAGGGAGCCGGTGCAGACGCTGGTCACACACGTGGCGCGGGACGCGCGATCCGCCACGAAGGCGCGCACTCCCGGGTCGGACGCCGCAGCCAGGGTGCCCGTGGTGCCGCCCGGCGCGAACAGAACCGTCAGATCCTTCGGACAGTCGGCAAGAGTTGTGGTCGGGGCGATGGCGAGGCCGAGGTCGCTGGGCACGGGCGACAGGTCGTCGGTCGTTGTCACCAGATGGACCCTTGCGCCCATCATCGAGGCGAAGAAGTAATGCGGACCGACCAGGTCCAGGGCGGTGAACCCTGGATAGAGCAGCATGGCGACCTCCTCGTTTCCGTGCATGTTCAGTCCGGGGACCGTCATGAGCTGGGTACGGGCGTCGGCCGCTGCGGCGTCGACAGTCTTCAGGGCTGGCGGAGCGGGGGCAGTCACGGAGACCTCGAGCGTGAGAAGGGGAGAAAGGGCGGTCTGGGCGGTCACCCCGCCAAGGAGAGCTCAGCGATCCGGACTGTACTCGTGATCGTGCGCGGCGGCTTCCTCGGCGACGCCGGCCGCCTCCAGGGCCTCGACTTCGGCGGCGCTCAGCTCCCAGGGGTGCAGGGCCCTCCGCTCCAGGGTCTTCAGCCGGTGGAACTCCGTCGCCGACAGCAGGACCAGGCTCTCCCGCCCGTGGTGGGTGATGATCACCGGTTCGGCCAGCGCCCGGTCCCGGTAGAGCCCGAAGGCCCGCTGCAACTCGGCGGAGGTCACGGTGGTCTCGCTCATGTCCGGGGCTCCACTAAAGGAAACACTGAATATGCAGAATTTAGAGATTATCTGGATTTTGTCACGGTGATGCCGGTGCCAAAGAAAACAGCGGCCTTCCGCAGGGAGGGCCGCCGTTGCGAAATCGCAAGGTCAAACAGGGATGGCTACAAGTGCGGCGGCCGGTCCCGGCCCGGGGGGGGCTGGGGGGGGGCGATTCAGGGTCCGGACCAGGTCCGACCGCCGACGGTCTGAAACTGACGGCCGTCTGTGGCGGGGTCGGGTTCGGATTAAGGCCATTCCGGGGCTTTTTAGCCCCGACGCGGCCCCGCCCGGAACTTCACCGGCATGGTCCGCGGCCCGGAGATAAAATTGCTGGCCAGCCATTCGGGCGGGGCGGTGCGCTCCACCTCCTCCATCCGCGAGAGCACCTCCACCAGCATGGCGTCGATCTCGATCCGGGCGATGTGCTGGCCGAGGCACACGTGGGGGCCATTGCCAAAGGCGATGTGGTCGAGGGGTGACCGGGCCAAGTCCAGCTGGTCCGCGCGGTCGAACTGGGCCGGGTCGCGGTTGGCCGAGCCGAAGTACATGACCACCTTGTCGCCCTGGCGGATCGTCTTGCCGCCCAGCTGGGCGTCCTTGCGGGCGGTGCGGCGCATGTAGATCACCGGGGTGGTCCAGCGCAGCAGCTCCTCCCGGGCGGCGGGCAGGCGTGCCGGCAGGTCGGCCTTCAGCCAGGCCAGCTGGTCGGGAGGCCATCGGCGCTGCCTCAGGCCTACTGAACCTTGATAACGAGATGATAAAGTGAATTTAGAGTTTAAATTTTAGATTTCTCGATAAGGATTCACTACTCCGAATTTCTCTTTGAATGAGCGCTCAATGCTATCTACTAAAATCGATACCTCAGATAATTGACTGGACGCCAAGGTGCGATAGTTATGTGTAACACGCGCTTTGTGCTCTGGCTCATAGCTCATTGAAATAATGTTCAGTAATTTTTGTTTCTAACTATTTAACAATTGGAGTCTCTTTTTAATTATATCAATCTTATCAATCGAACCTAAATCATCTCTAATTATGGAATATGATTCAACTACGATGCGATCGATTATATCGAGTAAAAATATGTTGCCGGTGTAGTGACCATCTGGAACATTTGATTGTTCTTCAAGTGATCTCTTTTTTGAAGTAGATCAATTAAAATCAGCGAAAGCTTCTCGCGCTTTTCCTCCAAAGAAAGCATTTGTTGGCGCACCTCCTCGAGCGTCATCCTGCGACAAGATGAGCCAACTCGCTTCCAGAAATAACGTTCATCTTCAGGGGAAGAAAGATGCGGTCGCCTCGTACTTTGAAACACCTCGAGTACGTACAGTACATTCTTCGAGTTCGGCACTTCGATTTGACGAGGGTACGAAACCGCAATCTCAGGTTCAGCTCGAATTTTAGCATGGAACTTTCCGTAGATTTCTCCATCGGGTTCAATGCCTTCGGGTTCAAATGAGCGCTTCGCGGTTTCGCTAACTCCAAGGACAATGAAGCCCCCAAAAGTATTTGCGAAAGCGCATGCTAATTTTGTCAGCCCTTTGGGCTCTGGCAAGTTACGCTTGAAATCGTGGCGATCGCTCTCGGGGTACCCTGCGGCGCAGAGCGCTTTGACGGCCTCGAAATGCCAGTCCCCTAGTATTATCGGAACCGGACCTAATCCGGAAGATGTCACGTGATTACCTCGATTTCCCTGTTCTAGCTGGGATGTGGATTCCGAACTCTAGTAATCTGAATCTCATGATTCTCACTGATTAGGATCGGGTGACATAGTCCTCCACCCTATAGATTTCGTGATCGTTAGGAAATAACATGAGGAAGCGGTGATGGGGAGATTGCTCAACCATCTTCAGCGAAAACTCGTTCTAAAAGTCGGCAGTTTGTAGGTCGAATTAACATTTTTGCTTTCAGGTAATATCAAGGATCTGCGGTCACTATTGATCTTTGTGGGGGTGATCACGAAAGAGCGCCTGTACGCCCTCGAATACGATCTGTAATCGAGACCATAACTTTCTGAAGAGACATCAGATTACTCTCACGCTCCAATAGACCAATCCACTCCTCTCGCTTCAGTGTAAGCGCCTGGGTGACGGGGTGATTTACCGGGACGGCTCGGTCCAAAGACCCGTAAGCAATGAAGCCAGCATTAGCATAGTAGCTCTGTTTGGCGACTGGTAGTTCAACTGCTTCAGTATCGTCCGGAATGACGAACGGGTCTTCCGGATCGTACTCTGGCACCTCAATGGCAATGGTCTTGAACGACGGCTGGAGTGTGGCCACTGCGCCTACAGCCGGCCCGTGCCGATTCCACGGTTCGGGTACGCAGCTCCATGTGGGGTTGGTTCGTCCAGCTTCATAGCAGTCAGAGAACCCACTCTGGAGGTCTCCAGTAATCACCAGAAAACGCTCTTGACCAACCTTGCACGATCTTCGATCTGTATAATACTCTTCCCCTGTGTCGAACCACTCTAGGAAAATTCGCTTTGGGTGGCTCTCAATGTATCTCTCAATTTCTTGCCTTTGACGCACTGTTGCGTTTATCGCAGCCGTTATGCCGTCTTCGGACTCAGGCTTCAGCCATTCGCTTAGGCGCGCATCCCATTCATTCAGATAACTCAGTTCCTCTGCATCTACCTTCCGTCCGTTCGCGCCCAAAGAACGCATCAAGGCATATACTGATGACAAAAGTAGGGCCGATCCGATTGCCCCAGTGAAGGCGGGGAGCCCGTATCCCATGAAGCGGAAGCTCAAAAGTCGAAGCGGTTGGGCCAAGGCAGATATGCGAGGGAGCGATTCTCTGGAAGAACTAGCATCCAGACGCCCGACCTCTACATTGAGTTCTGATTGATAAGCGAAAAGATCAACTTCCAATGACTTTATAAATTCAGTTCGAAGATCAATCCGAAATTGTATTTGCATAGATCTTAATTCAGCCAAAATCTGATGCTGGTTTCGGATTATCACGTCCAGCTTTGCATTGATTTGCCGTAGTAGACTTACGATCTCTTTTTGGATCTTGGCTTCCTGAGATGCTGACCACAACTTGTAAGCCGCCTGTGCGATCGCTACTACTGTGGTCGGTTCAACATAGTATTTTCGTTCCATGCGCTTTTCCTAGCCAAAACTGATTCAATTTGCCAAGTCGATTTATCAGAGCTACACTCAATGCGGATTAATCCACAATTTTGGGGTATGTGCAACTGTGTCGGTGACAGAGGAGTGGCGGGAATAGTGCGCTATTTTTCTTTCTCTTCGTGCTCCCCTAGCTACTGGGGTCGTTATTCTGTCACGCGGCTCCAGTTGGTCGGGAAAGTCCCTGACGCCAAGGGGGTAGCCGAGGGCTTTGGAGCAGAGTGCGCCGAAGCTTCTCCCCCTGACAGTACACAGCCATCTAGCGAATACGGGATTTGCTGCTGATGCTAAGGCTGTTTGTCACCCCACCCCCACCCGCCGCCCCGCCCGGAACCTCACCGGCATGGTTCGCGGCCCCGAGATGAAGTTGCTGGCCAGCCATTCGGGCGGGGCGGTGCGCTCCACCTCTTCCATCCGCGAGAGCACCTCCACCAGCATGGCGTCGATCTCGATCCGGGCGATGTGCTGGCCCAGGCACACGTGGGGCCCGTTGCCGAAGGCGATGTGCTCGTTCTGCGCCCGGGCCAGGTCCAGCTGGTCCGCGCGGTCGAACTGGGCCGGGTCGCGGTTGGCGGCGCCGAAATACATGACCACCTTGTCGCCCTTGCGGATCGTCTTGCCCCCCAGCTCGGCGTCGGCCCTGGCCGTGCGGCGCATGTAGATCACCGGGGTGGTCCAGCGCAGCAGCTCCTCCCGGGCGGCGGGCAGGCGGCCGGGCAGGTCGGCCTTCAGCCAGGCCAGCTGGTCGGGATGGTCCAGCATGGCGTCCAGGCCGCTGGCCAGCAGGTTACGGGTGGTGTCGCCGCCGGCGTCGATCAGCAGGAGGAAGAAGAGCAGGAACTCCATGTCCTCCAGCCGCCGGCCGTCGACCTCGCAGGCCAGCAGGCGCGAGGCCAGGTCGTCGCCGGGGCGGGCGCGCTTCTCGGCCATCAGCTTCGAGCCGTACTCGAACATCTTCATCACCGCCTGGGCGCCGGCGCCGGGGGCCTGGGCCTCGGGGGCGGTGTGGATCACCTCGGTCAGCTTGTAGAGCTCGCGCCCGTCGTCCAGGGGCAGGCCCAACAGCTCGGCGATGACGTAGGAGGGCATCTCGCCCGCCACCTCGGCCACGAAGTCGCACTCGCCCTTCTCGATCACCGCATCGACGATCTGCCGGGCCAGGGCCTGGATCCGCGCCTCGCGCATCCTGGCCGTCGGCAGGGTGAACTCCGAGCGGATGAGCTTGCGAAAGCCGGTGTGGTCCGGCGGGTCCATCATCAGCATCATCTTGTAGGGCCCGAAGGCCGCCGACTCCTCCGCCGGGTCGGGGATCATGATGGTCGGCTCGGAGGAATAGGTCTCGAATCCCCGGTCGACGGCGCGCACGTCCGCATAACGGGTGACCGCCCAGAAGCCCCGGCCGCCGGGCTCCTCGTGCCAGTGGACGGGGTCGTTCTCCCGCAGCCAGTCGTACTGGGCGTGGGGGTGGCCGGCGGCGAAGCTGGCGGGGCTGAGGAGGTCGATCTTCATGAGGGGGTCAGTCCTTCCACCAGGGATACTGGGGCGGCATGTCGCTGGAGACCTTGCCGGGGAAGTCGGGGCTACGCTTCTCCAGGAAGGCCGAGACGCCCTCGCGCACGTCCGGGCCGGCGCCCAGGGTCATGGCCATGGCGCCGTCCACCTTCAGCGCGCCCCAGGGGTCGGGTTCCCCGCTGAAGCGCCACAGCATCTGGCGGGTCAGGGCGACAGCGACCGGGGCGGTGTTCTCGGCGATCTCCCGGGCGATCTCGCGGGCGCGGTCCATCAGGGCCTCGGGCTCCACCACCTCGGCGACAAGGCCCCCGGCCCTGGCCTCCTCGGCTTGGATCAGGCCGCCGGAAAGGCACCAGCGCAGGGCGGTGGGCAGGCCCACCAGCCGGGGCAGGAACCAGGCGCTGCCGGCCTCAGGCGCCAGGCCGCGCCGGGCGAAGACGAAGCCGATCCGGGCGCCCTTCGCCGCGATGCGGATGTCCATGGGCAGGGTCAGGGTCGCGCCCACCCCCACCGCCGCGCCGTTCAGGGCGGCGATGATGGGCTTGCGGCAGTTGAAGAGGGCGCCGACGAAGCCGCCGCCCGAGCGCCGCCGCGCCGTCGTCCCGGAGTCGCCAAAGGCCACCGAGCCCTCGGCCTTGGAATCGAAGGCGCCTGCGCCCGAGGAGATGTCCGCCCCGGCGCAGAAGGCCCGGCCGGCGCCGGTGACGATGATCACCCGCACGCTGTCGTCCTCGTCGGCGCGCACGAATGCGTCCTCGATCTCAAGGCCCATGGTCGCCGTGTAGGCGTTCAGCTTGTCGGGGCGGTTGAGGGTCAGGGTCAGGACGGGGCCGTCCTGTTCCCAGAGCAGGGTCTCGTAGGTCATGCGTCCTCCCCGGGGGCCTCGCCCCTCTGTCTCGCCCGCAATTGATGCGGGCTCACCTAAGGTCAGGCAAGGGGAAGTCAGGCCTCGCCGAGGGCCTTCAGCATGGCGGCCTGGAAGCGGGGGAGGAGGCGCTCCACCAAGGCGGGGTCCAGGCAGCGGGCGTCGTCCAGGATCGTGTGGTGGAAGCGGTGGGCCCCGAACACGCCAAAGGCGGCGGGGTAGCCGGCCTTCAGGATCTCGGCCAGCTCGCCCGCGGCGGCCGGCCCAGCGGGGAGGGGGGCTTCCAGCCCGGCCTCGCCGGCGAAGCTTTCCTTCAGGATATCAACGAGATGGGCTGATCCCATCAGCACCCGGGCCGGGTCGGGGCGGTCCAGGGGCTCAAGGCCCTGAGGCGTTTCCTTCCAGTCCCGGGCGGCGATGCCGGCGCCCAGGTGGACCCACAGGGCGGTCCGCTCCGGGGCGGGCGCCTCCCGGTGCAGGAAGGCCTCGGCGCCGAGGTTCTGGTACTCGTGGCCGCTGGCGGTGATGACGACGATGTCGTGGTTTTTCAGGCGCTTGGCCATCCAGGGCAGGAGGGCCAGCCACAGGGCGATCCCCGGCCCGCGCTCGCCGGCGCAGGTGAACCAGCCCGAACGCGGCGTCGACAGGACCACCGTCCTGCCCTTGCCGCGGTCGATCCGGCCGATCAGGTTGAAGGCGGGGCGCTGGCCGGCCTCGCCGTCGATCACCAGCCGCGCGGTCTGGCCCTCCCGGGCGGCGGCCAGGACCGGCCCGGCGTCCTTCGGGGCGAGGACCAGGGTCGGCACGCCGAAGGGCGGCGCCCCGGCCGGCGCATTCAGGGCGATGGCCTCGCCGGTCGGGCCGTTCGTGACGAGGATGAGGCCCGCGGCGCCGGAGGCCCGGACCCGGTCCGGGAGGTCCCGGAGCTCGGCCTGGCGGACGCTCGACCAGCGTCGCGCGGGCAGGTCCATGACCACCAGGGCGCCCCCCGAGGGGGAGGCGGGTATCCCCCACGTCAGGGCGCCGGTGACGCCCCCCGGTCCCGTGACCCTCGCGGGCCCCTGGGCCACCCCCTGCACGGACGTGTTCCCGAACGTCAAGGCGACGGCGCCAGGACGGTGGGAGGGCGCTTCGAAGGCCTGCCTCTGCGTCCGGTATCCGAACCGCTTCAGCCGGCTCTCCATCCAGGCGCCCGAGTCCGTATCGCCGGGTCCCCCCGACGCCTTGTCGCCCATGGCGACCCAGGTCTCGAGGTCGGTGCGGATGGAGATCAGGTCCTGCGACAGGGCCGGACCCGCCGCCAGCGGCGCGGCCGCGGCCCCGGCGACGACCCCCCGGCGGGTGGGATCTGGGGCGCCTGTCGTCACCGCCTCAGCTCTCGAACCAGGCTTCGACCGGCCCCTTGAGCAGCATGGTCATCTGCTTGCCGCGCCGGTCCACCGTCTTGCCGACGGCCAGGCGGACCCAGCCCTCGGAGATGCAGTACTCCTCGACATTTGTCTTCTCGGCCCCCTTGAAGCGCACCCCCACCCCGCGGGCGAGGACGCCGGCGTCGTGCCAGGGGCTGTCGGGATCGACGCAGAGGCGGTCGGGGGGTGTGTCGGCGGGGGGTGTTTCGGTCATGGCGCCTTTCTAGCGCGCCCGGCCCGGCAGGCAATCCCGACGAAAGGGGCTTCCCTGACGTCGCGTCCGGCGCTCAAAGTGCGTCTTCATCGCCGCAGGACGGCGCACACGAACGGGAGACGCAAGATGGGTGAGGCCTGGATCATCGACGCGGCGCGCACGCCGCGGGGCATCGGCAAGGTGGGCAAGGGCGCCCTGGCGGACTTCCACCCGCAGCATCTGGCGGCCACCGTCCTGAAGGGCATCGCCCAGCGCAACGACATCAAGACCAATGAAGTCGACGACGTGATCTGGGGCACCTCGTCCCAGCGCGGCAAGCAGGGCAACGATCTCGGCCGCATGGCCGCCCTGGCCGCCGGCTTCGACGTCCGCGCCAGCGGCATGACCCTCGACCGCTTCTGCGGCTCGGGCATCACCACGGTGAACCTGGCCGCCGCCCAGATCATGGCCGGCATGGAGGACCTGATCATCGCCGGCGGCACGGAGATGATGTCCTACACCGCCTCCAGCGCCCCGCAGGCCGCCGCCTTCTTCGACGGCCCGGCCCTGATGGACGCCGGCAACCCGGCCCTGCGCAAGCTGCACCCCCAGTCGCACCAGGGCGTCTGCGCCGACGCCATCGCCACGCTTGAGAACATCCCCCGCGAGGCCCTGGACGAGCTGGCCTATGTCAGCCAGCAGCGCGCCGCCCAGGCGATCAAGGAAGGCCGCTTCAGCCGTTCGCTGGTGCCGGTGCTGAACGAGGACGGCTCGGTGGCCCTCGACCATGAGGAGTTCCCCCGCCCCGAGACCACCCGCGAGGGCCTGGCCTCCCTGAAGGCCTCCTTCGAGGCCATGGCCAATGTGCCCATGGACAAGGAGGGCACCACCCTGGCCGGCCTGATCCAGCGGGTCTATCCGGACCTGAAGATCACCCACGTCCACCACGCCGGCAACTCGTCGGGGGTGGTCGACGGCGCCGCCGCCGTCCTGTTGGCCTCGCCGGACTACGCCCGCAAAAACGGCCTGAAGCCCCGCGCCCGAGTGGTGGCCATGGCCAACATGGGCGACAGCCCGACCCTGATGCTGAACGCGCCGGTCCCGGCCGCCCACAAGGTGCTGAAGAAGGCCGGCCTGACCCCGGACGACATCGACCTGTGGGAGATCAACGAGGCCTTCGCCGTCGTCGCCGAGAAGTTCATCCGCGACCTCAGGCTCGACCGCGACAAGGTCAATGTGAACGGCGGCGCCATGGCCCTCGGCCACCCGATCGGCGCCACCGGCTCCATGCTGATCGGCACCATCATCGACGAGCTGGAGCGCCGGGACCTCAAGCGCGGCCTGGTCACCATGTGCGCCGCCGGCGGCATGGCCCCGGCCATCATCGTCGAGCGGATGTAGGGCCCATGGACCTCGCCTGGAGTGACGCCGACCGCGCCTTCCGGGACGAGGTCCTCGCCTTCCTCGATGCGGAGCTGACGCCGGACCTGCGCGCCAAGGGGCGGGCCATGACCAGCGTCTACGCCGACCACGCCACCGGCATGGCCTGGCAGAAGAAGCTGCATGCCCGCGGCTGGGTCGCCCCGGCCTGGCCCCGGCAATTCGGCGGCGCCGGCTGGTCGGTGGTGCAGCGCTACATCTGGGCGCGGGAGGCGGCCCTGGCCGGCGCCCCGCCCGTCTCGCCCATGGGCATCGGCATGTGCGGCCCGGTCCTGATCGGCCATGGGACCAAGGCCCAGCAGGACCGCTTCCTGCCGCCCATGCTCTCGGGCGCGCACTTCTGGTGCCAGGGCTATTCCGAGCCCGGCTCCGGCTCGGACCTCGCCTCCCTGCAGATGAGCGCGGTGGAGGACGGGGACGACTTCGTCTGCAATGGCCACAAGCTCTGGACCACCCACGCCCACGAGGCGAACTGGATCTTCTGCCTGGTGCGGACCAGCCGCGAGGCCATTCCCCAGCAGGGCATCACCTTCCTGCTGATCGACATGACCGCGCCCGGCGTCGAGGTGAAGCCCATCCTCATGCTGTCGGGCGAGCACATCCAGAACGACGTCTTCTTCACCAATGTGCGCGTGCCCAGGGCCAATGTGGTGGGCCGGGTGGGCGAGGGCTGGACGGTGGCCAAGTACCTCATGCAGTTCGAGCGGGGCGGCTCGGCCGCCGCGCCCGGCCTGGGCGCGCGCCTGGAGCGCCTGTCGGAGATCGCCCGCACGCCGGGCGAGGACGGCCGGCGCCTGGTCGATGCGCCCGGCTACGCCGCCCGCCTGGCCCAGGCCGGGATCGACATCGCCGCCCTGGAGGCCATCGAGCTCCGGGTCATGTCGCGCCTCTCCAACGGCGAGGCGCCCGGCGCCGAAAGCTCGCTGATGAAGACGGTCTCCACCGAGCTCAGCCAGCGCCTGACCGAGCTGTCGGTCGAGGCCGCCGGCGTCTACGCCGCCCCCTGGCAGCCCCACGGCGGCGCCCTCGGCGGCCCGACCCCGGGCTTCACGCCCCCCGCCGACGGCTTCCTGGCCGGCCCGCCCCACGCCTGGATCGCCGCGCCCAAATACTTCAACGACCGCGCCGGCTCGATCTATGCGGGTACGAACGAGATCCAGCGGAATATCATGGCGAAGGCGGTGCTGGGGCTGTGAGTTCAGGTGTTGGCCGGATCTCCGGTTGTCAGCCGGTGCGGGTGCATTCCTCATGTAATCCCAGCTGAGTACGGCTCAGATCAACCGAGGACTCTCGCTACCGCTTTGTGAGACCCGCTTTTCCCCTTGACGCATGTTACCGGCCTTGCTCCGCCTAACACACTTTCCGCAGGCATAACGCGCCAATACGCATAAGGGTGTTGCATGTTATGCGGGGTCGTGCGATAAGATCTGCAGACCGCCTGGTTCTAGGCGCATGGAGGCCGGAAATGGGCAGTGAAGCAGAAGACGGTGCCAGCGCGACGAATGATGAAACTGCCGAAAATTCGGCAGGGCGGAAGCGCGAGCGCACGCTGATTGAATTCCCTTATGCGGATCTGGCGCGTTCGATTGAGATGGCCCGCGCGCTGCATAGGGTTGCCGGACAAGCCATGGTGGAACAGACGCAGCTTGCGGTTGAGATGGACCAGTCCGCGAATGGCGGGACTTTCCGCGGACGCCTTGGCGCTGCCCGTATGTTCGGCCTGGTGAAAACCGACGGCGGTACCGTCCAACTTACCCAGCTTGGATTGCGCATCGTAGATGACGTCACCATGAAGGCCGCCGCGGCGGAGGCCTTCCTTAAGGTCCCTCTCTATAGCGAGATGTTCTCCCGCTATAATGGCTACACGCTTCCCCCGGCTGCCGCTATTGAGCGTCAGATGCAGTCGCTAGGAGTGCCGACGAAGCAGACCGACAGGGCGCGGCAGGCTTTCGCTTCATCTGCTGCGACGGCGGGATACATCGCCTCAAATGGACGGTTCAGCAAACCTGCGTTGCCGGGCGCGCCTCCGTCAGAAGACGAAGCGCCGCCGCCTCCGCCAAACGGTGGCGATGGCGGTGGAGGCGGCGGAAATGGGGGCGATCCGCCACCGATCACCGAGAAGGCGTTGGAATATCGACTTGTTGACCTGATGGCGGAGGCGATGGACGAGTCCGAGGTCTTGCAGGCCATCATCAAGGTGATCACGTTCCTTAAGGCGCGTGACGCAAAGAAAACGGCGACTGATCGATGACCAGCCGCCGCTCAGAATTCCCTGACACCGCACGGCAATCCTTGGCGGGGTTCGTGCGGAGGTCCTTCCCGGAGGAAAGGAGGTGCGCCATGTGGTCCATGGCCCGGACATCAGCGGGTAGCTAGCGACCGGGGCGCGTCGCTTTCGCGGCGCGTCCACGGCTTCGTTACACCTGATCTCTTACCGAAGTCAAAAGGAGGCCTGCCATGTCCAAAAGGCAGTCGACTCCGCCCCTTTCGTCCCTTGCTAGCAAGGTGCTCTCCGGAGCTAAGAAGCCCACGACAGCGGACGCTAAGAAGCTCGCGGCTTCCGTGCTCTCGCAGGACGAAAAGAAGGGCAAGTAAGGCTCGGCTCGTGTAGGCGAGTTAGCTTTAGATCGCAGCGTGTGGGTATCTGGATCAAACCGGACACCTGCACGCTGTTTGCATCGTCAATGGCCCCAATGTTGGGCGCAGCAGCGAGTTGACGTGACCTCCGTTTCTCATCCGGCCTCAACTAAAGTCCTAGATTGATCTATGCCGGCGCCAACGAGATCCAGCGCAACATCATGGCGAAGGCGGTGCTGGGGTTGTGAGGGGGGCGGGCGCGGCGCGCCGTCTCCTCGGCGAGATCTAGGAGTCCTCACGCGACAGACGAAAGCACGTGGCGAAGCGTCCGCGGTCGGCGGCGTTCACGCCGGCCTGGGTGAACTGTTCCTCCCAGCCTGCGGCCACCTGCCGGCGCAAGGTCGCGATCATGGCTTCGGCCTGGTCGGGGGAGAGGTCGAACCCTGCGGCGCCCGCGAGCGCATTGGCGAGTGTGGCCGCCCTGCCTTGCGGGCCGACGCCCAGCACCAGACGCCGTTCCAGACCGACCTGCGGCTTGGGGACGACATCGTAGAGCGGCGAAAGCCGCCAGCCCCTGCCGTCGAAGAGGAAGCCGTGGTTGCGGAGGTGGTCGTCGTCATTGGTGACCAGAATGTTGAACACCATGCGCCGGAACAGTTCGTGGAGATCGCGGCGCACCTCCACGCCATGCTGCCGAAGGGCGGCGGCGAGGTCCGCATAGGTGTAACGGCTCACTTCGCTTTCGTGCGCGCCGAGCAGGGTCAGGCCGGAGGCGAAGGGCCGCCGCTGAAGCCCGCTGTCGTGTGGCGTGCGATCGAACCGTTTGATCAGGTAGATGTCGCGTCCCAGCGCCTGCCTGAAGTCCAGTGCGGGAACGTCGAGACCGCAGGTCGCAGCCAGGCGCATTGTGGCGAGCTCGACCCGGCATTCGGGGAAGCTGTCATTGCGCGCCTGGAACTTGGCGATCCAGGGCTGGCCGTCGAGTTCCGTCGCCGCCTTGGGGCGCGCGCCGCCGAGGGACGAACCGGCGGTCAGCAGCCGTCGCAGGTTTTCGTCGAGCTGGTCGACGTGCTGAGCGCGCTCGACAGCCTCGGCCAACTCTTCGAGAGAGAAATGCTCACCTGGCGCATCGCCATCACCCCAGGGCGTCAGGCGCTCCGGACGTTCCGGAGTCGGTCCGAAGGCCAGCGCGCCGACCCGGTGGTCGCCCGAGGCGAGGATCAGATCCATGTCGCTCGGCAGGCGATCCCCCATCGCCTTGTACATGAGGTACTGGCCCCAGCCATCGGGAGCCGCATCGCGGACTCCGCCAAAGACGGCGAAGCCTTCCTCGGTCCGGAATGTGCGGTCGGTTGCCGGATCGTGGAGGGGCAGGGCCACCGGATCGACAGGGACGCGGTCCGGGCGGGCGAGATAGCGGCGGCCATAGGCAAAGGTCGCGGACGGGTTCCGCGGCTCATCGGTCATCGTCAGCAGCCCCGCCGGAACAGGACCACCCGCGAGATGGACAAAGACGTAGGTGCGGACCGTCGCCATGCCCGTCAGAAATCCAGGTCGTCGCGGCTGACGGCGTGCGTCGTCCGGGGCAGCCGGGCGAGGTCTTCGCCGATGCCCACGCGATCGGTATCCGGGGCGATGAGTTCCGCGAGGCGCTGGGTCATGCCGAACACATGGAGGGCGCTGGCCAGCACGGCCAGGCCCACGGTCGCATCGCCCGCCTCAAGACGCTGGAGCGTCTGCACCGAGACCAGCATGCGTTCGGCCATCAGCCGTTGCGGCAGCTTTCGCCGGCGGCGGGCGATTGAGATGTCCTTGCCCAGCTGCGCCATCGCGCGCTGGCTCTGAGGCGGCAGTCCTGTGGCGGCTCTTGATGCGCGTGACATAGAGAATGCATGACATATCAATCGAAAAATCTCAATTAGGGATGATATGTCATATGATCGCGCTGCGCATCTTTGTGCGCCAGGGCGGGCGGGGCGCCGTCACGGGGCAATGGGTATGGAGCCAGAGCGCCTGTCTCCGGCAAGTGAGACGCCCAGCCCCAGCGCGCGCCCGCCGACGGCTTCCTCGCGGCCCGCCGCACGCCTGGACCGCTGCGCCCAAGGACTTCAGCGACTTCGCCGGCTCGATCACTGCGGGCGCCAACGAGATCCAGCGGAATATCATGGCGAAGGCGGTGTTGGGGTTGTGAGATCAGGCGTCCGCACGGTCTGCGGTCATGTCGCCGAGTCGTTCGATCCTGACCGTTTCCCGGGACGGCAACCGCACGACGATCTCGAGTTCACCGCCCATGGCTTCCACGTATTTCCGGAGGGTTGAGAGGTACATGTCCGCCTGTCGCTCCATCCGGGAGACTGTCGGCTGGCGGACGCCCAGCGCCCGGGCGATCTCGACCTGAGCCTTGCCGGCGGCGCGCCGCAGTTCGCCCAGGCCCTCGACCTGGCTCATCAGGGCCTGCGCCCGCGCCTCGACGTGGCTGCGCCGGGCTTCCGGCAGGGCCGCGATCACTTCATTGAGCCTTCGTTGCATCACGACCTCCTCGCCCTGTCCCGCCCAAGCCCTTCCAGATGCTGGCGATACCGCGCATCCGCCCGGGCGATCAGGCCCCGGTAGAACCGTTTTTCCCCGCCGCCCGACTTGTCGCCGGCGACGAGCAGGATGGCCTGTCGATCCGGATCAAAGGCGAAGGCCACCCGCCAGACACCCTGATCTGCTGCGAACCTGAGTTCCTTCATGTTCGCGAAGTCCGAGCCTTTCAGGGTATCCACGTGGGGCCGTCCCAACTGGGGCCCGAGGGCCTGAAGCAGCTGGGCCTTCGCAAGAAGCTCATCCTGGACGGGTTCCGAAAGGCGCTCAAACTCCGGATCAAACGCTTCATGGAAGAGAACGACCCAATCCAAATATAGCTCCTGAGCTATTATTTTCTCAAGTGTCAAAGCCCCGCTGTGGCGTTGAGCCCCGGGAATCTCTTCACTGGACGGCATCGGATGGGCCATTTTCCGGCAGGTGTGGGGCGACTTCGTGTCGGATCGCCCGCCTTGCCCTCCGCCCGGACTTGACCTCATAGTCAGCGCCTAAAGAACGCCACCCAGGAGGAGACGACCATGGCCTACGCGCCGGCGGACCGCGACATCTATGACGCCGACAGCCACATCATGGAGCTGCCGGACTTCCTGAAGCGATACGCCGACCCGGGCCTGCGGGACGAGATCCCCGAGGTGTCCTATTCGGCCTCCATCGTCACGGACGAGGAGGTGGCGGTGATCATGGACCAGGGCGGGCGGCACAGCCCCGAGCATGTGGCGGCCCAGGTGGCCCTGGGCGACGCCCTGATCGAGAAGTCCAAGGAGATCCAGGCCCTGGGCGCCTTCAACCCCGGCGACCGGCGCACGGCCATGGACCTCCTGGGCTTCCGCAAGCAGCTGGTCTTTGCGACCCACAGCCTGCGCATGCCCTTCTCGCCGTCCAGCAAGCTGGAGAGCCGGCTGCGCTATGGCGCGACCCGGGCCCACAACCGGCACATGATCGACTTCTGCGCCGATGACGACCGGCTGATGGGCGTGGCCGCCATTCCGCTGGACGACCCGGAGCTGGCCCTGAAGGAGCTGGACTTCGTGCTGGCCAGCAACCTCAAAGCGGTTTGGGTGCCGCACCGGGCGCCGCTGGACCGCTCGCCGGGCCACATCGACTTCGATCCCTTCTGGGCGAAGATGGCGGAGGCGGGCCTGCCCTTCGTCCTGCACGTGGGCGGCGCGCCCCTGCAGCTGGCCAAGGCCTGGATGAACAATGGCCGGCCGCCGACCAAGGACTGGCTGGGCGGCGGCGAGAACCTGCGCACCAAGGACGTGGCCGTCCTGCACGAGGGGCCTGAGCAGTTTCTGACCATGATGATCCTGGACGGGGTCCTGCACCGCAATCCGGGCCTGAAGGGCGCGGCGGTGGAGCTGGGCGC